>Ga0075152_10000015_pt1 | contig 156849 bp, 142 predicted proteins | sample JI61114C2DNA_FD_70964 | JGI IMG/M metagenome (GOLD analysis project Ga0075152, IMG submission 70964) | Wastewater effluent complex algal communities from Wisconsin, to seasonally profile nutrient transformation and Carbon sequestration -... | ecosystem: Engineered > WWTP > Effluent > Algae...
TGTTCATTTGAACTTTCAGAAGGGTGGAGATTGGGGCCGGCCGGATGATTTCAGGCGGGCTCGCGACGGCAGAATTTGTAGACTTCCTCTTCGAGGAGAAAGCAAATCACGCCGTTTTTCAGGCACATGGTGCCGTGGTCATATTCTTTGTCGACGACGAGAACATCACCGACTTCGCACGAGACGTGGAAGGAACGGGCAGCTGAGGCCGGGAGGAAGGCCTTAAGGACGACGATTTTTTCAGGAGCAGCAGACATGGGCAACGCCTCCAGGTTGTCTCTCTCGACCTCGGCTGCCATTCGTTCCTCTCGTTCCGCTCAGTTCTTGGTGCGATGTTAGACATCCGGCCAAGTTGGGGGAAGCGGTGATGGGGAATGGCTAGTAGGTAAGAGAAGGGTTTGTTTAGATCAGAAGTTGCTGTTGAAGGTAAAAAGAAAAATGCACATTACTTTCGCTTCTTAGGGCTCTTAATACAGCCAAGACTTATCTAATTGCGAAATGTTGCGCTTCGTAATCTCTCGACACAATTGACTGAAAGCAGCCACTGGTAAGCTCTTTGTGGGTTTAACTCTAGGTGAGACGACGCTTACCTTGTATATGCTCTCGCCGGTTGCCAATGCTTCGAAATTGGCGCAACTGGCGCCAGCGGGTTCTCAAGCGCTAATTTTCATCATGGTTGTCTATGTCGAAATAGCAGAAGAGAGTTATCGTTGTTGTTATCCCAGTCGATAAGTAATGAGAAACCTGAGAATGATTATTGAAGCTGCAGAAACTCAACTCCAAAAGTTGTTTGGCCTCAGTGCCGAGCAAGTGCAAAGAGTCTTAGACACCGCTACCCGTGGTGAACAGGGTAAAAAGCAAGGGGTTTTCTGCGATATCTATTTTCAAGCGGGAACGTCTCAAGGCCTCACTTTTGACCAGGGCGTATTGAAAAATACATCGAGTTCCACCACTAGCGGAGCTGGTGTGAGAGTGGTGGTGGGCGATAAGACAGGTTATTCACATACCGGCCACGTCAATGTTACTAATCTTCTGCAGTGCGCCAAAGTGGCACGCGCTATCACAGAACATGCCTCTGGCAATGCCAATGTTGCACTGGATGCTAGCGACAGTCTTGGTCGGCATAACCTCTATCCGATTCTCAATAGTCCCGTTGATATTGCTCTACAAGAAAAAATAGATTTGCTACGCAAAATAGATAAAGAGGTGCGTCAATATGATGCACGCATTCAAAACGTCACGGTCTCTATTGCTTGTGAGAGCTACACGATTATCATCGTCAATTCATTAGAGCAGATTTTTGTGGATCTCAGGCCACTGGTGCGCATTTCGGTTTCATGCCTGGCGGAAGAGAATGGTCGCAAAGAAACTGGCAGCTCGGGCGGCGGTGGTCGCTATGAGTTCAGTGTTCTAGCTGAAGATAATATGTGGCAAGAGCATGCTCATATTGCTGCCAAAATGGCCATTGATTTACTTGCTTCCACCCCAGCCCCAGCTGGTGTGATGGATGTAGTTTTGGGATCTGGTTGGCCGGGTGTACTGATTCACGAAGCCGTAGGTCACGGCTTAGAAGGCGACTTTAACCGCATGGGCACTTCTGCTTTTTCTAGTCTTATGGGTGAAGCTGTGGCATCGCCCTTGGTGACAGTAATTGATGACGGCACGATGCAAGATCGGCGTGGCTCTCTCAACTTTGATGATGAAGGAACGGCCACTGGACGCACTGTTCTTATTGAAAATGGTGTTTTGAAAAACTACTTGCAAGACAAGAAAAATGCAGGCTTGATGAAGTCGGGTGTGACTGGCAATGGTCGCCGGCAAGACTATCGCTATGCACCGATTCCTCGTATGACCAATACTTATATGGCTGGTGGAGAGTCTACTCCTGAAGAGATTATTGCCTCGGTAAAATATGGCTTGTATGCCGCCAACTTTGGTGGAGGTCAAGTCGATATTACCAACGGCAATTTTACTTTCAGTGCTGTGGGTGCCTATCTAATTGAGAATGGCAAAATCACCCGCACGGTGAAGGGGGCAACTTTAATTGGCAATGGTCCCAAGGCCTTGCACAACGTCACTATGGTAGGAAATGATCTGTCGCTTGACCGTGGCATTGGTACCTGTGGCAAGGCTGGTCAGGGCGTTCCTGTGGGTGTGGGGATGCCGACTATTCGTATTAATGGTGTTACAGTTGGTGGCTCACAATAATGACTAGTAGCAAAAATAATCTAATTCCTATTGCCGAATTTGTCATACAAGAAGGTAAGCGCTTAGGTGCAACAGAGTGTGATGTGCGCATCTCTTCTTCTAATTCGGTTGATACTGGTGTGCGTCTGGGCGAAGTTGAGACCTTAGAAGGAGCACAGAGCAGAAGCTTGCAGTTTGAAGCTTATGTGGGTAAGAAGAGCGCTTCTACATCTACTTCTGACTTGCGCCGCCCGGCTCTGACAGAGCTTGTCCGCAACACCATTGCTATGGCCACTGCCTCAGAAGAAGATCCTTTTGCTGGTTTGCCTGAAGCAAGGTATCTTGCCAAAAAAATACCAGATTTAGGATTGACCGATGATGCTATCGCCAAAATAACCACTGAGAAGAAGATTCAAATGGCTCTGGCCGCCGAATCAGCTGCTCGTGGTTATGACGAGCGCATTACTAATTCGCGCGGCGCTAGCTTCACTGATTGGAGTGGCTCTACTGTCTTCGCCAACTCCCATGGCTTTGTCGGCTCATACAGCAGCACACACTGCTCAATTAGTGCCGCGGTGGTGGCCTCTCAAGATGACCAAATGCAGGTAGGTGGCTGGTCTTCTGGGGCGTTGAGCTTCAGCAAATTGGAATCGCCAGAGCAAGTTGGCATCACTGCGGCTAAGCGCGCTTTGCGCATGCTCGGGGCAAAAAAGGTGAAGTCGCAAGTAGTGCCGGTGGTGTTTGATCCGCTCATGGCTGCCCAGCTACTGGCTCAGTTTGTGGGCGCTACGGCGGGCTCCCATGTCTACCGCAATAGTTCTTTCTTAGCAGGAAAGATTGACCAAATGGTTGCCAGTGAAGCTGTGACAATTATCGACGACCCGCTTATGCTTGGTGGCTTGGGTTCGCGCCCCTATGACGGCGAAGGAATGCCGGCACTGAAGCGCACACTGGTTGAAAACGGTAAGCTCAATACTTATTTGCTCAGTAGCTATTCGGCTCGAAAACTCAGCACCACTCCTAATAGTGGTAGCACTGGCAATTTGTATTTTGCTCCGGGTAAGCTTTCGCCGGAAGAAATTATTGCTTCTGTGCCTAACGGTTTGTATCTTACAAGTGTCTCTGGTCCTGGTTTTAACGTGGTTACCGGCGATTATTCACGGGGCGCATCTGGTCTGTGGATTGAGAACGGTGAGCTAACTTTTCCCGTGGAAGGCATCACCATAGCTGGCAATATGCTGGAGATGTTTGCCAACATCGATGCTATCGGCAATGATTTGGTTTTCCGCTCTAGCACTGTTTCTCCGACAATCAAGATTGCTTCGATGATGGTGGCCGGGGATTAATCTATCTTCCCTGTAAGTCTTTGCCGGTGTAGTGTTTCATGGCACTATTGGCTCCGGACCAGATAAAGGCACCACCGCAAGCAACAGCACCAAGGCTGGCCGCGCCAATGATTACGGGAGATTCGACAACGGCAGCGCTAATGGCAAATGCTGCGCTGCCAACGCCCAGCATGGCTTGTACTCTGGTATCGCCAGGCTCGGCTTTGATGTAGTTGCTTACGTCATGCAGTGCTTGCTGGCTCGACTTTTGCTCTTTGCTAAGATATGCACTTGTTTCGCGGTAGGCGTCTTGCCAGAGATGGGCACTAGGATGAGAGCTACAGATTTCTTGTTGATCGATTTTACTAAGTGCAGCTTTGTTGAGTAGATTTTCTCGTAGTTGTTCTTGTCTGCTGTATTCGCGATTGTCCATTTCCTCTTCTCCTTAATTTGCTCGACAGCCCTAACTCGATTGACTTGTTTAGATTAGTGGCAGCGGCCGAGCGAATAAATGTGCAATAGAACAGTCTTTTCGTCAGGAGGCTGTTGGCGATGGCGAATTCTCGGCTAGAATGACAGTAAAGGAAGCAATGGGCCAATGCGCGAGCATCAGATCGTAGTCAATTTGAAAGTGGAGCAGTTCGAGCAACTGCAGAAATTGGCGCGGGAACGCGGCTTTAAGTCGGTCAGTGCCTTTGTCAAGCAAAAAGTGCTTGAGCTTGCCATGGGGATTGATTCTGCAGGCGGGGATAGTCAGCCCAGCGCTGAGCAGGTTTCTTTAGCGGCTGCACCAGTCTTGGCTGACCTTGATCGCATCCATAATGAGCTTAAGTCTTTCCTCGATGAGTTGGCTGGCCCTACTGAATTGCCTAATTCGGCCATAGGAACTTCGACCAGTCTGCAGAGTGGCTCTGCTGCAAGTTTCAATAGTCGTGAACGTGATTTTGCCGTGGCCGCTCCCGATGATGATTTTGATTGGGCGCCTGCCGGTGCTTCGGGCTATTCAACTGCTGCTTACACTAACAGCTTGAACCCTTCGACCGGAATTGGCACTGGCCCAACTCTCCCCGGCGCAGCGGGCATAGCTGGCTCAGCTGCTTCTAGCCTCGATATTGGCACTGGCGTCAGTGATTATCAAGAAGAGACCGACAGCAATACTCTGCCCCAGGTGCTGCCATCCAGCAACTTGGGCGGTTTTGGCTATGGCTTGGGCAAATATTCTTCCTTTAGTGGAGCTGGTTCTAGCGCCCGTTTTAGCACTCCATTTAATGCTGGTGATCGCCTCAGTGGTTATCGCGACATCATGGATGATATGGAAGAGCTAGCCGATCGAGCTTTTGCCATCTCGCCCAGGCTCGGAGCCATAGATGAAAGTGTGGAAGAGGAGCCTGTTGAAGACAGTCGTGGGCGGCGCAAACGGGTCGAGAGTGTAGACGATAGCGCCGCTGGCAGAAGCGATTCTGTTGGCCAGGAAAAGGCCGTGGCTGGTGCCGCTCCGCTAGATCACTCTGTCGAGCTAGATGAGCAGGGGGCAGCCGAGCTTGAGGCCTCTGCCTATGAAGAATCGGCTGAAGATTATGACTCTGGTTACGACTATGACGAAGAGGAACTCAAGCTAGAGCTTGAGCTAGATAAAGCAGCGACAGCTAGCGCTTTACCTTCGTTCGTTGAGCCGATTGCCCTGGATAAACTACTCACCCCTGAGCAGTTAGAGGCCGAGGATGTTCAAGATAAATTGAACGCCAAAGAAGAGAAGAAAGCCCAGGCTGAAGCGCAAATGCGGGCCGATTTAGCTGACATTTCTCCGGTTACTGATTTCTCTCCAAATGCCGCTAGTGAGAGTTCAGGTGCTATCAGCGCTGCCCCTGAAGATCAGGCGGAAAAAGCGCTAGAACAGGTAGAGGAACAGCGGCCGCGACCTCGGCGCCGCTCTAATAAGTTGTTCGATGAGCCGATGCTGCCTCCTCCCGATGAGATTGACGAGGCCGTTGAGCGTAAGCCCACTTTTGTGCCGCCCCCTGCTCCTTTGCCCCCAAGGGTGAGTCAGACAAATATTCCGGCTATGACCGCAGAAGAGGCCGCTGCCATGGAAAAGGCCGCTGCTTTGGCCGCCGCTGCGGCGATCGAGGAAGACTTATTAAGTGAATTGCTAGACGGCAACTTGACTCATCAGCGCGATCAATCGGCTCCTAATCCCTTTGCTGTATCGCTGTCATTCGAACTTGAGGCCACGGCAGCGGCTACTAATGATGTGGCTGGTCCGGTGGGAATGTTGGCCGATGAGTTGGCTAGCATGGAAGAGCAGACCCCTTTGGGGCAGATGGCTATGGCGGCGGAGGCTGCTCTGCACGAGGCCCCGATGGCGCCGGAAGCATCTGAGTCTGGCAGCAGCGCAGCTGCCATTAGTGCCTCTACTGCTGCTACTAACTCTGCTACTTCTAGTAGCTCAGGAAGTTCGGGGTCGGTTGATGCCGTTTCCACCGATTCTGGAGAAGAAAGCTTAAATCCAACTACTTTCAGTGGGACTCCTCCCCCAAAGAGACGTCGAACATGAGAGCCCTCGCATTGTTTAGCTCCCCTTGACACCATATTATCTTTTCAGATGCAGCGATGCACTTGACTGGTTCCCCACTAGTCGTTGAATTAAGCGGTTGTCAAGATAATTAATCGCCTGGCGTGGTATATAGATTTTGCGATAAGGAATTTCATCATGGCTCAACATCACGGCGAAACGCCCGATAGAAGCAACAACAATATTGAAGGTATGCAGGCTAGTGAAATGGTCGAGCGCCGTGCTACTTCGCGCATTTTGGATGAGCAAAGCTCGGTCAAAGTCGACACCAGCGTTGAAAGTCCAGATGGTATAAGGTTATTGGGCCTGGCTGCCAATCCTGAGCGGCATCCCCAGGGTATTCCTGGCTTCCACACTGATTCAATTAAACGCTTAGAAGAGCAAAACGCCAAAGTGGCCAAAGGTTGCACTCCAGAAGAGCTGATGGCGATGATGAATAACAACACTTATTTGATGGAAGCTGCTCAAAAGAGAGTCGAGCGTCTTCTGCAAACCAGTCAGAGAGCTAGTCTCGCTCCTGTAATTGCTGGAGACAAATTGCTCTTCTCCTAGAGTTAGTGCCAATCGAAACCATTAAAAAGGCCGTCAGTTTGACGTCCTTTTTTGTTTTGCGCTTGAGAAATGGGCGAACCCCTAATGAAGGCGCTCAATTTGAGCTGAAAACAGCCTGGGAACCCATAATTAATTAGTTAGCCGCTAAAGTCAGCTCAATTTATTGAGTGTAGCCGCCATTGGTCAGCATCGAAAGGGTGCACTTACTGACACAGCTCAGCGCTATACTGTCAGCCAACTTCTTGAGCTGCCACCGAAAAAACTGCCTCATAATTTCATTCTTGAGGCTGAGTCAGGCGCTGCCCCTCAGGCAGAACTTGATAGGCTCAAATCAAGCTATGCCAAAAAATATGGCGTGACATTGGGCTGGGGAGTGGAGCTAAGCGCTGACACGGCCAGAACGAACTTAGTATTTACATCAGAACATTCTGCCAAACCAGAAATTACTAAAAAGCGGAATGAACCAAATCAGCCTGAAATTAAGTTAGGATCAAATGGCATTACAGTTGACTGCATCACGCAGGTTCTTCAGCAAATAGCGAATGAAGAATTGGGTTTGCCAGCAGATGCCTCTGAAGCTAGTCGATCTAGTCGCAAGACGGAACTCATCTACAAGCTTGATGAAAATATTCGGCCCGACAGAGCAAGTGAAATTCTGAATGCTCGCCTTTATGGACTAGACGAGTCATTGACTGCGCGAGAGTTAGAAAGACAGGTTAACCATCCCGCGCAAAAGAGATGGGTAGAAATACTGCAGATTGCCCCCGATTCATCTCAAGCTGACATTATGCAGGCTCAGCAGGAACAAATGGATAGGTTTTCTGCAGGTAAAGAAGGTCAAGAAAATGGCCTCCCTGATGAGGCTAGCGCTGAAGACGTGAAAGAGCTTGAATCCGATTGGCTTCTGCGACGACTGCAGTTACAACAAGGCTGTCAGATTTAAGGTTCTGAGGTCGCTCAATAGCTGCTGGGCTAATCTTTTAAAAGTGGCAATCGAAAGACGAAGGTAGTACCTTCACCAGGCTTTGAAGTTGCCCAAATTTGTCCACCATGAAGTTCAACAATAGCCTTGCAGATTGATAGACCTAATCCGGAGCCTCCTTTAGCAAGCAGATCAGACGCCTCAACTTGCTGATATCGTTCAAAAACTTTGTCGAGCATCTCTTCTGGAATGCCCCGGCCAAAGTCTTTTACACTTATTTCCACCTCTTCGGCACCGTCCATATAAGATTTCGCGCCGATGTGCACCTCTCCTCCCGGTTTGGAAAATTTGATGGCATTGCAGACCAGATTGACGAGAACCTGCACGATTCGTTCAGCATCAACGAAAATTTCGCATTCGCTGTCCTGCCAGACAAGCGTCACACTTTTTTCGTTAGCCAGAGGCTCTGTGATTTCCTCACTGAGCTGAAATAGGTCTTCAATCAGCACCAGTGACGGATTTAAAACAAATTGCCCATGACGAATTTTCTCAATGTTGAGAAAATCGTTGATTAAATTGATCATTCGAGTGCTGGCGATATCAGATTTTTTCAGCATCGCAATAGCGCTGTCGGGCAGTTCTCCTGCGGCTCCACCTTGCAGCATTTTGCCAATGTTTTTCATCGCTGTCAGAGGGGTGCGTAAGTCATGGGTCACCATGGCGATAAAATCCTGACGCGCCTGCTCCGCTTTTTTTAAATCATTTGCCATGATATGGAAGCTCGTGTCGACTTCTCCAATTTCATCCGCTCCTGTATCAGGAGCATGAAGTGACTGCCCTTGCGCAATGCGCGCAGCATTGTTGGCTAGTAACGAGAGACGAACAGTTATGCGGCGAGTTAGTACAAAGGCGATCACTGAAAAAAGAACAATATTTCCAGCGGCCATACCAAATAGAGCCTGTCTTAATTTTTGCCTTTCTAAAACGACCCGCTCATGCGCCTCTGCACGTATGCTTGCTGTTTGTCGGCCGAGATCGATTAATTCGTCTGAAAGAAGTCGGTAAATTTCGAACTTAGTGCTTCGAAGGCCCCGGCATAGACTCGCGTATTCGTCGCGATTTCCGGCGACAAGAGCTCGACAGGCTTGATTCCAAGAACTTTGCACACGAGAAAATAAATCTCTGAGGCGCAACGACGCACCATGAAATTGCTGATCGTCTTTGGTTAATTCGACTAACTTATCGACATGCTTAATCATCCCAGATACGCTGGAATTTGATACCGCATTCGGCCCTATATCAATGGTTGTGCGCCAATCTGATGTGCTGTGACTAACCCTAAAAGCAGTAGAAACAATAGCGCTTATCTCATCGCTCACGAGACGGTAGTGTTCGGCCTGCTCAGCTTCTTTTTCTGCGTCGTTAGCAAATTTTGCCAGCATGTACACACAAGCCAACTCAAAAACAAGTGGCAAGGTTACCAGCGCGATCACCTTAAAAGTTAGCGAATACCTTAATTGCATTATGCTCTACGCAGCAAATTGGAACTTCATGTGGTCTTTGGTCATATAATATACAGTTTTTGCACCAGTGAGTTGTATAGTCAAGCAGCAGTTCTTCGTGTCGGAATAATCGGCAATGGCAAAAATTCTCTACCTTGAAGACGATGCAGAGCTTCAGTACTCCGTGACCTCACTTCTAAGAGCCGAGCGGCATACCGTTGAGGCTGTTGAACTCGGCCAGGAGGCTATCGATAGGCTTGCCTATGCCAAATTTGATCTGATTATTCTCGACATCAATGTAGCCGACGTGGATGGGAAAACTGTTTGCAGTGAGTATCGCAGAAGTGGTGGAAAAACACCCGTACTGATGCTGACTGGAAATGCAGAAATAATTGATAGAACAACCGGATTAGACTCGGGCGCCGATGACTATCTAACTAAGCCTTTTGATAGTCGGGAGCTATTGGCACGCGTAAGAGCACTGCTAAGACGGCCAATAGATACGGCTCTCTCAAACACACTTCGCCATGGATGTATTGAGCTTGACACAATTACCCGCAAAGTGACTCGAAATGGAATTGAAGTGTTCATGCAACCGCGTGATTTTGAATTATTGGAACTGTTGATGCGACATCCGGCACAAACATTTAGTAACGACGCCTTACTTGATCGAGTTTGGCATGTAGATAACGAGGCCTCATTAAACGCGCTGCGTTCATCAATTAAGCGTATACGCCAGAAAATTGGTGATACCAATGGTGATATCATTGAAAACATCCCCAAAGTAGGCTATCGCCTGCGCCAGGGGTGATCGTATCGGGTTGATCTGCCATAAACACCTTATATTGGGCAGCAGTGTATATTGAGTCGTTTGAACCACTGTTCATCCATTGTTCATCCATTCCTTTATGGCGTTTATCATTTTGGCAGGCTGATCCTGGGCCGGACCTCGCTCACTAGATGTCCTCCGAGTGCCACTTTCTAAATGCTTAAGCGACTTGATTGAATGAATAGTGCAGGTTAGCCAGAGTCAAATTTGTAATCCAATCATTGAATTGGGCAGGCGAGATCATCCTGGATTGAATACCCGTTTGTATTCTCAGCGCTATTCTTAATTCCGATGCTGTAATTTTATTTCTATGCACCAGTACTTGGCCCAGTAGTTCATCGCTGTCTAGTCCGCATTCCAGTGCATTTAGAAGTTCAGTTACATTGACCAGGCCAGCCTGCAGAAGCAGATAGCCGAGCCGTTGTCTTTCAGAATTCAGGTTGGTCACCGCCGGACTGTCGCCAGTAATGCTTTGCTCATTATCCTCGAACAAAGCCTGGCGCACTGAAAGTTCTCTTCGTTTGATTTGCAAGACTAATTCGAGCGCTTCCTGCCACTCTCCTAGTGTGATTAAGCCAGCATTGAAAAGATCTTTGCCTCCAATCATTAGGTGTGGAGCACTCATATTGGCTAGTTTTAGCACTCTACTGGGATCAAGAAGTCCAGAAGTGATCAGGAGCAAAACTACACTATTGGTTGTCTTTAGCTCATCTCTTTGCCAAAGTAGCTGGAAAGGGAGTTGAGTCTTGAAGCTATAAGCAAGGATAACTGCGGCTCTAATTATTGAAATCTGACCATTGAGCACAATTTTTGCAGCAGTTAAAGCTGATAAGAGTTCTAACTCACTGAGTCTCTGAGTCGTCACCAATATGCGACCAAGCGGTATTCCAGACTTAGCTGAGGTCGCTACAAGCATGGGTATTTCTGCCTGGTAGAGTTTTCCTTGAGCAACAAGTATTTCTGCCAATACGTCGGAGATCTTTCTTGTGGTCATTTGAAACTCCTTTGAACTCGATTCGAAGGACTGAGCTTTTCACAGCTTGCAGGAAAGTTCTTCCTGGAACCGACTAGTCTTTGTGTACAGTGGCGGCGGACACCAGCCGACAGACTCCTCATCAGCTTTTCTAACAAACATGGTATTAATATCCTGCAGCCTGCAATGACTTCTGTACGAACTAAATATTGCCATCGCGCTGCAGGCGGCTTCTCGGCATTTACCGAAGTCACAAAAGAAGCCGCTTAGAAGTGCTGCTCTGCCAGTAGGTACAGTGGCAGCTCTAACCACAATCAATGTTCTCTCTTGCTCAATCGCCATGGTCGTGAGCTCTAAATATGTTGACGAGCGACATGTCTCTTTCATGAGCCCAATTACTCGTTTACCGTCGCTATCGAGTAGCCACGAGTCATCTGCGACTCGTTGTGTCATGTAGTTTTGGCACAATGGTATGGCAAATATTTGAGGGAGGTCGATTACGAACGAATGAACATATGCGGGAGGTCCAAATTTAGAACGTAGATAAAGCTTCCCAAAAATAGTCAGACTCAGCAGTGCTGAAGTGCTGATGAAAGCAGCGAAAACAGTTGACCAAATCCAGTCCTCGGTTCCCAAAGTGCCCTTAAAAAATCCAGTGCCAATAAATGAAAGTGCTTCAGTCACTGCGTCTGATAGGCATAACAAAATAAATGAGACTATGCCTACGGCTATAAATAGGCAGAGAGTTTGCAAGGACGTGTGCCAATCATTATTGGGGTGGCAAAGTTTTTTCATTTTGTTGCTAGACGGAAGAGCCGCATGAAATCTACTCATAGTTAGCCTGCTAGTAAAGTTGGTTGGGTCTCTATTAGGCAATTAAACTATGGCGAAATGTCTAAACCATGTCTAAACTCTGTCCGAAGTTGTAAAACTGCGGAATCGTAAAGGGCCTCGCGTCTAAGCCTGAAATGGCTGAAAATTTGTCGCTGAGAGCAAGTGTATGAGTCTATTGGGTCTAAGGGCGACAAAACAAAAGGGTTAAAAGTCGGCTGCAAAATGCAGTAGTCCTTTAACCCTTTTCAAATGTGCGGTAGCAGTCAGCTAGAACTTAGTGATTGCGTTCGTCAATTTCTTCACGGTGTCGATGGTTAGTGGTTTTTGGTCACTTGATTTGATGTCGGTAGACTGCACCATCATGAAGATCATTTTGCCGCTGCTAGACGACTTAATAGCGCCGAAGAAGGTGTTATCGATATTGTTAGCTGTTGCGCCTGGTTGCTCAGCATGGCCAATGACGTAAGGCATTTTCTGGCCGCCAACTTCCAAATTATCGTGACTGCTAACTGTTAGCTTTTTGGCACTGGCTGGCCCCGGTGTGGTCGGTGCATTGCCGCCTTTGGCAATGGCATCGATGGCTTCTTCTGGAGTGGCGTCTACTTTGGTGTTGGCGCTTTGAGGCACAGTGAAGAAAGTATAGAGCGCTTTGTCTTCGTTGCTTGAGATTACAACAAAAGGCGAATCCATGAAATTCCCGCCCATAACGAAATTAAATCCGGTTGGCAGGGGATCGGCAAGGGTCATGAAGATTGAGGCCGACTCTCTAACTTTGGCAGGACTGGTCAATTGTTGATAGCCAAAGAAGAGAAAGACGCACAGACTGATACCCCCGATCAGGCAAAGCCCAGCTGCAATTAAGACGACCTTGAGCCAGGTTGCCATGCCCCGAGCGCTTCTCCAGCGGGTTTGATTTTTCATGCTTTTGCCTTCTAGTAAGTATCGAATCAATCTTAATCGATTGGTGGCTGAAGTTTAAAGCCATTTGGTTGTCAGGCCAGTTCTCAAGGAATATTTTTCGGGATTATCATGAGGGGATTATTACTAGGGGATTATTTTTAGGGAGCGCTTCTAAAGCAATAGCCCTAGCCAAGGGCCAGAGCTATTGCTGTTGCGGATGGTTGAGCTTCTATTGGCAATCAGAGGTGCACCTTTGCTAATTTCAGGTCCCTCGATCTGCTATGGTCGACTGGATGCTTGTGAGCCGGCTGCGCTGGCGTTTCCAGTCGCTGGTGGTGCAATAGTGACATTGTCCGAGCCATCTACTGGTTTGGTATCGCCGGCTGGTCTGCTTCCGTCGCTTGCGCTCTGGCCGCTAGTGTTGGAAGAGGGGTTGGTGGGCTCACTCTTGCCGTCCATTGATCCGTTTTTGTTGCTGTTTACTTCAGGGCTAGTTGGTTCAGTTTTTCCATCGGCTGAGCTATCTTTGCCGTTGTTAAAGGGGGCGTTTTTGTCAGTAGCGTCGAGGTTGTTTAGGCCCTCTGAGCTTTTTGTAGCGTCGTCGGAACCTGTGTTGGTGGCAGTAACGGCATCGGTAGTTGAAGGTGTGTTAGAAGACGAGGCGCTGTCGTTTTTGGCTTGATTGCTCTCTTTGGGTACGTTGTTATTCTTGGCGTCACTAGTTGTCGATGCGCTGCTTTGTTTCGATTGACTTTCATCGCCAAATTGAGACATGTCGAAGGCTGGAAGCAGTGGCTTGTCTCCCTTTGTCATTGCTTCGGTTTGGCTAGCTATCTCAGCTTTGCTGCTGTTAGGAACATTTCCACGATTAGAGTTGATTTCGTTCTGGGCATTGCTAAGTGTATTTTCAGTGGTTCTGCCAATGTTTTGTTGTTCAGCCTTTGACGGGTGGAAGTCTAGATCAGCCATAGTTCACCTACTAAGTTTGGGGTGGTCAATTCGCAAGCAAATGCTCGATGTAGCAACAATAATGGCGACTACGTGAAACAAACGTGACAGCATTTTTCACCCACAAAAGCAAAAGCCGGATACTTAAGATATCCGGCTTTCACTTTTTTTGAGCTTGTTCTTGGCTCTCTTGCCTAGACGAAACCTAGATGTAGCCTAGGTTCTGCTGAGCACCCGCTGGTGGCAAAATGCGCAGACGTCTTTGTGGTTCGTCTCCTACGCTGCGGCTTGAAAGATTAAAGCGCTCTACTAGCTGGTGCTGCAATCTTCTTATGTACGCTTTGCGAGGAGTGAGTTCGGTTGGTTCAAGCCGATCCATCACCCGGCCAATGGCCTGCCGAGCTTCTTCAAGAGCGACTTCAGTTTCGTCGATATCGCCTTCGATATCAACAGAACCAATTGTCGATTCTTCAAGATGGAGAGCTTCTCTCAGTGCTTTTTGAATTTGTGGCAAGTTGTTGCTCTTCACTACATAGACTGGCACTCCTTGAGCTTCAGCTAGGCTGAAAATCTTGGCGCCGGCCCGAGCATAGCTGCGCAGTGCGAGAATTGCATCGGCTTCGTCAATTCCCTTTACCACTTCCACTGGCAACTGCAGGGTCTTTACCACGCGTTCTAGGAGCCCCTTGCTAACGGCGTATGGATAGACCTTGAGGTGAGTTTCTTTAGGCGAGGCCCAGTCGCTGGAGAATGGCTCCAGGCCTTCTACCATCGACACAGTAACAGTTGGTTCTGGTTTCTGTACCACGGCAAAACTGCCAGTGGCTTCGTCGCGACGACGAATCTCTGGATGAATTTGCCAGCCGCGTAAGAGTTGATCAACAGCCTCAGCGACATTGCGGTGCACTGCCAGCGTCTGGCGGTCGAGAATCTCGATACAGATATCAAATGTTGGTTCAGCAGAACGCTCCAACACTGTTTTCTGAGTGCCTCTTCTTCTTGCTTCATCGTCGCCCAGGGTAACGGTTTGAATGCCGCCAACCAGGTCAACCAGAGTGGGGTTCTTCAGTAAGTTGTCGAGGGCGCTACCGTGGGCGGTGCCGATCAAAGTAACGCCCCGTTCAGCAATTGTTCTTGCTGCCTGGGCTTCTTCTTCGGTGCCGATTTCGTCGATAACGATTACTTCGGGGGTGTGATTTTCTACCGCTTCGATCATGACGGCAGCTTGTTGTTCAGAGCGAGGCACTTGCATGCGTCTGGCTTTGCCGATAGCGGGGTGAGGTACATCGCCGTCGCCAGCAATTTCGTTAGAAGTATCAATAACGATTACTCGTTTCATCAACTCGTCAGCAAGCACCCGAGCCATTTCTCTTAGCTTGGTTGTTTTGCCGACCCCTGGTGGTCCGAGAAATAGAATTGACTTACCTGATTCAACCAGATCGCGAATTACTTCGATTGTGCCTGAGATAGCACGACCAACCCGGCAAGTGAGACCAATAATTTTGCCGGCACGGTTGCGCAGAGCTGAAATTCTGTGCAAAGTTCTTTCGATGCCAGCCCGGTTGTCGTTTGAGAATTGACCGACTCTCGCTACCGCTGCTTCGAGGTCGTCATGAGTAATTGGTTGGTCTGATAGATAGAGCGTATGTCTATCGAGATAGCGAGCTTCAGGCAGGCGGCCTAAATCCATTACTACTTCGTAGAGGCCATGAGTGTCTTTCTCTATTGCTTTCTGCATTTCTGGTGGCAGAATCTCTAAGAAAGAGGTTAGATCGTCGGCTGGAGCAATCACGTCCATTTAGTATCTCCGTGGTAGTCGCACGATGCGCAGAGGCGCAAGACAATTAGATCTATGCTTAGTTGGCTATGACTGTGAACTGTTTGTTCTCAGTCAATTCAAGCACCTCCTCGGTAATTTTTTGGCCTGGTATAAGCACTGGGATTCCTGGTGGACACGGGCAAACGATCTCCGCCGAGATCTGGCCCTGGGCCTCTTGTCTCGCTACGACATGAGTTTTTTGTTTAAGCGCTTGGTCGGGGGTAAGCACTGGTTCAAAACCAGGCTTTTGAATAAGGGTTTTATTGGCTAGAGAAAACAGTGGGCTGACTGGCTTTTCTTGGGCCGTAAAGGCAATAAGTGCCTGACCAAGTAGCTCGATATCTTTTTCTTGACTGCCAGCTCCAAGCATAAATAGAACGCCTTGCCCAAGAATGGCTTCTGGGAAGATGCCGCGATCAACTAAAAAGTTGTAGAGATTGGTTGCTTCTTCTTGTTCAGGGCTTACCAGTATGTGCGTCGGTGTAGTGCCACGGCTGCTGACACTGCTATTGCTTGAGTTATTGCTGTTGGCATAAATGCGCAGCGCCCCGGCTGTTTTTATCTTGGCCTCGAGTAAGCTTTTCAGTTCTGTGACGTGATTGAGAAGCTCAGCACCACTGGCACTAGCTAAATATTTGGCAGTGCGTTCAATTGATGTGAGAAGCAGATAGCTTGGGCTGGAACTCGTCAGTATGTTGAGCGAGCGCCTCACTGCATCAGGGTTGAGCAAACTGTTCTTGCTGAGGTGAACTAATCCGGTCTGGGTCAAGCCAGGCAATGTTTTATGCAGTGAGTGGGCGACTGCATCAGCCCCGCAAGTTAAAGCCGAGCGTTTGTCATTAGCTAAGAAATGCGCTCCGTGAGCTTCATCAACAATTAGGGCAATACCGTGGCTGTGAGCCAAATTGGCTAGACCTTCAATGTCGCTGAGAGCGCCTTGGTAAGTTGGTGATACCACTAAAATGGCTGCCACATTCGCTGTGGTTGTCTCTGTCTTCGCTTCTTTAAGGGCGCGTTCTACAGCGCTCACCGTCGCACTGCCCCAGAAGCCCCAGCTGGTTTCCCAGATTGGCTCGTACCAAATAGGTGTCAGGCCCGCCAGGGTAATAGCTTGAATGGCTGCACGATGGGCGTTGCGAGGCATAAGAATGCTGTTGCCCAGTTCGCGAGCTGCCAGAATTGCTGCCATTAAGGCTGCCGATGCGCCATTGACTGAAAGATATGTCGCTGCGCTGCCCCAGATCTTGCTACACGTGTACTCTATATCGCTGAGTACGCCCTGTGGCTGCGATAGTTCGTCGAGGCCGGGTAGCTCAGTTAGATCGCTGAGCGCATTGAGCCATGCGCCTGAAGCGAAGAGTTCGTCAAGGCGACCTTTATGACCAGGTGTATGAAAAGAAGCTTTCTCAAAATTGATGTGACGCTCCATGGCACTGTTTAGCGAGTTCCATGAATTTATTTTTGTCAGTGAACTGCCTGGTTCGGTCAATTTTGAGGACCTTACTTGGTAGTAACCGCTCATGTTGCTTGAAAGCAGCATCACAGCATATTTAGTATAGCATGGCGCCTGTTGGCAAATCGGCGGCAAATGCTGTCAGGAAGCGCTCTTTGGTATATAGCGTTTGTATTGATTGAGTGATATTCAATGGCTTTTTTGTACATGGAATTGGCTGTTGCACTATTTTTATTAGTTGTTTCTGTTGACAACTTGACTGTGGGCTGATTTGTGGTTGTTTGCTGCTTCTGATGTCTGGGGAAAAAACCGCGAAAAATCTCTGTTAACCTGAAAAGGCTTTCCTGGCTTTGCTTGTAGCTCTTCTCGTCAGACTTCGCCGTAAAGGGTTGACAGTTTATAGACGACCGGTCTAGTATTGAGTCATCGAGCAAAACAAATAGGCGAGTAAATCGAATAGTCGAGCTTAGCTCAGCAAAATCAGACAGTGGTCGAGGAGGACGCATGACAGCAGTTCAAGAACAAACTAAAAAAGTGGTCTCTAAAAGACTAGAAGGCAAGGTGGCCTTAGTTACTGGTGGGTCTAGGGGGATTGGTGCGGCAATCGCTCTTAAATTGGCAGCAGAGGGCGCTAGCGTTGTCCTTAGTTATGCTAGCAACAAGGGTGCAGCAGAAAAAGTTGTGGCAGAAATAGCTGCGCTCGGTTCAAAGGCCGTGGCTGTCAAAGCTAATGTCACATCAGCCCAAGACAGTGCAACTGTTGTGGCAGAGGTCGCTAAGGCCTTTGGTAACGCAAAAATTGATATTCTCGTCAATAATGCTGGCGTCTTTGAGATGGGACCAATAGATACAATTGATGCAGAGCAATTTGATCGTTTGTTTGACGTCAATGTCAAAGGAGTAATTGCTACCACAGTTGCTGCTCTTCCCCAAATGAATGATGGCGGCCGCATCATCAATATTTCGTCTGGAGCGGCAGACGCCACTATGACTGGTGCCAGTCTTTATTCGGCAACTAAATCGGCACTCGATACGCTATCGAGAATTTGGGCTCAGGATTTAGGCAAGCGACGCATTACAGTCAACTCTGTTTCGCCAGGTGTAACTGTCACTGACATGTTCAAGGCTGGCATTCCTGAAGAAGGCCACCAGTATATGATCGACAAAACAGCTCTAGGAAGATTGGGGCAGCCTGAGGACATCGCCGATGTTGTCGCCTTTGTTGCCTCCGATGAGGCTCGTTGGATAACTGGACAAGTGATCAATGTCGATGGCGGCATTGCTCTCTAATTTTTATAGATTCAGTTCTTGGGTTTAGACCTCCTCGGGGCAAGGGATAGTGGCTTAGGGTGAAATACTCTATGCCACTTTCTCTTTGAACCTGGCTGAGATACTAGAGGGCCTTGCCGCGAGCTCTGTTACCCTCGCCTAGCTTGCGCCAACTGCCTATAAGCAAAATTGAATCAAAGGCATGAGAGAATGACATAGCTTTTATCATGACTAAGAACTGGATATGAGCCTCATTAGCTCCGGAGGTAATAAATTTTTGTTGAAATAATCGTTGTAGCGGGCATCAGTGCCCTCGCGGAGCCGCTTGGTTTGACGGTCCCAGGGCTATACCCTGAGGTATCCCAGCTCCTCACCTTTTTCCACCTAAAATCCGAACCAGACATTTACCCAATCACAATCTATCTCACTTTTCAGGTCGGAGCGACTCAACCGGCAGTGACCCCTGTGAAGCGAGAGAGATAACGATGTCACTCTTTTGACCGGCGATAATCGGCCGACAAATACGACACCGTTGGCAGTGCCGTCGTTCTGGAAAAAGAGTTGATGAACCATCAAGCCCTCCAAGCTGGTTAAGAGGCCTAAAGTTTTACATGCCTCGATATTCTTCGCCTTCAGCGTGCAGCATCTCTGCATATAACAAGGAAACCGATATGACGAAACAATCTCTGACTAAGACCCGGAAAGGCCAGGCACCTCAATCAGCCTCAATGACAGCTCTTCTTGCCCCCTGGACCGGCAAACACGGCGGTCTGCCGCAGTTCGACAAGATCAAGCCTGAAGACATCAAGGCTGCGATTTTGCAGGCCATCGACATGAAACGGCAGGAAATCTGGGCAATTACCAACCAGAAGTCATTGCCGACCTTCAAGAACACCATCGAAGCGCTGGAAGACAGCGGACGCCATCTCAGTCGCGCCGGTACTATTTTCTCCATCTATACCTCGGTCATGAACAGCGACGTGATCCAGGCCATTGACACCGAGATGAGTCCGATTCTCTCCGCCGCAGGCGACGAGATTCTTCTCAACGAAGCCCTCTTTCATCGCATAAAAGCCGTCTGGCTCAAGCGCGAAACCAGCCGTCTGAACGCCGAGCAGCGCCGCGTGGTCGAAGATCTCTACGAGACCTTCGTGCTCAATGGCGCCGAACTCAGTGTCGACAAGAAAAAGCGCATGCAGGAGATCAACGAGAAACTGGCGAATTTGTATACCAAGTTCGGACAGAACCAACTCGCCGACGAAAGCGGTAAGTCGCTTGTGCTTGACTCCGAAGAGCAATTGGCGGGCCTTCCCGAAAGCCTCCGCGATGCTGCCGCTGCTCAGGCAGAGGAGCGCGGCCTCAAGGGCAAGTGGGTGATCGCCAATGGCCGCTCGTCCATGGACCCTTTCCTGGCGTTCTCTGCCAATCGCGGCTTGCGAGAGAAAGCCTGGAAAATGTTTGTCAGCCGCGGCGACAACGGCGACGCCAACGACAACAACGAGATCATTACCCAGATTCTCCAACTGCGAGCCGAGAGCGCACAACTTCTTGGTTTCGAGAGCTACGCTCACTGGAAACTGGCCGGCAACATGGCTCAGCATCCCGATGCGGCCATGGACCTGATGATGAAACTGTGGAAGTCGGCAGTCGGTCGAGTTCACGAAGAAGTGGCCGACATGCAGGCGTTGGCCGACTCAGAAGGCGCAAAGATCACCATCGAGCCCTGGGACTACAGCTATTACGCGGAGAAAGTTCGCACTGCCAAATATGACATCGACCAGAATCTGGTCAAGGAATATTTGCAGCTGGACAATTTGCGCGATGCCATGTTCTGGGCCGCGAATAAGGTGCATGGTATCAAGATGGTCAAGCTGGAAGGTGTTCCAGTGATCCATCCAGACGTCACTGTCTACGAAGTGCGCAAGGGCCCCAAGCGCGTTGGCACTTTCTACTTCGACCCTTATGCTCGCGAAGGCAAGCGGTCGGGTGCCTGGATGGACCAGCACCGTTCTCAGGAGCGCTTCCGCAAGAACGTCACGCCGGTGATCTCGAATCAGTGCAACTTCGTCAAGGGTAAACCGGGCGAGCCTGTGCTTATCTCCTGGGACGACGCGGTCACCTTGTTCCATGAATTTGGACACGCTCTGCACGGCCTGATGAGCAACGTCACCTATCCGTCTCTCTCCGGCACCGCCGTCAAGCGCGATTGGGTCGAGTTGCCCAGTCAGCTGAATGAACGCTGGGTGATGACTCGCGAGCTGCTGAAGAAATTCGCTCTGCATTACAAGACCGGCGAGCCTATTTCTGACGAGCTGGTGGCAAAGCTCAATAAGGCGCGCACTTTCAACATGGGTTTCGACCGGGTCGAGTTTCTCGCCTCTGGGCTCTATGACATGAAAGTGCACCTGGTGGCCACACCGGACAAGCCGATTAATGCGGGTGATTTCGAAAGGGCGACAATGGCCGAACTCGGCTGCCCGAAGGAAATCGTCATGCGTCACCGGCCCACCCAGTTCGGTCATATTTTCTCTGGCGACGGCTATGCGGCCGGCTACTACTGCTATCTCTGGGCGGACGCCATCGTGGCCGATGCTGCCGAGGCCTTCGACGAGGCCGGTTACTATCACCGCGCCACCTGCAAACGCCTCCATGACACCATCATCTCCGTGGGTAACTCAGTCGCCCCGGAACAGGCCTACCGTAACTTCCGCGGTCGCGACATTGACGCTCAAGCGTTGATGCGTTATCTCGGATTTGACGTTGTGACGAACTGATAGTTGATTGATACTACTGGCGATGCCTCAAAACATCGCCAGTAGTTTTCAATTCGCTTAAAAGCTCATCGTATCAAGGTTTTATCAATTTTTATTTCAGTTAAAAAAATGTCCTTAATAACTATATAAAATAGTAGAAACGGGGTGAAAAAATTACGGTGAGGAAAATGAGCTTGTCTCTTTTCGCTGCTAAAACATCGACTGACCTGAAGCGGGCAGACGAATTTCAACTGAAAAGTGACAAGCTCATTTGGGTAGTAATCAGGACGTGGGGTTGTTCTCGGCCACTCTCAGTAGAGAATGGCGAGGCCCAGGGCGAAGATCAAGGCGAAGATCAAGCAGAAGACCTTGCCGAGGGTTAACCAGCCAACAGAGAGGAGCACCCGCAGGTAGTCACCGGGACCTCCGCTTCCTGTGGGACCGATGAACTTGGAGACTTGTTCGGTTGTGAACATGCCGATCAGCGAGAGGACGAGGCCGACGATGAGGAATATGGTCATGGCTTTATCTAGTTTTTGACTAGAGCAGTAAAAGACTTGTTGATGGGAGGGCGATGACGCATTGCCACAAGTGGCTGTGCGCCATCGCCAGTGAAGTTAGTGCCGAGGGTTAACCGATGCGGTTAGCCACTTCGATCAAGCCAGCAGCCACCTTGTCGTTGGTAGCAGAAGGCGTGATCACACCTTCCATGGTGCGAACGCCATTGGCCGAATCGTTCTTGGGGAACGACCACTTGATACCGGGGATGCTCTCGAGCCGCGAACGCACACCGCTGTCGCCCTTGAATTCGCCGCTGCCGATGCCCTTCATCGTCACCGTCACGGTACGACCGTCATCGGTTTTGTTGATGGTGACAGTGACGCGGCTTTTGGCGATGAGCTTGCCACCGTTGACCATTTCCAGCGGACAATCGGCCGCGGGCTTGAGGGTCTTGACGGCGGTCGCAGGTCGAGTGGCAAGACGGTCGAGCGGAGGGCTGCTCTTGGTCGCCGGTTTGAGGTTGCGCTCGCCCTTGCCTTCCTTCATGCTCATGCACTCTTCAGTGAACCTGAACATGCGCTTGGTGCTGAACCAGCCGATGATGGTCAGAGCAGCGCCGACAAAGAGAGTTTGATTGGCAGTGATGCCCAGGCCGAACTTGGTGTCGGCGGCTCCGAGCAAGAACCAACAGATGACACCGGCCGTGACTGAGAGCAGCCCGCGCAGTGCAGTGAATTTGATGCGTTGTTTTTGACAGTGGTCCATCTGGATCTCCGTTGAGGTTGATTTGTGCTTACCAATGCGCTGACTAGACCCTAACTAACAGACTGAGCGACAGGCTGCGAGAAAGTTAGTCAAAGCGAATTTTGCCGAAATCCAGTCCAGAACTACCGCAAGAAGCAGATGAGTTGTGAAGTGGCGATAGGCTGGGGATTGGAGTTTTCGGTTGGAAAGTAAGCGTTAAGAAAGGGTTTGATGAGAACCTATGGAACCTAGATCAAAGCCTCTGCTAGCTCAAATGAAGTGTTAGTTATATAAAGAGAAAAGAGCATCTTGAATGCTTCTTTCTTATATATCTTTCTGAGCTGAGCTTAAACCAAAATGGAAAAACCTTGCTAGTAAAGGCTTTCGATGGTGATGCCAAGGGGGGCTTCGCTGTAATGTTGTCAAACGTTTTGTCTAGCGGAGTTGGCGCAAAGGGCTTTGAGTGTTACGAAAATCTGCTTCAATAGTAGTGGCGTTGAATGCTTTGCCTATCTGGTGTGGCCGCATTTGAATTGCTTCCTGTTTATTTTGATGAGGCGAAAGTGACTGTTTTAGACAAGGTTTTACTTCCGACGAAAGTTTTACTTTGGGTGCAAAATTCGCGGATAAATCATGCGCTTATTTCAATAATTCTCTTGCTAGTTGGCTTGAGTTTTTTCCCGTTCCCTAGTGCTTTAGCAGCGCCGGCAAGTACTAGCCCTCTCGGCAGTCACAAAGCTGGTTTTAGTGATTTGATTAGTGGGAAAAAACCGGGTCCGGATCAAGTTTGGAAACTACAGCAGCATGGCATTGTTTTTGGTGACATTGATGTTTATCTCAATAAGAATGGTTTGCGCTCTGAGTGCCCTCGTTCTGGCATAACAATTATTGCCCAGGCACCGAAATTCGATGTGGTGGCTTACAATTGGCGCGCCAAGACAATTTGGAAACCAACTCTAGCCAAATTCGCTCCTGCTGACGTCATGCTAAAGAGTCTTACTCTGATTGGTTTGCCTTCGGCATCAAAGTTTCCTCTTGTGCCTAGCGGAACAAAAGAAGTTAACGGCGTTGTTTGCCAGACATACAGCACCACTGATGATTGGTCAAAGCAGCAAATTGCCTTATTCAAAGGGAAGAAGTTCAGCGACAGATTTCCACGCAAAGCAGAATTTCAGGGCGTTGACCTGCATGTGCCTACTGTTATCTACAATATTTTGGAGAAGATTGACGGCGCGCCAATGATTCCATTGTTGCCGCTCAATTATGGTTATAGTTGTTTAGGTCATGCTAGAACCACACTTGTAGCTAGCAATAACTGCAGAGTCGTGGCGGCCCCGAAAGATTGGCTGAAGTTACCGGAAGGATTCAAAACTGTCACTTCCTACCAAGCGCTAAACATGGACGAAGCAGCTGAGTCTGGTATCGATGAATTGTTTGGCAATCTCGGTAGATGATTTGCCCGCTCTTTGTTGATTTGCTTCGCTCAAGTTGAGCTAATGCCAAAGTGCTCAAAGCGGCTCTGCAAGTCATTGATATCTTTGAAATGCACGACGTTCATTCCTACCTGTGTGCCAGCTTGAATATTGGGCTCAAGGTCGTCAATGAAAAGACACTGATGGGCAGCTAGATTGCTGCGACGCAATACTTCCTGATAGATCTCGTGCTGCGGTTTGCTATGACCAACTTTGTAAGAGAGAATCAACTCTTCAAAGTGGCGACTGACTTTGAAATTTTGATCTAAATACTGCCAGTGCGATTCGTTAGTGTTAGACAAGAGATAGAGCTTGTGCTGCTTTCTTAGAGCCTGCAAGAGATTTGCCATGTCATCGTTTTCGCGAAATGTAGCGTTCCATAACTGGTGGAATTCTTCTTCACTGATGGGATGCATATTGCCATGGCTTGCCATTTGTTCGTTGATGGCCTGCAAAAAAGCGCTGGTATTTATGTGGCCATTTTCATAACCGAGGGAGCCGATGTGCTTCAAGATTGGCTTGAATTGCTCTTTGGTAATGCCTGCTCTGGTGTAAAAACCCTGGCAAACAATTTCCCATTCGAAGTCGACAAAGACGTGGCCCATGTCAAAGACAATTAGTTTGATGTCGTGCTTCTTCATTTGCTCAGTATTACTCTTGGACCACTGATTAGAGATTCTAGCGTATCGCTTGTTTGAATTGTTGCCCTTACTGGCATGTATTAGACCGGTCGGTTATAAATGATGAAAAAGAAAAGGGAAGGAGAAGGTTTCCTGTGCTGCCGTTAGCAGCCACTCAGGGAACCTTCTCTAGTTGTCTAGTCTAGCCTTTAGCCTTTGGCCTTGAGCGCATAGTTTTGTTCGGCCGCAGAGAAGTTGCCGGTGCCAGCCTGGGGATGGCCAAGATCGGCGGCTGAAATCGGTCGCTTCAGGCGACCTTGGTACAAGAACGCCGCGTATGCCTTGAGTTCAGCGGTAGCTCCGGCGCGATCCGTGTCATTTGGTCCTTGGACCAAATGGGTGGTGATTTGATTCAGTGTCACCCAGCCGCCGTCAGTCAGGAGATTGAGCTCATGTCCTCGGGAGCGGTAGACGCCTTGGTAGGCGTCGAGGTTGGTGCGGATACGGAGCATGGTGCCGCCCTCGATAGCAGCGTGCGGGTAGCCATCCATTTCGGCCCAGGTTTGGTCAGCGGCAGGAGTGTGGCAGGTCTGGGTGTTCATGTTGGTCATTTTCCTAAATATGTGAAGGTTGAGATTGATATTCGACTTGCAGCGCCTTAGTTTTTGACGGTGCTCGGCTTTTCGTAGCTGCGAACTCGGTCGCATTTTTCAGGGCTGCTGCTGAGCGGACGACCGTGCAGTTTCACTGCCGCAATCGGTCTTTTCAGGCGGCCCTGGTAGAGGAAGGCGGCGTAGGCCTTGAGGTCGTTCGTCGCCCCGGCTTCGTTCTTTTTGTCGATCTGCCAACACTTCCCTTGGACTTGCGGCGTGGTGATGACGTGGAGAATTTGCCAGCCCCTGTCGGTGAGGATGCAGAGGTCGTGCTCGAGGACGCCGCTCAGTGACCTGTTGTTGCGGATGCGCAGCATGGTGCCACCGTCGATGGCGGCATGGAGCTTGCCTTCGTGTCTGATCCAGGCGTTCTTGCCGAGGGTGACGCGGGGAGTGCTTTTCATGTGGTGCTTGATCCTAGGTTTGAGTAAAGATGAAGTGTCAGAGATTGCGGGCGGCTTACGTGAACGAGTTGGCGAGCCCACTCAAATCCACGTGATGATCCACGGATCGCGACCCCGGGCAAACAGGATCTTGTTGACCTGCCTCTGAAACGCTCTGACCAGCAACTTGAAGGCCCGGCAGCTCAGCAGCAGAATCGGCGGCAGCGCAAAGGCGCCAACCAGTCCTGTCAGAAAGGCTATGCCTTCATTGGGGTTGTTGAAATCGACCAGCAGCGGAGCCACCGAAGAGAGGGCGAAGCTGCCGAGCAGCGCAACCTTGAATGCACCGTAGGTGCAGGTGATGTAGTGCGCGGCGCTCTTGGTGCTGAGGAAGCAGACAATCAGCAAGAGCATGGTGAAGGTAAAGGACATGAACAGCTCCAGATTACTCAGAGAACGTTGAGAATGGCAGCGCAGCCTCAGTCCGTCAGGACTGAGGCTGTTGCCCTTTTGGCGGATTGCCGCAGTAGCAGGCCGCCGCCGCGGTTTCAGGCCAGCAGGGCCTTCTTGCGCAGGGTCTCGATGGACCACTGGCTGGCCAGGTTGGCGCCGGGCAGGCCGCTGGCCTTGACCTTGGTCAGGAGCGCCACGGCTTCACCGCGGTTGGCGGCCTCGTAGTCGATGGCGACGAGCTTGGCCAGCAGGGTGGTGGTGGTCCAGTTGCTGGCGCTGTTGACGCCGGGCGTCTTGGTCTGGCGCAGGCGCTCGAGCAGCACTTCGCGGTCGGTGCTGCCGGCCATGGCCACGGCGGCGAGGGCAGCAGACCAGTCGTTGTCCCCACTCTTCCAGTCATCGCTGTTGTTGCCGGTGCTGAGGGCGTCCACGGCCTTGGCGATGGTGTCGTGCAGGTTGCTGGCCGAGACGACGATGGAGAAGCGGTTCTGGCCGCTGTCGCCGGGCTGCTTCCAGCCGTTGCTGCGGCTCAGGCCCTTGGCGATGGTGTTGGCGCCCTCGGGGCTGTCCGGCTCGACGCGCACGCGGTAGCAGTCGCTGTTGAGCAGGCGCACGGCGATGATGCCCAGGGGGCTGGCGGCGATGACCACGTAGTTGTGGGTGCCTTCGGTGCCGGAGACGTGAAGCTTGGTCTTGAACATGATGGTGTCTTTCGTGAGATGGGAGAAGGATTGTGGAGGAAGGGCGGAAGGGAGGAAGGGCGGGCGGAGCTAGCTACCCGGTCAAGGGAGCGGCTCCACGGTGGCCTCGATGAACCAGCCGCCGTCGACGTAGAAGGCGCCGGAGAACGCGGCGAGCATGCTCGGCCGCGTGATTTCCGTTGCTTTTTCTTCGGCCGCGGCCTGGCTGGTGAAGGTGCGCGCTTCGTCGACCGAAAGCGCTTGGGTACGCACGCTCAGGCCCATGTACCACTCGACGTGGCCCTGGCCATTGGACATCTTGATCACATACTTCTGGTCGACTGGAGTTTGGTCAGCCATTTGGTTTGCTCCTTGAGTTACTAGGCTAAGTGCTGATGAAGCCTCAAATTACTCAGCTTCTCAGGGTCTGGCGGTAGATGTCGGGCACGGGTATGCCCTTGATGGCGAAGATGGCTTCGGCTTGCGCCACGCTCTCCACCGCATGTTCGCAGTGGCGCTGACGCACCGCTGCGATGGGGTCGTCGGTCTCGGGTTCGAGGATGGCAATCAGCGACCCCAAGAAGGTTCCGGTGCGCCCTTGGCTGGCGAAGCAGAAGCCCATCAAGGTTGCCCCTGATGCCAGCAGTGGTATCACCAGCTCGCGCAGGAAAGCTTCCCAGTTGTCGGGAACACCGCCGAAGTCGGGCAGCTTTCCCACCAAGACCTTGTGGCTCGTGCCCGGAGCGAAGGCGGTGATGCCAGAGGGTTGCTGCTCGGCGGTGAGCTCGTAGAGCTGGCCGAAGTTGAGTTCCTGGCAGCCCGTCAGGGGGATGAGCACGTCGGCTTTGTCCAGGTCGGAGCTCTCGAGGTAGCGGGTGCCACCAGCCAGCACCGTGTAGGGGCCGACGCGCACCGGATTGCCGCGGTAGGGCGGTTGCGGTGTACGTGCAGCTGGCGGCGCTTGCGCTGCCTTTCTCTTCGCTCTGCGTTTGCGGTCATTCATCAGATTACTCCTTTGAAATAGTGGTTTGTGAGAGGCTTATCGGTGAAGGTTAGCGGCTCTTTGTTCTTGTTGTATATGGAGTCCTTGTAGCCCTTGAGCAGTTCGCCCAGGGTTTTTCCTCCTGTGAGGGTTGAGGTTGCGGTCTGACCTGAGTATTCGTCGATGAGCTTGCCTTTCTCGAGGTCAACGAAGTCGTTTTGCGGGTCGATCATCAGGAGGTCGTCCGGCCATGACTTAGCTAGTTTCTGCGACATTGCCTGTGCCATTTGGCTTTTTCCGCTGCCTGCGCCTCCCATAGCGGCGATCTTCAACCCGTGACTGCTGGGCTTTTTGAAATAATCGACTACTTCATGCAGTTCCGCTTTTGCCCCTTCAATCGACTTTGCGTAGTGCGGGTCTTTTAGCGCCGTTAGGCCGGGTTTCGTTGGCCCGGGTTGCGGCAGCGCGGAAGGCTTGAGGCTTTCGGCGAACACAATGGTGCTCGTCGGTTCCTTCTTGGCCGCAGCGGACGTCCAGAGCGAGAGCTTGCGCCCCCGCTCGTAGAGCGCCACAACCGCTGCCGAAGCCATTTGCCGGTCGTCACGGTCGTAGACGTCGCAGGCGTCGTGGATGATGAACTTCTTGAAGAGTTCTTCTATGGTGCGCGCGTGCTTCTTGCTTTCCAGCAGGCCGTGAATCTGATCGCGGTCACCGGTCACCATCCGATTCTTGCCAAACACCGACCCGCCATTGTGTTGCAGGTCGAATGCATGGTCGGCAAACACGCTGTGGCTGAGCGTGCCGTTCAAGAATCCCACTAGCGCCTGGGCAATTGCCCCCCACTTCTTGCCGCCGTAGCTGATTGACCAGACTGGGGTGTTGAAGCAGGTCGCTGCCAGCTCAGCAAAACGCAGGTGGTCTGCCGTCGTCTGGGTCTGCAGTCGAGCAATTACAATGGGCCGTACCCAGGCGCTTGCGTCGTTGAACTCGACAGCAAAGCCCTCGTTCAGCTCTTTATGTTCGGCCGCTACTAGCTCGGGGTTGTAGCACTTGTCTTTGGCCTTGCCGTGGGAGAGCTCGCCACCGATAGCAGTGGCGATGTAGGTGGCCAGTCTCTCCGCCACGGCGCTGTGCACCTTGTTGCGCAATGTCACAGCTTCCTCCTCCAGCACTTTGCCTTGGGCTTCGCGCACCATTGCATCGCTCAAGTAGAAGTCGGCGATGAGGGTTTCCACTCGCTCCGATTGCCCCACGTAGTCGAAGTTCAGACGCGGCTTGGGCCAGTTTTTCGCTTCCTCTTGGGCGACCCACTTGAGGAATATGTTCACCTCCTTTTTGTTGACTTGCTCTGCCATTTCCACTTCGCCGAGAAGCACCAGGCCGCTGCCGTCCACTGAGATTTCCATGCCTTCGGTGAGCTTTTGACCCACTTCCAGATTGAGGGAAACCACAGCGGGTTTGGCCAGGCCTCGTGCCACCACTGCCGCATGGCTTGTGGCACCACCAACGAAGGTGACGATGGCCACGGCGGCAATCATGCCCGAGAGATCATCGGGCGAAGTGTCGGGGCGCACCAACACCACTTTCTCACCGCGGGCTGCCGCTTCCACTGCCGCTTGCGATGTTGTCACCACCTTGCCAAAGGCTGCCCCCGGCGACGCCGAGATGCCGCGGCCGATGAGGTTGCGCTCGATGGCGGTGGCCAGGTACATGGGGTGGAAGCCCGGTGCCTTAAGGGCGGCAACAGCCTCTTGCGAGACGAATGCCAGCGCTGCTTCTTTGCTCCAGCGCTTTTCCCAGACGAACTGCACCGCTACACTGGCTGCCGCTGCTGCAGTGCATTTGGCATCGCGCACTTGCAGAATGTAGAGCACCCCTGACTCGACGGTGAATTCGATTTCCACCGGCAAAGCGCGATGCAGTTCCATCTTTGCCACCAGCTCAGCCAGCTCCAGATAGACTTCTGCGTTCCACTGGCGCATCAAAGCAATGTCAGGCGCCTTGCGGATACCTGCCACCACATCTTCGCCCTGGCCGCGCACCAGAAACTCACCCCACATGCCCTTGGCGCCGGTTACCACATTGCGGCTGAAAGCCACTCCCGAGCAGGATTTCTCATCGCGGTTGCCCATGACCATGGCCTGGATGTTGACGGCCGTGCCGAGGTTGCCGCTGATGCCATTGAGGCGACGGTACTCTTGGGCGCGGGGATTGTTCCATGAGCGCAGCACCGCTTCCACTGCCATGAGCAGCTGCTCCCATGCACCATGGGGGAAGGGCTTGCCACTTTCTTTTTCCGCCATCGCCAGGTAACGGCCACACAACTCCGTCAGCGCGGCCACGTTCAGCTGCTCGATTTCATCAACGCCGTGCCGCGCCAGCAGCCGGTTTTTGATGTTGTCGAACAGTTCCTTGTTGATGCCCAGCACCACTTCGCCGAACATGTTAAGGAAGCGCTGATATGAATCCCAGGCGAAACGCGCATCCACAGTCAGGCCCAGGGCCTTGGTCGCTGCCCAGTTGAGGCCGAGGTTGAGCACGGTGTCCATCATGCCCGGCATCGACACTTCTGCACCCGAGCGCACCGAGACTATCAGAGGGAGGGGCAGCGGCTGTGTGCCAACTTTTACCTCAGCACCGAAGCGCTTGCCGGTTGCCTTTTCCAGCGCTGCCACTTGCTGGCGCAGGTGGAAGAGCACACGCTTGGGCATGACACCTTCTTGAGCGTAGGCACGAGCAACAGCTGTGGTGATGGTGAAGCCGCACGGAACGCGGGCACCAAGCGCCACCAGTTCAACCAGACCGGCGCCCTTGCCGCCCAGGTCTTTCTTACTATCTGGGCCTTTCTCACCAAAGGAGAAGGCCACCTTCTTGCTCACCGGCACTTTTGCCTGCGCTTTCTGCGTGATTTTGGCCATGATTTCTCCTTTGAATGATTGAGCAATCTGTGCTCTACCCTCCGCTCTACCCGGCGCTCTGCCCCGTTGGAGGCGCGACCGACGGGGCGATGGTGTAGCCCAGCGTGTAGAAGAGGGCGTCGGGGCAGCAGTCGATCAACTGGATGGTGCCAGCGATTTCGCCATCGGCAGAGGGTTCGAACTGGGTCACCAGTTCGTACTTGTTCTGCGCGTAGATGGCGGCGAGCTGCTCCAGGTTGTTCACTTCCACCGTCCAGAACTGCCGCTGGCTGTCCCATTCGGCTGACGGGCAGGGCTGCTTCTCCGGGTCAGACTGGCTGCCTTTCAGAGCGAAGTGTTCCAGGCTTTCGATACGAAATTTCATGAAAGTCCTTTGTTGCTTGGGGCCGGATCTACTCGGACAGTGCTTCGCGCAGCACCATGTCCAGCAGAACCAGGTGGTTGTGCTCTTCGAACTTGATCATCAGCGGCCCGGGCTTGCCATCTTGCTCGGCGGTGGCGAAGCAGATGGCGTCATCGGTGAGGGCGAGCAGCGCGTCGATGCGCTTCTGCCGTATCGGAGCGCTGCAGACCACGACGTAGCCCTGGTCGTAACGCACCAGCCAGGCGCGGCCGTTGTAACCGCTGAGGCGGCCATAGGTTCGCCGGCTCGGCAGTACCAGGTCGACGGGCAGCCGCGGATCGACAATGTTGTTGTTGATGTCAGGCAGGTACATGTCCACCAGGAGTGGCGCCAGCTCGCGGTGAATGGCGGTCTCGCGGGCGATGAACGAGAAGCCGGTGAGGTTGGTGAGGGTGCTCGAGATTTTGTCCATGTGTTGCTCGTGTTGCTTTCGTTGCAGGAGAGGGTCGATTCGTCAGAACGCGCCGGCGCCCTTGAAGATCAGCGCGGCGCCGGCGATGCCAGCGATCAGCGCCAGCAGGCGGCCGTACTTGATGGTGATGCCGGGGCCGAAGCCGCCGAAGGTGCCGCCGCTCTTTTCCAGCTTCGACAGCGGGAAGGCAGCGACGATCAAGAGCAGGCCGATGATGGTGAAGGTGGTGTTGTCCATTGATGTTCCGATGTTTGGTTCAGTGGCAGTGCAGGAAGTTGAGGTAGGGGAACTGGAAGTTGGCCGGAATGGCTTCGAACGCGGCTTCCAGCGTCTGGTAGCAGGTCATGCGCAAGTCATGGTGGTCTTTGGTGTGGAGCATTCCTTTCATCTTGGCGCGGCGGTCCATGGCATTCAGCAGCAGGCACTTGGCGGCAATGCGGTTGGTTTGCACCACGGCCCAGAGGCCACTGGCCGTTTCGCCGTGCGTTTGAGGGGCCGCCTTGAGCTGTTGCTCGCAGGCCAGGTTGGCATAGTAGATGGCGCTAGTTCCTTGATCCAACGCCAGTTCTGCCGCGCGATAGTCGAGCATGGCCCTGTCTGCTTCCTTGACGATCAGGCGGGCTTGTTCCGGCGTGCTGACATTGGCCAGGCGCTGCTTGAATTGCTCCTGGTTGCCGGCCAGCGAGCGGGCGCGCTCGAAGGCCTGGGCCGCTCGCTCGGTATGCTCGACGGTGGCAGCCAGTTTCGCCAGCTTTTCTTCCAGAGCCACGAAGGCCGGTTGGCTTGTCACCCCGTATTGGTAGGGGATGTTCAGTGGCGCGGCAAAGCGTTCGACCTGGTTGTGGTCGAAGAGTGCCAGGCCGAGCGTGATCAGGTCGCCGGAGCCGCTTGCGATGTGCAGGACATCTTCGGGCTTGAACTGAGCCGCCAGGTCTTGCAGCGAGTCCGGCATTTCGGTGATGAGGCGGACGCAGACCACAGTGTTGCTGCGGCGAGCATCGTTGATGCTGGAGTTGCCGGCGCAGATCTTGCTGTCTTTGACCAGCTCGGGGACCAGTGCCGCCAGGGTGCGCGTGTTTGCCACCAGCCTCTGGCCGAAGAAGCGGAAGGCGTAGTCGGCCGCTGCGTAATTGCAGACGAGAGCGCTCTGCTTGTTGATCACAGCGCGACGCCGGGTGTTCTCCTTCTGATTCAGCGCCACTTCATAGGTGCCGCGGTGCGACTTCACAGCGAACAATGCTTTCTTGGCGCTGGCAGCCAGTTCGCTCACCTTCTGCCATTCGCTGTAAATGGTTCCGATGAGCGTGTCGATGCTCTGGACTTCAGCGCGGTCGCTGAAGACGGCGGGAGCGAAGGAGGCGAAGAGGCTGGCGTTGATGGTGTTCATGGATGGTGCTTTCTTTGGTTTGCCTGAGGTGGAGGAAGGGCAAGGTTTTTCAGGCTTTACCTGTGCCCTGTCCAAGGTCTATGCCTGTCACTCGCATTTGAGTGCAGCCGAAAAGACCTTGTGCAAAAATTCTTTCTTTCCTATTTGCGATGGAGATAGAGAGGGTGTCGCGGCAGGAGTACCACCGCCAAGGCCTCGCGCTTGCTTGATTGCGAAGACACCTCTCTAAGCTTGTCCCTATGCCGGTTCTCATTCCTGGCATTAAGGTGATTAACGATTTGGACCAATCGCTAAACATCTCACGGGAGTCATGTTTGTCAGTCATGACCGCGCTCGCTAGGCGCGACTGTTAGGAGCTCGACCCCAGAGCCGAACTCGACTGGTGCTGCTAATCTCATAGAGAAAAATTCTATTTATATAGAAAATTCTCTAGAGAAAAGCAGCACACTGGCTCGACAGCAACCGCCAAAGGCAGTTCGCTGCTGCGTTTGCTTTGCACCGCTTACCCGAAGGCTTGCGGGTTGAGGTTAATCGGACCACCGCTGATGAAAGCAGTGACTCACAGCACTCCTTGAGTTGACGACTCGTGGAATGCTGCTCGAGCCTCGAGGACAGGCCCTTTATTGATTAAAAAATATAATGCCTCTTTCTCGATAATTTAGGTGAGAAAGAAGCGCCCTCGGCTCCAGCAGACTGCCCCTCGGCTAACCCAGTGCTGGATTAGCCATAACCGGCTAACAGCACTCAAGTCGGCAGTCTGCTGTAAGACTCGAACCTGATGCATAGGCTCAGGTTCTGTCCATGAGTGAAAACTACATCTGAACTAATCGAAAATAATTATTTATCTTCGAAAAGCCGGTGAGCGACTCGATGTTTCGAGTTTTCACCTTTAGGTCCGCAGCATTAGGTCATGTTTTCGGGGTGGCCTGTGCTGTGCGTCAAAATATTGATACACCGCTGCTCAACCGGGTCCACGGCTAGCAACGGGTACCTCCCAACTCAGCATGACGACACTGAATTGTAGAACCTTGGTATGACTGCTTCAGAAGATTGCTCTTCGTCTACCGCCGCCAATCGCAAGGATTTGTTCCGACTAACACAGTGGGTGGTAGCACTGTCACGGTCGGAGTTTTTAGTTCTCTAACATCGCCAAGTCATGGGGTTCTCCTTTCGTGGGTGTTTGTCCGTCAGACAGCGTTGTCTGGCGAACTGGGTGGGAAGAAAAGTATTGTTGTTTTTACAGGTGGAAGAGAAAGCTCTTGAATAAAGTTAGAAGGGATATATAAAACAGTAGATAAGCACCAGCACATTTATCAATGGTTAGTAATCTCCCCAGTGAAAGGCGCATGGCCGCCTGATAGTCGCCTGGCGTAGCTGACGAACTTACCTTCTGTTGATGAAAATGACGCCTGCTAACGTGGTCAACGAGTCTTTAAAATTGGTTGTGGAATGACTGAAAGAGCCGTGCCGTGATGATTTCGTCATATAGCGCGTTGTCATGTTCGCGGCTCTGAAGACTCCGGTAGCGGCTGGGTGTACTAGTGCGAGAAGCGCTAGCGGGGCCCGATTGCCATCGAGTAGTTTGACATTAAATACAATTATACAGTTAGCGCGGTGCCACTATGGGTGGTGGCGAAATGCGAAAAAGCGCAAGGAGACTTTCTCTGTCTCTATGCGCAATGACATTATGATTTGGGCACCTTCAGCGGTGCTGTTCTGATGCTGGTTTTCCTGGGGAACGTCTATAACTATAGCCAAGAAGTTTGGCCTTTTCTGGGCGTTCATTCGGAACAAACCGCTAGCGACTAAATCAGCTCTGATATGCTAGAAAGTCACTTGTGCAAGAAGCTAACATTGGCAATGCCTGCCCTCAATTGCAAACAATTTCTAGGTCTCTCCCTTATGTCGAATGCTTGTTGGCAGCTTTCTTCATATCTGCGGCTTTTCGCCTTGGGCAGTATGGTCCTTGCCGTGACTGTGTCTTCAGTGATGCTATCTTTTCCGCTTCCACTTTTAGCCGCCGAAAAGTATGTTAGTGATGGTGGGCACGCGGTGCCACCGTATTTTGGTGAAATTCAAGCCTTGATTGAGCATCGTCAATATCCTGAGGCCTTTAAGCGCTGCGATCGCCTGGTTCTTGCTAATCCTGGTTTGAGTTGGCCACTTCTCTGTCGAGCTAAAGTGTGGCATGCCAGGTCTGACATTGAAAGAGCTTTAGCCGATAGCAATCAAGCTCTAGCCAGTAAGCCATTGTTGGCTGAAGCCTATGTGGTGGCTGCTGCTAGCCTCTACTTTCTGAATAAAAATAGTGAGGCGCTGGCGTATCTTAAGAAAGCTCTGGCGATTGATCCTACGGTGCCCGATTGCTACAGCTATCTTGCCCTTGCTCTGGCCGAGTCTGGTAAGTTTGATGAGGCCGTGGCTTATTTAAATAAAGCTATTTCGCTAGATCCCAACGACGCTGATCTCTACAAACATCGAGCAATGTTCTATTTGGAAGTGAAGCAGTTTGCCAAAGCACTGCAAGACTTGAACACCAGGCTGAAACTGCGCCCAAACGAGATAGCAACGATTAGATCGCGAGCAAATATCTATGACCGTCTAGGAAGGCCGAAAGACGTGTTGAGCGATCTCAATCTCATTCTTAAGCTTGAGCCCGATTCTTATCGTGATTTGTTGAGTCGGGCTCGCTTGCTGAGCCGCTTGGGGCAGCACGATAAGGCCTTGAGTGATTGTCATATTTTGATCAAGGCGAATCCCCTTGATGATGATGGTTATTATTACAGGGCCTGTGAGTATGCCGCTTTGCAAAAATGGAAAGAAGCGATTAAAGACTATAGTGTGGCTATTGATGAGTCGCCGGAATCAGCTCGAGCCAGTTATGAAGGGCGTGCCAAGGCCTATGAACAGCTAGGTCAGTTAAATCTAGCGGAACAAGATCGCAAGAAAGCCATGGCTATTCGCGGTCGCCCAGCAGAAAAACTGTTGTTTGAAATGCCGAAGAAATAGCTGAAGGAAATGTCATGGCTGGACTAGGATGGGAAACACTGGGGCAGTGGGGTGAAGACGCAGTTCGTATCGAACCACTCGCTGGTGGAGTTGCCAACGACGTATGGAGCCTGCGTATTCACGGGAAACTCGCGGTCGGTCGTCTGGGTTCTAGAAGCGACGCTGATCTCACTTGGGAGACCGAGCTACTTCAACATCTCGACCGTGCAGGTATGAGCGTGCCAGTGCCGATCCCGACAAAGGACGGCCGACTGTTTGCTAATGGTCTCGTGGTGATGACATACGTGGAGGGCGGACCGCCCGTAACGGAGGCCGACTGGCGTCGCGTTGCCGACACGCTCCTCCTGCTGCATCGGTTGACGCTGGGTTGGCCGCAGCGCCCAGGTTGGCGCTCATCGACCGACCTACTGCACGCCGATACGGGTACCAAGATCGACCTCGGCAGGATGCCGCCGGAGGGCGTCGCTAGATGCCGATCAGCGTGGACGCGGCTCAGTGGGCGTCAGACATGCGTTGTCCATGGCAATCCCAATAACCCTGGCAACATCCGCATAACATCTAATAGGGTGGCGTTGATCGACTGGGACGAGTCGCACGTCGACGTCCCCGATCTCGACTTAGCACTGCCCTACAACGCCGCCGGTCTAGACGGCGTTGCTCTAGACATCGCCGGGCAAGCATCAGCTGCATGGGAAGCTGCTGTCTGCTGGGATGATGAGTACGCAATCAGGCGGCTTTCCGAAGTTCGATCGGTCTGAACAGCGGCTGGAAATGTCGGGACTGTTATTGCTAATAGACCGGTCGACTAGTATTCTGGCAAAAGAAAAACAGGTGAAACAGTTGAGCGTGAGCTCAGCTGAACACCTGTCTTCCTAATGCCTTACTTAAGGCCCTTCAGCGCTTAGCGCTTCGGCAGCGAGACCCAGAGGGCGAGATAGAGGCCGCCGACGACGCCAGCAGAGGCCAGCAGCGCGATGACGGCGAGGACGCGCACCAGGTTCGGTGCGAGGGAGAAGCGGGCGCCGATGCCTGCGCAGACGCCGCCGATCACCTTGTTGCTTTCGCTGGTGAAGAAGCCGTTCTTGTGGCAGGCGTAGGTGGCAACGCCGAGGATGATGAGGAACAGGATTCCGGACATGTAATGTTCTCCTAAGATGTGAACGTTGAGATGCACGCTTAAATGAGTGCTGCGAATTGGTAAAAGCGTCGAAGGGAGCGCAGTCTTTTGGACCGCGCCCCCTTCTAGCTTTTGTTGCTTACAGACAAACCCGTAGCAGGTTTCGCCGTGCTTGAGCCTTAGCTCTTGCGACGACGACCCTTGCCACTGGTCTTGCCACCGGTCTTGCCAGCGACGGGCGTGGTCCCGGCAGTGATGCCGTGATCATTGAAGCCCTTCTCGATGGCGGCCTTGTTGGCACCGGCACTGAGCTGACCATCGGCGCTGACGAACGCCCGGCGCATGTCGCGGAAGGTCACCTTGCTGGGAGGCACGAGGGCCAGAGCCAGCAGGTAGGTCTTCACGTACAGCTCGAGCTGCGCCTTGATCTTGGCCACGTCGGCCGAAGCATCGCTGGTGAGGAAGGCTTCCAGGATGTCAGCCGTGGCCGCACCCGAGATCTCACCATCATCGTGCACCTCGCCGGTCTTGTCGCGGACCGTCTTGGTGTTGCGCTGGATGCGGATGCCGTTGGGCGGCAGCGCATAAAGGCCGATGATGCGCTTGTCCGCCTTGATGTCGGCAACGGTCAGAGCCTGACTGCTGGCCGAACCGAAGACGAGCGCGAACCAGTACTGCATGATCAGCTGGCACATGTCGCCAGTGCTCTCATGCAGCGCACCACCCTCCGGCCCCGGCAGGTCCTTGCCCGGCGTCTGCAGCATGACCACATGGTGGCCATTCTCATGCCAGGAGACGCCGAGGTCGAAGCCGATCCACTTGTTCAACCCGTTGGGCAGTCCGGAACCGACGCCGATGTGAATCTCGTACCCTTCCGGGTCGAAATAGGCGTTGTCCGTCACGCTCGGGTCGTTGATGAAGACCGGGATGGGCCGATCCTGCTTCTTCATGCCCATGGCCTCGAAGAAGACCATCTGCGTGTTGATGGCAACGAACGTCGCCACCGCCGTGAAGGCATCGACTTCCTTGACCGCGTCGAAGTTGTAGGTGCCGTCAGCCTTGGCGGCCAACGTCTCCCACTTGCGACCGTTGCGCACCTTCATGTCGAAGCGCTCGTTCTTGAGCAGCTTCGGGTCCGGGAGGTTCTCGACGAAGTGGTCGACGACCTGCTTCGGGATGGCCACCTTCGGGTCGGGGATGCGCAGGAAGCACTTCGCCGGAACGCGATTGAGACCGGCCTGGGTGGCCGTGCTCGAGATCGAGTAGTGCAGAAGCGACTGGTGGTGCACCACTTCCTTGGTCTTCGCCTTGACCAGGAACAGCATCAGCTGACGCGGTTCGCAGGTGGAGAGCTGGACTTCGTAGATGGCGTCGAACTTGCCGGCGTGTTCGGAGAGCACCAGCTTGGCCGAGGCCGAGCAGGTGTCGATGGCACCCTTGAGGTCCTTGGCGTACTGCTTGTCGTTCTTGCCGAGGCGGCGAGTGAGGGTAGCGAACTTGGCCTTCGCCAGAGCGATGGCGTCGTCAGCCGAAATCACCTTGCCGAGCGCAGCCGGACGACGGCCGAACTTGAGGGTCGAGGTGACGTTGAAGATCTTGCCGCTCTTGTCCATCGAGACGTGCATGTGCGCGCCGCGAACGGGGAGCTTGGTGCCATCCTTGAGGACGATTTCCTGAGCGTAGGCGACCCGATGACCGAAAGGCATTTCTTCCGAAACGCCGTCGACGAGGGTGACATTGCTCAGGCTGAAGGCCTGCGAGATGGTGCTGGTGGCAAGGAAGTTGCTGGCGTGCTGGGTGGCGCTCCCGAGGAACGGCTGGGCGAACATGCCAGAGGGACCGGAGAGGTGGCGGATGTGACCACTGCGGTCATAGCCGGGCACGTTCAGGTCGGGGAAGAGCTCTGCCAGGCGAGCGGCGGCACTGGTGTAGAGCGACTTGGGCGCAACGGTGGTCTCGACGCTGAAGGCAGAGTTGAGGCCGTGGATGAGCTTTTCACGAATGTTCATAGTTTGACTCCATGTTTTTGCGAAGCTCTTCTTCAGGTACCGGATTGGCACCGACGGAATAGAGCTTCTGGTTTAAGAAGACTGTTTAGAAAAAACAGAAGAGCTAGAGACTGAGCTGCTTAGGCTGTTATCTCGAACCCGTGTCACTCGCCAAAGAAACCGCAAATAGCGCACGCACACTCTCTTCGGAAGACAAAACCATTCGCACTCTCGGTCGCCTATTACTCACGCAAAAAGTTGGTGAGAGGATAAGAAGAGAGAGTGGAGTGTTGAAGAGGAGTTAGCGCGTGATATTTACGATTCCAGAGATTTTTAAAAGAGAGACAGTATGTCTACCGTAGATATATGAGCCTGCAAGAACAAATAGCTGAATAATTAGATGCGGTTAATGAAAATTTGGTTAGCGCAAATGCTGTCTCTGGCTAAAACTGCAATCACTGACAGGCTATGCATTTTGAGTTGTAAAGAGGGTTGCGTGGCTTGTGCAAGCAGGCTTTTCGGATTTTCTGTAACAATGGCGAAGCTCCGCTAGCATGATTTTTGTTCACGGATGTTCCCTTTGATAGAGCGAGATAGTTTCATATTTCTGCTCGAAACTGTCCTCTAGCGAGCTTTGCTAGTTCATTAAGCAGCTCTCAGTGTGGTAAATACGCCCACTGCGTGAGCTTCTACTAGCTTTATCGCTTGAGCTAAAAGTGCTTTATGAGTCTCTAAATCTCCACACCACATGCCCTGGGGGAGGCTCTTGCCTGACTCTACATAGCGCCAGGGGCGCAATCGCCAAGCATAAACTTTAATGACGTGGGCGAAATAACTATTGCTTCTCTTGATAACTTTAGCTTAAGGTCCAACTATCCTTCTACACACATACACCAAGAGTTTCTTCAGTTCCCTTAAACACCTAGCCAGCGCACCATTCTCACCGCTAAATCTTCCAGCATCCAGCTGGCGGATGAAGCACTTGCAGAGTTGAGCGTTTGGTTTGGTGTCCGTCCCCGGGAGCTGCTCTGCTGTTGTTGTGGTAGTTGGCATCGCTAGGCTTACGAAAAGAGAAATTATGACAAAACAACTCAGAATCATCGGACCGGAAGTTTGCCTCCCGTGCGCCATCTCTGGCCACGATGGTGACGCCTGTCGTGCAAACAAGTTGGAGGATGGCGGTGTGTTCTGCGTCACCTGCACCAGCATCTCCCAGCCCATCTCTGCCAACGCCCGCGCCATCTATCAGATGCCAATGTCGGTCAAACTCGTGGTTGCGGCCTTGCTTCGGCAAGACGTTCCCTCGGGAGACGACACAGCGGAACCCTTGACGGCGACCTACGCTCAGTACGGCCCCGGCGAGATTTCCCCTGACCGCGCAGCTGCGGCCTACGCTCAAGGCAATGTCGACGTCATTCTTGGCGCCGGCCGTGTCAACTTCGCCACCGACGCTCTGGCCCAAGTGGTCGTGCGTTTCCAGTACGAAGAGGTGAAAAACTTCTGCGGCCACGCTTTCGACAAGAAGGCGATCACGGCTGAAGAAGCGGATCTCCTCGCCGTTCTGCCACATCGCAACTGCCCACCGGCTCTGGTGGCTGCTGCGCACAAGCTGATCGAAATGGGTTTTGCGGTGCTGCATGTCGACCTCGACTCTTCCATGAGACGGGTCGCCCTCTGCCACACCCTCGGTGCCAATCTCGACCGGCGCATCCCTCGGGGCATCTTTGCTGAAGTGACTTACGTGGTCTGACCATTCGGACCGCTAGGCCAATCGGCGTGCCCAGTGTAACTAGTGAGCCCGGCTCTCTCGTTAGGCACTCATGTGCCTAGAGCCGGGCACCATCCCAGCATTTTGAAGAGCAGTCGACCAGTTCAGCGAACTGGCCGGCAGCTCAAGCCATTTAAAAGAAAAGGAGCCAGACTATGGACACAACTCGTCAGCTGGCCGTCAATTCGCGTGACTACTGGCGCTCGACACTGTCGGGTATCAGTACGCTTTGCGTAGACCTTTGGGGAACGGTAGCACGGTCAGACAACCGTGAACCGATCCTCGATGCGCAGCGAATTCTCGGCTACAAAGTAGACTCCATTGACCCCAAGGACTTGCGGTCAGTGGACCCGGCGTTCCTGAATGTTTGTTTGACGACAGACGTTCGTGACGCGGTCGGTTTTCTTCGCTCAGTTGCCAGTCGCTTCGACCTGACCGTCAACCCCACACAGGTTGAACAGTTCCAGGACGTGGTCGACCATGAGTCTTCGTGCGCTGGAGTTTTCTTTGACGCCAAGAGTGCGTTGAAGGTGCTCAAGGGCCGCGGCTACAAGCTGAGCCTCGTATCTAACCTGTGGTCATTCCCGGTGGATTGCTTGTTCGCTGAAGACAATCTCGGCAAGTACTTCCCGGAAGAACTGCGTGTGTATTCCTTCGTGGAAGGGGTCAGCAAGCCTGATCCCGAAATCTACCGTCGGGCGTACATCCGCAACAATGCCCACCCTGGTGACTGCCTCATGATCGGCGATCACCTGGAAAACGACATCCTGCCAGCGCTCGCGGTGGGGATGAAAGCGTGTCTCGTCGACCGCAATCGCAAGTACGACCCCGCCGTCATCCCGGACGGTGTTTTGGTCGTGAAGAGTATGGAGGACCTTATCGACCTTCTTCCTGAGGCTCCGGCCGCCTAGTAACAGTTCGCCATCCCGGCGAACAGTGAACGGTCTTACCCCGCTTCAGGCTCTTCTAAAGGGAGCAGCCTGACAGGCCTTGTCACAACCGTGATGAGGTCCTGCCGTACGCTGCAACACGGTTCCGCGGTAGCGCGCGGGGCCCGTTCAGCTCTTCGGTTTATCAACGTCGGTCCGCACAAGGATGCAGCAACCGCTGCGTTCAGAAGAACGGATCAAAAACCTAGAGGTGTATAACATGGCTAAGATTAACGACATCACAATGACGTCAGGTATCGGCTTCGTGCCCACCGCTGCCGTCCGCAACTTCGCAGGAAACTTCGATGTGTGGGCTGCGCAGCACAAGGCCGACCCCGATGACTTCGTCGTCCAGGAACGGCAGCCGGGGCTTCAGTGCACGGTGTCGGTGGAGTCGGACTTCCCCAATCCGGAAGACCTCGATTCTGCCAAGGGCCCCCTGGTCGCAGTCACCCTGGTCAAGTATCGCCACACTACCCCAGCCGCCATCGAGGGGCTGGCCAGACTGCTCAACATGCCGGTCAAGAACATCACCGCCGCGGGTCTCAAGGACCGCACCGCACGTAGTGCGCAGATGGTGGTCTTGGAAGGCGTGGACCTCGAGCATGTGCGGCGTCACTGCTTCCCGGACGAGAACGTCCTGCGGGAGTATGGTTTCTTTATCAAAGATGCACGTCGATGCACCAAGAAGCTCGGCAAGGGCCACCTGGAAGGCAACCACTTCCAGATCAAGCTGATCGTCGCCGGCAAGACGCGCGAGCAGCTGGAGGAATACCTGGCACCGCGTCTCGAGTTCCTCATGCGTGACCACAAGGGCAAGCGCGTCCCTCGTGTGCCGAACTTCTTCGGACGGCAGCGTCTGGGGCGTCGGCAGAATCTGCTCGGTGTCGGCGTCGACCTGATCGAAAACGGGTTGGAAGCCGGCGTCAAGCGGTTCATCTGCGAAGTGGTCGAGAACAACGACCACCCCAAGGCCAACGAGCTGCGCCGGCAGCTGGCGGCCAAGTGGGCAGAAGCTGAGCGCGTCGCCGAAGAGAAGGGACAGAGTGTCGCCGAGCAGTTCTACTGCTTCCTCGACATGAAGAAACTGCTCGAGGCGATTGGTTACCGCGGCAAGCCGGTGTACAAGATGGCGAACATGTTCATCGAGTACAAGCTGGTCAACAAGATCCTCAGCACGAAGTGCATCGAACGTGCGGTTCGTGAGCTGAAGGACGACCTCTCTCTGTCGGTGGGCGCTTTCCAGGGATACTGGTTCAACCAGCTCCTGGGCGACGTCAACGACGAGGGAGCCAAGATCTCGGTCAAGTCGCTCGAGGTCGACAAAGACGGCGAGCCGGTCATTCCCTTGTACTTCCCGGGTGATGATCGGTCCGTGGCATTCTATCGGCAGTGGTGCCCCCAGGCTGTGCCTGACCAACTCGATCGGAAGACCAAGGAAATCTTCCTCTCGAACTTCAACGGTCGGCCCGGTCCTCGCCGCCCTGCCTTCATCTTCGTGAACGATCTGTCCTATGACGTTCGCGACGAGGTTGTCAGCTTCTGCTTCAGCCTCCGTTCCGGTGCGTACGCTACGACGTTCCTGTCGTATCTGTTCCAGCTGGACACGGACGGCCTCGAGGTGGAAGACAAGTAAGGCTACTTCAGCCTCTCTCTCTCAACCCCGCAACCCAAAACTCAAAGTGAGGTTTACTACCATGAACGGAAATATGTGTTACGGACAGGGCAGTCACATGGACGCCCCCGTCATTCCGTCGCTGCGGCGCCCCCAGCTGGGTTCCACCGCGCGTACGGAGGAAGTGACATCCGATGAGGATGCTCGCTCCATCAGTCAGCGTCTCTTCGGCCAGGTCATCATGCTCGGCTCGCAGGTCTGCCAAGGCCCGTGCGTCGGCAACGACAAGTTGGCCTTCGCTTTCGCCCAGCACGGCTAAATCAGCCGGCACAGCGAGAGGTCAATCATCGACCTAGACCAGAGCTAAGTAGCGACAAGCACTGCCGTTTCAAGATTGCTTCGGCAGTCTCTGGCGGCAGTGCTCTTCTGGTCGATTCCGCAGCCGGGGTTGTTGGTTGTTTGTAAGCTCACGCTTGCAGACAGCCGCAGCCCCGGCTCGGAATTTTTTTAAATCTTTGTACTATATCAAAGAGTAGTAGCTGGCGATTTTTTTTAGGCCAAGGCTGGGCTGGCTAAAAGTCTCTTCGTGGAGGCCAAACTAATCAGAAATATGACTGACCAGGGTGTTCATAGAGATATGAACACCCTGGTAGCCAGAGCTTCCTCAAGGGTGTGGTCTTGCCACTGTTACTGCGACTGCTTATTCTCGGCTTCAGTACTTCTCTCGTCTAGCCGCGGGGAAACTCGCGCTGAAAGCGGAGAAGCGCTTTCTCTGGAAAAGCCTCCACGTCTTGAACGGTCATGGCGAAGACTTTGATTCTGGTCATGCCACCAGACATTGGTGAGCCAACGAGAATCGTGTTTGTAACATGACCGATATCGCAGAGAAAATAACCGGCATAACCAGCCATTCTTTGGTCATTTTTGGCCGCTTGCGAATGGGCACCACCTTCTTTCTCAGTCATTTTCAGCAGGTACCAAACTCTATCAATATCATCGCGGTTAACTAGACCGTCGCCATCCACATCGAGGAGGGCAAAGTTGTCGATAAGCCAGGTGTGTAGTCTTGGTGCCAGTTGCCAGGCTCGTTTGCAATTGTAGTAATGCACTAGTTTGTATACCGTAATCGGTCCGAAGGCGCAGCCCAAGCTAAGCAAAATCAAACCTGGTGAATTGAGGCCGTGTCGCATGGTGAACGCCACCGCCGTTGGTGCGACAAGGAGGTAGTAGAGCAGCTCGAAAATCTCAGCCTTGCGCCCTGGTTTAATTTCGGCACGCCAGGCTGCAGCAGCGGTGCCGAGAATCCACAAGGCAACGATAAAGACAGTGAGAGGAACTGCTTGTGCCTCCGTGAGTGAAGTTGTAGCAATGGTATTCATTTGATTTAGTTGAATTTGTTATTGTGGATATTAGGAAGTTTGTTAGGAAGTTTGTTAGCTGTGTTCAAGTGGGGAAGATTTGTTCGAGCCACTCCGCCACGTGGGGCAGCAACCAGCAGGGCTCTTGACCGGGAATGAAAAAGCCATTGCCGTCGGCGGAAACTTTCACCACGTTGTAGCGGCATTCCACAACTACGAGCCAGAGGCTATCGGCTGCTGGACGAAAACCGTTGGGGCGAGGTGAAACGTTTTCGTCGATGATGATGGGCCGAACAACTTCCGTAATTTGTTGAAGGTTGTGGCAAGGTTCGCTACCCGGCAAAAAGAAGCCCTGGGCACTACCGTCTTGATTTCCGCAGGCTGCGGTAGCAATTACTTCCAGTTTGCCGTCGATTTTGACGAGCCAAAGCGTGTCGCGGCCAAGTTGGCAAGGCTGTGTGTTTCGGTGCATAAGGTGGTAGTGGTTATTGGTTTGCGTTTGTTAGTTTTGAAGTTGAGCTGCTATGCGGTAAAAGGAAAATAGAACTTGAGAATATCTATGAGAGAAGCAATAAAGCAAATACGCTTAAAAAGCTCTTGAGCTAAGCCTGAAGAGTCTTATCAGAGAAAAACTCATGAATATGCAATTAGTCAGTTTGCACAATTCGTCTATCGCTAACTGATATCACTATTCGCTTCTTCGCTCGCGCGAAGCTGTTACGTTTCTGCTCTTAGAAAAATCACTCGGCGAGATTGAATTGATTTGATCTTTCTGGGCAGGAAAATGTGGCAGGAACAAAAACTAGCCCTTGGGAAAATTGAAGGCCAGGCTAAAGCCTGTGGTTGCTTTGTTAATACTAAAACGAGTAGTTGAAGCTTGGTTTTTGAAATATTGCGGTGCGCTAAAGGTAAGACTTACCTACCGCAGTCATGCCCTAAAGCATGACTGCGGTATTGAGCTAAGGTTCAGTTGTGACAAGGGAGCTAATAATCGGCGGTCCACCAATCTAGATAGGCTTGGACAGGTCGATATTGCTTTTACCGCGGGAACGGATGGCTCCCCGGCTAGGATTGTTGGTGCAGACTCGGTCGGCTTAGAAGCCGACCGAGTCTGGGTGCATCATGGTGACAGAGCCAGCGCGGCAGCCAGCACTATTGAAGTAATGCACATCGATTTGCCATCCTTTGCTGCGCAGCATGTGGCAGGCTTTTTCGACCACGGCATCATCGGGTAGGTCGTTGACGTTGAGCGCCACATCAGAGAGGAAGGCGAAGGGAGCAATGTTGCCGTGATACTGCTCCTCCAGCCACTGGGCGAAGGTGGAAGCCTTGACCTCAATGTCTTCACTGTTGCCGTTGACGGCGGCGACCTTGATGGGGCTGGGCTTGTTGCTGCTTTCGCGGGGAAAATCTCGGGCAGTTGGCACACCGGAGTGGACCGCAATCTCGCTGCTGGCTGGACGACGCCGCTCAAAGCCGCTGCCGACCATGTTGTTCTGTGCCGAGGGAAGCCGAGGCGGAGTCGTTGCCGAGGCAGTTGTTCCCCTTTCGTTGCTGATCACTTTCAGTCCGAGAGCGGCACGACGAGCAGCGATTTCGTCAGATTTCTTAGACATCTTCTGTCCTTTCGCTAATGTCGTCTCTTTCGCTTGTGACAATCCATACCCATGCTGCAACGCTCGACTGCTGTCGTGTTCTTGCTTTTATGGGATGGTTCAATAGTTTTGGGGTGAGGGCTTGCTTTTGTTGTTGTTGGAAAGAGAGATAGAAACATCTTTGTCATCTATTTGAAACTCAAACAATAAGAGCTGTCGTAGTCTTACGAGTAATTATTGGTTAGGGACATGAAAGTGCAGTGACGCACGCGCGCGAGACATAATCGATTTGTAAAATAGCCAATTAGTATTGTCAGGTCAGTATTTTCTCAATCAGCATTTTCTCAATCAGTAATTTGTCGATCAGTATTTTCTCTAGCACTTCTGTTCATTCGTAACTCTTATAACTCCAGGTTGTTTTTTACTATAAAAATAGATCTTACTATAAAGCTTGATATTATAAAATGTAGTAGAAAAATTGCTTTTAAAAAGCCTCAGAAAAAAAGTAACTGAAATTCAGCCACGAAGAATCAAGCTTTCAGAGAAAGCACAGAGTGGAAGGGGCTCAGTGGTTGTTAGACCAACCGAACCCCTTCCCTTGCTGTGGGTGATCAAGGCATTCTCTGTTGCGCTCGTGCTTGTCGCTTACTCGAGGAACAACAGTGAATACATGATGCCGGCGCCGAGGATGGCGATGAGCAAATGCACGCCAGCCTTGGAGAAGTGTGCATCTTCACGAATCGCCGGGATGAGCGACGAACCCGCCATGTAGAGAAACGCACCTGCGGCAATCGGACCCATCAGATGCGGGAAGCCCTCGATGTGTTGTCCGAAATACCAGGCAGCGACCACACCGATGAGTGAAATCATCCCAGAGCTGAAGTTCCAGAGCAGCGCCTTCTTGCGTGAGAAACCCGAATGCATGAGCACAGCGAAGTCGCCAAGCTCGATGGGAATCTCATGCACGACCACGGCAATTGTCGTGGCAATGCCGATTTCAGGGCTGAGCAGAAAAGCGCTACCGATGACGATGCCGTCGACAAAGTTCTCTAGGGTATCGCCCAGCATGACCAGGTAGCCGATGGGCTTTGCGTTGGGCTGGTCATGCTTGCCGACAGAATGAAGCAGGAGGTCGATGGCGAAGAAGGCAAAGAAACCGCCAACGATGAGCAGCGAGACGAATTGCAGACCATTTGCGCCATCGCTCTCGATGTAGTGCTCGAAACCTTCCGGAATCAAGTGGAAGAGAGCGTTGCCGACCATGGCGCCTGCGGCCAAGCTGAGGAAGAAAGGGGTGGCGTTGGTCAGAGGGAAGCGCTTGCTCACCAATGCCACGACACCAATCAGTGAAACGACGCTGACAGCAAAAGCAGCCACCAGCCCGTAGACGAGGGTCATATCCATAGTTGTTTCCTTTATGTGACAAGACCTGAGCACCGGAGTGTTCAAGACATGATGGTTAAGCGGGCGAGAAGTCTGTGCTGATAGGTTCCGCGCGATTTGCGTGGAGCGATAGCCGTGGTTCTACCTGCTGGTGAAAAAAGATTGTTTGTGAGAAATAAACCTGTTGGTTTTAAGAGTTGAAGTGATATCTAACCCTAGTGTTCTAGATATTGGAGATCCAAGGGTTGGGTTGCTAAGGGGCCAAAGTTTAATCTGTGCAATAGTCTCGGGCGTTTTGGCTAGTTTTGGCTTGAAACTGCCGAGGCCCAGCTGAGCCTGGTTCTGGCGGTCGCTAGCTGGCCCATAAGTTAGCGCAGGCTATCGCTAACATTGAGAAATAGATTACGTATAAGAGCCTATTACTTACTGAAATCATGAGCTCTTATCTGATAGTGCTTTATTGCTTCTTTCTTCTCCACCCTTTCTCTTATCTAGCACCCCTAACACCTCTAACATTCAGCGCCATTAGCCAATGCCCTCTTTCATCACTCCTTCTGCAAGGCGTGGGTTGAGTAACTGGCAGTGTCAGGGCTATCTGTGGTGTGCAGAGAGGAGAAACCTAATCGAAAGCCCATTATGCAAACAGTATTCTCGCTGTTCCTCTCCGCCTGTCTTTTCAGTGCGTTGTATCAGTTTCTCGCTCCCAAGTTCAGTGGCGGTGCTGTCGCCTTTCAGCCGGTGGCTGTTGGTCACAAGCTGCTCTTCGGTCTGGCCATGAGTTTCACCAGTCAGGTGATGCTCTTTGCCCTCACCCTTCTGGCCTCATTTACCCTGGTGCCACTCCTGGCGCTGCTCGGTGTCGGCCTCGTTGCTGTCGCCCCCAGCGCTGCAGTTTTGCTGCTCTCGGCAACGATCCTGATCGCACTGTTGCAGCTCGCCAACTGGTTTTCCACCATGTTGCTCGGGCGCTTCATGCCCACCATCTTGCGCGTTGATTCACCGAGTGCCGCCTTCAAGGCTGCTCTGGCTCCAACGCTCGTCAACGGAACCTTCTACCTGCTGATGATGTTCTGGTTGGCGCCCATGCTGGCTGCAACCCAGTAAAGCTCGGCTTTTCAATCGAATCTTCAATTCAAGCAACTAACAAAGGTGCTTCAATGGCAAACAATCGTGTCTCCATCGGCAGAAGCGACCTCGTCGCTGCTGCTCAAAAGGGTGCAATGTCGCCCCAGGACGTCGACAGTCTCTGGTCGATGTTGCAACAATCGGCGCAAGCGCAGCAGCCCAAAGGCAGCTTCGACATTGCGCAACTGCTCTACTACGCCGGCGGTGTGCTGGTGATGATGGCCATGGGTTGGTTCCTCAGCCTGGCCAATGACAGCTTCGGCATGGGCGCAGTCTTCGCCATGACCATGCTCTACACCGGCGCCTTCGCTGGCCTCGGCTACAAGCTGCGCTTCCAGAACGGCCAGCGTCTGGCTGGTGCTGTGCTCTTCCTCCTGGCCGTTCTCATGGTGCCGTTGACGGTAGCCGCCGGTCTCAACTTCACCCACTTGGACGCTTCACTGCATGGCTTGCAAGAGCCGTTGGTGCTGGAGCTGGCCACCCTGGCTGCTGGCCTCGTCGCTCTGCGCCTGGTCAAGGTTTCGCTGCTCAGCGCCCCGGTCTTCGGTTCGCTCTGGCTTCTGACCATGACCGCTGCCGGCATCATTTCTGGTGACAACAACGTTTTCTTCGGCTTCGGTTCGAACTACTTCACCTGGGTCTCTGTCACCATGGGTGCGGTTCTTCTGGCCTCGGCTACGGTGGTCGATTCGCACTTCGGCCGCGACGAAGACTATTCGTGGTGGGCTTACCTCTTCGGTGTGGCGGCCTTCTGGATTCCGCTCAGCTTGCTCGATTCGGGCTCTGAGTTGGGTCGCTTCGCCTACTTTGTCATCAACGTGGCGATGATGTTCACCTCGGTTATCCTCGCTCGCAAGGTCTTCTTGCTGGCCGGTTCGATCGGTGCCATCTTCTACGTTGGTCACTTGCTCTGGAGTCTTTTCTCCAACTCGATCTTCTTCCCCTTCGCCCTCATTTTGGCGGGCATTGGTGTGATTTTCTTGGGCGTGCAGTATCGCCGCCACAAGACCGAAATCGAAAATGTCATCGTCGGCTTCGTGCCGCAGGCCCTGCGTCAGCGCCTGCCCGGCCGCTGAGAGCTTAACAAGAGAATGGAACTAAATGACCGAAGGAAAAACTGCGACAAGCCAGATTCTGATTCCGGCTGACTTTGCTCTGACTGAAGCCGATATCCAGTTCGTGCTCGACCTGGCCGTGCGCGCCGGTGATATTGCTGTGGCAATGCGCGCCAGCGCCACTGTCGAGGAGAAGACCTCGGCCACAGATCTGGTCACCAGTGCTGACAAAGCACTGTCTGAGTTGATCGTGAAAGAGCTCTCGGCGCGCTTCCCCAACGACGTTGTGCTTTCGGAAGAGGCGCCCTGGCATAGCAGCAACGACGGCAAGCGCCGTTGGATTGTTGACCCCATCGACGGTACCAAATACTATGTCGATGGTAGCGGCAAGTACTGCGTCATGATTGGCCTAGAGCAAGCTGGACGCGAACTGTTCGGCTGCTTCTACATGCCAGCCTACAAGCAGGCTTTGCTTGGCGGCCCTGGTCTCGGTAGCTATCGCTATGTTGCTGAGCCCCAGTCGCTGACCCCCCAGTCGCTGACTAAGATTGCAGCGCTGCCCTCGCTTGCCAGCGGGAGCAAAGTGCGGCTTTTGATCAGTAAGAATGATCTTGCCGCCAACCCCTGGGTGAGTCAGCTGGACGACGTTGAAATTGTCGTTGCTTCAAGCATCGGCATCGATGTCTACGAGCTGTTGGAGGACAAGGCTGACGTCTTTGTCCACATTCGGCCCACCCTGGGCTATTGGGATACTGCGGCTCCCGGCCCGGTATCGCAAGGTCTGGGGCTGGACGTGGGCACCGAAGTGGATGATTTCATTAGCTACGGCTATGAGCACTCCAAGCATCTGCCCAATATCATCATCGGCAAGAAGGGCTCGCTCTCTTGGTGGCGCCAGCATTGGAGCAAGCGACCAGAAGAAGTCGTTGTTGCCAAAGCGCAGTAAGAGGCAAACCAGTCAGCAGGCCAGTAAGTCAGTAAGTCAATTGTGAGTGGTGCGCAGTTTTCCTTAGGGAGGGCTGCGCACCTTTTTTTTGCAGCTTATTAGCAATTCGCTTTTAGCAATTCACTTTTGTGATTCTCTTGCCCAGTTTTCATCATCTTTTTTGTTGAATGTATGTACTACCTCAAGTAGCAAGTAGCGAAAAAGCTAGAGTAATACTGGAGAAAAAATCTTCGCCGGTCACGTCTATTTGGTAATAACTCCGTTATCAATTGCATGCATATTAGAGACGTTCCCCCCAATACAAGCGAGACTAAAATCATGGCAAACGAAATTGAAAGACCAGCCGATTCAACTCTTACTACTCAAAGCGATAACACTGCTGCTAGTGCTCGCGAAAATCTTTCGCAATTGGCGATGACTTTGTATCAATGCAAAGATGGTTCAATGGTGCGCAATCCGCAACACTGCACTACCCCCGTTGGTAACCTGTCTTCACTTTCTGAACTTCCTCCTCTGAGCATTGGCTAAGTACGGCGCAGATTAGTCTGTATTTACTACTCATAAATCGGAAAGCAGAGCCCTAAAGCTTTGCTTTTTGTTCGTAATAATTCAAGCGCAGCAGTGGGTTTCGGAAGTTTTCTCGACCGGCAGGATTCTCTGTTAGGTCAGGTGCCGAATTGTTCAGTAAATTTCTGATTCCAATTCCTAAGCCGCCAAACACCCTCTCCGTAAGGCCGGCTTTGTTTGCATCAATCGGTTTCTTTCCCTCAATCTCTAGCGCTTTTTCTCTGCCTGTCAGAAGAACAATTGGAGCAGTCTTGCTGCCATCGAGGCGTTCAATGGAGGTTAGTTTAGAATTGCCATCCGCCAGGGTTTGATAGTTAAATTTGAATTTTTGCTCTGGCTCTTCTATGGCTGCTTTCACCTTGTCTGCCGGTATAAAAAGTGACCGTGTAACGCTGATACGATTGGCTGCTACAGCGCGAAGATGTTGCGTACCATCAAAAGATGGACCACCAGAATTGCCATGTTCGATATGGGCTCTTTGGAAAATTCTCTCCGCTGCTAGATAGTCACGCGCCATTTTTGCCACGGTAGGATCGGCCGAATTTTTCATATCAATTATGGCAACCAGATCGGGATAAGCCTTTGGGTCGGTCACCAATTTTTCTAGTGGGGCAATGCCTTTATAGTGTCCGGTGGAAGCCCAGAGTTCAGGTGCGCCTCCTGGGTGCCCGTAGGTGACGAGTTCTTCTTCTGGCTTCAGCGGTGTGACATCAACTTTGGCTGCATGGCTAGGATCGGCCGGTAGGCCCATTACTTTGAAGCGGGCAAGATCATTGATTTCGTCTAGTTTAATTAGTTGGGCATGATATCTACTGCCGTCATTGGTAATGACGTCGACAAAAGATCCAGACAAGCCTACGTGGGCATTGGTCAAGACTTCACTGCCGTCGTTTACGAGGAGACCAGAGCCGACTTTAGAATCACTTTCGCTGCGCGGAAAAGGCTTATCTCCAGTTTCGATTTTGACAGTAGTAGGAGCTACGGCATCCAGTAAACGACGAGCCGTTTGGTCGTTGTTGCAGTCTGATGATTCGGTGGCCAGGCCAAATCTATCTATAGGCAGAACTTTTATTGGTTTGCAGGAGTTATCCATCTTAATTTCGCCGGAAGGAAATTACCTTTGAAGATGCCTGAGAGAATTATGGACTTACTGGATGATTTAACAATGGTGTTGCTCCCATCTTTACGCCCCCAAAATGCCAAAGAAACTGGAACGTCTTGGGAGGCCAGAATCTAGAAGCCATAGCGGTCGGAGCGGGATGTCAAGAATTCGGGTCAAAAAAAAGACGGAGTAAGTAGATTGGTTGAAGATTGCTCTTCAAACCAACCGACTTATCCCGTCTCAAAATCTTGAAGTTAGTGCACTCTCTTTTTATTGAACGTTGAAATACTCTTTGAGCAGGTCGTGAAAATCCCGCTCGCTGAGCAAGCCCCAGTGACGCTTTGAAATGCGATTGGGCTCGGGCTGATTGTGATCGAGAAAGAGATGGCTGGGGCAAACTGTGAATCTGCCGCTTTCAGCGAATGCTCGCGCCTTGCTGATGTCGAGCCGCACAAAAGTGGCTTTGCCGGCATAGTCAGCCGCCACTTTCTCGAAAATGGGCTTCTGCTTGGCGCATTCACCGGAGGCGTCGGCATCGGTCGGATCGTAAAATTCGACGACGATGGGACCGCTACCGGGCACCATATTCAGTAGCTGTTGTACCGACACCTCTGCCACAGCAGCTTCGGCTGTCGAGCAGAAGAACAGGCTAGAGGTGCAAGCCAGGCTGAGCGAAAAAAGCAGGGCAAAAGCCTTGCTCCTGGTAGTTGAATTCATTTTTTCTCCAGAGATAGAGAGAGTTTTTCGAATTGGTCGCAGAGAACTATTTTTTTTGAAGGGAATGCTTGGTCGTTCAGCTCGGAGCAAGCATTCTCATAAAAACCACCGCAGCAGCAAATAGGCAGAAGCAAATAACAGCGGGCACTGTTACGGGGCGCAGGCCGTTTTTGACCAGGCGGCTAGCACCGTGAATAGCGGTCAGGCCAAGGGCAAAATAGACCAGTCCGGTGACAGTGGCTGCCGCTTCAGGGCCAAGGTCAAAAGGCAGAATTGAGGCCAGCGGGTCGATGATGGCACACTTGGCGGCGGTGAAGATTGCCAATCCCAGAACAAAACCTTGAGATTTGCCAGTCAGCGTGCTTTCGCTGACAAAGGCCGTATGCTCCTGGGCGATCTTGTTGACCATCCAATAAGCGCAGAAAATCAGCGTGAAGAACACTGCCGCCAGTTCAATTGAAAGTATCATGGATGCAAGCATTTCATTCTCCTGCTTTGATTGTGAGAACTTCCTGGCTGAATATTTCCTTTGCAGCGTCCTTGGAATAGGGCACAATTTTGCCGCTCCAAGTTCTGATGTAGAGAGGCTCCAGGCGTTCGATTGCTTTAGTGGCGGCCTGAATCGTCGTGGCCTGGTTGGGGCCGACTTGATTCGGGCTGGCCGGTTTGGAGAAAAGTAAAGTCTGGCTGTCGATGGCGCTGTCTTCGACTGGCGCTATCAATGAGCGTTCTTCTTTGACGCGAATGGCACCAAAGCGCAGATTGATTTCGTTTTGATCTTCAGCTTCTACCAGGCGATAGAGCACTGGGGCCTTGAGCAGAAGCAGGCGACGGGAGGGGCCCCCGAGGCGGTAGAGCTTCATTGCTTCGGCCTCAACCTCCGCTGGGGTGTCAAAGTAGTTACTGGCCGGAGTAACAGCGGCGGCCTCTTTCACTTGACTGTTGCTCAGTGCTTTTGCTGCCTCGGCTGTTGGTGCCGGTAGGCCATTTTCCGTCAGCCATTGGCCGTCTTGACTGACGCGCAGCCAGCGTTTGCCACCGCTGTGGTCGATGCCACCTTCGAGCCGATAGAACTCTATCGATTCAGAGCTCTGGCCGTCGGTAGAATTGCTGACCACCTTTACCTTGATAAAGAAAGCAGTGCTACCATCCTCGGCGCGAAAGAGATGGAAGCCGGTCAGGGGAGCCATTTCGCTGAGCTTCTTCTTGTCGCTATCATCCCAGCCCATGCGGCTTTGATGATTGTGGGCCAGCTCGTGCATCATCAGCGATTCGATGGTGTCATAGTAAACCCCGTCTTTGCTAATGCGCTGCTTAACCGCCCAGGCCGGAGCGTCTGCTTCGGTGGGCCAGAGTTTATCGAGGGCCCCAGGGGCAACATAGATTGCCGCTCGGCCATCTTTGTCTTTGTAGACATAGTAGGCGGCTGCGTCTTTGTTGCCTTTGTAGAGCTGGTCTTGCAAGAAGTAAAACTTGACACCGAACTTACTGCCCGGTGCTACATTCGAAGGCACAGAGCTGTTCAGCGCCGCTTCAATACCATAGAGCTCATTGAGCCTTGGTTTGCGGGCAGTGAGTGATTGGTTGTTTTCTACAAGCTTGTCTTTGACCAGTTCCGATTGCTTGCCGACAAGTTCATTGTTCTGGCTAAAGCCGGCCCGATGTGGTCCTTGAGCAAGCTGGCTGATTTTTTGATCAACCAGGGCATTGAGCAAATCTGGTGCCTGGGCCAGACCCTCTGGAGTGGCCGCAGTTTTGAAGAGCACGAGGCGCTCACCTGCGGCATAGAGGGTGTACTCGAACTGGTTGCCTTGAAGCAGAATTTGAATGCCGTTGGCTTCGCCATAGGCGGTGGCCTTGAGCACAAGTTCATTGTCGATGGTTTCGCTCTGCAGGGCTTTGACAAAGGGCAATTTGGGATCGATGTCATTGAGCTTGCAGGTCAAGCAAAATCCAGTCTGGGTGCTAATGGTGCGGCGGAAAGCCCGGCCGTACTCACCGGCGCTATTGGCAAAGCCCAGCCAGGAAAGAACAACAAGAAGAGAAAATATGATGCCTAATGTTACCAGCGTCAGGCGCAGCAAAGCTGGCATGCGACGTTGGTCTGGAATCTTATCCATAGGAGTTCCTAAAGAGATTTTCGCGCCAGCAATTGAATAAAAGCTGGCGCGAAAATTAATAGTTAAAATGACGGCGCCGTTAGCGCTTTGCCTAGTCGAACAACCTTAACAGGTCGAACAATCTAGGTAAGCTAAGCCGCTTTGCGGCGACGTCTCCCTGTTGCGGCATTGGCCTTGGCTCTAAGCAAGTTGCGGTGCTTCAAGTCATACCTTCTGCCGTAGTCCTCAGAATGACTGATGTCATCCATGATTGTGCAATCTTCCTCGATCATCGCCCTGATTGCCCCATAACCGCCGCGGAAGTAGCTGGCCATGTAAGACATGTGCTTGAAAGGAAGACGGTGGCCAGCGTCATAGAGTTGCTCTGTGACCCGGCATTCATGCAGCATTGCTCGTGCTTCTTCTTGCATGCAAAGGCTGACAAAGCGGCGGCGCGACATACTGGTAGGGTCTGGGTCACTAGGCGCTCGCCCACGAAGTATATGGTGGGCTTCGTGAGCGAGCAAGATTACTTTGTCTAGTGGAGATGCCAGAGAACCAATGCAAATTAGACCGGCTGGATTGCTTTCAGTGCTGGAGCGAGAGTAGGCATAGCTCTTGCCGTTTAAGCGGCGAATTGAAACACCTCGTTCTTGCAACAAGCGGATATCGCGCAAAAGCAGCGGCGAATCTTTGGCCAGATTGACAAACCTGGTACCAAACTGTCGGCGAAAACTTTCTAGGTCCATAGCAAAGCCCTCAGTGAGCCAGCTTTGATGATGGCTCGCCGTTACGAAGAATGTCGCCCTCACTGGTAGTGGCAACCTTAATTCGATGATACCAGTTGCGATGCTTTTCTGCTATGCGCTTCTGTCACCATTTAATCTTATTCTTTGTCAGAGCCACGCTTGCCGTGCCAGTTTCGTCGTTTTTGCTTATTCTTGGTTGGTCGGCGCTGCCGTTGCCGTGAGAGCTTCCCAGCGCGCCAGCAAATCGGGACCGAGCAAGGTCTCCTTTTCGATGAGAACGCCAGAGAGAGCGCGAATCGGGCTTTCGTACTTGGTCAACAGCTCCCGCGCCTGCTCTTCGCACTGTTGCACGATGGCCTGCACTTCGCTATCGATAGCATCGGCCAGCCTGGGGCCGACCTGCATAGCTACCGGTGTCTGGCTGTCGGCCAGATAGATGCGGCCCAGTTTGGACATGCCAAACTGAGTAACCATGAGCTTGGCCATGTTGTTGGCCTGCTGGAAATCAGATGAGGCACCAGTATCAATGGTGTTCATGAAGATTTCCTGGGCGATGCGACCGGCCATGGCCGAGGTGATGCGCTTGAGCATCTGCTCCTTGGTCATGTTCCAGCGGTCAGCCTCAGTGTGAGTCTGAACATAGCCGAGAGCACGACCGCGTGGCAGGATGGTGATTTTGGTGATCGGGTCACCTTTGAGCACCAGGGTAACCACCGCATGACCCAACTCGTGGAAGGCCGTCTGCTGCTTGTCTTCCAGGGTCATGGCCTGGAGGCGATCTTTGCGTGCTTCGCCGGCTTCGACGATCGAGATTGCCTCATCGAGCATTTCAGTGGTGATCAATGTCACCGGGCCAGTAACTTTGACGACTTCTGGCGAGGCCATGGGCTGCTGATTGTGGTTCTGTTGGCCCTTACCGTTGCCGCTGCCTTTGCCGCCAAAGCCCGAATTGCCCGGGCTGTAACCGCCAGGGCTAGAGCCGGCTGGGCTGCTGGGCGGGATGAGAATCTGGCTGGTGCCATTGGCTTGGGCTTCGGCCTCAGCTTTGGCAGTTGCTTCAGCCTTGGCCTTTTTGTCCAGACCACTCTGCTTGCGCGCTGCAATCACAGCGGCTTCGTTGCAGGCGGCCTCAATGTCAGCACCACTGAAGCCAAAGGTGCGCCGAGCAATGAGAGCGAAGTCGACATTGGTGTCTAGCTTCTTCTTGCGCGAATGCACTTTGAAAATGGCTTCACGACCACTGACATCGGGCAGGTCGACGAAGACTTCAAGGTCGAAGCGACCCTTGCGCTTGAGAGCGGCATCGAGCATGTCAGAGCGGTTTGTGGCCGCCAAAACAATGATGCCTTCGTTTTCTTTGAAGCCGTCCATCTCGGTGAGCAGCTGATTGAGAGTCTGTTCGCGCTCACTGTTGCTGCTGGTGCCGTTACCGCGAGCGCCGCCGACAGCATCGATTTCGTCGATGAAAATCAGCACGGGCTTCTGGGTGCGCTGTCGCTGCCGGCGCGCATCTTCAAAGAGGGCACGGACGCGGCTGGCGCCGACGCCGACATACATCTCAACGAACGACGAGCCCGTTGTGTGGAACATCGAGGCATCGGCTTCGCCAGCAAGTGCCCGAGCCAGAAGGGTTTTGCCTGTGCCGGGAGGGCCCACCAGCAGGATGCCGCGGGGCAACTGGGCATCGTGGCGGTTGTAGACCTCTGGCTCTTTCAGCCATTCGCAGACTTCGCGCAGACGCGAGATTGCTTCTGGCTGTCCGGCCACGTCGGCAAAAGTGTTCTTGCCCGGGGCGTTGGGCAGAATCAGGGTGGCGGGATTCTTGGTGTTGCCACCACCAGTTGTGCTATTGAAGTCATTGCGATAGTCAGAGTCGTAGCGGCTGTCGGGCTGGCGGTCGGTGCTGCGGCGGTTATGCATCTCCTCGCCGTAGTAGTCGTCGTCAGAGCGTCCCAGGCTGGAGCGCTCCCGTGCCTCTTGCCTGGCCTGATTGTTTTTCAGGTGGCGACGGAGAAAGTAGATCGCCAGGATGAGCCCGAGGACAACCAGCACCATCATCAAGGTGGGCTGTTTGGCAGCCGCCCAGACTTCTTGTGTGGTGGTCAGCGGCGCGCTGTTGGTGAAGAAGCTGCCGCCCGAATCTTGAATAGTCGAGCCCGTGATAGTTGAGCTAAAGTCGCCAGGGCCGGGAGCGACGAGGGCTGGTGTGGAATTATTGGCAGCGCCCTGGGCGACGATGCCGTTAGGGGCATTCAAGGTCAGCGCCATAGAATTCGTGGAGGAAGCGCTGAGCGAGAGAAAAGCGACTGTAGCCAGTGCTACTGCGATGATTGACCGATAGATTGTGATCATGGTTATCTCCTTGTGGAGATGCAACAGGTTGCATTTTTTGTTTTTGTCGACCGCTATTTGTCTATTAATAGAGGCAGGTCGAGAGAGAAGAGTAAGAAGAGAAAGTGAGTAGAACTAAGAGCGTTTCTCTTTCTTCTCTTCAAAAGACAGCCTGTCGCTGTCGTTAAGGAGGTGGAAAGCAGTATCGCCAAGAAAACGAACGGGCATGATGGGGTCGAGCAGGCCAGTGCCCAGGCCAAACAGTCCGGTGCCATAAGTATTGGTTTTGATACCAAGGCGACCATAGAGTTCGAGCACTGCGCCAATGCAGGTCCAGTGATCGCTGGCCAGGCGGCCGGTGAAAAGGCCCCACCAGTCGTAGCCGCTGACCGGCAACTTCTTGTCGATGACATTACGCAGGAATTGCGGCAAATGAAAGCGCCGATAGAAGGCTTGGCGTCTTGCCAGAGTGGCTTCCTTCCAGAGTTTGTTCTGTTCCAGCATGATGGCGATCAGTTGCGGTGCCACTTGTTTCTGCCGGTCGTCGAGGGGCTTGGTCAGACGCAGAGCAATATAGTGACCGTACTTCAGGTTGGTTTCGGCCACTTCTTTGAGATCCTGTACCACCGCTCCGCGGTCCATGAAGGAACTCCAGGTGGACCGTCGGCCATTGATTTCCATAACCATTTCGCCATGACCAACAGTCTCGCGCAGTTGCTTAGCGACACGACCACTGGTCAAAATCAAATCACCATCTTGCAGGGCATCGGGGTGCGGATTGACCCAGGCGCCCTTAGGCAGGGGGCCGTGGCCCTGAGTCTTGTAGCGATTCTTGTTGCGGCGGTAGCTGATATAGAGCAGCCCCCATCCCATAATCTCGCCAATGGCAAAGAGCTTGAGGGGAGTCAGCGTGATCAACTGGCGGCTAAGAACATTCCAACTGAGAACGGTCTCGCTGGAATGGTTAGGGGCAAGCAGGGCCAGTCCGGAGAGTGACAGCCCAAAGAGCAAGGGCAGAATCACCTTGAGCCGAGAGAGCAAGTCGAAATAACTGCGAAACAAGGCCCGGGAATCATAGATGGTGAGACCGAGCCAGAGAGCTGAAAGTGAGACGCAGGCGATGGAAAAGTTCCAGTCAAGTTCACCGGTGAACCACTTCCAACTGACATAGATAAGGGCCAGATAGGCCAACGACTGCGTCGTTTTTGTTAGACGTGCAAACATGAGATATATCCTTGCGAGCCAGAGTGGCTAAATGAAAGTCACTAGCTCTTTGAATTTTTAAAATGACAATGGCGCTTAGTCCAGAACCAGAGTTCAGAACCAGAGTCCAGAACCGCAGTTAAGAACTAAGCGCCAAATTGGCTGATTAGGCCGTTACTTCGACCTTGGCATCAAGTCGTCCAGCGGCACGGGCAGCTGTGATTGCCTTGATGGTGCGGTCGTAACCGTCCTGTTCCATCTGCTGGCACTTAGCCAGACTGAGGCCATAGTTCAGACCGGCGACGTCGGGCAGGCCGACTTCGATGACCACATGCCGGCTGGGGTCAACGTAGCGACGCTGGCCAGCGATGGGCATGAACATTTCACGGTAGTGAAAGTAGAGGTCAATGGGCTGCTGCCATTCGCTGGTGGGTTCGGTGGCCGGCAGGAAAGAGCTGACAATCGCTTCACCCGAGCAGAAGTCTGTCGGGTTGTAGTGATAAACAGCGCCGTCCACCAGCAACCTGAGACCGCCTTCGGACATCTGCCAGACCGGCCGCATCACCGTAGGCAGTGCGCAGGAGGCAGTGATGGCCTTGGCCAGGTCATAGTTTTCGCCAGCGAAGAGCACAGGCTCTTTGCGGAAGTAGTCGCAGCTGACGATCTTGAGGCGGTCGTTGGTCTTGAGGTTGAGCCTCGCCACCATCTCGCGCATCGGACCGGTCAGGTCAATAGAACCGCCCACCATGAAGCTGATGGGGTCGGGAAAGCTGAGGGTCTTGAGAAGAATCGTTGGATCGTTGCGGTTCTTCATGCCGTTGTACATTTCGGCAAAAATTTGATCAAGGGAAAGACCATTTGTGTACATGGCGGCGATCAGCGAGCCCACGGAAACACCGGTGACTGAGCCAATTTCGACCTTGAGGTCATGGAGTGCGCGCAGCACGCCGATGTGACCGAAGCCTTTGACACCACCCGCCCCAAGGACGAGATCGATCCCTTTTGTTTGGTGCGTCATGGCACTACTCCAAAAAGATTGTGAGGGTTGATAGAAAAAATCAGGCACCTTCGCCAAAGCGCATGGAGACCTGGAATTAGTTGCTAGATTTAGCTAGCTAGATTGTTGGTCCGTCAGCTTACTAGCTTGTTAGAACCGGGTGCCTTCAGTGAAGTTGAAGTCTTTCACCATCATGGCCGGGACAACCGCTGGAACTTCGATGCCTTCTGCACCAGCGGCTCTTACTGAAGGACCAAGAGCAATTACATTGTTCAGCAGTTCCAGCAAACTGACGTTGAAACGCAAGTTTTTAACTGGTTTAACTACTGCTCCATTTTTGACAAGAAACGTGCCGTCTCGTGTCATGCCGGTAAGCAATTTGGTTGAAGGATCAACCTCTCTGACGTACCAGACGCGAGTGAGCAAGACGGCCTCCTGGTCGCCATGTACTTGTTTAATCATGTCTTCGACGGAGGAAATGCCCCCCTCAATCACAATGTTGAGAGGCATTTCGCCCATCGCTGACGGTTGAGCCACGCTATGACCGGTGGTCTTAGTCTGCATTTTTTTAGCCGAAAGTCGGCTATGAACAAGATTTTTAATCACACCGTTTTCTACTAGTGTGATTGTCTGCCGCGGCACACCTTCGCCATCAAATGGGCAGCCGCATTGGTTCTTGTTAGTAACGTCATCGACAATGGAGATGTTGTCACCAAATACTTTTTCGCCGACTTTATCAAGCAAGCAAGAAAGTTTGTCGATATGGCTCGTGCCGCTGAAATCCCACCAGAGATAACTGAGTAAGTCAATTACTGCAGCTGGCTCGAGAATCGCCAGGTATTTTCCCGGTGGCAAATCTTCTGGCATACGCGCTTGCTTAGCTCTTTTGATGACGCGCTCAGCCAGAAGTTCTGTGTTTACTTCACTGGCGGTTGGCGCATGGTTCAGTACCCAGCTAGTGGCACCGTCGGCTGTGGCGGTTATAGAGCAAGCGGCAGTGCTCTCCTGGTGATATTGGAACAGGCCGTTGCTATTGCCGATGGCAATGTAGCTCGCCCCGCTGCAATATATTCCTGCGGCAGAAACATCTTGGTCTTCTGCTTGTTTGATAATTTTGGCTACGGCGGCAGCTCGGTCAAGAGCTGTTAATTCTGCTGTAGCTAAATCGTACCTGCTTGAAGCCTCTTTGCCTTTCTTGGACATGACTTTGGCGCTAACTAGCGCTAGAACATCTTCGTCTGATTCCAGCAGCTTCGCAGCTTCAAGGGCGCTTTCGACTAACCGTTCGATGCCACTTTCGCTTAAGTCGAGAGTCTCCAGGCGGGCTTGGCGGCCATCGCGTAAGAGGCGAACGGCAACGATATTTGAATCAGGAGCCTGATTCTGGGTCATTTCGTTGTTAGCAAAGCGAGAGGTAGCCAGGTTAGAGCCAGTGATACTGACTTCAACTTCGATGGGCTTTTTCTTACTGGCAAAGCTTAGGGCGTGCTTGATGGCCGCATCGATTATTTTTCGACATTGGCTTTCGTTCAGCATTTGGCACCCTCTTTACTCGCTATGGTCTGTTCTAGTTCATCATGTTTGCTTCATCAAGACTGCGCTATGCCCACAGTCAGTTTGCGAAAGCGAGCCGGGCTAGCACCATGGCCTGTCCACATTACCTGCATGGGCTGACCTTTGCCACAGTTCGGTGTGCCCCAGTAAGTGTTCTCACTGTTGTCACAGATGGCATCGCAGGTGTTCCAGAACACTGGTGTGATGCCGCTATAGCTTGGGTTCTTGAAGATTTCGCTGCGTTTGCCGTTCTTGATTTTCCAGGCAATTTCAGTAGAAAACTGGAAGTTATAGCGCATGCTGTCTATTGACCAAGACTTGTTGGTCTCCATCAATAGACCATCGCCAGTGTCGCTTACCAGCTCCTCAAGAGACCCGGCGCTACCTGGCAAAAGCGAGATGTTCGTCATGCGGATGATTGGAGCAAAGTTCCAACTTTCCGCACGCATGGCGCCTCCAGAGCGGTCGAGACCAATCAGGTGAGCTGTATCACGAGAGCTGAGGTAGCCTTCGAACAGACCATTCCGTACCAGGTAGGTGCACTGTGCGGCCACTCCTTCATCGTCAAAGCCGAAAGAGCCCAGGGCTCCGGGAGTGGTGGCATCGGCAACCAGGTTGACTATTTCTGAGCCGTAGCGCAGCTGTCCCCGTTGGTCAGGGGTGAGGAAGGAAGCTCCGGCGAAATTGATTTCTTGTCCGAGAGCACGGTCTAACTCGCTGGGATGCCCCATTGATTCGTGAATTTGCAGGCCCAGTTGGGATGAGCCAATGATGGTGTCGACTTCGCCCTGGGGGCAAAGCGGCGCTGTGAGGAGGGCCACAGCTTCTTGGGCAATCTGCTCGGCGTGGCCGGGAAGGTCCCATTTTTGCACCATCTCGTAGCCTGCTTGTTCGTACTGGCCGAAAGCGCATGGGTAGGAACGACGTTGGCGGTCTTCACTGTTGGAAGAGTTGGCCTCAATCATGCATCCTGTGCGGATTGAAGTTTGCCTTAAGCGACAGCCTTCGCTATTGGCAAAGAATTTGTCGTCGCGGATAAAATGCAGCATGCCCTGGGCCAGGGTGATACCCTTGACCGCCAGCATTGCCTTTGCTGCAGCCATCAGCACTTCAAGCTTGTCTTCGACACTAACTGTGAATGGGTCAATCAGGTGAGGTGAGACCCACGTGGCGTTCCAGGCTGGCTCTGAGGCAAGGAGCACTGGGTTTTTCATGACAGTACCGCTGGCCTTAGCAACTTCCACTGCTCGTTTGGCGCAGTTGATAACGGCTTTTTTAGTGAGCTTCTGCGTCGAGGCGAAACCCCAGCCGCCATCGGCAATAACGCGAATTCCCAGGCCAATGTTGTCGCCACGGTTGAAGAGGCTAACGACGAGATTTTTGGTCTGAATCAATTCTGATTCTTGCTCAATCAAGCGGCCGTCAGCGTAAGTGGCTCCAAATTGTTTGGCAGCGTCGAGGGCTAATTCTAGTAAATCAAACATGGCTTGATTATAGACCAGTTCAACATGCTGATAAATGAGTTACAGACTGCGTTGGCGGGCCATGCCAGTCTCTTGCAGTAAGGCTGTGGTGCTGGTTGGGGCGGGTGAGGCAGGCTAGTGGCGGGCGGTGGGCAGTGATTAAATCTCAAGAAATAGATAAACGGGGGGAACTCATAAAGTATGAGAATCAAGTTCTAAGACACAAGCATAACTAGCTTCGTTGATTCTAATTATTCTGTAGTGCTCTTAGGCACGCAGTTGTTGTCAATGGCCTGTAACAGTCAGCGCAGCTCGCTAACTGGTGTAGATGCTCTCGGGCGCAGGGTTTTAGCTTGCGGCTTACAGGAGATTTTCGACGGGCTGGTAGCCAAGATTATTCAGCTGCGCTAAAAGTTGCAGCGATTTAGCTGACTTTTTTCTCTGATTCCGCAGGGAAAGCTCCCGTCTAACAACAAGCTCTCAATGTTGGTATATCGTTTTCTGCTGGGTATCACCATGGTAAGGGTCTAGTTTGCTCTTTTTTTGAACATGGGGGGAGCATGAGGATAATTTTGCCGCACCAGACTCTCCTTGCAAATACGATTTGCTGCCTTCTTATGTGGGCTGTCTTTAATGGCAGTAGCGCTCGCTCTTGCCAATTGCAGCAGGTTGGCGATTGGTTTGATAACACTCCGTGGGCTGCTGTCCCGGTGAGCTATTTGGTTGCCTTGCCAGGGTTATTTCTTCTGATAGTGTTTATTGCTGTGTGTTTGAAAGATCGGTTGGATAGAAAGAAACCCGTCACCTGAGTATTGACAGCGAAATTTCACAAGAATTTTCCTGTGGCTTTTGCTGGCACCAAATCTGATGGCAGATTTGCTTTTAAAGCGCTACCTGAAGTCGAGTTTTTCTTGCGAATTTCACTTCGTGAAACGCCACCGACATTGAGGCGATATCAACTCTGGAAAGCCTTGGCTAATTTCTCAATTGGGCAAACATGACCTGGCGCAGGCGCAATAGTAACGCCCGCGTAAGTTGCGTTAACCTAGCTACCTCCCGTATTTGCCCCACTTAGCTACAGCGCTGAAATGGCCAAGAGTAAATACAGGTAGGTGTTTATACGATTGCTACGGGATGTAAAGAGAAAAGGTATATAAAACATTAACGTCTGAGCTAATGAAATTCCTTAGGCTTAATTGCTAATTTCTCTATATCCCTTTCTTCTTATGTTTTGAGACAAATACCCGACTTCAATACCTGCGCCCCCGTAGCCTAAATAACTCCTGAAGATTATGTCTTCCGGATGGCTGTCGCAGATACCCTCTTGATGCCGGTCAGTCTTAACTCCGATTTCAAACTTTCTCTGAGATTGAACGAACGATGCCTGGTCTTGCCTGCAGCTCTCGCTGTTTAGGTCCGAAACACGCATCCCCGTTTCTGTCTGGTTCTCTAGCTACTCCAACGCTTTGCTTCGCGCCGTGTGATGCAAGGCCGTCTCTTTTCTGCCCATCTCCAAACGCCGCTTCTGCGGCTAGCGAATGAAAGGATTTCAATCATGTCTGATCAACCAAAATTCAACGACAAGGAAGCTTGGAAGAAGATTGGCAATGCGGTGATGTTCATCATCGGTGCCGGCTGCTTCTTCTTCTGGCTCGCCAACGGTCCGCTTCTCCCCGACCCCAACAAGGTCGTGAATGGTCGCACCGTCACCACCATCGTGTCGAACATCCACCCCGAACAGATCACCGGCTTCGCTGGCTGGATGCTGCACTCGGGTCTCCTCATCATCGGCGTTCTTTTCATCGCCCTCGCTTTCCGCAATCAAGTGCGCTGGCGCAAGAAAATCGAAGCAGGCGAGCGTGCGGAACTCATGGAGCGCACCCAGGCTCGCCTCTCGCCCATCAGCCAGCTGAACGGCCGCCGCGACAAGAAGAAGCCGCAGCCGGAAGTGGAAATCGAAGTCAACGGTCAGAAGATCAAGCTGAAGCCCATGACCTGCGACGTCGGCACCCGGATTCTGCCCGGCGACCACCGCTTCACCAATCTGACCTTCGACAAGGTGATTGGCCAGAGCGAGGCCAAGGTGGAGATTCAGGAATTCCTGCACTTCCTGCAGCATCCCGATGAATACGCCAGCCTGGAAGCCAAACTGCCCCGCGGCGTGCTCATGCACGGTGCGCACGGCACAGGCAAGACCATGCTCGCTCGCACCCTGGCTTCAACCTGCAATCTGCCGGTGATCGAGATCGCTGGTTCGGAATTCGTCGAGATGTTCGTCGGCGTCGGCGCCAGCCGCGTTCGCACTCTCTTCGATGACCTCGACTACCTGGTCACCATCTACGGTGGTGCCATTCTCTTCATCGACGAGTTCGATGCGGTGGCCCGTGCCCGTGGCTCTTCGGCCGGCGGCGCTCAGGAAACCGAGTCGACCCTCAATCAGCTCCTCAAGGAAATGGACGGCATCGTCGCCCGTCCTCGCGTCTTCACCTTCGCGGCCACGAACCGCAAGGACATCCTTGACCCGGCGGCCATTCGTCCCGGCCGTTTCGACCGTCACATCGAGTTCTTCAACCCGACGCGCAAGGACCGTGAGGCCCTGCTCGGCATCTACCTGCCCGAGCGTCTGCGCGAAGCCGACGTCAACCTGTCGGTGGCGGCCAAGGCTTGCCCTGGTGCTTCCGGCGCCCATGTGGCCAACATCGCCAACGAGGCCAAAATCCTCACGGTGCGTGCCGGCCTCAAGAAGGTCACTCAGGCCATCCTCGACGAGGCGGTGCTGAAGACCATGTTCGGTGCTCGGCGTGATGGGCAGCGTGCTGTCCTCACCGCCATGGAGCTGGATACGGTCAAGGTGCACGAGAGCGGTCACGCCCTCGTCTACATGAAGCTCTCGGGGCGTGCTCCGCTGCGCTTCACGATCATCCCTCGCGGTCAGTCGGGCGGTCACGTGGCCTTCCCGGACGACTTCGAGATGCTCAACACCAAGGAGCATCTGACCATGCGCCTGGCTGTCCTCATGGGCGGTTCGGCGTCGACCTCGATCATGCGCAACGGGCAGGAAGACTCGGGCATCTCGATGGACGTGAAGATGGCGACCGACATCGCCGTCGACATGGTCACCAAGTACGGCATGTCCCCCATGGGCATGTTCAACCTGCAGGCCCTGACCGCTGCCGGCCTCGTCTCCGACGACTTCAAGGCGCGCGTTCTGGCCGAGGTGCAGAAGCTGCTCGACGCCGGCAAGGCGAAGGCATTCGAAGTGATCCAGGGCAACCTCGATCAGCTCAAGCAGCTGGTCGACGCAGTCGACGAACACGAGACTCTGCTTGAGCCGGACCTCAAGCGTATTTTCAACCTGACCTACGGCGAAGCCGGAGCTGAGCTTGTCGCTCTGCCCGCGCCCGCCGACAACAAGTAAGGAGGATACTATTATGAGCAGATTCATGTACGGACCTCGGGACAACGGGCCTGCCAACCCGCCACCGTGGCCCAAGCTCGTCCTGTGCTTCACCGGCATCATAGTGATGGTGGTGTCGGGCTACATCGCCTACAACTACGAGTGGATCGGCAACGTCTACGTCAAAGGCCCTTGCGTCGGCCTGATGATCATCGGGTTTCTCTTTCCCGTTTGCTTCATCGGCGACGGCTTCGATGAAGCACGCAAGAGCGGCGAAGACGACGTTTAGGCGCTAGCAAAAGCGCTTCTCGAACCGGCAGGGGAGCAGGCAATTCGGCCTGCTCTCCTGCTTTCGGTTCTCTTCAACCAACTGACTTTTTTTCATGCTTCCTCGTTCCCTTCTCTTTGTTTTTGATATACTATCTGCTGTAGTGCTTAGTGGACTGCGGTCGCTCCGGCGTTACTGCGCTACTTTAGTGTGGAACAAGAAGGGCATGAAAAGACCAAGTTTTGATTTGCCAGACCCAATTTGGCATCCAACCAAAGAATTCCTCGATAACCCCTATCCGATTTTGGCTCAGATGCGGCAGGCGGCTCCAGTCATGTGGAGCAAGGCTGGCGAATATTGGCTCATCAGTAGCTACGAGGAAGTTAACGCTGTTTTTCGCGATGTTCACTATGAAAAGGGTTTTCAGCGCTGGAAGACAGTTACCCCACTACTCAAACTCATTCCTCAATTAGCTGAGCAGCTTCAGTCTCGCAACCGTTCAATGCTCAACGTCAATCCGCCGGATCACACTCGTCTGCGCTCCCTTGTAAACAAAGCATTCAGTCCATCTATGGTAAGTGGCATGCGCGACCATATCGCTGGAATTGCCACTAAGCTGATCGATCAAGTTGAGGCTAAGGGAGAGATGGATGTAATCAACGATTTTGCCTTTGTCTTGCCTCTGACAGTTATAGCCGAAATGCTTGGTATTCCAGTTTCGGATCGTGAGCGCCTGCGACAGTGGTCTCACGCTTTGACAGAAGCGCTAGAGCCAAGCGCAGCCATGCCTAAAATGCTCATGGCCGCAAAAGCCAATAAAGAAATGACTGATTATTTGCGACCTCTAGTAGACGAGCGGCGCCAGAATCCGGCCAGTGATTTGATTAGTGCACTGGTGCAGGCAGAAGAGGAAGGTAGCAAGCTTACAGTAGATGAGCTGATGGCAAATCTGGTACTGCTTTTGGTGGCGGGCCACGAGACCACGGTTAATTTAATTGGTAATAGTGTCATTGCCTTGCTGCGTAACCCTGAACAGTATGCCCTGCTAAAAGCCCAGCCAGAGCTAATTGATTCAGCTGTAGACGAATTCTTGCGCTACGACAGCCCCGTGCAACTGGTGCGTCGAATAGCTGGGTCGGATCTTGAGCTGGGCGGACAGCAGATTCTGGAAGGCGATACTGTTATGCTGCTAACCGGCGCTGCAAATCACGATCCTGAGCAATTCGCCACTCCTGAAAAGTTGGACATTACTCGTCAGAATAATAAGTATTTGTCTTTTGGTGCTGGTATTCACCATTGTTTGGGCTCGTCACTTGCTAAAGCAGAAGGCCGCATTGCTCTAAGTACCTTGCTTACGCGGCTGCCCAATCTTAAGCTCAAAAACGTTGAACTTGACTATCGACGACCTTTTGCGTTGCGCGGCGTCAAAGCAATTCCGGTGACTTTTTGAATGTCACCGCCATGGACGCCGTTGGCTAAGCGTTAATTGCAAAAAACAGTTTCCAGATCTGTCAGAAATTTTGCAGAAAATATGACAGATCTGGAAAAGGCTAAAGCAAAGTAAATTGCTTTAGCCTTTTATTGTCGAGACTATTGGTAGCTAGACTTAATTAGCTCCCCTAACCCTAGTACGAGCGGGCAAAGATCACGCGGCGAGTTGTGGGCTTGCCGGTGTACATGCAGGTGCCTTGTACTGGTTCGAAGGCAAAAGGAATAGCGCGAATGGTCGCTTTTGTTTCTTCTTTGATTTTGCCTTCATCTTCAGAGCTGCCATCCCAGTGGCATTCAACAAAGACGTTGCTCTCAGAAAGTATTTTCTTGAGCTCGTCATAGCTAGCAGCTTTAACTGTTTTGCTTTGACGGAAAGCTAAGGCTTTGTCGAAGATGTTTTTCTGAACTGCTGATAGCAAGCCAGTTAGCTCGTTAACCAGTCCGGCTTGAGCGACGCCACGAATTTTTTCGGAAGTATCGCGACGAGCAATTTCAACGACATTGCCAGCTACGTCTCTTGGTCCAATATTCAGTCTCAGTGGCACGCCGCGCAGCTCCCAGTGGTTGAATTTGAAACCAGGAGTGCAGTTGTCGCGGTCATCTAAGTGAACCCGAATACCAGCTTTTTTCAATTCGGCAAATATTTCGTTGCAGCGGCCCAGTACCAGGGCTTTCTCTTCATCAGTTTTGTAGATTGGAACAATCACAACTTGAATTGGAGCAATACGTGGTGGCAGAACTAAACCTTTATCGTCACCGTGGCCGAGCACTACGGCTCCGATTAAGCGAGTCGAGACGCCCCAGCTGGTTTGCCAGGCATATTCAAGTTCTCCGGCTTGGCTTTGGAATTTGATATCGAAAGCTTTAGCAAAGTTCTGACCCAAGAAGTGTGATGTTCCTGCTTGCAAAGCTTTGCCGTCGCGCATCATTGCTTCGATGCAATAGGTTCTTACAGCGCCAGCAAAACGTTCACGGTCGGTCTTCTCACCAGTGATAACTGGCAGAGCGAGCCAGTCTTCAGCTAGTGAGCGATAGACTTCAAGCATTTTTCTTGCTTCTTCTTCGGCTTCTACTTCAGTGGCGTGAGCGGTGTGGCCTTCCTGCCAGAGAAATTCTGCTGTGCGCAAGAATAATCTTGTGCGCATTTCCCAACGGACAACGTTAGCCCACTGGTTGATTAGCAATGGCAAATCGCGCCACGATTGCACCCATTTGGCGAACATAAAGTTGATGATGGTTTCAGAGGTAGGTCTGATGAAGAGCGGCTCTTCTAGTTTTTTGCCGCCGCCATGGGTGACTACGGCACATTCAGGAGCGAAGCCTTCGACGTGCTGGGCTTCTTTGGTCATGAAAGATTCGGGAATCAAGAGTGGGAAATAGGCATTCTGGTGGCCTGTTTCTTTGATCATGCCATCGAGGGCATCTTTGATGTTTTCCCACAGCGCATAGCCATAAGGTCGAATGACCATGCAGCCCTTGACCGGGGCGTAGTCGGCTAGCTCAGCATTGAGCACGGTGTCGGTGTACCAGCGTGAGCGGTCACCTTCGAACATTTTTTCATCTTGTTCTTCTTCTTCACCCTGATACTGGTTTTGCTTGACTTCTTCTTGCACGTTCTTTTGAGCGGCCACGACATTAGCTCCTAAACACATATGATAAGGGGCTCAGTATAACAATTGCCGGGGCGCTGAAGGTACGGTTGAGTGAGCCTGTTAAGTAAAGCTTCGGGTATACTTAAAATGCCTGAATGTCAGTAACCTCAGGCACAGTCAGCACGTTAAGCCGGTGGAATCAAATGCAGTTATCAGGTGAGCTATCAAAAGTTAGTTTTTCTAACTTGTTGCAGCTTGTCAGGAGCGGCGGGCTGACCGGTAAAATCTCCCTGACACAAGGGGCGCGTATTGCCGCCATTGTCATTGAACGCGGTCAACCTATTCATGTAGAGATGGAAGGAATGACTGGTTTGGAGGCTCTTTACGAGCTGTTCCTCTGGCAGAGTGGTAGTTTTGGCTTTAGTGAGGGAGTCATCGATGGCCTGCCCCGCACGATTTCGCTAAACAGTGCTGAGCAGACCTTTGAGCGCATGATCAAAGAAGGCTTGAGCTACGCTGACGACAAGTATTATTTAGATTCTCTTGGTGTTTCTCCAAAAACCGTTCTTCGGTCTCTAGCGTCGACCGGCAACTATGCCTCGACATTGATGATTAATCCTGGTCTTGAGCGCTTAGATGGAGTGCGTACTCTCGCTGATGCTCTGGCAAATTTGAATTTTTCCCGACGTGATTTTGTCCACACCATTGCTATTTGGCTCTCTGAAGGGCTAGCGGAGATGGTGACGCCGGTCAATGCCACTAAAGAAAATCAAGTCAGTCTGCCTGATTGGGTAGTGGCTCGCTTGAAGCAAGACAATGTCGATCTCTCGCACGCCATAGTTGATATGGTGATTTGGGTCGATCGCGTAAAATGCTGGATGTATCAAGCCGACTCTGATTTAGATAAGGCCCTAGGCGAAATTAAGGCGCCGTTGAAAGCTGCTTCCGGTGACTTCGGGGCAGCAAAAAGTCCGCCGGGACAGGAAATTTAGTATTCAGTTTGCTCTATTCTGCCTGTGCTGCTTGCACTGCTTTCACCAAGCTGCGCACACGCTCTACGTCTATGGGGTTTTCGACCAGACCTTGGCGCTTCAGAGAGCTGGCGACAATGATACCGTCGGCGATGGCGAGTAGTGCGGCGCAGTTCTCGGCGCTAGAGCCACTGCCAATCATGATCGGTGTGTTGGGTAGTGCTTCACGTACTTTTTTCAAATCATCCCAGTTCGGTGGCGAGCCAGTGGCCGCGCCGCTGACAATCACACCGTCGGCAAGACCGCGTAAAACAGTATCTTTGGCTGATTGGGCAATGTCGTTGTCTTGGCCTAGTGGAGAAGCGTGCTTGACCATAACGTCGGCTAAAATGCGCACTGAATTTTGAGCGGAAAGCTGTCTTCTGTACATATGAAGATCGTGAGCTTCCCCTTCGATTAGACCCTGGTCAGTTACCATGGCACCACTGAGTACGTTGACGCGGATGAACTGTGCCCCTGCTGTGGCGGCGATAGCCAGGGCTGTAAGGCCGTCATTGCGTAAGACGTTGACACCAATTGGTAAGTCGCAAATAGTAGAGATGCGCTTGATTGCCAAGGTCATGGCACAGGCAGTAGCCGTGTCAACTCGGTTTTTTGTAAAAGGAGCATCGAAGAAATTTTCAATAATGATACCGTTGGCGCCACCGCTAGAAAGAGCTGTTGCTTCTTGTTCAGCTCTCAAAAGAACAGTCTCTAGGTCGCCAGAGTAACGTGGTGAGCCGGGTAGAGGCATTAAGTGCACGACGCCTATTACTGGTTTGTCTGTGCCGAATAGTTCTTTGAGCATTTTGTTTTGCCTCTTCCTTCTTTTTTTTGCACTTGCTTTGGGTGCATCTTAGCTGCGCTAGTGGTTGCGCCAGTAGTTGCGCTGGTAGTTGCACTGGTAGTTGCACTGGTAGTTGCACTGGTAGTTGCATCAGTAGTTGCGCCGTCAACCAATCATGTCTGAGAGCTAGCGAGCGCTTGACAGCCTGGGCTCTCAGTTCTACTGCAGTTAATTTAGCAGTAAAGCTGACTAAATCAGGTCTCGGTGTAGCGAATGTGACCGGGTCTTATCCAAGAAAACGAGGCGAAAAAAATAGTGCGGTGCAAGTAAGGCAGTGAAATTTCAAGAGTCGATGTCAAGCTGATTGGGCTCTGCTATATGCTTCGTTGCACGCTTTGCTCTAATGACAACGCGGTGAAAAGTCGGCCCTGTGTCAAGGTTATGCCAGTTTCAGCCTCGCGCGCGCGACTCTTTAATTGAACTTATCCATTCAATCTTGAACTAGTAGCTGTTTCTTATTATGTTCTTGAATACTCTTCCTCCCCCTTAATCTCTCTGGTCTTCCAAAGCTCTAAATTTCAGCACCTACGCCAAATATATCTTTGGGAATGTTTCCAAGTGAGAGGCCGGGGTTATTGCAGCCATCCAGCATCCAGAACCATGCGAAGAGGCTTAGGCCTTGAAGCTTTCCTCCTGACACCATTAATGCTTTCTGTTCAGCGTCGACCGTGCAATTTGTGCCCGGATTGAACGCCAAACGTGAAACGCGAGTTCTCATCTGAGAGCTCAGTGTCGCTGCGTAGCCAGATGGTATGACCGCAAATGCGCTCAGCCTTGAAACGATAAGAGAAGAGGTCGTTTCTCAAAATCTAACCACGCTTCCGCCGGTCTTGTTAGCCAGCGGTAGACGCGTTCAATCAATCCAACACCAAACAGAACAGGACACAACATGAACAGTGCACACACAAACTCCGGCAACCAGTCTGGCAGCCAGAGCCGCGGCAACCACGTCGACGCCGAGAAAGCCTTGAAGAAGGAAAAGGGCTTCATGGTCTTCGGACTGAAGTCACACATCAAGGCTCTCGAGATGGCCAATGGCCATCGCAAGAGCGCTGGCGAATATCGCTACACGGTTGACGCCGACGCTGGCTATGCCCGCATCGTGCTGGCATCCGACGGCAGCGTTGTTGCCGGTACCGAACGCACCCGCCAGCAGTGGGCCGCCATCGGCAAGCCTGCTCGCCTCGCCTCCATCGCCCTGCGCGCCACCAAGGACGAACTCGAGTCGCTCACCAGCGACCGCATTGAGTACACCTTCAACGTGGTCACCGGCGAAGCCTACCTCACCGCCAAGGGCGTTCGCCTCAGCGGTGACATCGACAAGCCTTATGGCTCAACCATCGCCGAATGGGCGAAGGTGGGCCAGCCCATCGAGCAGTCGCTCTTCCAGCAGCTGACCGCCGCACGCGAGTGGGGCAACAAGAGCGCTGAAGAAGTGACCCGCAACAAGATGATCAAGTTCGGCGTCATTCGCAAGCCCAAGGCTGACGAAGCCGCTTAAGGCACCATCATTTCCTTTCTTTCCAGAGAGCTACTGGTGCGAGTCTCGCCCGAGATTCCACCGGCTCTCTCTGTGAAGTCCTGGAGAGCCATTCTCCCAACCTCTAACAAGAGAACAACAATATGAAATTCAAGAATCTGATGGTGATTTTCCTTATCGCCGTCGTAGCCGCGATGTTCTGGGGGCCGATCTCCGGTTTCCAGCAGGCATCCAATCCCCCCACCACTCAGGTTGGTACCAATGGTGAGCCCGGTGCAGTCAAGCCCGATGGCAATGCCGTCGTCGCTGCCAATCCGGACGCCAAGCCGGTGCCGATGAGTTATGACACGCTCTATCGCGACCTCAGTTCCAACCCTAGCACTGTCACCAAGCTGCAGTTCGTCAAGGACGAAGCTGGCAACGTGCAGTATGTCAACGCTGACTACAAGGACGGTCGCAAGGTGCGTGTTGAGATTCCTGGGCAGGCCGGTGCCTCCCAGTTGCTCGATGCTGCCACCAAGGGCAACGTCCCCAATGACACCAAGAACCGGGCTGATGACCGCACCTTCCTGGACGGTCTGATCGGCTGGCTGCCGATGCTGCTCATGGTCGGCCTGTTCTTCTGGTTTATCCGCGCCCAGCGCAATGCTGGTAACGCTCAGCGCACCCAGCTGAGCCAGATCAAGGAACAGCAGAAGTCGACTCAGCGCTACACTTTTGCTGACGTTGCTGGTGCTGATGAAGCCAAACAGGAGCTGATGGAAGTCGTCAGCTACCTCCGCAATCCCGGTCGCCTCAAGCGACTTGGTGGTAAGGCGCCGTCCGGCGTACTGTTGATCGGTGACCCCGGCAACGGTAAAACCCTTATCGCCAAGGCTGTTGCAGGCGAGGCCGATGCGGAATTCCACATGGTTTCCGGTTCCGACTTCGTTGAGATGTTCGTTGGCGTGGGCGCTGCCCGTGTTCGCGAACTCTTTGCCAAGGCTCGTGCCAAGCGTCCGGCGGTGGTCTTCATCGACGAAATCGACGCCGTCGGTCGCCAGCGTGGCACCGGTGTTGGTGGCGGTAACGACGAGCGCGAACAGACCCTCAACCAGATTCTGGTTGAAATGGACGGTTTCAACGACAATGAAGGCATCATCTTCATGGCCGCCACCAACCGTCCTGACATTCTCGACCCGGCGCTGACGCGTCCTGGTCGTTTCGGTCTGCACGTGCTGGTTGACTCCCCCGACAAGTTCGGCCGCGAAGGCATTCTCAAGGTGCATGCTAAGGGCAAAAAGCTTGCCCCCGGCGTATCTCTTGAGATGATTGCCAGCAACACCCCCGGTTTCAGCGGCGCCCAGCTGGCTGAGCTGATGAACGAAGCAACTCGTGTGGCTGACCGCCGCATCGAGAAGGAAATTCTCGCTCTCATGGAAGCGAAGAAGATCAGCAAGTCCGAAGCTGCCAAGCTCGTGCCTGAGCTGATCACCCTGCATGACCTGGATGAAGCGGCTGACCGCGTTCAGATGGGCCCTGCCAAGGAAGGCCGCGCCAAGCGCATGTCGCGTCTCGACATGCTCAACACTGCCGTGCACGAACTGGGCCACGCCTGGGTTTCTCAGGACCAGTACGAGCGTGAGCTCGGCGGCTACCCGGTGACCAAGATCACCATCGTTCCGCGTGCTCGCGCCCTCGGCTACACCATGGCGATGCCTGTTGGCGACAGCTATGGCATGACCGAGCAGAACCTGCGTGCTCGCATCCGCATGGCCATGGGTGGTCGTGCCGCTCAGGAAGTCTTCCTCAATACCATCGACACCGGTGCCTCCAACGACTTCAAACAGTCCTGGGGCATCGCTCTGCGCATGGTGACAGAATTCGGAATGTCGAAGCTTGGCCCGATCTCGATCGGCGAAGGCGGCGGCAACCCGTTCCTTGGCCGCTCCATGGCCAATGGACACCAGCTCAGCCCCGACCTGGCCAACGCCATCGACGTCGAAGTGAAGCGCATTGTTACCGAGTGCCTGGATGAGGTGAAAGCCCTCCTGCTGCGGGACAAGGAATGCTTCATGAAGATCGTCGACGTGCTCATGGTCAAGGAAACGCTGCTGGGCTTCGAATTTGTGGCCCTGCGCAATGAGACCGTCTGCGCCGTCACTCCGGAGACCGTAGTGCTGCCGATTGTTACGCCTACGATTGCCAAGATCGTTCCTCACGCTGTCGAAGCCGGCAGCGATGGTGACGCTGGCGTCGATAAGGGCGAAGCAGCTCCGGCACCGGTTCCGTCAGTCAAACCTGATTCGGACTCGGGTCAGGCCTAAAATCTAGCCTTAGGCAGTTCTAAAACAACAAAAATGGAAAGGGAGCGTGGCGCTCAGGTATGCGAGCAATTGCTCAAGTGCCTGGGCCTGCGCTCCCTTTTACTACAGGAACAACTATGATCACATCAACTCTTTCTCCTGCGGTTTCTCCGGTTCTCGGCGATGCTGCAATGTTTCTTTCCTCACTCTCCAGTTTCACTTCGATTGCTGTGATGGTGCTGGGGCTCTGCTTACTGATCACCATCCACGAGCTCGGCCACTGGTTCGTTGCCCGCCTCTTCGGCTTCAAGACCCCGGTTTTCTCCATTGGCTTTGGACCGCGCAAGTGGTCGATTGTCTTGGGCAAGTTTTGGGACACCGAATTTCGCCTGGCGCCGATTCTGGCTGGCGGCTATGTTTCCATTCCTGAGCTCCAGGATGAAACCACCGCTCAGGAGCTGCTCAAGGACGACCCCAATGCCGCCAAGGACCTCAAGGTCTTTCCGGTCTGGCAGCGCATTTGCGTTGCTGCTGCTGGTGTGGTCTTCAACGTCATCTCTGCCGTGATCATGCTCTTTGCCCTCTTCGCTTTCATTGGCGAGCCGGGCTACAACGTGCACAACACCTACATCAAGGACGTCGCTACCACTCAGGTCACCATCGCTCGCGATGCTGGCTTGCAGGCTAACGACCAGCTGGTCTCGGTCGGTGGTGCCAAGATCGTCACTCCGGAAGACCTGACCAAGGCTATTCAGGCCAACAAGGGCGTTCCGGTGGAAGTCGTGGTTACCCGCGGCCCCAACAACGACAAGGTGGCCGTCGCCGTTACCCCGGATGCCTCAGGCAAGATTGGTATCGCTATTGGTGTCAATGGCGAGCAGGTCTACAATCCGGTTTCGGTGGGCAAGGCTGCTGGCGACGCTACCAAGATTACTGGCAACATGATCACGATGACCTTCAAGGGCTTCGGTATGATGCTGGGAATCGTCGACAAGCCCGTTGGCGTGTCGGACAAAGACATGGAAGTGCGTGGCATTGTCGGTATTGTCCAGATGGGTGCTGATGCCGTCAATCAAGGCGTCTTCAACTTCGTCTGGTTTCTGGTGGTTATTTCCATCAATCTGGCGGTCATGAACATCCTGCCCCTGCCGATTCTGGACGGTGGTCACATCGTCTTCTTCTTGATCGAGAAGGTTCGCGGTGGCAAGCCGGTAGACGCTAAGCTCAAGGGCAAGCTCTACAGCATCTTTGGCGTATTGCTCATCAGCCTGATGCTCTACGGTCTGTTCAACGACATGGTGCACATTTTCGTGCGCTAAACTAAAAGAGCTTGCCTGAAAACAAGCAATCTTTATGAATCGCGAAAGGCCCACCAGGTCTCTCGCGATTCTTTTTTTGCCAGATCTAGTCAGCCATATAGTAAAGGCTGAGTTTTTTGACCAATCTGCCATCAAGCTAACCTATACCAATTTAGTCAAGCCAGCAGGTCAAGCCAAATAGACCAGCCAAACAAAGCATGTACTGCTTTCTCGTCTTCTAAAAATGTCCGATTTTCAGCTGAAAATCGGACATTTCTGGACTGGGAAAACTTAGTCAAGCTAGGGAACTGAGGTGGTCGATATTTTGCTAGAGACTTGTCTCATATTCACTCGAAAAATGAGACAACGACGAAGTTCTGACGAGTTTCTAGTCTAGGTTTTGGTGAAGTTTCTGGCCTAGTTTCTAGCCTCGTTTGTAGTCTCTAGTCCAGCTCTCGAATAGCGTTGCTTTTCAAGATTTCCAGGTCGGCTCTATTGATTGTCAGCATGAGGCTGTCGCTACCAGCTACTTCACGCCAATCACCAATGCTGCGCAGATTGCTACTGAGATAGCTAACTGTGGAGGCATTGCAGCTACAGGAAGTCTTGTAGTGAGCCAGTTCCCAGGAATCAATTTGACCGTCTTGATTCTTGTCGAACTGTTTAAACTTGTCGCTTAGCAGTGTGTAGATTTCGGGTGACCGTTCCACTAACTCAGACTTGTCTTTCGTCCTTTCTACTTCTAGTTTGTGCCAGTGCGAGATCTGGAAAACCATTAGCAGACAGAGGCACGCAGCCAAGAAAATACCGAGCTTTTTCAGGGTCTTGATTAAGGCGTAGCAAACAATTAGATAGATAGCTGCAACCAGTAGGTAGCTAAAGCCAGTGCCGAGACTGGTGAGGATGATACTTAGCGTCATGTTTGTTTGGTTTTAGTGAGTAATTTTAGTGAATGATGTGAGTTTGTTCTGACTGGATTGGAATATCCTTCAGCCTAGTTAAAGCTGAGCTTGAGTACAAGCGCTCAGGGGCTCGGTTGCGTATTTGCCCCAGCTTTTAGGCTGGAACAGCTGACTCACTTTACATTTGGCTGGCGAATTGTTAATTGACTGACTTCGCCCTTGCAAAACAGCCCTAAGAAAATGGCAAGAAAAGGGAGCTATAATTTCTCTTGACCGTTTGTCTTTATCTGTTTGTAGTTGACTGTTGATCCGTTGACTTCATTGCCGTTGAATCTTTGCTGCGCAATCGTAGCAGCGAAATATAGAGGAACATAGATGTCCAGATTGGCTCTCGTGCGCGATCCGCGCTTTCTCAATCACATTACTCCCGATGCTCATCCAGAGTCGCCGCAAAGGCTTGCTGCCATCGATAGCGCTTTCCTCAAAGCGGCCCTCGACAATTCAGTGCGGCAGCTAGAGCCACGATCGGCAATCGAAGAAGAGATAGCCTACGTGCACAAAGAGTCTTACATTGAGCATTTGCAAGAGGATGCTTTGAAGGCAGCAGCCAACCATAATTTGGTGCAATTAGACGCTGATACATTTATGAGTGCTGCCACTTATGATATTGCTAAGTTAGCTGCTGGAGCAGGTTTGACAGCGCTTGATGCGATAAAGAGTGGTGAATATGATAGTGCCTTTGTCTCAGTTAGACCTCCGGGCCACCACGCTTTGGTTGATAAGCCCATGGGCTTTTGTCTGTTCAACAATATCGCTGTTTCGGCGCGCTATGCTCAGCGTTTAGGCTACAAGAAAGTGTTTATCATCGACTGGGATGTGCATCATGGCAATGGTACCCAGTGGGCGTTTTATGATGACCCATCGGTCTTCTTTGTCTCCTTCCAGCAATACCCTTTCTGGCCCTATGATTCTGGTTGGTATCTCGAAGATGGCAATGGAGAAGGCCGCGGCTACAATATGAACATACCTTTGCCCAAGGGAACTGGGGACCGTGGCTACTTGCATGCTTTCGATCGTCTGGTTAAGCCAGTTTGCGATTCATTTAAGCCAGATTTGATCATGGTCTCAGCTGGATATGATGCTCATCAAGACGATCCCCTTGGTCAGCAACGCATTACAACATCTGGCTATGCCATGCTTTCCCAGCGCGTTCGCGATCTCTCAAACCTGGTCGGCGCCCCTACTGTTGTCTTCCTTGAGGGCGGTTATAACACCCGTTCTCTATCTGATTCTGCTATCGCGACCATGCGCGTTCTCAATGCTGCAAATGAATCGGAAAGTGGCGCAGTGCATGCTTCTTACTTGATGCCTGGTGCGGCTGGCAACAGTGAACATATCACTGGTGATCGCAACAGTGATTTGGTGGACGAGCGTGTCAGTGAAGTACGCAAGCACTTTGCTAAATATTGGCCTGTGCTGCGCTAATTCTTCGACTAGTTCAGTTTTGCTATTGACGATTAGCTTTATCGCTAACCACTGGCGCTGCTGTCGTCGGTGGGCAGTCAGGAGCTTGCGCGAGCTGTGATTATGGAAAACTTGTAATCGCTAGATAGCGTCTTGCTCGGGTTGCTGGATGTCATGGGGTTGTGGCCTTTCGTTGCTTTTGAAGAAGTCCGACTGGCAACGGTTTTCACTGTTTATTCAAGTCGGTTTTGTCATTGTCATGAGGCGCTTTGGTTTCGACCTCTCGCCTACTTGGTCAGCCCCTATTGAGTACAAGAGGCATAAGGGCTAGGTTGATGTGCCTTTTCTTTTTCCCACTCTAACCTCTCAACTACTTACAGACCTCAAACCTTAAAGCACTGCCGTTCCCAATTGCCTTCCACCTGATTTATGGCGGAGCCGATTTGGACTGTGCTTTTAGATTTGCGGTCGACTGCCTTCGTCGAACGGCCATAAGCCTTCAACGCACGCGGTAATGGAATAAACATATGACAAACGTCAAAAATTCTAGCTCCGCACAACTCTGTCAACCCAGCAACGGTCAAGAGAGTGACTGGAGCAAGCTCTACGAAACTGCTTTCCCGCAAGATGAAAGAATGCCGCTAGCCGATGTTCAAGCCATGATCAGCAATAACACCATGCTGCTTCATCGCACTACAAATGCTGCTGGCGAACTCTTGTGTTTCTCATTGGTGACACCGATGAGCAATTTCTCCTTGCTTGCCTATATCGCCACCGATCAGACCAAACGCTCGTCTGGTGTTGGAAGCAAGCACATGAAGGAATTGATTCAGGTGCTTAAGGCCAGCTACCATCAGACTCAAATTGGTCTTTTCCTCGAAATTGAGTCGACCAAAGAAGCTAACTTAAGCGTTGATGAAACCACTATGCGCAAGCGTCGGTTGGCTTTTTATCAGCGTCTACATTGCAAGCGCCTCTGCAGTAAAGACTACTTTCTGCCCAGCTATGGCGCTGGCGTTGCTCACCGGGCTGGTGAATTACTCTGGTATGAATTTGGTGCTGCCGTCGACAAGGATTCCACCTTGGCGCAGGTGATCTCTGAGATCTACACGCGCGGTTATGGAATCTCGCCTTCGCACGCTACCTATGTTCATGTCATGTCGCAGTTCAAGTCAGCGGCCACGGCTGCTGGTGACTACGATAGTTCCTGCCCGACACAGAACGTCAGTCCGGTAGCTACTGCTGCCCCTGCTGCATCCCCGACCACTGAGGTTGCGGTTCCGGTTGTTCCTGCGGCACCTGCTGCAGATGCGGTTGCTCCGGCTCCTCCTGCTCCTGTGGGTGATGCTCCTGCTGCTGTGACGGTCCCAGGTGAACCCGCTCAGAGACCATCTGTTGCAGCACCCGATGCTAAGTAATCTGGTACTGATATTGATGTTCGTTCGGTTGGTGCTGCTCTGTTCTTGCTGCCTTATTCTTGCTGCTTTGTTCAGGCATCAATCGCGAAGTTCCGTTCTGGCCTGGTTGACTTGCTGTGGCAAGCTCGATCATCTGGCTAGACGGAACTTCGCCGATTGATTTCTTTTTGAACTTTTGCGGACGAACTTTTTTTTATAATCTTGAATACTAAATGGTGTAGTTGACAGAATAAGGCAGCTTGTCCAGGGGGTATACTGCCCTGAAGTTTGCTTTTAGCAGGTCAGGTATAGAGTGATGAATCCCGGTAAAAACATAGCTATAGTTGGTGCTGGAATCGGCGGATTGACTGCTGCTCTGGCCCTTCAGCAGTACGGCATTGCCACGTCTGTTTATGAGTCGCGGCCGTTCCAGTCTTTTTCGGCTTCTGAGGCTGAGCATGCCAGCGGAGCAGGGATTTGGGTTCCCGCTAATGCCATGCAGGTTTTTTCCAGGCTGGGTCTGGCCGAGAAAGTTCTGGCGGCTGGATATGAATTGAGTGAAATTGAGTTGCTTGATTATCTTTCTGGATCACTTATGAAGGTTGATCTGACCGGGATAAAGCAAAAATTTGACTATGCGATTGTGGCGATCAGGCGCTCGCGCTTGCATCAGATATTGTTTGAGGCCTTGCAAGAAAGACGTTCCCAAGCAAAGGCTCAATTGCATTTTGGTTATCGCTGCCAGGCGGCAACCGTGAGCCAGGGGCAAGTTGTGCTCTCATTTTTCGAGCACGAGAAGGTAATCGCTGACTATGTCCTGGGGGCAGACGGTTTGCACTCTTCCCTGCGGCAATCTATTTTTCCTGTAGAGCAACCAATTTACTCAGGACAGACCTCCTGGCGGGCCGTGGTCAAAGCTCAATTGCCTCAGTCGTGGAAGAAGACTAGTGTTGAAATTTGGGGTGAGGGAAGGCGTTTTGGTTTCTCCCACGTCAATGCTGATGAGGTTTATTGGTATGCCACAGCCGATATGCCAGCAAGCGCACATCAAGACGATTCCAGTAGTTTCCAGAGCGCTGAAATTGATGCGCTTAAAAATCTATTTGCTACTTTTCCCGCTGCCGTGCACGAATTACTAGCCGCTACCACGGCGGTTATTCGTACCGATTTGTCAGACCTTGCTAATCTGCCAAGGTGGTACAGTGGCAAAATAGTGCTATTGGGTGACGCCGCCCATGCTACCACTCCAAACTTAGGTCAAGGTGGTGCTCAGGCTATTGAGGATGGCTATTTATTGGCTAAGACCCTGCACGATTGTGATGAGCCCATTCAGGCTTTTGAACAGTATCAAAAAATCCGCCAAGAAAAAGCGCGCCACATTGTCAGTCGCTCGCGCTTACTGGGAAAGATGGCTCACCTTAAGGGCGTTTTTCAGCGGCAATTGCGCAATGCCGCAGTGAAGTACACTCCGCCAGCAGTCAATTTGAGAGAGTTTGAAAAGCTTTATAGCCTCAATTTTTGATTAAGAACTAGGGAAGAGCACCACGGTGTTATTGGTTTTCTTTCCTTGTTCAAGAGCTTCTAGAGCTGTGGCTATGAGGATGCCTGGATGGCTGCAAGTATCAGGCATGCTAGCTATGCCAAAATGGATGACTACATTGCTGGCATCAAGGCCTGGTCCTAGTGGTGACTCAATCAGTACGTCATTAATGCGCATAGCAATTTGCATAGCGTCGTTTGAGCCCGTGTGAGGAAGAATCAAAACTAGCTTAGGGTCTTTGTAGTGGCAAATTGTATCGAGTGGGCGGCAAACTGCTTGGACACGGTTAGCTACTTCGTGTAAAACTCTTACCGGTGGTAACGACATGGCGCCACCAGTGAGTTTTAGGCCGAACTCAATCATGATAATAGCGTGGGGAGTTTGGTTGCGCTGGAAGCGATTGAACTCTTGCAATATCAGCCAATAAAAAGAGGCTTCAGACATCATGCCGGTTTCGGGGCGACGCATTTGTTGCTGCAGTAAATCAAGGGCAGCTTTGTCTAAATCAACTGGTTGAGGTAAATTGACTTTGGGCGCGGGTCTTTCTACGGGCGGTGCGGGCGGCTCTGGCTGCTTAATCCAGATTGAGTCATCACCTTTCTTGTTAGTATCAACGTAAGAATTGAGAGCTCGTTGGGGGTCGCTTTCAGCTGAAATTAAGCTTTGAATCAAGCCCGTATCCATGCTGTCGTGACTCCAGAGTGCAGCAGAATCGGGTGAGTCGCCAGCGTGCAGGGTCCAGCGCGGACCTTCTTCTGAGCCTAAGGCAATACTGACCTTAAGTACAAAGGTGGTAGTTGATAACGGTGACTTCCATGGCAATTCAATAGTTGCCTTGGGGTGTTTATTAGCCTGGGTCATGGCGAAGCTCAGATCTTGTTCTTCTGGAACAGATGAAAGCTTTGCCAGCCGAACGTTAGCGTTAGCTGATGACTTGAATGAGTCGTGCAGGGCCATTTAGTAAGTCCTTCTACCGAGCGAACGATGTAAGTAATGACTGAAAAAAAAGAAAATAGTAAACCTGGGAGAAAAATAGTGAACTGAAAACTGAACTGCAAAACTGAACTGCAAAACTGAACTGATAGAACGCTGAATACTAAGAAAGGCGGAAAAATTGCAAACAGAACATAGGGAACTTTCACTCCCACAATTTTCCTACCCGCTTGTTGCCAACCTCACACTCGAACCCCTAAAAGTGCTCAAGTCTTTCCTGATAGCGTAGCTAGCGCAATCCCGGTTAACTGGCGTTTATCTGGCCTGTATGGTTCCGTGGGCGCGCGCGCATAGTTTAACAGCTAACTTTGGTTATTTTAACTATGGCTATTACTTTGTTGTCTTGAGAAGAGTAATTCTGACCATCTAGTCTTCGACTGTTCTATTTTCTCTCCCCCAGCATCAGACATACGCCCATTCCCGTCAGCTAGCAGCAAACTAACCAGCAAAATCATTGAGGCCGAGGGCTTTAATATCTGCCGGTTTGTAGGTTGTTTGTCTCTGGAATTGCCTGGCCAAGCGTTGCAGGGGCTTTATTGCTTCTCCCAAAACCTAGTGAAACTAGGCCTAAAACTAATCAAGGTCAACTATATGGTTCTTTCACAACCGCTATGGCTCCTGGCCATACTCGTATTACCTGTCCTGTGGTTCGTTCTTCGGCGCGTTGGCAAATTCGGGCTTCCCCGGGTCGACCAAGCTTCCGTTGGTGCTGGTAGCCGCTTTTTTGTTGTTCTGCCCCGCTTGCTCCTGGCTTTGTCTTTCATTGCCCTGTGCCTTGCTCTGGCTCGACCGCAACGCGTCTACTACGAACCCAATCAGTCTGTTCAGGCACGCGACATTATCATCGCTGTCGACCGCTCTGGCTCCATGGGTGCTCCCATTCCTGGAGAATTGCCAAAGAGTGTCGTCGGCGAGACTGAACTCGATCGCGAATATCCTGGCAAAACCGCTGACAAAGACCCGACCAAGTCACCCCCTCGTGGGCCTTATGGTGCGGATCGCGTCACTCGTCTGCAGGTGGCTCAGGCTGCCGTGCTCGACTTCATTCGTAATCGCTACATCGTCAACGCCGGTGACCGCGTCGGTGTGCTGCTTTTCGACTATAGTCCTTACTTTTCTTGGCCGCTTACCCACGACCTGAAGATGATTTACCGCAAGATTCGCTTCTCCGATGATCTCGGTGGTGGCACTAACTTCGGTAGCGTTGACCCGGGTCCGATCGACGCCGCTGTGGATCACTTCAAAGAAATGGGTCAGGCCAAGAGCAAAGTGCTCATAATTGTCAGTGACGGCGAAGACGATATCACCACATCGGCTATGGATCGCCTGCGCAGCAAAATCAAAGACAACAACATCCGTCTCTACGTCATTGGCGTTGGCCCTACCCTGGCTGAGCGTTACGTAGACATCATGCGCCTCGCCGATGATGTTGGTGGCAAGGTATTTCGCGTCGAAACTGCTGGCGATTTGCAGCTTGTCTTCACCTCCATCGACCAGATGGAACGCAGTAGCGTATCGGTTTATTCCAGCGAGAAGCGCGATGAGCGCTTTGCTGCTTTCGCTATTGCAGCCATTCTCCTCCTCGTTCTGGCTGGTCTTGCCGAGGCAGTCGTTCTCAACCAATAACCAATCGTTCAATGTCCGCATTGACAGGAGTTTTTTATGACAAGTCTAATAAACTTTGTTGCCAGGCGCCGCCTGATGTTTTCGGTCATAGCAACGATTGCTTGTCTGGTGGTGATTGCCCTAGGACTGCGTCGTGCTGTGATGTACACGGTGCCGATGTTTCAGGAAGACTACGTTTCGGCAGCTCAGTCAGAAGTGGCTGAGTCTGAATACGCTTGGTACGACGCTGCTCTCACTGCTTACAAGCAGCAAGACTATGCTACTGCCAAGGATGATCTCTCCAAGGCTTACTCAGCGTTGAGTGCTAAAGATGGCCAAATCAAGCCATCCGACAACCACATCGCTGGTGAGATTCAATTCCTTCTCGCTTTGACCCATGAACGCACCAAGCAGAATTTCATGGCAATCGAAGCATACAAACAAGCTCTCCGCCACAATCCTGACCACATGGTAGCCAAGTACAACCTGGAGCGCTTGCTCTCGGATCGTGGTGGCTCTGGTGGTGCCGGTGCTGGCGAAGGCGATACTTCTGCCCCCGGCGGTCAAGCTGGCAAAGACGGCAAGAAGGGAATTTAAAAGGCTACCTATATGCTCAAGATACCTCTAAGCTTGCACCTCGGAAACCCCGAGATGCTCTGGTTTCTGGCCTTGATTCCGCTGATTGTCGGATTCACCTTTTGGCTGGCCAGAAGTCGCTCGAAGACGGTTCACGACCAGTTCGGCGAACCGGAACTGATTGCCCGCTTCAATCAGAAAATCCCCGTTTCGCGCTTGATCGCTAAGGCTGTCGCTGTGGCTCTTTGCCTGGCCGGCCTCGTTCTTGCGCTCGGTCGCCCTACCATGGATTCGGGTAAAACCGAGTTTCCTATGGGCACTATTGACGTCATTGCTGTGGTCGACGTCAGTCGCTCAATGGCAGTGCCTGACTACAAAGGCAAGATGCCTGAGCCGTACGAAGACGGTCGTCGGCTCGACATGGCCAAATTCCTGTTGATGAAAGAAGTAGTTGGCTCGCTTAACTACAACCGCCTGGGAGTGGTGACATTTGCTGGTGAGGCCTTTCCTCAGGCTTTTCTCAGCGATGACCTGCCGGCCTTGACGTGGGTGCTCAATCGCGCCATGACTGTGGGTTCTGCCCCGGGCGAAGGCAGCGAGTTGGGCAAGGCCTTCAACATGGCGTTTCGCCTCTTCGATCTCGATTCGAAATCATCCCACAGGCGCGTAATTGTGCTGTTCTCGGACGGTGGCAACGACTCCGAATTGTCCGAGATGAACGAGGTCGTCAAAGAGTTGAAGAAACGAGACATCGATCTCATCATCGTTGGCCTCGGCAAGACTTCACCGTCGGCCATACCGGTCACCCTGCTGTCGCCCACCGATCAGACCATGAACTATGGCCGCCAGTGGTACGAAGTTAAAGGCGAAATCGTCACTTCCAAGCTGGAAGAGAACGTTCTGCTCTTGCTCAAGAATGCTACTGGTGGCCGTTACGTGCGTCTGGTTGAAGTCAATGACTTCTCCATGACTAGCATGATCTCGCGCATGGAAGTGAAACACATTCCAGGCCAGTACGAGTTCTTCCCCTGGTTGCTTCTCGCCTCGGTGTTCGCTTTTCTCGCTGCTGTCGTCATCGGTAATGAGCCGGACGGTAAGCCCAAGGCCAATGCAGGCAAAAACCGTGACCAAAGACCAGAAAGGAGGGAGCCACGATGAATAAGAATAAAAAACTTGGTTTCTTCTCCAGTCTTGGTCTTGCGGCTTTGTTGGTGGCTTTCGCCGTCGGCATCTGCACCATGCTGTTTTGGGAAGATCGCACAGAGTGGCCCAGCTTCCCTTCGGACGCACAAACCCCTGTTGGTGTTCTGGTTGCGGCTTCAAGCACTCCTGAGCTTGCTGCCACTCTTGATCGTGACTTTGGATGGCGCATCGGTGATGTGCTGTCTGTCACGGTCTACATGAAGCAGAAGCCGGGCACTGTGATCGACATGCACAGCATTGCTCTGGCCGGCGATTTCGAGCTGGTCGGCGCTCCCGATATCTTTGAACTGACGAAACCCGATGGCAGCAAGGTATACCGGGTCAAGCTAAAGTTGCAGAGCTTCTCTGTGGCGCCCCAGCTTGACCTTAAGGCCAACGTTAGCTATCGCGTCTTAGCTTCGAACGAAGATATCACCGTCGACTTGCCGACCATTGCTCCCTACACTTCCAAGACATGGGATGGCCGCAAGCTCATTCAGGAAGGCAAGCTCGACATTCTCCACGGTCTGCACGGTTGGATAACCGCTGCTTACATCGTCCTCGGCTTTGTCGGGTTCAGTTTCTTCTGGAGACTGTGCCGCAAGTTCTACAGTCTGTTGCCCGTTGCTGTGAAGCGCTTGCTTGGCCCGTCTCGTTTCATCAAGGCTCGTAAGCAGTTTGATGCTGTCTGGGCCAAGATGGAAGCCGGAGACCGCAGTCGCGAAAACTACGTGGCACTGGCTCGCATCATCCGCAGGCTCTATCTAATTGAGACCAAGACTACGCTGGAAGCGAAGTACTGGTATCTCTACGGTCACAACGGTCCGCCCGAAATCGCTGACATGTTGATGGAATGCGACAAGGTGATCTACCTCGACCGCACTCTGACCGACGAAGAGCACTATCGCATCAAAACAATTTTCGACGGTCTTGTTCAACCCTACCATCAGCTAGCCAAGCCGGTGGAAGAGGATGACGACCGTTGAGTTGTCTCTCTAACCTGATCAACTGAAAGGAAAAACACTATGTTGCTCAATCTTCTCATTCACGTGGTGCTGCTTCTGGTGGCACTTCTCTGGCTGGTACCGAAAGTCACCGATGGTGGTGTGGCCGTGCGTCAAGGCAGCGCCTTCCGCGGCATCTTGGCGCTGATCGCCATTGCCCTGGTCAATCACATCGGCTGGCATCTGCTCGCCCTTGTCGGCATCGCCACCGTTGTTCCCACTGCTACGATGGTGGCAGCGGGATTGGTGGCAGGTCTGGTTCAGGCCGTTGCCATTGTCGTCGTCGGCAAGATCATGCCTGGCGTGCTCTTCGTCCGCAACTTCGGTACTGCTCTGGGCGCGTCCCTGACCATGACCGTGGTCGGCTGGCTGGTCATGCTCGTGTTCTGACCTCTAACCAAGGAAAATCTATGCACAAACTCAATCGCCATACCCGGTTTGGTGCTCTCTTCTAGCACCTCACCAACCCCTGCAATTAATTCTCTGCTCTAGACTTCGACGACTTTAGAAGGTTTTCGAGGGGAGCAATCTTGAGTATCCGCTCAGGAGATTGCAGGTAACCGTTGGTGCGGTGCTTTTAGGAGCACTGCACTATGTCTCGATCTTTCCGCCACACCCCCGTCATTGGCAACGCTTGCGCTTCTAGCGACAAGCCTGGTAAGCAGATCGCCAACCGCACCCTGCGCACTCACGTTCGCATAGCTCTGCGGAACTGCGCCGATTTTGATAACCTGCTTGTGCCGCTTCTGCGCGAAGTGAGCAATGTCTGGAGCTTCCCTAAGGATGGGAAGCACCGCATGAACCCTAACGGTTCTTACTACCGTAAGTACATGCGTAAGTGAACTGCTGCCCCGAGTGGTTAGGCTATGAGTGGTCAGGCTGTTATGGCTTCGGCTCTCATTAGTCTTTCTGCTCGGGGCAGATTTATTGCAAATAGCTCGAACAAAGCGAACTCAAGGATGAGTCAATGTCTACAAACGAAAACCCTCTCGGCGGCCGTGGTCGTTCGGAAGAGGAGCGCTGGGCCCGTCAGCAGCAGCAGGAAGCCATCGAAAAGATGAAGAAGACCGGCACTGCTGGTAAAGATGCGGGCAAGCCTGGCGATCAGTCGGCTGCCCCTGCCTCTGCCCCTGCGGCGGCTCCGAGCCATGCGCCTGCCGCTGCGCCGGCGAAGGACAGCAAGAAGTAACTGCTGTTCTCTAGTGCGTTTGGACTGAACCTGGGTCTAGCTAGAATTATCTAGCTGGCCAGTTAAGGAAGCGACTGATTCTGCAAGACCTCAGGGTTGAGCGGTTTCAGTCGCTTTTTTTTTGAACTTTCATACTTTTTTTGCTTAGCTGTTCTACTGGTTGATGTAGTGGGTTGAGTTTATTAAAAGGGCGCGAAGGTAATGCCCGCGGACTTTCGATTTTCCAGAGAAATTCCTGCGAAATTTCGCTGCTTTTTTGAAAGGGCCAATTGGCGCTACTCTATAGATAATTTCAGGTCTAGACCAACTGGCTATTTTCTAAAGTCATGTTTTGAGACAGTGGCGAGAATTAGATATAGACGGTGATATTCTTTGGGGCATTGTTAGCTCTCAAAAGAGCTTCTGATAGCACTTTATAAGCGAGGGAATCCATGGAATATCGTCAGCTCGGCGACAGCAAGGTCAAAGCTTCTGTCATTACTTTTGGAGCCTGGGCAATCGGAGGAGCCATGTGGGGCGGCACCGATGAAGAGAAGTCGATTGAAGCAATTCGCAAATCGATTGAATTGGGTGTGACATCCATCGACACAGCTCCAATCTATGGCTTCGGCAAGAGCGAGGAATTAGTGGCTAAAGCCATTGTTGGTCAGCGCGACAAAGTGCAGTTAATGACCAAGTTTGGTTTGGTTTGGGAATTTGAAGAAGGCGAATATTTCTTTGACCTGATTGATGGTGGTAAGGCGCATAAAATCTACCGCAATGCCCGCAAAAAAAATATCATTCGTGAATGCGAAAATAGCTTGAAACGCCTTAAAACAGACTATATCGATCTCTATCAATGTCACTGGCGTGACAATTCGCTTGCGCTTGATGAAACCATGGAAGCATTTGGGCAGTTGATTAAGGATGGAAAAATTCTTGCAGCCGGGGTCAGTAATTTTACTGCTGCTGAAATTGCTGAAGGTAGCAAGATTACACCGATTGCTTCCGTGCAGCCACCTTACAGTATGGTCAATCGCGATATCGAGAAAGAATTGCTACCGTACTGTCTCGCCCACAACGTTGGTGTGATTGTCTATAGTCCTCTTCAAAGAGGCGTTTTGACTGGCAAATTCAAGCCTGACCATAAATTCCCCGAAGAAGATCACCGCGCCAATCAGCCCCAGTTTACTCCTGAGAATATCGAGCGCATCAATAAATTCCTGGACACTATTAAGCCCATTGCTGATAGCTACAATGCCACTGTTGGTCAGTTGGTAATTTGCTGGACGATTGCTCAGCCAGGAGTTTCAGCCGCTATTGTGGGGGCACGTGACGCTGCTCAGGCAGAGCAAAATGCTAAAGCCGCACAGCTAAATGTTTCGCCAGCCGATATCGACTTAATCACGAAACGTTTGCAGGCTTTGGAACTGGCTGCCGTTTGATTGCTTGCTGACAAATGCACTGAGGCTGTACTCGCGACTTTAATTTGCTTCCTCGCTGCCGGGATTGGCAACGGGGTATAAGCGAATTAGGCTCAGGGGAAATGACTGCGGTGCATAAGTTGCAAACATATTTTTCTCTTGTTACAGCTTTGATTGCTTGCAGTGCTAGCCATCAAAGCTGTTTCTCTTTTGATGGTCTAACCTATAAGCTCAAACCACCGAACTGCTCTATGGCTGAAATAGAGTTGCGCTTGCGCAAGAATCCTAATGATGCTTCTGCTCTCGTAGATAGAGCGCAGGCTTATCTCACCGCTGGTGAGTGCGAATTAGCGGTTCAAGATTATGGTGTGGTGATTAAACATAGTCCGCGCATGGCAAAGGCTTATCTTGGCCGCAGTCGTGCCCTGGAGATGATTGGTAGTCATGCTCAATCATTGCTTGATATTGACCAAGCCATCAAGCTTGGTGACAAGACTTGCATGGCTGATGCCTTGCTGCAGAAAACAACTGTGCTCAAGTCTCTTGATCGCGGCGCTGAATGCCCTCCGCTTTATGAGCAATTGATTGGTAGTAAAGGCTTAGGAGTAGGGCAGAGCGATATTCTCAATCTGCGCGAGCAGAGGGCTGCACTTTATCTTAGATTGAAAAAACCAGAATTGGCTTTGCTTGATTTGCAGTTATGCGGGGCAGCTCGACCCGGGTCACTGGATATCTTCTTAGACAAGGGTAAGGCTTATGCTCTGCTGAACAATCCAGAAAAGGAGCTTGAGGCATACTCAAATGGTATAAAGCTAGACGGTGTTACTCGGAGTTTGAATGGCGATCGACTAATGGCCGATCTCTATCAGGCTCGAGCGAAACTCTACAAGAAAATGGGGAAACTCTCCTTGGCAGAGGCTGATTTGAAGAAGAGCCTTACTAATCAGAAAACACTGTACAAGGAAATTTATGAGCCAGACAAAAGTGGTGATATTTTTCAAAAAGCACGTTAGTAGACCGGTCAACTAGTTTGATGGTAAAAAAACAAGGACCAGGACACGGTGAGGTGTCTGGCCTTGTTTGAAAATCACTGAATTGCTCTTGCGAGTGTTTCGGCGATTTTGCCAGTTTGAGATTGCTCTCAGTGTACTGCTAGACCCCGCTTGGGCGGCTCACCCTAGTTTCGAGTGAGCCGCCCTTATAGCGGAAGACCTTACTTGGTGGTCTTTTTGGCCTTGCTGACGGGCTTCTTGGCCGCAGTCTTGGCCTTGCCGGTGGGAGCCTTGGCACGCGGCTTGCGCACGCGCTTCACGGCTGCCTTGGGCTTGGCTTCGACGATCTCGGCTTCGACGACAGGAACAGGCGAACCTGCACTGCCGGCGACACCAGTGTTCTGGCCTTCACCTTCACCGCCCTCGGCGTCTTCCGGATAGTGCCAGTCGTCGTCGGGTGTCACCACCTCGTCGTCGAGAGACAGCGTGCCACCGTTGTCGAGACCACCGGCCTCTTCCTCGGTGTAGATGCGGAAGTCGGTGCCGAGGAACGAACGACGGTCGTCGTTGCCACGGATGATCTGGATGCAGGTGCCGAACAGCTCGCCCAGGCGGTACTCGCCCGAGAAGAAGCCCGGTGCACGACGGTCGTAGTCGCGCAGGTGACCATTGAGGCGGTCATCCCAGATGTAGCCAGTCTCATGCTCCTGGTGCTGCAGCTTGGTCAGCGCCGGCTGGGTGTGCTTGGTGGTGGTGTGCCAGCCGCTGGAGAGCATGCCGCCGAAAGAGCGGACGATGCTGTAGCCGCGCTGCTCCCATTCGATGAAGGCAGCGTCACCGGCATGACGGCGCTTGAAGTCGCCGATCATGTAGAGGGTGTGGTCGTTGACCAGCAAGCCGGCCTCGTAGCCCAGCACCTTGACGCGCGGGTTGGAGTTGAGATAGAGGAACTTGGCGAAGTCGGTGGGAACCTTGCGGTTCGGGTCAGTCGGCTGGTCCGAACGCTCCGGGTTGTTCGCAACGTAGGCGTCGCGAGTGGACTTCTCCTGCTGCACCCACTCCATCAGCTTGTGCTCGGTGCGCACGCCGGGGATGTAGATCACCTTGGCGCCGCACTGGGAGAACGAAGAGATGTACTCGCCGGCCTTCTTGCGAAGGTAGCCGAGCTGGTCGTCGAAGATGCCGGCCTTGCGGGCCTCGACCACTTCGGGCATGTCGATCGCCGGGTGCAGGTAGTTCTTCTCGTCCTCGATGAGCGACTTGAAGGCGTCGTGGTCGATCATCTGACCATGCAGGACCACCAGCTTCGGCTTGTAGGCCGCCAGGTAGCGCATGATCATGTCGTGGACGTTGCGGTCGTGGTGCGGCCAGAGCGAGTTGGCAATGGACACCACGCGGGAACCGTCGGGCAGGTTCATCTTGAAGATCCCGGCCTCGGCGAGCGAGGTACGCGGGATTTCCTTGACGACAACCTGCTTGTAGCTTGTTGCTTTGTTAGCCATGATAGAGATCTCCTAATTACGCTGAGAGCGCGCCGTTGTCGTCGATCGCTTCGAAAAGCGAGATGACAGCGTCGGCCAGCTGGTTAGAGTTCTCCAGACGGAGAACGTTGGGGAACTTCACATCGTTGTACGGATGCGGGATGAGAATCGCGCCCAGGGCACTTTCGGCGACGTCGACAGCGGTGGCTGCCTTGTCTTCGACGATGACGGGGATGCGGCTTTCGAGCATCACATACTTCTTGGCACCGGTGTGCGAGTAGATGATGTTCTGCGGGGTCACGATGTGACCGAGGTGCTTGGCGATCAGCTCCTGGGTGGCCAGGCGAGCGATGCCCGTCTGGAAAGTCGCCGAGCCGTCCGGACGGACGTCGTTGGCGCCAGGAGTGTAGGTGCAGATCACCACCTGAATGCCGGCGGCGGCAATCAGTTCCATCTGTTCGATGATGCCAGCGTAGGGCTGGAGTTCACCGTATCCGTCGACGCCGCGGCGAGCGAATGCCTGGAAGGCCTCGCCGAACTGCTTCGGATTGATGGGGGTGGTGGGGTCGCGACCGATGTCGTAGTACTGACGGGTGGTGCTGTCGAAGGTGAAGCCGTAGTGCTTGCCGACGAAACGGCTGAAAGCAGCTTCCCAGTCGAAGACGACGCCGTGCAGGTCGAACATGCAAACGCGCGCCCACTTGAAGTGCGGATCCGAAGGCTTCGTCAGCGACTTCGGGGGCCAATTGGCAGCGGTGGGAGCCGCAGACAAATCGACCGCTTTTGTGGTTTTCTTGGTCATAATTTTTCTCCTTGCGGATTTGTAAAGAAACACGAGACCGGCGCCACCATGCAGTGCTTAGTCGCTGCTCAAGAGCTGCAACTGCGAGCACCGCATTTGGTGACACCGGTCAAAGGGTTGATCGTCCTTGGTTAGTAACCGCTGGACAGGGTGAACTTACCGTCGAAGAGCAGCGCCGAGCGGGTCTGACCCGTTTCGTCGTTGACCTTCAGAATCGGCAGCAGTTGGATGTGAAGCTTGCCTCCGTGCACGAGGCCGGCTCCCAGTCCATGCTGCCAGTTCGGGTAAGTGGCGTAACCCATGTAGGAATGGGTCTCGTCCGCCAGGTGGCCGAACTCGAAGCTGCGCAAGGTGTGACCCTTGGTGAGGCGACGGGCGCGGGTACCGAGACGGTGGGTGTGGCCATGGCCAACGCTCTGCAGCTGAGAATCAGCTTCGGCGTAGGGGCTCTGGCCGGGCTTGCCGCGGACGATCCGGCCGTGGATGAACTTGAAGTCATCGTTGACGAGAACGCCACCACCGCCACCGCCGTCTTCGTTCATGCCGTACACGAACGTGATCGGGTCCTTGCGGGTGTAGCCCATCAACTGGTGGAAGTTGAGAATGGGCTCGTGGGTGTTCGGGTCGATCAGGCTCGCAACGCTGGCGTTGGGGTCGATCTGGGTGCGGCGGTTGCGGTCTTCATGGTTGCCCATGATATAGAAAAGATGCAGACAGCCGGAAAGGATGATGACCTCGTCGACGAGACGACGGGTTTCATCGAGTTCTGCCTGGGTGTTGGCGACCACGCGCGGGGCCTTGGGCCAGCGCGAAAGGCCGAACATGTCTGCGGCGTCGCCGATCAGGATGACGATGTGCGGCTTGAATTCCGCCAGCCATTCCTTGACCTGCCACGAGACCTGCTTGTCGTGCGCCGGAACGTGCCAGTCAGGGATGATGGCGACGCGGGTGCCGTCGGGCAGGTCGAGGTTGATGATGCCGGCGTAGGTCAAGTACCCGAGGGCCTTGTCCTGGTTGAGCTGCTTGATCTTGTCGATCAGTTGCTGCCGGACTTCGTCCACGTTGAGTCCACGGTTCTTGGCCAGCTTGGCGACGGTTTTCTTGAGCCGACGCATGACGCTGGAGCTGCTAGCAGCTGTTGCCGAGGACACCGTGATGTTTTTTGCATTGTTCATGGTGAAACTCCTATGGCCTCTGTACCAGTCGAGGCGTGATTTTGGGTTAGAAAATGAGCCTCGAATAGTGAGGCCGCGTTAAAGACCGACCGGTCACATTACTGCTCTCGGGGATGAGATCAACAACGAAACCGGCCAGCGGGCTATTGCACGCAGCCCTCAGAAAAGATCTGGTAACCTTTTCATCGAAAGGAAAGTTTTGCGTTCTAGAAGACCAGACCACAACTACTCTTGCGAGATAGAAGTGTTTACCGAGGTATGTCTGTTGCCTGGGGGGTTAGAGAAGGATTTCCTATAACAGGCGAGAGAAGAACGTAATTTGAGACTATGTCTTTCCCGCGCGCAGGCACAATGGCTTTATAACCTGCTTAAGCACTACTAATTACCAGTTAACAGCTCTCGTGAAATGAGCAAGGTAGTTGTAAAGCCGTAAAATGAGACGCTGCTAGTATTTCGAGACTTCGAAGTACTCGCATTCTTGCCAAGTGGACGAGGGTGTGGGTATATTTTCGGGGTACCCGCGCGGCTCGGCTAAGAACGCTCAATGACCTCAGATCAATGCTAATTAAGGGATAGCGCGGCTAGCGCTACCCTGAAAAATCTGCTTCTAGAATGCAGGAAAATCTGCTGCGAGATCTCTGAGGAAAGTTACTGCGAAATCTGTTGAACGTTGGTGAAAAGTGACTCTCTTGGATTCCGTTCTTTGGAAAGGTCCTTTAGCTTTCTGAAAAGGACTACTTCCTCAGCTGTAAGCTGCTGGGGAATGAGAACATCAATGGTGACTAACTGATCAGCACCGGCTAATCCCAATCCTTTTAGGCGATAGACTCTCCCCGGCTGGGTCAGGGGTTGAATTTTCATAACTACGCGACCAGTGGCCGTCGGTATTTCAATTTCGGCACCAAGCATGGCTTCGTAGAGCGTCACTGGTACATTGACTGAAACGTCGCGACCAAGCACGCTCAGTACGGGATGCTTGGCTAGTTTAATCTTTAAGATAAGGTCGCCGTGGGTGTTGGCGCGCATGTCCCACTTGCCTTGGCCACTTTTTCTGATTTCTAGCTCGTCATAAAGGCCTTTGGGCAGGTCAATATCTAGCGTTCGTTCGACTGTGAAGTAACCAACGCCACGGCAGGTTTGACACTGCATGCGGTTTACTGGTTTGAGATTTATGCACTCTTCACAGGCTTTAGGATCTTGAATAACTATTTGCCGCATGCAGCCTTTTACGGCCTCTTTCAGGCTGACTTCCAGCTCCATCTCTAGAGATTGGGGCTGTATCTTGCCAGCTGCACCTTTTAGCTCTTGGGTTTGGTTTTGGGTTTGGACAACGTTCTGTACGCCTGATGTCACTTTTGTCCACAATGCTCGGACGTCAGTTGTCTGGCGAAAGACAGAGCTGTTTTTATCATAATCTCGGCGTTTGGTAGGGTCGGAAAGTGTCTCGTAGGCCGTCTTTATGTCACGCCAGGTACGCTGCTGAGTCTCAGGGTCGGTGTGCGCCGCTTCTGAGTAAGGCCCAACTTTCTCGTTCAATTCAAAATAGGCTTCATGCACTTGTTCAGTGGAAGCATTCGGGCTTACTCCGAGGATGTAATAGAAATCCTTGGACTGGGCTTTTGTCTTTGTCTTGTCGTCGTCAACTGGCATAAAACCAATTCTGGTATCTGTTGTTTAGTAAGTTGTTGCTTGCAGCGCCTCAAGACTTGTGGGGGCTTGTTAGAGCTGGTTCGCTAGTAAGGGATTCCTGATAATGATACACAGTAAAATGTGATCATGTCTTCTATATCTGCCCGGTTTGTCCTGGTTTATCGCGCTCAGCAACAGGTTTGGGCATAAGTTTAATGAGTGCGGCAATTTTACTGGTCAATTATTTATCTGACGCCGTCGCCCTTTGCTCTATGACGCATTTTTTCGTGCCACTGTCTCTGGTGCAGTTTAGCTATGTGTGCACAACCATAACTTCTCCAGCGCTGAGCTTTATTAGCTGTGCTGGACTAATGGGAAAGACTGTATTGGGATGGCCGGCTGCAGCCCAGACTGTGTCGAATAACAGTAGATCTTGATCAATGATTGTTTGACTGGCCTTGAGATGTCCTACTGGCGCGACTCCGCCGATGGCAAAGCCGGTCATGTCTCGGACGAAAGCTGCATTGGCTTTTTCAAGCTTAAAGCCTAGCTGTTCTTCTACTAGTTTTTCGTCCAGGCGATTGGCGCCTGAGACCAAAGCTAAAACTGCCAGTTCTTGTCCTGCGGCTTTGAAAACTAGTGATTTAACGATTTGAGCAACCTGGCAACCGATAGCGTCTGCGGCCATCTGCGCGGTGCGGGCCGATTCTTCCATGGCCGTAATTTGAACGTCTAAACCACCCAGCATTAGGGCTTCTTTGACGCGACGAACATTAGCGGTGTCGAATTTATCGTTAGTCACTAGACTAAGGGCCTCCGAGCTTCGCTATTAAGTCTTTTGAGAAAGCGTAGAGCACATTGTTCTTGGCGCTCTTTGCTCGTTCGAGGTTGTTTATGGCTAGTTCGCTTTCGCGAGTGAGCAAATTTATGCGCTCTTGCATGGCCATTCCCAGCGTCAAAACATCGTCCAGTCGCTTGCTGCGTGTGCCGCCCGTGCCGCGCTCGACAGCATACTGCGCCAGTTTTGCTGCTGGTCCGATTAGATTGGGTGTCAGGCCAGCCAGGGTGAGGCTGCGCTCCGCTCCCGTTGGGGCCTTGTCGTGAATTGCAATTGAAGCTTTCAAATTACTGACTTGTTGATCGCGATTAATGGCGCGAGACAAAAGGGCGCTAATTTGTTCTTCTTGGTCTAGTACGTCTGATTCGCCCGCGTTTATTGCCGTAGGGTTAGCGGTGATTTGTGCCGCCCAGCTCTTCATGCGGGTTAAGACCCAGTCGGCTTGCCCTTTTCCTAGTAACTGAATTAGTTTGTTTCGACCCCGTTCGATGCTTTGTTCTGCGGCCTTCGTGTCGCCGTCGCCTAATCCCTTGGCTATTTGCATCATGGTGGCGGTCAATGTTAGAGCTAATTTGTTGCGCTGCGTGCGCTCTTCTTCGGCTTGTTCTGGTGCGGTGCTGGCACTTTGGGGATTACTAACGGGATCATCACTAGCGAGGAAAGCTTGTGCGGCTGCTCTGGAGGGGCGATAGTCGAAATAGTTGGGAACGAAAGAGCGGGCTGATTTGCTCAGGTTTTGCACTGTACCGGAACTGTGGTCTGCGGCTAGTCCTGAGGCTTGTCCGGAGGCTTGTATTGATAACTGCTTTATGTGCAAGGCGCTCTCTGTTAAGTCATCGAGCAATAGCAGTGGTGTGCGCATAGCAAAGTTGCTGGCGGCATAGCCTTGGGCGTTAGAGCTCAATGTTGCTGAGCTCAAGGCGCCAGAATTTAAGGTGGAAGCATTTAAATTGGCAGAACTAAAAGCCGCTGAGCTGACACTGCCTTGCAAGGTCTTCGCTTGTAGATAGGCGACACTGGGATTTTTTGAGACGTTGTTAGGGGGTGAACCTGCAACCGTGGTCGTGGCCTCAGCATCGGCACTACCAGCAGTGGCGAGTAGTAATGAGGCTGATAAAAAAGCTGAAAATAGGCACTGGTGGCTCGTTCTGGGCATCCAAGTATCTTAACACCGAAATATCCGCTTCGACCCCTCAAATCACATTAGAAGTGAGCGGTGCTTTCGGGCCGGGTAATCTCTAAAGAGCTTATCGTTGGTCCTCACAAATTCTTCACTGTGGAGTTTTAGTCTTCTATATAGATAGAGGGGGCCTATTACCATGTTTATTGCTCAAATTTTGTTGAAACGCCACTTGGTGGTGTTTCTTGCTCTGGCCCTTGTGGCGTTGGGAGTAGTCGCCTACATGCATTTGGGCCTGGAGGCCTATCCTGATGTGGCTAATACTCAAGTTCGTGTCATAACCCAAGTGCCCGGTAAGGCCGCTGAAGAAGTGGAACGGCTTGTTACTGTGCCAGTGGAAAAGGAACTAAATGGCATTCCCAAGTCACGTCCTCCCCGTTCAGTATCTATTTTTGGCTTGTCTGTAATTACTGTTGTCTTCGACGACGATGTCGATCCATACATGGCCAGACAGCAGGTCTTGGAGCGCCTGGCTAATGCCGATGTGCCGCCCGGAGTGCAGCCTCAGCTTGATCCTAATGCTAGCCCCTGCGGTGAGGTCTATCGCTACACTCTGGAAGGTTCGCAGTATTCAACAATGGCCCGTAAAGAGGTCCAAGACTGGGTCTTAGATCGCCGCTTTAAGTCAGTTCCCGGAGTAATTGATGTCACGGGCTATGGTGGTCCATCTAAAATTTTCAAATTAGAAATGGATCCCAATCGTCTCAACGCCCTGCATGTTACCCAACAGCAAGTGGTGGACGCTGTGGGGCATTCCAATGGTTCTACTGGCGGCAGTTACATCGTGCAAGGTGATGAAGACTACATGATACGCGGCATGGGGCTCTTGGCCTCAGTTGCTGACATTCGCAATGTTGTAGTTGCCACCACCGCTGATGGTACCGCTGTGCACGTAGCTGACGTTGCCGATGTTTCCATTGGCGAAGCTGTGCGCAAAGGCCAAGTGGGAATGGCCAACAGCAAAGGCGATCGCGATGATGTGGTGGAAGGAATTGTGCTCATGCGCCGGGGCGAAAATCCCTCAAATGTTGTCGAAAATATCAAAGCTTCCTGGCAAACTCTGCAGGCCTCTTTGCCGGCAGGTATGCATTTAGTGCCGCTCTACGACCGCACTGCCCTGGTGAGAAGGACCGTTGACACCATCGGTCATAACGTGGCCGAGGGGGTGGTGTTAGTCGTTACTATTTTGATGATTTATCTATTTCAAGTTCGCAGTGCTTTGATTTGTGCCACGGCCATTCCTTTAGCCTTGCTTACTGCTTTTATTTTGCTCAATATCTTTCACGTGCCGGCTAATTTACTCTCACTGGGGGCCATTGATTTTGGCATCATTGTTGACGGCGCAATCGTTATGGTTGAGAACGTCATTCGCTGCAGCGCCGAGCTTGATGAAGTGCAACGTAAAGATAGGGGGCAGATTTTGCTTTCTATCTATCATGCAGCCAAGCAAGTAATTAAACCGGTTACTTTCGCTACTGCTATCATTCTTGTCTCTTTCTTGCCAGTGCTTACTTTTGATAGCGTTGAAGGCAAGTTGTTTAGACCCCTGGCAATAACGATGGGCTTCAACTTACTAGGAGCGCTGCTGGCATCTATGACCGTAGTGCCTGTGCTTTGTGCTCTGGTTTTTTGTCGTCGTCCACCTTCCCATCGGGAAAGTCCGCTGCTTAAGTTGGCAGATCGAGTCTATGCGCCAATTTTGGCCTGGAGCCTCTGGCACAAGAAGCGAGTCATGGCTGCGGCGTTGCTCTTCGTTGTTGCTGGTACAGCTCTGGTTCCGGCTCTCGGTTATGAGTTTTTGCCAGAGTTAGAGGAAGGCAATATCTGGCTACGGGTAACAATTTTGCCTACTTGTGTGTCGCTAGGCAAGAGTGTTGAGATTGCCCGCCTGATTCGATCTCTTTTGAAAAAATATCCTGAAGTCACTACTGTAGTATCGCAAATTGGTTCACCGGATGATGGTACTGATCCTAATAACTACAGCAATATTGAATTTCTGGTTGACCTGAAGCCAGAAGAAGAATGGCGCAGTCACTTTAAGTCGGCCAGGGACCCCAAAGAAGCTTTGGTCAATGCATTGAACCATGAGTTGAACTTGCATGAGCCGGGCTTGCTCTACAACTTTTCGCAGTACATAAAAGACAATATGGACGAGACCATTTCTGGAGTCAAAGGTGAGTTGGCCATTAAAATATATGGCCAAGACTTGGAAGTAATAAGTCGCATTGGTAAGGAGATGGCTAGTGTCGTTCGTGACGTTCCCGGCATGGTTGATGTCGCTTGCGACCAGATTCTGGGCCAACCTCAAGTGGTCGTTTCGATCGATCGTGATCGGGCCAATCGTTATGGTATTAATAGTCAGGACGTTCTCAATATTGTAGAAACTTCTATTGGTGGTCTGGCTGAAACCAATGTGATCGAGGGCGAGCGCCGTTTTCCTCTTGTTGCTCGCTTTAAGCGTGACTATCGCTCAGACATCAGCAGTCTGGGTGAGATTCAAGTGCCTACGGTTAGCGGCCAACGCTTGCCTCTTTCGCAAATCGCTACCATTTCCAGTACCCATGGTGCCACTTCAATTTTGCGCGATGATAATAGTCGTAGAGTTGCTATTAAAGCCAATATTAGAGGGCGAGATATGGGCTCTGCTGTAGAAGAAGCGCGACGCTTAGTTGAGCAGAAAGTGCATATTCCAGCGGGCTGCCGAGTGGTTTGGGGCGGCCAGTTCGAGCGGGCTCAGCATGCTATGCAAAGGCTCTGTCTCGTCATTCCCGCTACTCTGCTGCTGATTTTCTTTCTGCTTTACTCGGCCTTTGGTAGCGCTCGTTTGGCCTTGATTATCATGGCTACTGTTCCTCTTGCCGCTCCTGGTGCCGTTTTGGCATTGTGGCTCACTCATACTCATTTGAGTATTTCGGCCGGGGTTGGCTTCATTGCTTTGTTTGGTGTGTCAGTGCAAAATGGAGTGATTCTGGTCTCGTTAATTCAAGATTTGCGTAAGCAAGGATTGACCTCTCGCAGAGCTATTTTTGAGGGTTCTTTGGTGCGTATGCGTCCGGCGATTATTACAACTACTGTGGCTGTAGTGGGCCTCATTCCCGCTGCCATAGCCACTGGTGTGGGGTCACAAAGTCAGAAGCCCTTTGCCATTGCTATTGTTGGCGGTCTAATTCCTGGCATCCTCATGGCTTTGCTTGTTCTTCCTGTTTTATATTCGCGCTTCATGAAGAATGCACCCATGAATAGTGGAGATGAGAATGCGCCACTGCTGGCTGAGCTAGAGCGAGATGCCGTGGCCAGAGTTTAGTGGTGAACTGATGTCAAATTAGACTGGCCGAGCTGCCTGTTGAAATCGGCGCAGTGGTAGAATCTGCCCTTGTTATTGTGAGGCTGAGGTAGGCAAGTGGCGAAGATGCGCGTGGTTCAGGTGGCAAAAGCTGGTGGGCCACTTGAGATGGTAGAGCGTGATATACCGCAGCCAGAGGCTGGGCAAGTGCGCATTAAAGTTCAGGCCTGCGGAGTTTGTCATAGTGATTCCATTGCCAAAGAGGGCTACTTCCCAGGCATTAATTACCCTCGTGTTCCAGGGCACGAAGTAGCTGGTTTAATCGATGCCATCGGTCCAAATGTTTCAGCGGAACATTGGAAAGTCGGTCAACGGGTAGGCGTGGGTTGGTACGGTGGCCACTGTGGCAACTGCAAACCATGCCGTCAGGGTGACTTCGTCTGCTGCCGCAACGGATTAATTGCCGGCATTTCTTACGATGGTGGCTACGGTGATTATATGATTGCGCCGGTGCAGGCCCTTGCCTCTATTCCTGACGAACTTTCAGCAATGGAAGCGGCACCACTTCTATGCGCTGGTATCACTACTTTTAACTCATTGCGCAATAGCGGAGCTAAGCCAGGGGATCTGGTGGCTATTCTTGGTATTGGTGGCCTGGGACATTTAGGGGTGCAATTTGCGGCCAAGATGGGTTTCCGTACGGTCGCCATTGCTCGCGGTCAAGACAAAGCCGAACTGGCTAAGAAACTAGGCGCCAGTGTTTATATCGACAGTACTAGTGCCGATGTGGCGGTCGAACTGCAGAAACTTGGCGGAGCTGCCGTTATTGTCGCCACTGTTACTAATGGAGCCGCTATGGCAAGCGCCATGGGCGGTCTTGGCGTGGGTGGTAGCCTGGTGATACTCGGTGCAGCAGCTGACCCAATTCCCTTGAACGCCATGGGTATGCTGGCCAATCGCCATTCAGTAGAGGCCTGGCCATCTGGTGTTGCCTCTGATAGCGAGGACACTTTTGATTTCAGTGTTCTCACTGGTGTGCGCTCAATGAATGAAGAGTACCCCTTAGAGAAGGCTGCAGAGGCTTATGAGCGGATGATTAGCGGTAAGGCCAAGTTTAGAGTTGTGGTTACAACTGGAAATTAGAAATCGGCATTACTTTTAGAATACTCGTCTCGTTTGGAACCCCCTGCTTTGGAACACTCTCTGTTTAGGAATAATCGCAATGGTCACTAATCGCCCTAGTTACGAACAGTTTGCTGCACTGATCGCCGAGACTATTAAACCCGGTGGGTTAAGCAGCTCGCTCACCTACGATAGTGATGCCTTTGCTCTGGTTGAAGCTCCTGAAGGTGCGCCGGTGCAGCGTCTTTTGCTTGGCCATTATTTTGGTGAATATTGCGCCCTTGATAGTTCAGAGCGGCCGCAATTGTTGGCTAAAATTAGTAAGCTCTATGGCGAGTCGGCCTTTCCAGCAAATTTTGAAGATGCGAAGGCGCGATTAATGCCCCATTTGATTGATCGTTGGACGGTCTTTCGTACCAACATGAATTTGGCTTTGGGAATGGCCAAAGAGCTCGATGATCCTAATATCGATGTCACTCCAGACTTTGCTCCATTTGTGGTTATAGCTGATGCCTTTGCCATGGTGCTTGCCCTTGATTTGAGCAGCACCAGGCTGATTGTTACCCACAGACAACTCGCTTCTTGGGGTATTGAATTTGATCAAGCCATTGAGGTTGCTTATCAAAATTTGATTGCCCGCAGCGGGGGCAGTTTTGAGATGTTGGTTGACCAAGAGACTGGCTTGAGTAGTGTTTATTCATCCACCTGGCACGATGGCTATGATTCTTCTCGTCTGATCATTGACGAGTTACTGAAGCAGTTTAAAGTGCAGGGTGATCACGTCATTGGCATCCCTGATAACAATCAACTTCTGATAACGGGCTCTGAAGATAGGCGTGGATTGATTGCCCTTTATCAAATGCTGGCTGACGCGCAAAACTTGCAACAGCCGCTGCCTCCGGTTTTGGTGCACAAAACAGAGAGCGGCTGGCAACGCTTCGCACCACCTTTGCTCGATCCCCTCAACCCACTTTTGCGGGGGCTTGAGACTGCTTATCTCAGTGATATTTATGCTAGCCAAAAGGCGCTCTTGCTCTCTTCGATGGATGTGGAAAGTCTGCCGATTCTTGATTATGAGCGGCGAGAGAGTGAAGACGTCGTGCATACTTGGACAGTTGTACCCAAGGTGCAACATGCCTTAATTCCTGAAACTGATTATGTCAAATTTGTTGCTGAGCCCAATCAGAGCGGTGAGTCTAAGACTCTTGCCTCAGCTTCATTTGAGAAAGTAAAGGAAGTTTTGGGCGATAACTTAGTCGATGTTGACCAGTATCCGGTGCGCTATTTGCTGCGGTCTTATCCTACCGCCGACGAGCTTTCTAAAATCGGAATTTTGTAAAACCACTAATAGTGTGTTCATTAACTGAGAAACAGTATGGTGTTTGCGAACTGAGAAACAGAAGAGTGTTTGCGAGCGGGACAAGCGGCGAACATTAGACAGTTCGCTAGCTGCGCCAATTCGCGTCTGCCTGTGTCATGGGGAAATCCCCAATGCACTCTCTTTCAATGTTTCCGTAATGATCTTTGTAGTCTTTGTCCCGACTGTGTTTATAGGTAGGGTGCTTATTAAGATCACCACTTTCATTCTCTCAGGAAACAAAAAACACTTAACTATTTAGCCCTGCCCTAAACCCCTGTTAGCTTTGCTTCCACTCCTTCATTCTGCGTTGCAGTTTGTTGGGGCTGAGGCTTGGGTTTTTGTCAGAGCTAGGAGGTTATGTGCTTTTGCTACTGAGGGTGTTGCGGTGTTCTTGTCACGTTTCTAATCACTTAACCGACTCGTAAGAGTCACGAAAAGTCAGGAGATTTACCATGAACACTTCCGTAAACACTTCAGGCGCTTCCACCACTGCCACTGCCACGGTCGCACCCGTCGCCACTCGCAGGCTGGACACCAAGGCCGTCAACGGCTCCGAACTCCGCTTCGGCAGCTTCATCGATTCCACCATCATGGGTCAGGAGAACGGTCGTCAGGCCGCTCGCCGTGCCTTCCGCCGCACCCTGTCCAAGCTGCGCGTCGGCAACAAGCCCTACTATGTCATCGTTGCTCCCGGCCCCACCACTTCCGGCAAGTCGGAGATGGCCTTCCGCATCGGTGAATACTTCCACGGCGATCGCAAGGCGGTGCTCAAGATCGACGGCAGCGAGTACAAGGAGAAGCACAACCTCAGCAAGCTCACCGGCGCCAGCCCCAACCTCGTCGGTTACACCAACCGTCAGGAGAAGGACTACGTCGCGCCGCTGCCCCACGAGATCGACTCCTACGCGCAGTTCAGCCAGCACAACCTGACCCGCAGCCGCCTCGGCTCCAAGGCTCCGGTGACTGTGGTTCTGATCGACGAGTGGGAGAAGGCTTGCGGCGAGTTCAACGAGATTCTGTTGAGCATCTTCCGCAACGGCAACTACACCCTGGGCAACGGCGAGATCGTCGACTTCAGCCAGTGCATCTTCATCCTCACCGCCAACATCGGTTCGGCGGCTGTGGAAGCGGCGGAGAACAAGAAGACCATCGGCTTCGTCAAGAAGGACACCCAGGTTACCGAGGAAGACGCCGACAAGATCATCAACGACCATCTGCGCGACTTCTGCCCGCCGGAATTCCGCGCGCGTGTGGAAGAGAACGGCGAGATCTGCATCTTCCATCGGCTCTCCGATGAGCAGATCTCCGCGATCTGCGACCTGAAGGTGCGCGAACTGGTGCAGATCACCGAGAAGACGGCCAACATCAAGGTCGATGTCGACGTGGCGGCGCGCAAGTGGCTGCTGTCGGTGACGGGTTCGGTGCCGAAGCTCAACGGTGGTGTGGAGAAGTTCATCATCGACGAGCTCGACAACATGCTGATCCTGGGCTCGCTGGTCAGCGGCGACGTGGTGCACATCACGCACATCGAGGGTGAGGATGCTCTCGCCTTCGACGTCGAGGTCAAGCCGCTGCTGCTGTTGTCGATGGCGGAGATGGAGGCGATCATTGCCGCGGCTCCGCTGCCGGGCAAGAAGGATGCCGTCACTCTGATTGGCGAAGCGGCGGCGAAGGCTGTTGCTGCTGCCAAGGGCGTGGCGGAAGGCGCCGGTGCCAAGGATGGTGCCGATGCCGCTGCTGCCAAGGCTGAGACTGATGCCTCGACCAAGCCCGTTCTGCTGCAGCTCTTCAGAGTTGTGGTGGTGGGCACAGAAGAGGGCTTGGAAGCCACCAACGCGGCGGTTCGCGCTGTTGTGAAGGAGCTGCCCAACAGTGTGGTGCTGGAGTACCAGAACAATGCTGTCGAGCCGTTCGTGGGCTCCATCAAGGTGCTTTCGAAGGTGGAGAGCATGGTGGCACTGAAGGCGCGCTTCAACAACCTGCGCGTCTTCATCGTCGGTGGCGAGATGGCCTAAGCGCGCAGAGCCAAGTCTGTCTGATGAGTGTGGGCCATCTAGTTGAAAGGCTAGGTGGTCACTGCTTGTTAGTCAGTCGGTCAGTAAGTAAGTCAGACAAGACTGCGTCAAGGGCGTGAGCTTTTGGCAGTCTGTAAGAGCAATACCGTGCGGCGGAGAGTCTGAAAAGATCTTTCCGCTTCATGGTAGCGCTGATTCCCTAACATTCCTCTTGAAGGAGATTTACCATGTCAAACAATCCTGCTGATTCCAAGACTGCCGTTCCGACGGAAGTCGTTCTCGAAATCGAAGGCAAAGGCCTGCTCTCGGGCGGCGTCGATGACTTCATCCTGCCTCCCGGTCGTGGCAGCGAATACTTCTACGAGGGCAACCTCTACGAAGTGGTTCACGCCATCCAGACTGTGGGCGACGCCAGCTCGACGAAGGGCAGCATGCTGCTCGAGCTGCTCGGTGTGCTCTACCCGGACCCCGACAAGGCCACCACCCTCTTCGGCGGCATGAAGTACATCAAGAAGGCCGAGGCTTCCAGCGAACCCGGCCAGATCCTCACCGGCGCCGGCTTCGGCCTGGTCCTCGCTGCGCCGAAGGAGCGTCTGCTCTTCCTGCGTCTGCGTCTCGTCCATGCCGCGGTTCAGAAGAAGAGCCTGGTGGACACGCTGCAGGCTGCCCACGACGCTGCTCATCCCAACGGCTAAGCCTCAGGGCTGAACTATTGGGTTGAGGCTTTAGTAAGCCAACCTTGCCTTCCGGAGCGGCAGGGAAATTCCAGCGGAATTTCTCTGCTTAGCTCTGGGGGCGCTGATTTGTTACCGGAGCGCAGCGGCACATGGCGCGCAGCGGGTTGGTGGCCTGGCAGAGATTTTTCGAAAGGAATTTCTCTGTCGACCATTCAACCTTGCTGCGTGTCAGTCGCTGCGTTCCTTGTCTGACGTTGGTGCCCGTTTCCTGGGAGCACGTGCCGACGTCAACTTTCATCCCAGGACCAAAGGATCAAAACAATGCAAGAACTATTCATTCCCTACCAGGGAAAACCGCTTTTGGCGGATCTGACCACGAGCTATCTGGCCCTTTGCGCCAGTCACGCTGCCATTTCCGCCAACCTTTCGGCCTTTAAGGACCGCCGTGGCGAACGTCTGCTCAAGGGCTGCAAGCGCACCATGGAAGACAAGCTCTTCCGCGAGCGCGAGCGCGCCTACGAAGTCGCTGCTTTGCGTCTCGAGCTTGCCGTTGGCGAGCTCAAGGACAACGCTCGCGTGCTTTTCGTTGCCAGCGAGGCTGTGCGCAAGGCTTTGGCTGAGCAGACCAACCACGAGCAGATCGGCTTCGGCGTTGAAGTTGCTCTGGCTCAGAACAACGTGCTCTGTGCCGTCGACATGATCGACAAGGCACTCGCCCTCCATCACGAAGTGGTGAGCAAGCAGCTTCGCCCCTTCCGCTGGCACTACTTTGGCATCGAAAACAGCTTCAAGGCTGTGGACCAAAGCGATGACCCGCGTGAGTTCGTGGTGCTGGCCGGTGCTGGTGGCAGCAAGCTGCGCTTCGAAGAAGGCGACGGCTCCACTCCCCCTCCTGGACCGTACCTGACTTTGGCTGAGGCCAAGGCCGAGGCTTCTTTCTGGGTTGGCTACGCTGATACCGTTGGCGGTGACGCCATGGTCTACAACGTGCGCACCAAGCAGACCATCAGCCCCTGGAAATAGGGCTGCTAGCTAGAACCAGCCCTTGCGCTGGTTCTAGTTCCTGCTCTCGTTCCCTTCAAACCCAATTTATTACTTAGAAGGAGTTTTCATGTTCGACATTCGAATGGTGTTTTTTCTGGTGCTCGGCGCCTGCGTGGTCGTCGCTGCTGTTGTCATTCTCGTCGTCTCCATGTACCGCAGCCGCATGGCACCGCTGGTGCGTGAAGCGATGAACGCAGCGTATCAGGATGTGGAGTTCCTCAAGATCAACCACATCCCCGATCGCTGCGACGGCGAGACACTCTCTCGTTTCGAGGGAGCTTGCGCCATGTTCCGCGACGCCGAGAACAGCCTCTTCGCCGGCCGCTACAAGCGCACCGTCGAGCTGGCCAAGCAGGCGTCAGAGACGATTCGTAGCCTGCGCGGTCGTTTGGTCTGCCAGGAACATCCGCGGCCGGTCGGCCCCTCTTGCCGAGTCATTTCTCACCCCGACGGTCTCGTCTGGATGGGCAAGTGATCAGTCGCTGGCAAGTAAGGCGATAAGGCCAGCGCAGAAGCTCATTGACTTAGACAGAAGGGAGGACGGCTTTGGCCGCCCTCCCTTCTGCTCTGCTTCTCAAATAACAAGAAAAACAAGGAGGTTAACGTATGTCAATCAAGAACGCTGTCATCGTTATTGACAGTGGGTTTTCTCAAGATGTTGTGGCCCAGGTGAAAAACCTGATTGGCTTCTATGACTTGAACAGTGGTATCGCTGTAACTGGCGCACCGCTGATTAAGGGCGACCAGGCTCAGTTTGTCTTGCAGAATCTTTGTCGTGATCCCCTCGACCACGGCAGCATCGTTCTGCGCGGCCTGCTTCTGCGGAAGCCCGATTGTGCCTTCGTTCTGGTGCGAGCATTTGACGATGCTGGTGCTCTGCAGCGCACGGGCTGGTCGAACGGTCAAGTAGTTTCGGACGGCTGGGTTGAAGCCTATCTCTGGGCCAGGCAACTCTGCGCTAGCAGGGGCTTTACCAGCGTGGCCAACCTTTCGTTCGGTGGTTACAGTCATGCCCAAGATGGCAGCGGTTGGGAGAGCTTCAAGCTCGCTTCAGTCGTCGGCTCTGGCAACTCGATTGGCTCTGGCAAGTCGGTTAGCTCTGCCCATGAGAATACTGCGAGTGCGAATCTGGCCGGTCATGTGCTCGTTGCTGCCACCGGTCCTGGTGACGGACGCGGCCTTCACTGCTCCTTCACTGCCAGCGAAAATACTGTTGTGCATGGCTATCAAGGCAGCACCTCGGTATACAATCTCTGGGTCGATCGTAGTGTTTCAAGCAGTGCGCAGCATTGCCATTGGCATTTGCTGGTGAAGATGAATGGTCGTGAAGTGGCTCAGCATCAAGGGCGCTTGATACCCCGGAACATCTGGAATGATCGTCAGCAGCTGACATTTGTGTTGGAAGGCGAAGGCAACTTCGAATTTTCCATCACCCCTGCTTCTGCCCCGGTCGCTTCTGCTCAAGAGCCTGCTGACCGGGCTTCTGCTGCCTGCGATGCCATCGCAACCACGCGCTTTGATATCTTCGTGGCGCAGGGTGAGGATGCTTGCTTCTTCGACCATGTTGATGCTGAGGCGATATCAGAACCGGCCTGCCTCTCTCAGGTGATTGCGGTTGGCTTGAGAACCGGCTCTTATGGCAATTGCATGGTCAACGGCATTGCTAAGCCTGAGGTCAAGCTTGCTGGTGGCGGTCCGATTAGCTTTCGCATTGCGGAAGTAACGGCCCTTGTTGCCAGTTTACTTGAAGCGGATCCGGCTATGGATATTGCTCAGGTGAGGCAGAAGGTGCTCGATTTGCAGCCACAGTAGACAGAGTTGGTGGCAGCTAGATATCGCTACGAAAACTGGCACAGATACTGGCACGAATACCGCTGTATCTGACCAGCAAGACCAATGACGGGCGGTAAACCTAGTGAGCTCAAAAGGCTTACTAGGTTTACTGTTCAGTCATTTTTTTTTGCCTTCAACTACTAGCGGAAGTAGTATCTGCTGATTGAATTCACTTGGCAGCCGGTATTAATCGAAGGATACTGTTTAGCTGCCAGTTTTACTAAGTTCGATTTTACTAATTCGATTTTGAAGCGAGAGGAAAAGCAGCATGAGCAGAACCATCCCCTATGGTGATCTTTCAATTGGCATAAAGCAACCCGGTTTGCAAAGTTACAAATTACTAGTATCTTGTTTGTCTATTTCGAGCCTTTTAGTCATTGGTCTATCTCCCGCTGCCCTGGCGCAGGATGCCTTTGGCACTGGCAATCCCAGATGGGCGTGATGTATTGAAAAAGCGCAAGAGGCCTACAAACAGTGCGCAGCCCTTAACCTCAATAGCCCGCAACTAAAGCAGGCTCGCAAGGTTTACCATCGCTATGAAATACAGCGGCCAAGCGCTTCTATTAGTCAAAGCGAAAGAGGACTGAGCTTCTAGTTCTGCTTGTTCATCGGGAATGAGTTATTGCAATCCTACCCTTCATATTGGAGATTATTTTGCCGCGTATTTGAATAGAAAGTATTTTTATATCGACTTCAAAAAAAGAGGTCGGGGCTGATAGCCCCGGCCTCTTTTTGAAGTATTGAATATAGTGGTTGTTTGGCTGTTGTTTTAGCGCCCGCGGCTTCTGCCGCCACCACCTGATCTTCCACCGCCGCCAGCAGCACCAGACGCGCCGCCAAATCTTCCGCCGCCGTCAGCACCGGATGCACCGCCGAATCTTCCGCCGCCGTCAGCACCGGATGCACCGCCGAATCTTCCACCGCCGTCAGCAGAGGATGCACCACCAAATCTTCCGCCGCCGTCAGCACCAGAAGCGCCACCAAATCTTCCACCGCCTTCGCTGGCCTGGGCGTTGCGACCAGCAGCTGCTGCTCCGTCTGCTCCGCTATACTTTGAGTCGTTATTCTGGTTGTAGCGACCAGCAGCAGCAGCGCCCTGTGCTCCGCTATACTGGCTGGCATTATTTTTGTTGTATTGGCTTGCCGCCGCAGCGCCTTGGGCTCCGCTGTATTGGCTGGAATTGTTTTTGTTGTATTGGCTTGCCGCCGCAGCGCCTTGGGCTCCGCTGTATTGGCTGGAATTGTTTTGATTGTAGCGATTAGCTGCTGCTGCGCCTTCTGCCCCGGTGTATTGGCTGGAATTGTTTTGATTGTAGCGATTAGCTGCTGCTGCGCCTTCTGCCGCAGTATATTGACTGCCAGTTGTTTGATTTTGATAATCGGCGCGGACAAAAGGATTGTTTGTTTGCTGCTGCCAATTTTTCCAAGCAGTACTCTGAGCCGCTTGCTGTTGGTTGTACCAGCTCGCCTGCTGCTGAACTGCAGTGGCGTGATAGGCGTTTGTCTGCTCGAAGTTAGCTGTGTTTGTGGAGTTGTTTACGTAGATAGGCTTGCCTCCCTGATTGTAATAGGGCACGGCTGCAGCACCATAATGAATAGGAGTGCCGTAGGGGACATTGTTGTAGTATGACTGCGTCATTGCCGTTCCAGCCATGGCGCCAAGACCTGCTGCAGCAGCTGTGCCTAGCGCACTGGTACCACTGCTCTGTTGGCCTGAGGAATTATAGTTATTGGTTACTTGCTGGGGTTGGGGAGCATATTGGGGAACAGTGGTGGCCGGTTGAGACATTGTGGCATTGGCCTGCATCGCTCGTACGGCTGGAGTTAAGTCGACTTGCTGATTGTTCTTATCAACATACCAGTATCCACCATTAGCGCCAATGTAAATGGGAACGACTGAAGCGTTAACTCCAGGACCTGGCAATGGCACGACCATTCCCTTTGGAGTAACTACCATCTGTGTTCCGCTTGGACCAGGCTGAGTCTGTAATGTTACGACTGAAACTTGGGGGGCCTCACCAGCCTGAGGGCCAGGCTGTGCTTGATTGTAAGAGGTCGGTTGCTGTCCTGCTTGTTGTCCTGATTGTTGTCCCGAAGACTGTTGTTGCGGGTTATTCGGATTGTCACCATCTAAACGGTCACGCAGACGCTCGCGTAAGGTCTGAGCTGACAGAGATTCGGCTAGACTGACGGAACCGATACTGACGATTGACAATCCCAGTAATCCGATGGCAAGAGATCGGGCAATATTCATTCAATAAGCTCCTTGTCGGTAGGCTGCGCGAACTAATCAGGATATCATTGATAGGCTGCCAAAGTGCCCCCGTTCGCATATTGAATGACTGTTGTAAAGTAAGTCTAAGGCTCTTTTGTTTTGCTCTGGGCTCGTCAAGTGAAAGCCGTTATTTGACTTTGCCTAACAATTAGTCAGGCCCGAGCATGGCTTTGTCAACAGCAATAGCCTTTAGCTTGTTAGCTTCAGCATCTTTTTTGTTGCCTAGTTTTTCGTTGGCGATTGCTTTTTGGCGGTAGAGGTAACTCTCATTGGGTGTCTTGCTCAGGCAATAGTCCAGGTCTGCCAGGGCTTGCTTGTACCGGCCCAGTTGCATCAAGCTTTCACCCCGAAATTTGTGACGCTTTACCACATTGATTGAGTTTTCATCGTTTTCGCGTTTTAGAGCTAGATCGCAGTATTTAACAACCAGATCTGGTTTTTTTCTGGCCTGGTAGAAGTAGATGAGAGTGTCAGGTGTTTTCGTGCCTTTATCGTACTGTAACGCTTTGGCGTAATTTTTTTCGGCCTCACTAAACAAGGAGAGTTTGTTCAATGAATCACCTAAGAGCAAAAGCATTTTAACTCTGTCTTTTTCGGCGATAAGCGGTAAGCTTTTCTCGGCAAAATACTTTGTTAGAAGCCATTGCTCCAAAGCGTCAGCAGTTATGGCGGCTGCTTCTAATTCTTCACCGGTCAGATCTTTTGCGTTACGGAGCTCCTCTAGACGTTTTTGTGATTCCGTTTCGTCCAGGAGAAAACGTAGTAATTGTGCTTCTAGCAATTTAAGATGATTGTCGCTAGGCCGATTCTTCCGGCAGCGACGGCACTCTTTTAAGCTCTCTTCAGCTTTTCCCTGTTTGGCAAGAGTGATGATTGCTCTCTCATCGCCTGATGCCATATTGCGTCCATGTAGTTTGACAGCTCTTTCCATTTTGAGCGCCAGTGCAATAGGTGCAGCGGCCGTGATTAAGGCCGTAAGACCGCATGTCACTATCGCACTGCTCAGCTTAACCATTGTGTTTAAACCTTATCTATGTGCTGTGCTTCGCGAAGAGCTAATTCATCGGTTTGATAGTACCGGTTTGAGAGTCAACTTCAAACCAGTTCATGGTGGCTGTGTGATCGGGCATTTGTTCATAGACATGGACATTCCAGTTGTTGTCTAGCTCTTCCGCTTCGACTACAGGAAAGCCTTGGGTCTTTTTCGATTTGCCGTTAGGGAAGAGGGCCAAAAACTTTTTCACATCACTGCGCTTTTTTACGAGAGCGACAGCTTGTTCTGCACTGATTTTTCTTTTTATTTTGACTGCTGGTTTTGCTGATTTTGTTGCGCTACTGCTGCTCTCTGATTTCGACTTAGAATCTGGTGCTGCAAGACACACGGTGGATTGTTGGACGAAATATGCGGATGCAAAAGCGAGAGCTACGGCAAAATTTCGGATTTTGTTATGCACTCTAAAATCTCCATTGGATGCAAGTATTCACTTTTGCATTTGAAAAGTTAGAGCGGATTATAGCAACTGGACAGATCAGAGATGGAAAGTAGCTGTTGAGCCGAGCCTTTGCGGGATTCCGTGCAACGAATCAACTCTAATTTTTCCCTGGATAACAAGTACTTCGTTGGTTTCTTTTGTCCATAATATGGTGTTGCCGTGTTCCTCACCCAGCAAGAATGTCCATTTTGGCGGAGTTGTATTTGTACCTGCAGTAACGCGTACTGTGAAAACAATGCCATTTTCCGGGTGCTTGAATGGTAATTCCACTGCCTTACGCGCCCTGATTGCCTCAGCTAGGGCGTATTTGAGATCTTCTGTTGTGGGTACGGCACCCATTTTGAATAACACTATCGTTTGCGTAATTTTTGAGGTTCGACTGGAAGATAGTGACATTGCAAAACTCCATTAGATCGCGATTGGTCGCCAGTGAGGACCACTGAGGGCCGCTAATCAGCTAGCCCCTGAAAACATTAAGACAGTAGTTTGTTAGGGAATTTTTCTCATACAGTGAAATCTGTAAAGAAACGGTAAAGCCTTCTTCACCCAGTTATCTGAGGTGCTCAAGCTGAGATACTTAGGTGATGCAAATTCATTCACGAAATTTACGAAGATTCTGTGGCTTTTGCGCCGGTATTGTGGCCCTGGCAGCTTCGCCTGTGCCTGTTGTATTCGCTAAGGCCGGAAGCGAGTCTTTGGCCTATCAGTCTGCGGCGTCGGAGCAGTTTGCTGTGTCGAATATGTCAGCAGCGTCGGGACGGTCTTCTCTGTCTGAGCCGTTTGCTATGTCAGATCGGTCTGCTGTGTCTGAGCCGCTTGCAATGTCAGATCAGTCTGCTGTGTCTGAGCCGTTTGCAATGTCAGATCAGTCTGCTGTGTCTGAGCCGTTTGCTATGTCAGATCGGTCTGCTGTGTCTGAGCCGCTTGCGAGGCCTAGTACCTCTGTCAACGCCGCGACCTCCTCGGCTTCTCCGGCCTTAACTTCGATTGCTTCGGCTTCAAATTCTGTTTCAACTACTGTTTCAAATTCCGTTTCACCTTCGGCTACTACTGCCCGCTCCCTCGCCCGTTCGAGTGCCAAAAAGAACGCGGCTCCTCTGAGCAATCTGGCTGAGCGGCCAAAGCGTCCGTTGTTTGTTGCCTTAAAAGTTGAGCAATTGGCAGAACCGACCAGAGAGTTGGCGGAAGCTCTTGATATTTTGCCACTTTTACGTGAGGTCAATGACCCAGGTGGAAGCGTAAGCCCCGAACGCAAAGCCGAGATCCGTCAGAAAATTCTGGAAACCGTTTTAGAGAGCTACTTTGATGTGGCTAGTATTCAAGGCGAAGCTGAGAAAGAAAAGGGTGACCTTGAGGCGCTGAGGCAAAACCTAATAGATAAACGGGACCGCAGCATTGAGATTAACAACGCCGTTAACTTTATAGCCTCGGGAACTCTCAACACAGTGGGCTCCGTCCTTGGTTTTGCCAAGAATGCTTTGCCATTTCCTGGAAACTTTAACCAAATGTTGTCGGGTGTTGTCTCCGCTGGAATGTCAACGTATTCATTGAAGCAGGCTGCTGGAGGCAAGACAAGGGGGCCTGGCAGTCCGACAGTAGTTGCTGAGCTCTTTGGCCGACCAGTGGATCGACGCACTAGATATCCTGAGAGTGTATGGCGTTTCTTGCATAGTTATTCTTATGATCATCCGGACCGCACTCGTGTGGCCCAGCTTGAAGATTACTGGATTAAGCGAAAATGGCTAGAGCCACACGGTTCAAAAAATGAGCAGACCAAGCTTGATCTCGTTTGTGGAGTCGAATCTGCTCGCAAAGCCATGACCATTGATGATTTGACAGATCAGATCAATATCATTTCAGACATCTCTGCTGTCTCTTCTTTGATGGCGCATCATCTTCGAGACTTACTGCTCATGATTGATTCTGATGTGTTGAATTGATGCTCTGAAGTGCAGTTTTAGATTGTAGTTTTGAACTGTGGTTTCGAGTTGTAGGTTTGAACTGTCGTTTCGAGTTGTAGGTTTGAACTGTCGTTTCGAGTTGTCGTTTCGAACTGTCGGCTCTAAATGTCGTCTTGGCTGAAGCAGTGAGTTGCTGCTTTGCAATTCTATTTTGAATAGCAGCCTTAAATCAATTTGGCTAGCTCATTTCAAAATTTCGGCAAAATCTTCGCCTAGGGCCTTGGTATTAATAATTTGCTCGGGCTTGCTTACTCTCTTGTACGAGCTTGGTACTTTGAAATCTGCTGCTGATACGGTTTTGTGTTGGACTCCCAAGAGTTCTACCTCTTCTGAATGGGAGCCGCCATTGTTGAAAACGGTCAGTGCTATTGGAATACCTGGGGCCACCGGAGCTGCAAAGCAGAGATTTAGAACTTTCGTTGCTGCTGCGGGTACTTCTTTTGCTGGCAAGGCCCAGAGAAATCCGTCGCGAACCAAGAGCCGCTGCCAGGAATGAAGGTTTGCTTGATTGGTAAATTTCTGGCCAGTCAAATTGTATTTTATGCAGGCCAAACCTTTTTGCTCCGATTTTGTCGACGCACCAGGTTTTAGGGCACTGGGATCGCCAGGTCGAAACATGGCACAAGTACTATTGAAATTAGATTTGAAGCCTTTGGCATCACCTTCCCAGTAGAGCTTGTTGCCTGTATGACAGAGCTGTACATGCCATAGAGGAGGCCTCATTAGTATTAGCTGCGACTTCTCGTATAGGTCTAACTTTATTCCTTCTTTGCAGTAAAGAAGTTCGGTGCGACCTAGCATCAGAGATTTTTGCTTGAGAAATAATGCCTGTTCGGCTGCCTCTGCCTTAGCTCCGCCAAATGAGCAGATAGCCAGGATAAGCAATGATGTCGAATATTTTTTGAAAGCAGTTAATTGGATTTTTCTCAATTCAAACTCAAAAGGCTATGTTGCTCACATAGCCATATGGCAACGCAACTATTCGATTATACTCTCCTGGACTGAGTGCCTTGATTCAATGTCCTTGCTTTCGGTAATAAATCAATTTGATTGCTCGCCCTAGTACTTCTTACTTATCCCGTTATCCCCATATTCCTTAATTCCTTAATTCCTTGATTCCTTGATTCCTTAATCGCATTGGGCTTGTCGGAAGTCGGTTCAAATTGTCCTGGTTTAGTGGGTGCCAAGTGGAAAGCTCGCGTTTTAGCCTCACTTTGCTTTCAATTTGTATCTAATCTGATTTCGAAGGCAAGAGTAAGATAGTTGAAGTGAGTATTGATTGAAACTATTTGTCTAGTTCAGATACACGAGGGTATGTATGGTCGATGCTTTTGCTGAAACCCTTCTAGAGACGCAGGAGATGTTGAACAACCCTAATGCTGTGCTGGCTATTCAGCCTACGGCGTCCACTATTAGTGCGTCTGCTATTAGTACTTCTGCAGAATTGCAATTGCAGCCTTCGCAAACTGCGTTTTTTCAGCACCTTGCGGCTTTCGCTCCAAGCCTTATCGAAGATGCGACCATGGCCGATCTGACGGCTTTGCATCGAATGGGTGTGGCCTGTCGCCTATGTGGTCAGTTTGATATGGCCGAGAATTTTTATCGCCGGGCATTGGGTTTGGTCGAAAATGAGTTTGGTTGTCAGTCTTTGGTCTCTGCTAAGCATCGTAATTTTCTAGCTGGCCTGTACTTTATGACTGGTCGTGAGGCTGAGAGCATTCCGCTAATTGAGGCATCCCTGCATACATACATCAGAAATCTCGATAATCAGCACCTTTACACCCGCCTGACTCACTTCGGTCTTGCCCTAGCTTTTGCACGAATGTGCGATACCGAGCGGGCGCAGGATCATTACCTGCGCAGTGAGTTGGGTAGTAGTTCTCGTCTTGATGCAGTGGATGAACTTCGTTGGTCTGCGCTGCCTCTAAAGCTCATGAGTCTTGCCGCAGTCAAATTTGAGCAGGGGCGTCTTGATGAGAGCGTTGAGCTATTTCGCCATTGTGTAATCCATGAGGCCAATGAGGCTTGGCCTGGAAGTATCGTGGTAGCTCGAGCCCTCAACAATTTAGCGACATTGTGCCGCTCTCAAGGTTTGGATGCGGAGGCAGGAGAGTTTTTTCGCATGACTCTGAAAATGAAGGCTGATTTAATGGATCAAAATAGTCCTGACTATCAACTTACTCTAAAGCAGTATCAGGACTTTCTCAAATCAACTGCTGATCGCAAAGTAGACTAGCGAAGAAAATGCTGAAAGTTTGGTTTGCTGTATAAAAATTTTGGGTTTTCGAGCAAAATTAATCTATGAGTAGAATCGAACAATATTCAGTGTTTGCTGTTTCAAAATAGCAGCGAAATTTTGTTTGGAATTTCGCTGCTATTTTGAAACTTAGACTTAGCCAATCTTTTGGTCGATTCAAAATATTGAACTTTTCGAGTGCAGACTAGTTCAATGCTCATTTTTGCAAAAAGAATTAGACCCCTCTGTGTATGCAAAGTTCTTTTTCAAGGCCAGTTAGTCGAGCGTTGACCAGGTCTAGCTCTTGTTGCTTTCCGCGTAGCTCTTTTGGGTCTATGCGATATTGTCTTTCGCCTAAGTCAAATCGCATGTTCGATTTGCAAATATCTATCTCTTTAAGTAGTTGCTGTCGTTCTTTCAACACCTCATTGTACGCGCAATTCAACTCATCTCGGGCCTTTCTTCCCAGACCATCTTTTTCCGTGAGTTGTTGTTCGTAAATTCTGGTATCACTTTCGACTCCTTCAATGAAGCAAAATAAGATCCAGGCTAGCCCCATAATCATTGTTGCGACTGTGCTGCCGAGCAGAAGGAGGCCGTCCCAAAGGGCAAATAGTGCAATCTCTGCCCATTGACGAATAACTTCGATCCATTCGCCTGTGTGGTCCGTTTGTTCGTCGATTTCAAATAAGTGATTGGTGCATTCTGTGCACCACCAGCCATGATTGTAGTGAACTTGTTGCTTGGTTGGGTTGGAACAAAGTTCGTAGTATTCGTTTGTCATTGTGCAATCTCATTGTCCTGGTTAGAACTGCTAACAAAACTGAGATGGCGGTCAATGATTGATCCGGACTTAGTTTTGCTGCTGGTTTTGACAATAGGGATTTGGCGCGGCACTATCACCGTGCAATTGCACAGTGTTTCGTTGATACGAAAACTCAATTGCGAAAAGTCTGAAGTGAGAAGTCAGATGTGAGAAGTCAGATGTGAGAAGGTGGAGATGAAACTGCTGGTTGTGAAAAAAAACAGGCTCCTCGAAAGGAACCTGTTTTCAATTCTGGGGGGCTCTCTGTCACTTATTCAGTCGATAGCCCCTAAACCCTTTCGGGGGAGATAGCCGCGCCCGCAACTATCTCCAGACCGCTATTTCTTGGTTAGCCGCACTTACTGTAGCCGCAAGATTGACAGACATTACAGCCGTCAATTTTTAACCACTCAGCGCCACCACACTTGCCGCATGGAGCTTGCGCTCTGGCGCCATTTTGAGTTGTGCTGAACAATTCAGCGGAGGCGGATTGGCCTGCGCCGCTGGCCTTTGGTGCAGTTTGTGATGCTGCGTTTTGAATTGCAGCCGCTGGAACTGAGCCGTGATTGAGAGCTGTTTCTGCTAGCGCCAACTCTTCGTGATCTTGGCTGTGGTTTTTGCGGTAGTGCTGAATTGCTTTGGCTAAGCCATCGCAAGGAGATTGCACCACTACTGCTTTGTCAGAGTCGGAGAATTTGAAGAAGGCTGGGTAGCCAGATTGAATGTTGACCAGTTGATGAACGATTGTCATCTCTGCTTTGGAGCGCTCTTCTTCGCCAAACTCAGCAGCGTACTGCAAGAACGATGAAGCGAGGCGTCCAACCGCTTCAAACAAACCAGCTTCTACGGCACCTGGTTTGCCCATGCGGGCGTAGACTTCAACTAGTTCACCTGGATGGTTTTTCTCATGATTCAAGCTGACATGCAGAGTCGAGCCACCGTCAGGAGAGCCGACGCGTACCTTGTAGTTTTGACCAATCGTTTCGTCAACATGAATGTTGCGACGCTCCTGGTGGCCGAGTTGAGCTAGCAAATCTGATTCGCGGTCATAGTCATTGCTGGCAATCTTTTCTACCGGTTGAGATAGACGGCTGCCATCTGGGTAGAAGGTGATGTCTTTGACACCAAGTTTCCAAGCCAAAATTACAGAGTCGTGCACTTCTTGTTCGCTTGAATCTAAAGGAATAGAGCAAGTGTTGGAGACAGAGTTGAAGACTTCTGGCATTTCGTTGGCGCCATCATGAATGGCGGCGAGATGCTTGATGTAGCCTTCTGGGCTGACTTCTACGCGAATTGGGAAGGCCAACTGTACAGCTTCTGGAACTTCAGCGATGCCGCGGCAAGATTTGTGATTGTCGCGAATTTTCTTCATCAGTACTTTCTGAGCATCTTCGTTTTCTGGCCAAGCGCCGTGCTTGATCATCAATTCTTTGAAGCCCGGAGCAACAAAGTCAACGAAGCGAGAGCGAACTTTGCGTGAGAAGACGATGCCATTGTGTGGATCTACTCCCCAGCTAGTTTGTAGTGCCTGAGCCAGTGTTCCGGTGGGAGCATTGTTAGTCAAGCAGCTATTACGAACGCGCAGACCTTTCTTTTGGAAGCGGCTGCCTTCCCAGAGAGGATAAACACCGCGATCTTTGGCCATTTCAATGGAAGCTTCGAGTGAAGCTTTGTTGTATTGGCGGAAGAGTTCTTCAGTAGCTTGATGGCTTATGGGGGAACCGAATTCCACGCCTAATCTTGAGAGGAATTCAGCAATTCCTGCAAATCCTCCGCCATTGCGTCTTTCTAAGCGAGCAGTCATGTTCTGTAGAGGAATTGGATACCAGCTAACGTCCGAAACGTTGTCCATAAAGCGCTGTTGTACGCGCACTACAGCACGCATGGCTGACATGTTGTAGCTGCCATCTGGGCCCCAGAAATCTGAGTGTGCAGCATGTAGTGAGGAAAGGTTGCAGTTGCCCATGTAGGTACGGCCGTCTTTGCCTGGGCCAGCTGGCAAGAATTGCTCGCCGCAGGGATTGCAGGTATTGAGGTCGTAAGCGTGGTTGTTAGCGTTGCCGGCATTGATGGTTTCATAGAAGCCAATACCAGGTTCGCCTGAGTCTCTCATACCTTCGACAACTCGTTGGAAGACATCGGGGGCGTAGAAGTAACCGTGGGCTTTAACGTATTTGTCGGTGATTTCCACCATGGCGTTGCTCAATTTACGAGCAGCGTTGATTGCTTCTGGATGCTTTTTGATGTCGACTGAGTACTCTTCGTATGTCGGCTCCTTGGTGAGCTTGTTAACTGTCATCATGCCGCGTGCATCGAGCACTGGCTTGCGTGGATCGTAAACAGGGCCCGTCCATGCTTGATTGTTGAACGACGCTGGGTAGAAGCGTTTTTCTTCCACTGCTTCCATGAATCCAGGCATGGCCAAAATTGTAACGTTAGTGTTCTTGAGATAGTTTTGTCTATCGATGTAGTTAGCGTATTGCTCACCGTATTTTTGTTCGGCCAGTTTGAGCAAGCGTTTTTTGTAAGTCATAGAATCTTCACCAGATTCTTGTCTCAGTTCGCTGCGCAATTGCTTGTAGATTTGGGAAATGGTGGGTGGTGGAATCAATTTCTTCTTGTCGATGAAGAAGAGAATATCTGGGTGATCGGAGTTGCGCAGTTCAATGAGAGCTCCACCGCGGCGCCCTCCTTGGGCCACTGCTTCCACTGCTTTGGCAATGGTCTTTTCGTAGAAGCGGTCTGGTCCAGAAGCAGCTGCTCCATTAGATATTATTGAAGCCCAGGGGCGGAGTGAGGAGGTGTTGAGACCCATTCCCATTGCCGCTTTGGCGGCCAATGCTTCAATGCGAGCAGCTTCTTGGATGCCTTCTAGGCTATCGGTGACAAAGGCCACTCCGCAGGCTGCTAAACAGCCTTTCCCGCGCAAGAAGACTGAGAGGTGGCCCATGGATACTTCGTGCTCTGAAAGATTGGTGATTTTTCCCTGAGTGACTGCATGGCGCAGTTCTTCAGAGCGCAACCAAATATCTTCTTCTTTCATGTTGGCAAGTTTGCCAAATGCCCAATACTGAAGAACTTTTAGTGAAACTTCTGGGTCCGCGTTTATATTCGCTGGAGTATTGGCCCAGAATCTCTGGTTGCCAATATTGTCGGCGAAGACTTGAGTCCATTGAGCTACTTTAGGATGGTTGATAGCATCAGCCAGTGTTAGTTCCACCAGTTCTGCTGGTGTAAGCACATACTTCAATTCTGCCAAAGCGACTGAGCCAGCCACTCTATGAATAATGTCGTTGACCCCTTCAATCGGTTGTCCGGTCAATGGGTCTCTGTTGCCATAAAGGCCAACTAATGTCTCCTGTGTCGATTCCCAATAACGGCTGGTATAGTCCTCTTTCGCCGGTATCACTGTAGTGGCAGGGGAAGCCGATGCTTTAGCGGTAGTTGCAACTTGGGTACTTGTGGAGCTTGGTGTAGACGACATAGAAACAGGCCGGTTTGCTGTTTTCTCTGAAGTGTTATCGCTAGGAGAATCTTCTTTAGAGGAATTTTCTTTGTTCTCAACTGTCAGCATTTATATGTGTTTCCTTCCTAGAGCAGAGATAAGGGGGAGCGGAGATACGGGGCGGGGCGATAGTTTGTGCAGGGCGTTACTTAGTGCAGGTCTTAAGGTCGCGTGCAGGTCGAAGAGTCGAAGGGATACTGAGCGTGGGCGTGCGTAGGCTCGGTTGCTGTGAATCTATCTCGGGTGAGACAGGTACACGCATCAACTAGACCCCGCGAGGGCGGGGCTTTGTTGGAGCGTTGGGGCAAAGTTTCGCTGACTCATGAGTCAGTACTCACAAATCGAGATTTGTGATTGGAACTTTTTTGTTTTATGAGAGGTTTTTAGGACCTCTGCGCAAGATTTCGTTATGAATAATCTACTACCGGTAGGGTCACCTCCGCAACTAGCAAATTGATGTTCAAAAGGTGTTCAAAGTCTGAAATGTAATGGTGGGACTGCATTAGCGGGTTAGATAAAATCGCAAAATAGTCACTCCACCCCTAGTGTCGGTACTGCTATATGTGGTGTAGGTACGTCTGCTTGACAGCGCTCTGCCGTTCCCTCAAAGGCTGACAGGGCTTGAGGTCCGATAATTCGGTACCACGTTTGTATATGCGCTTGTGGTGGCGTTTGCGGTGGCTGATATATCTATGTATGCGTGGTGCTATAGATGGTGCGCGCTGGTGGCGTTGTTGGTGATTAGCGGCTGCTCATGCGTGTTTGTATATGCATCGACGCGCGTGAGAATATGTCCGATAAGTGTGAGAGCGCGATAATATTTATCGGCGCTAATTATCGGCCGTTCTCTGGCGTTATGGCTGCTTCTCGAACTTATATAGAATCCCTTGTTTTTTTAGCGTTCTTTTGCTCAGCTTCTATCGGTTGACTGATGTTTAGCTTTCGTTGTCTTTGCCCTTCTAAGAGCCAGCGAAATTTTGTTTGGAATTTCGCTGGCCTTTAGAAACTGCTCCAGCCGAACTACGAAACCCGATTGAACTTTTTTTGTGCAGTTTGACTTTGAACTTTTAGCCTAGTTTGTGCGTTGTTTGGAATATAAGCCAAGTCTAAGCAACGGGTAGAAAGCCATGTCTAGCTGTATCAGCAAGGTTCGCAAACACGTATCTTCGCTGGCTCCGGGAGCCCTCTTTAGTACGCAGGAATGTGTGCAGTATGGCTCTCGCACAGCAGTCGACCAGGCCATCTATCTGCTAGTCGATCTCAATATAATTGAAAGAATTGTGCGCGGGGTCTTTGTTGCAGTCAAAAGCCGAAAGCTTGAGTATTCTGCTGAAGAAGTAGCAGAAGTAAAAGCACGGGCATTCGGCAATTGTATAGTTCAGACCGGTGCTGCCTGTGCGAATGAACGAGGTCTAAACACTGAGTCAGATCTGAACGCAGAACCTGATATTAGTGATCAGAATTCCGACAGCAATGAGAAGAGCTACGCATTTTTGACATCTGGCCACTCAACCCGTTTTCGCTTTGGTGAAGGTTATATTTACTTGCGAAAATGCAACGGTCGCAAGATACAACTTTCAGATAGTAATGTTGGCAAAACCATTCGAGCGCTCTGGTATGTACAGCAAGCAACTCTCACTGTGGAAGCTATCTATGGGCAAATTTTATCCTTCGATCGCGGTGATTTTTACGAGTTGGTTAGCAAAGCACGGTTCATGCCAGCCTGGTTGAGAGACAAGATTGCTGCTGCTTTTAGCATCCGTTGGCAGCGCCTTGTGTTTGAACAGACGATAAAGCAAAAGGAATTATGTTTGCTAGATAGCTCGGCATAGCGTCTACAGACGTGTTGAACACATTTTGACTCAATGGAAAAAGCTGATTGAAAATAGTTAGATTTCATTTTACGTCAATTTTATGCTGAATCCCCCATTCTGGCTTGATACAGGGAAAGGAGGTTAGTATGTTGGCACCGTACGTAATACCGTTTGGGTTGGTGGCGTTGGTCCTAAGCTCAACTGGCGCAGGCGGCAATGGAGCGCAGCCTGACGTTAAGCAATTTGATTCGCAGAGCAGGCTTACTGCGATTCAGTTGGATGAGCGAAATAAAGATCGTTATGATGAGTCGGAAACACAGAACCCTTATGGTTCAAGTCCTCTTGGTCCGGATCCTCACGGCTGTAACCCGCACGATGAGCAGCATGACCGGAATATGCCAGCTAATGATCCAGACCGGTACTTGAAATAGGCACCTCAACTACCTTGCAATTAATTCAAAGGGATAAAGCGATTGTTTCGCTTTGTCCCTTTGAATTAGGCGTAATGGGAACAGGCTCAGAGGGACAAAAAAATCTGTTCCCGCTGTGAACAGTGAAACCATTTATGATAAGAGGGTAATGGTAAACAAGGTTTTGCCATGAAAGATATTGGCAAAGTTATTTGTGCTATTTGTTTCTTTGTTGCGAACGCTGAAATTCTCGCTCAGGTGCAAAAGTTGGTTCTTACAAATACTCCAGTTATATTTCTGTCTAGCGGGTGCCGTCTATTTTGCCTTTGCGCACTCAGTCTGATGCAAGTTCATTTTCCTTCTGTACATGCCGGTGAGACAAGGCCTGAAGCGGTTAAGAAGGGTGAGTTAAATAAACGAGGAGAAGCCCAAAGGGCTGATACAAAGAAAGTAGAACCTCGAGACTTGTGGAAATATAGCGTTCCGCGAAAGGCGATTAGTGCCAATCAGCTGCCAGTGGGAAAATTGATTGGTTTTCTCCGGAAGAAAAAAGTTGCGGAGATTCGACAGCTGCTCAAGGAAACTCCTGTTCATCCGGGTGATGCAAATGAGAGGCTGATGTGGGAGGCGGCTTGTCTAAGTAGCAATAATCGGTTGGAACAGGCTGTGGTTTTGTTTGATAAAGTCAAAGATTTAGAGAGCGCTCCTGTCTTGATTTTAGTTAAGGCGGCCGAGGCTTATGCCAGTGATGTGCAGTATGACAAGGCCATTAGGCTCTGTGATAAGGCGCTTGCGAAGTATCAAATTTCAGAAGCCTATCAGATTCGAGCTGGCTGTTACGGGGCGACCAACCGGTTGACCGAGGCTGCTGCTGATTTTGAGAAGCTCGCGATTTTGGGCGGCTCATCACCCATTCGCTTTTATTGTCGCGCCGCTAGTCTTTTGCTTAAAGCCGGCAAGAGTAAAGAGGCCTTAGTAATGGTTGATAGAGGCCTGAAAGCGTCTAATGGCGAATTTATTGCTCCCTTATACATGGTCAAAGCTGATTGCTTTAAGTCTCAGGGGCGTTGGCCAGATGCTGTAAATAGTGTTACTGAGGCTATTAATTTGACTCGTTCACACAAGGCTAGTGCTGGCGGTGAGGATGAAGTGATTTTGTCGACCTGCTACAAAGAGCGAGCTTTTTGCTATCAAAAACTCGGTCAGCTAAATCTAGCTAAGAGAGATTTGAAGGCCCTTGAGGAATCGAGCAAAGGCATAACCGACGAGATTATAGGAGACCGCTAGGTCACTTGGAGTGCTTTTGCACCAAGGCTGCGATATCTTTTGGCAAGACTTTAGTGGATGACATCTTGGCGAACGCGATGGTATTTTCAACAGCGAAATTTCTTACGTTTGACTGAGTTTCAGTTCGAGCATTGCCAATTACCACATTATCTCTAGCATAGCTGTCCCTGGCTCCCCCAGGGCGTTGAGGATCCCCACCTCGACCAAGCCAGACATAGTTGCTCGCTTCGACAATATTGCTGCTTACCGCTACGTTGCTAGAGGCTAAACCCGAGTGCTCACCACCGATCTCAATACCAAAATCGGCATTGCGTATATAGTTATTTTTGATCGAAAGGTTTTTTGCTCCGTCACTATAAATTGCCGCCGCAGAGAGGTTGCCACTTTCTCTGCTATTGGGATTGCTCAGGGTAGAGATTTTGTCAGCGTAGTTGAAAGAAATCTCCCCATTGCGAGCTTGATCGAAGGTTGCGTTTTTTGAAACTCCTTCGCCACCAATTGTATCGATGAAAATATTGTCGAGTTTGTATCCGCTATTACCAATTACCTTAAATCCGCTGACATTACCATTAATAGGAATTGCTTCCAGCTCACCAAGCTTTAGATCGTGAACCTTGTTGGAGATGATATTGATTTTGCTCAATCGTGACGCGTCGCTGCCACCACGTCCATATACAGCGATACCCTCGGCGCCGCTGGCTGAGTGAATGTCGTTACCTGCGACAGTGATATTGTGAATGTTACTACCGTCTATCCTGATTGCTGCTACATTGCCCGTGAAGTTGCGGATTTCAAAATTTTTGATGGAAATTTCGCTGCTGCCGCTGCCGATGGCAAAAGCGGCGTTAGCTCGGCCGGTCGTTTTTCCTGCTAGGTCAAGCACCGCTGGATTTCTTGCATCTGTTTGCAAGACTAAGTCGGAACGCGTTACGCTGACACGTTCTTTGTAAACGTCCGAGCCTACTCGGTGAACGTTGATAACGCTGCCTGTTGGTGCTTTGTCTACAGCAGACTGAATAGATGTGTATGGATTTTCTCTGGAGCCTAAAGGGAACGCTTTGTCGCCTGGTCTTGTGGAGACGTGTATTTGAGGTTTTGAACTGTCCTTTGCATTTGCTGTGGCCAGAGTCTCAAGTCCAATGTCTTTGAAAGCTTTTGCGATTGGTGGAAGGCCCTTGCCGTCGCCGTGTAGGTAGCGTTCTGCCTTTGTTGGATCTATGGGCTCAAGTGCCGATGAGCGTTCTAATCTGCCGCCATTCTTTTGTGCTTCAATTCTTTGCGGTACTGTATCTTCTCGGGCTGGCTTTTCAGTCGGCTGAGGGTTTCCTTTGCTTGTATCTAGGTGCTTTTTGAAGAACGTATTGTTTATCGTTGCACCAAGCATACTGTCTATTGATAGCCTGGGCAGTGGATAAGTAGTAGCGTTTTTCTGACTATCTGAATTAATTGCCTCAGCTGTTCTGTGTAAGGTTTGGGCCGTATGCCATTGCGGGGTTTCAAGTGGCGGCCGATGTTCGCCGTGAACATCGATTGCTTTGCTTTGAGCCATTTCGATTTCTTTCGTCATGTCTGATCCGCCCAGAAACGCCAAAATGCCACGCTAACTGCGAGCCATGCCATTTATGCATAAACAGCGTGAAAATCTCTGGTTTGCCTAAAACCCTCGTCGCGTTTTCTAATCGCCGCTGAAATGCGCGCGTAGCAGTCTTTAGTAAAAATACTGAGCAGCTATCCGCTGGAGGCCTAGTATTCAGCTCGACTGTTTTCTATCGACTGCTGTTTCGTTTTTTCCCAGTCAGCGGCAGTAGCTAATTTGGCTGCTTTGGCTGCGCAGTTTGGACTAGAAAGTTGATGTTCTGCCCAATATTTTTCTATCCGCTGCAGGTGTTCTTCGTTAAAGCCGTCTAGATTTTGCTCGTAGGCGCTAACATGTGGCAAGGCTTCGTAGACATCAAGACGAGGTTGATCGTTTGAAAGCCAATCGTGAAAGGTGTCATTGTCAATTTTCGTGTGCTCACGACCGTGACTTGAATGCACTCGAGAAATGATGTCATCGCCGCAGTTCCTGCAGAGATGTGGTTGATCGTGGATACTCGCCTTTTCTAGGTGGTCTGTCGAGTTCCTGGCCGTCTCAAGTTGATTAACTGGGTGATGTTTGGAGTGCTCATGAGGTCGATGAAGAATTTTGGGGGCACCATGTTTAGCTTGTAGTTCCTGCTCTATGGCATGAATGCAACATGCTGGAATGTAGACGAGCTGATGAAGGGCAAATGAAAACCATTGGCTCAGGTCTTCCCAGTAGTGTGCATGCGACTCACTCATGACTTCTTGGCCTCTGCCGTGTCTACCGTCCGCAAGTCGTGGTTTGTGGTTTTCTGCAGCTCAAGGTACCAGGAGAAATGCACCTGTTGGCGTTTGTGGTCTCTTATGGCAATTGTTGAGCAATCCAAGCTATCCATAATTGGCAGAGCTTTAGAGCCGAACTTTTGCTCTTCGCTGCTTTCTTCTCCTTGTGCACCCAGAACCACTAGATCGGCGTCCCAGGCAGAAGCGAGATCTAGAATTGCCCCGGACACAGAATCTGACTGTAGTGCAAATACTTCAAGCTTGCAGCGCGGCTGTTTTTTCGCTATTTGTCTACCAACTACACGCAGTCTATTTTCCAAGGTTCTCTGATATTGCTGCTCTGAAATGTAGCCTTTTGACCCAGCGAGAAAAGACACACCCGGTTCTCTCTTGGATGCTTCGGTAACATTCAGCAGCCGAATCTCAGTATTGTCGAACCAGTGGTTGTCTGCTACCCATTGAACGGCGTTATCTGCTTGCTCTGAGAAATCAGTGGCTACGATGATGCGACGTGGCGATTGGTTGGCGAGCTGTCTTATTTCTTCTGTGTCGCTGCCGCTGCCTAATCGACCTATCTTTCTGCGCTTGCTAAAACGTACCGCTTCAACTGTACATGGCGCGTTCATAAGTACTTTTGAGGCAATGCTGCCAAGGGTTTTGCGGTCGACTATATTGAAGTCATGGGAGCCGATTAAGATATAGTCAGCTCTCCAGCTGCTTGCCACTTCACAGATCTTTTCAGCGATTCTGCCGCATTCTAAATCGGTAATAGTATCGGGAAAAACAGTTGCAAATGAGTCTTTGAGCTGATTAAGCCATTTGCTCATAGTACGGCGATGTTCATTTTGTTCAGCCAATAACGCATCGCGGTGAATGGTTTTAGCCTCAAGGCTTTCGCCACTAAGACTTTCGATTACTGTTGTGAGCATGAATTGCGTGTCGTGCGGCCATTGACGCGCCATAGCAGCTTCAAGGGCGTAGAGAGCAGAGTCTTGTGAATTTATTGGTATTAGTACTCTAAAACCGTGTGACTTCTCTGTTGTGCCAGTAGTGAAATTCGAAGGGTTTTTCTCTGCTTCCGGCTCTGGCTTAGTTTCTGAGACATTACCATTGGTTTCACTTACGGAAGTTGACTCTTCTAAGATTTCTTCCTGTGGTTCGACGGCTCGAGCAATTATCCCAAGCAAGTCAAATTTGGATTTTGTCTTCTTCCGTTTCAATCAAAGCCCCCAAATTGGACAGCTCTTCGCCAATGTTCAGCATTCAATGGATTTCGGTAAGCTAGCAAAATTTGATCACAATATCTCCATTAACCAGCAGGCCATTTGTTAAGTCTACTAGGTCTGACTTTTGCGGTAATCACCTATTTGGGTGACTAGTCTGGATTAATTGCTACTGAGGGCGCTGTGCTTGATTGAGAGAGTGTGTGGTTTTGAACATATGATATTGCACTGGCTGATAAAATACTGGCGAGCGTTTTTACCAGATGTTTCATGTATTTCTTGCCGCCGGACTGCTTGTATCGAGAAATTGCAGAAATAGGAGTGACTACGTCTCAGGCAAGTCGCTCGATGGTTTCATCAGTCGCTATGTTGACTCGCATTTCAGCAACTTGTTTCATTTCTCGTAAAGCACCGCCGTCGATACCGTTAGCGAAACTCTCGGGCTTAATGGCGCGATCACGATTAGTCTCAAGAAAAACGCTGAGGTGCTCTAGAGCCTGGGTTTCTTCGTCTTATTATTCTATTTCTTCTATTCCTATTTCTCTTTCTGTGCGGGTAACTGCATCTCGTACTTACAAATTGGCACTCAGAATTTTTTCTACAAGTTGTTTTTGAGCTGAAGTCGCCGACTGGCCATAGAGCAAAAGCCGATCTCATTTGACTGTGGTCTTTCCAGTTTTGGTTTATTTGACAAAATTGCCCCAGATCTAGCTTCTGCCAATCAGGGGGCAACCAATTTAGGAGCCGCCAATTTTGGAGCAGCTAGTTTAGGAGCGGCCAATTTAGGAGCGGCCAAAATTTAGGAGCGGCCAAAATTTAGGAGCGGCCAAAATTTAGGAGCCGCAGCAATCTGTTTTTGTTGCGGTCTTTATTGTGCTGGTTTCCGGTGATTGCTCAGGGCCTTCGGCATCATTGCTGTGCCTGAGAAGCTGCCATAGCTCTTCCATTACTCTGGCTGAGTCATTGTTTTGCACAGCCTCGACCACGCAGGTATTGAGATGGTCTTTGAGCATGATTTCAGCACTTTTATCCAATGCCGACTGCACCGCTTTCAGCTGGTTTAGGATGTCAATACAGTATTTCTGCTCATCTACCATCTTGTAAACTGCGTTAAGATGCCCAATGGCTTTGGATAGCCGTGCTTTGAGTTTGTCGCGTGATTCGTTTGTGATTGCCATTGTTAGAGTGTATCTCAAGGCAGTGTTTGCACTAGCTATGCGAGTCTTACATCTAGCTAAGATTAAGACGTTAAGCGAAAGCTTAACGCAGTGCCGGTTGTCAATGAGTTTTGCGGTTGGCGCTGGTATGGATTATGGGGTTTTCTGTTAAGCCATGTTGCAAGGTTCTGTAAATGAGAGGGGCTTAGTCAGCGCCGCTCTCGGTAAAGACTTATTGATAGACCAATAGGAAGTTCTCTTTCAATCTCCCCCTATCAGGTCTCAAACTTTCTCTAATTAACTAGCAAAGCCAAACTATAAGAATCAGCAGGCCGCCGTGACAGCATCTTTTAGATGTTTAGGAGACAACGGTAGCTAGGTTGACCCGAAGGATAGTACGTTCGAGAACCCAATATTTCCGCCACTATTGCAGTGGCATGCCAACACAGCGATTTACCTCCGTAAATTGCTCAACAGAAATCTCCTAAATCATGACCAACAAATCTCTCAAAGCGCAGACCAAGCAACTTTCCACCCAATGGACCAACAATCGCTTCAATGGCATTGTTCGCCCGTACTCCCCTGACGATGTTGTGCGTCTTCGCCCGCGGCTTCAGGTGGAACACACCCACGCCAAGGTGCTTGCTCAGAAGCTCTGGAAGCTCCTCAATACCAAACCCTACGTCAAGACCTTCGGCGCCATGATCGGCCCGCAGGCTGTGCAGATGGTGCGCGAAGGTGCTCAGTCGATCTACCTCTCTGGCTGGCAAGTGGCCGCCGGTGCCAACAAGTCTGGCCAGGTCTATCCCGACATGAGCCTCTATCCTGTGGACAGTGCTCCGGCCCTGGTGTCACAGCTGATCAATGCTCTACAGCGTGCCGATGAAATCGATGCCAGCGATGGTCACAACGGTGTCGACTGGTACGCTCCCATCGTCGCCGACGCCGAAGCCGGTTTCGGTGGTCCGCTCCATGCCTATGAACTGATGAAGTCGTTCATCAAGGCCGGAGCCGCCGGTGTTCACTTCGAGGACCAACTGGGCTCGGCCAAGAAATGCGGTCACCTGGGCGGCAAAGTGTTGCGTCCCACTTCGCAGTTCATCAACACCCTTGTTGCCGCTCGCCTGGCTGCCGACGTTCTCGGTGTGGAAACCGTTCTGGTGGCCCGCACCGATGCCCTCGATGCCACCCTGCTGGAAAACGACGTGGACGAGCGCGACCATGAATTCATGACCGGCGAGCGCACGCCTGAAGGCTTCTGGCGCGTGCGTGGCGGTCTCGACTCGGCCATCAAGCGCGGTCTCGCTTTTGCTCCCTATGCCGACATGCTCTGGTTCGAAAGCTCCAAGCCTGATCTGGAGCAGGCCCGCAAGTTCGCCGAGGCCATTCACGCCCAGTTTCCGGGCAAACTCTTGGCTTACAACTGCTCTCCCAGCTTCAACTGGAGGAAGAACCTCGACGACAAGACGATCATGGACTTCCAGGCCAAGCTCGGCGCCATGGGCTACAAGTTCCAGTTCATCACCCTGGCCGGCTGGCACTCGATCAACCTCAGCTCTTGGAAGCTGGCCCGTGAGTACATGCAAGAAGGCATGCCGGCCTATGTGCGTGTGCAAGAAGAAGAATTCGCCGCCCAGAAGGCCGGCTACACTGCCGTGGCACACCAGAAAGAGGTGGGCACTGGCTTGTTCGACCTCATCCTCGAAACCGTTACTGCCGGCCAGTCGTCGACGACGGCACTGGCGGGTTCCACCGAGGCTGGTCAGTTCCACGGCTAACCTGAGCTGCTCATTTTCACTTCTTCGTTAATCTGAGGGCTAGTTAGCGAGGAGTTCTTTAGGGCAAGGCGCTGTTTGCGGCTAGGTTGGTTCTAGGGTTATCTAGGATTGAAGAAGGCAAAGAAGAACCTCCAGCGTCATTTAAGTTGAGTATTTGAAGTGCTACGGATAGTTTCCGTAGCACTTCTTTTTTTTCGGATACTTGTCAAAAAAAACACTCGGTTAATACTGTGCTGTATAGCAGAACGAAGGAGATTTTTTAGCTGGGAGACATTGTCGAATGGCCATATTGCTTTCAACAGAGAAATTCTATCGAAATTTCGCTCGGGTTAAGAAGCCTATTCCGAGACAATAAATTTGAGCTTCAAAGTGTCTGAACTAAGTGAACCTAAGAAAAAAGAGGGGAATCAGTTGTCACGACTGCTGACTCCGAAACCGTCCCACAGACGAGTGAGAGCCATCCTTGGCGCGGCTTCTCCCTCGATTTTCCTCGGTCCTCCGGCCTTCCTACCTTCCTTCCTACCTTCCTACCTTCCTTCCTTCCTTCCTGCCTTCCTGCCTTCCTTCCTTCCTCGCTTTTGCCCTAGATTCAATTTCGGGGTGTTAGGCCTAGCCCGTAGCTCTAGCTCGTAGCTCTAAGTCACTGACCCAAGCTCGACTCTGGCTTCCAGTTCAGATTTTGACCAGATCTTAGGGCCCAATATTCAACCGGCTGTGTCGCTTCGAGTAGACGAAGAAGACCAGCAAGCCAATCAGCATCCAGATGGCGAAGCGCAGCCAGGTGATAGCCGGGAGGCTGAGCATGAGAACGAGGCTAAAGATTGCCCCGAGAGCCGGTACATAAGGGTAACCGGGGCAGCGGAAGCCTCGTGGTCTATTCGGCTCAACACGGCGCAAAACAATGACGCCAATTGAGACGATGACGAAGGCAAAGAGTGTACCGATACTGGTCAGTTCGGCCAACTCGCCAATTGGAATTAGTCCTGCTGAAAGTGCCACCAAGACTCCCCAGCATATAATTGACCAGACCGGGGTGTGGAAGCGTTGTGAGATTTGGCCGAAGAGCGGCGCAACTAGTCCGTCTTTGGACATGCGCATCATGATCCGTGATTGTCCGTAGAGCAAGACCACCAAGACCGATGTGATACCAGCGATGGCACCAACCGATACAAGTGGTGTCGCCCAGGTCAGGCCAATGTGATCGAATACTTTGGCCATAGGGGCGCCTTCTCCGGCCCCGCCTAGGTTGCTGTACGATATGGCACCGGTCATAACTACTGCCACAAGGACGTAGAGTATCGTGCACACGACGAGCGACCAGATGACGCCCTTAGGTACGTCTTTCTGCGGATCTTTGCACTCCTCTGATAGTGTGGTGACTGCATCAAAGCCGATGAAGGCAAAGAATACTGTGCCGGCCCCTGCCATTACTCCAGACCAGCCAAAGGGCAAGAAAGGGCTGTAGTTAGCTGGGTCGATGTGGAAAGCGCCAATGGCAATGAAGAAGAGCACCACCAATAGTTTGATGATGACAAATACCGAGGTCATCTTGGCCGTGTGCTTGACGCCTTTGATCAGCCAGAAGTTGATAAAGGTCACTATCAGGACCGCAGGTAGGTCGATGCTAGTTGGCCACACCTGTGTTATCGACCAAGTGCTTGGTGCTGCTGCTAGAGCGGCAGGCAATTGCAAGCCGAGGCCGTGTAGGATGCTCTGGAAGTATGCGCTCCAGCCTGATGCTACAGCGCTTGCGCCGACCGCATACTCAAGCAGGAGATCCCAGCCGATTAACCAAGCGACTAGTTCACCGAGGGTGGCATAGGCGTAGGTGTAAGCACTTCCAGAAACCGGAATCATTGAGGCTTGCTCGGCGTAAGCAAAGCTGACCATGGCGCAGGCTAGACCAGCCAAGACAAATGAGATGAGGATGCCGGGGCCGGCGATGTTGGCGGCCGCTACACCGGTAAGAACGAAAATACCGGTGCCGATAATTGCTGCTACGCCATGGTTGAATACGTCTCGGGCATCTAGAATTCGGTGTAGGCGAGGACCGCTCTCTTCGTCGCTCTGGGCTTGGATGGCTTCCACCGATTTGCGACGCATGAGTGCGCGCCAAAGATTTGCATTCATTCTTCATCTCCAGCCAAGTTTATGGCAGTTGTGGAGTTGACGTTGAGGTTGTTGTTGAGTCTGAGGTTGAGGTGATGTTGAGTCTGAGGTTGTTGTTGAGTTGACGTTGCGGTGGTGATCGCAAGCTAACCTCCTGAAGCCTCAATATGAGAGCTAAGGCTGGTTGATTGAGGTAGAGTGCTGGAATTAGTTACTGGTGTCGTTTTATTTCCGATTTGTATTTGTTGATTAGAGACTTTGTTCTAACAACAGCTCACCAGGAATTCCAAGTAAAAAATGCTCTTTTTACCTCATTTAGTCAGCCGCGCACGTCGGCAAAGTTGAGAATCAAATCGGCTAAGGGCCTGAGTCGCGGCAACAATGATTCGGTAGAGATTCTCATGAAATATAACGAGTCGGCAAAAACATCAGCCCGCAAATTTTTTTCTTGACAGAGATCAGGCTGTTTGTGCTAGAGCTAGGGTTGCCTTTCCATTTTTCTGCACCAGGAATCTTCACCCTACTAAGTCAATTCAATTCAATTCAGTCTTTGATTCTAGTTTCTAGCACTCTGAATGCTCTGACTGAGGCTGTATTTTAGATTTTAAATTCTGCCTGTGAATTGACCGGAAGCAAGAAATTTTTTGCCCAGCAGAAACATGTAGGTGCGCCAGCTAGTAAAGCTGGAATCTCTCTAGACAGGGATGTCTGACTTCCACGGTAGTAAGAATTCTGATTTCGAACTAGTCGTGGCTTCTAAACAGCAACATCCCGGAGTCTTTTCTTGGAAAACCTCAACTTCGCGCTAGCCGTGACTCTCTGCTGCGCCACTAGCTTGCTTGTGCTGGTGCCGCTAATCATCGGGCTTGTTTGTGAACTCAAGCCTAAGGGCAACGATTCTAGGCAAGAAGAGCCTGTGGAACCGACGAATTTGGCAGTTACGGCTGCTCGCAGACACCATTACTTCGGCAGTCTGTTGCTTTTCTCTCGCTGGCTATTGGCACCATTCTATGTCGGTTTGGTGGCGACTGTCGGCCTCTACCTGTACAAGTTTCTCCTTAAGCTGATGGCACTCTTCGGCGAATTCGGCTCTCTTCCAGATAAAGAGATTATGCTTCGTATTCTCTATCTGGTCGATATCGTCATGGTGGCAAATCTGCTGATGTACACTGCAATTGGCAGCTTTGCTTACTTCGTTCAGGGTTATGCCTCCAATAATGAAGAGACACAACCTGGAATGTTGGGTCACCTCGATGCCACCACTTTGAAGATGAAGTTGGGAATGGCACTAATTGGGGTGTCGTCTATTCATCTGCTGGAGGTCTTTATGGACTCTGACCACGTCAGCATGAAGGAGATGATCAGCCTGGTGGTGGTGCATATGGTTTTCGTGTTCTCGACTTTGGCAATTGCCTGGATTCGCACCATGCCTTCTGCCCATCACCCGGTTCACCATGAAATTAAGAGGAAGCATTGATATGAAGGCATAGAGCCTACTGAGCTGTCGTCTTAACTGCTGAGGAGTCGGCCCAATCAAACTTGGCTGGCTCCCCCACTCATTTCCGGGTAATAGGGTAAGTAACAAACATGTTTCAGAAACTCAATCCAATCGTGCTGGTTCGTCGACTGAACAATCTGGTTAAGGACGGAATCGAAGAGCTTTTCGAGTCTACTCCTTATCAAATCAGACGGTTCTCAACTAGCCTGAACTCCAACCAGAACAATCCTGATGATGAGTTCGCGCGCAAGGAAGCTCTTTTTCGCCAGTGGTTGGCGCGAGACCAAATCACCTTGGGCAAGAAGCATACGGAGTGCGCTGGTCACCTAGTCAGACTCGGTGATCTGCATGTCTCTGAATTTTGGCCTGCCAGGGGTCTTCCATACTATTGTAAGGCGCTCAAGATCTATGAAGTTGACAATAATCTTGAGCAGAGCGACCCTCGGGTCATCGCCCTCAAAGAAAAAATGGCAGACTGCTATTTGGCTAGTGGGCAATTTGATGTTGCGGAACCCCTGATCGCTTCCGTAGCCGCCGCTACCCTGGCCTGTAACTGTGGTATGGAGGCAAAGCGTACTTGCCTTGAGCGTTGGAAGAATTGCCTGGAGGCACAAGGCAAAATCCCTGAGTCAAGTGCTGTGTATCAGCGGATGATTGCCATGTACGAAGAGCCGGTGGTCCTCAACTATGACTTGCTCGCGCAGTTCTATCGAGAGTACTCTGTGATCAGCACCAAATCTGGTGGCAATGCTGAGGTGGCGCCGCTCTACCTGGCTTTAGCTGGCGCACTCACCACCCTCTCGGTAATGGAGGATGCCTGTGGCAAGGAATCTCACCTGCTTCGGCGCGATCTCGATACCGTGCGAGAGCTTTATCTCCAGTGCGGGCGCACTGAGTTGGCCGCTCGATTTGCCAGTCAGATCAAACTGATCGATTTGCTAGTGCAGGCCGCGCGGGAAGACATGTCAACCCACGTGGATGATTTGGAGCAGATTGCTCTTCATTACGAGGTGCGAGGTCTGCCCGGTGATAGCAGCCAGGCTCATCGTTATCGTCAGCACGCGCAAGTTGTAGCTGAGCGCCGTGCGGCCAAACTTGCTGGCAGAAGTAAAGCTAAGCACGTTTCGCCGAAGTAAGGCACTAGGGGCTTCCGGTAAGAGGTGAATCAGTCACCTCTTACCGACTTCTTGTGTTTGGTTATTTTCTTTCTGTCAACTATTAACCTATGGTCCATGTGGAGAAACTCCGATGGCTGTGAAAAACACCAGCTTTCGCCTCGTTGTACCGCCTGGCTGGCCGATGCAACGGTTGCATATCGACCTGCCTGATCGGTTCGTGTCCGACGATTATGACCGGCAGTTGATCAACCGTCTTGCTTCTGCTTTTGATGTTCTGCTTGTTGAGGCTAACGGTAAGGGAGACAATGCTTGGCAGCGGCGCATTGCCTCATTGTATAAGTTCAGTTTGACTGAGCTTTGTGTCTCGTGTGTTCACGAAGCTGCTACTTTGGAAGTGATCACTCGCGCTGGAGATGGTTCCGAGCAAAGTCGTTGCCTTGAAATTTCGCCAATTGCCGCTGGCTTTAGGTGTGTTCCCTTTGCTGTTGACCGCTCGATCATGGTCGATTCAGAGAGGCGTCAGCAGGTTTGTGGCATTCTTGCCTACATTCTCTGCTTGCGAATTCTTGCCCAGTGCCAGTGGTCGCAGTTGGTTGTGCTTTTACAGCTTGATGCCATGGACCTTGGGAGTTACTTAGACAGCCATGTTCGGCACCAGCTAAGTTGTGAGTCTTTAGGGCGCTGGATATTGCGACGCTTGATCAAAACGATTATGGGCCCATCGTGAACTTCGGTAATCCTGCGGCGTAGGGTCGCGAGGCAGGATTACTGTTTTCTGTTTTTGTATTCCGTTTTCATCCTCATCTGTCATGTCACCTCAATCATCACCTCAATCAAAAAAACACCGTTGATTAACTATGGTATGTAGTGCATAGGAGGTTTTGAGAAATTTTGCATGACCCCCGTTCAGTGGACAGCTGGTTGTTTGGTTTTATACAAGAGGGCCGCAAGGCCCTCTGCTTGTAGTGAAAGTAACGAGCGAAGTTGAGGTCATAGCTCCTTAGCTTCGCTCGTGCTCAAAGCTCAGTTATTGCTGCTGGTCTTGCTGATCCTGTAGAGAGCCACTAGCATCACGATGATAGCCAAGCCCAGCAAATAGACGCTATCGCTCAAGCCGTTAGCTTGTCCCTGATACCAGCAGGCGGTTGCGCTGACCGATACAGTGGCGGCGCCGGCCAACACTGCGATGAGCAAATGATCCTGGTCGGCAAAGACAGCGGCGACGCCGATGTAGGCGACAAAGATCAGCCAACCAGAGCCAGTCGCCGGGGCGGCGAAGAACCAGGCAACGATGGTGGCGACGATGAAGGTGGTGCCGAATCCGACCATACCGTAGCTGTTCATACTTTCTGTTCCGAGGTTGGTGTTCCGGCAGGCGTTGAGGTTGGTTTAGCCGTTGGTGCAGGGGTTGCGGGTGAGGCGGATGTGGGGCTCAACGTGAGCTGGTCGAAGGAGACCATCCCAAGCGAGATTACGTGCTGAATGCCCTGTTCAACGGTAAGCCCGCAGTTGATCGTATCTTCCTCTCTCACAAATCCTTGTAGTCCCATCAGGGGATTAGGTGGAAAGGGAATGGTGATGTGCAAGTACCTCACGTTTGTTTCTTTGTCGATGGTCTCGCCTGTGACGAATGCCAGACTTTTGACCGGACCGAGTGCATTGACTAGAACTACTCTTTTGAAGGCCCCCATGCCATTTTGCATAGTGAGAAGTTCAGTCATTTGTCGGCCGGCGGTATGAAGCGTTGACACCCCAGGAACTTTGAGAATTAGCCGGTCAAGCAAGGCGAGAAGGTTGGTGCCAATCGGTGAGCTGGCTATCGTAACCACGAGCCCTCCGACGATGAGAAGTGTCAGAGTCAGCTCTAGTGGGCTGTCGAAGCTGCCGTGAGCCGCTTGTGCGCTCTTTGAGAGTACCAGCTGGGCCAGTGCGGTGAGAAGTGGGGTGAAGATCGCGTCGAGAACTCCCAACAATAGTTTGACCGCGAAGAGCGAGATCGCAATTGTGATCAGATAGGGCAGCACTTTTAGTATGCCGCGGATGAGGTATGACTGTAATCTTTTCATTGGGGTAGCCTAATGCTTCACGGTGAAGTGGCAATAAACTGTTGTGCAAAGATACTTATGCTTTTGCATAACAGTAGTTTTTGAATCGTCAGGTTGATTGGCTTTTAAGTTTGTTTTTTGCTCTAGAAAAAGGAGTGAGTGAGAACTTTTTTCTACCAGTAAGCCTGTGGTATTAAAAATCAAGAATTATTTCTATGTCAGCTGCCTAAGTCGGCCAAGGAGCTGTTTGAATCGGCAAAGTTAGCTGGACGCCATTTGATCAGGCCGAGGCCCTGTGCGCGTATCCTCGAAATCGGGCGGTGAACTTGTCGCCAGTATAGCGGCGCTAGGTGGTTGGTGGGCGCAGCAATTGGTGCTATGTCCTTTAGCTGATGGTAGGTAATATTAGTTACTGCGAGTTGGCAAAGACTCGGTTAAAGGCTATTTGCTCGCGGTAACCATTATTAGTTCCGCTACTAGTTGCAAGGCAGAGTAAACTGTAATTTGTGAATGGAAGTTCTGAGTGGGTAGTATGGATTCAAAATCTGAGAAGAATGTTCCTCCGATTAAGCGCAAGAGTTCAGATGTCAGACCGCGCGAATATCTCACGCCATCTGAAGTTGATAGTTTGGGTCGGGCCGCTTTACTCTCTCAGCGCAATCCCCTGAGAGACTCCGCTCTAATTCTCTTGTGTTATCGCCATGCCTTAGGAGTGCGTGAGTTGATTGGCCTCAAATGGCAAGACTTTGATTTCGACAAGAAAACTCTTACCTTGCTTCGCGAGCGCAGCTCCTTGAAGACAGAGCACTTGCTAGAAGCTGATGAAATTGCTTTGCTGCAATCGTTGCGAAAGAAATTACCTGGCAGCGATTTAGTTTTTTGCTCAGAAAGAAAGTCTGCCCTTAATGAGCGATCAATATCTGCCATTGTTTCCCAGGCTGGTCGCAAGGCTAATATTGCTTTTCCTGTCAATCCCAGCATGCTGCGGCACAGTAAAGGTCACCAGTTAGCGCAGCAAGGTTATGAATCAGAGACGATTCAAGCTTATTTGGGGCAAAAAACCGGCGCGCGCAGCCGCCAGTATGTCCAAGATGGTAAGGCTGCCGCTATCAGTCGCAACATTGCTCTGGCTTGTTCTGACGATGTCAGCGCCGCTACTTCTAAAATTTGGCGGCAACAATTGCAGCAGGGTAAATCGCTTACATTGCGAGTGCCTCTTAGTTCCTGCAATTTAGGACCAGGGCTCGATACCATTGGTTTGGCCTTGAACCTTTACGTTTATGTCACCCTTCGTTTGGCCGAGGATAGCAATGTTGGCCAGTCGCAGTTAATAACCTTGAAGGGTGAGATAACTAAGCAAAGTAAGGGCTCTGATATTGGCGATTTAATTTATACATTGCTGAAGAAACTGTGGAAGAGTGATCAGAATTTGCTTGGCAAAGTGCGCCTCTCTATTACTTCAGATATTCCTCTTGGAAGTGGCATGGGGACAGCTGGAGCTGCTATTTTGGGGGCGGTCTGGGCGGTTCATATGTTGCAAGGAAATTTGCTGAGTAAAGCGCAGCTTCTCTCGGAGTCTTGTAGCGTGGAAGGCCACCTGGAGTCGATGGCGGCCAGTTTGCTGGGCTCTTTTGTGGTTTGTGGTGGTGGCGTAAATGGTGCTCGCAGTGTTGAGAGAATCGTTGCACAGACTATTGCCTGGCCTGAGGACTGGATTCCAATTGCGGTGGTACCTTCTTATACTCTCACTACGCCAATGTCTCGGCGAGTACTTGGAGCTAGAGTTGATCTAAATGACGCCATTATCAATATCCGCAACAGCAGTTCGATGGTGGCAGCAGTAGTTAACAGCGATGCTGTTGCTATGAGAGAAGTTCTCAAAGACCATCTTCATGAGCAGCCTCGCGCTAACCTCGTGCCAGCCTTAAATTCGTTGCGTTCCGAACTTTCTGATGCACCAATTATTGGTTGTGTTTTGAGTGGTGGCGGGCCTTCATTGCTGGTTTTGACGCAAAAGCCGCATAAAGAAGAAGTATTGCAGAGAATTCGTCAATGGGAGTCGAGTCAAGCTCGGCGGTCTGCCATTTTTGATTTGCAAGTTGATGATCAAGGAATGACTGTAATACAAGAACAAACTGCTGATCTTGAATCTTGACTCAGTGAGCAGCCATGTGACTGTTGCTTAGTATGGCCCGTGAGCACTACTACTACTACTACTACTGCTACTACTACTACTGCTGGTGCGTTTTGGGGGCTGTAGATTGCTTAAGATGATCCAACGCCGCTTTTAACTGGTTGTCTGCTGCAGAATTCATTTCAGCGCCTGGGGTTAATGGCACCACTTGGTGTGGAGTCAAGCCAATCTTGTTCGACCCAGCATCGCCGACCCAGGTACCGTTTGGTGTAAAGTATTTGAAGGTGGTAACTTTCAGCCAGCTATCTTCAGGCAATCCATTTCGTATCGTAATTTGACCTATGCCTTTGCCATAGGTTTTTGTGCCGATAACTTGAGCTTCGTTGTTGTCTTTGAAGGCCCCGGTGAGAAGTTCTGAAGCTGAAGCCGAGTGTTCATTGACTAGAATAACTACCGGTTTATCGACCAGGTCTGAATGCCTTTCTATACTATGTCCTAGTCCCTTCTGCAAAGTAGGCATATCTTCGTAAACGGTCTTTAACTTTATACCGTCCGCTTCAAGTTTATAAGTCGTCTTGTCGAAGCTGACTTCGCCATCAACATCTTCACGGCTTCTGGTAGATAACATTAACCCTTCTGACATGAAGAGAGAGCCGGTTTGCAAAGCCTCTTGCACGAAACCGCCAGGGTTGTTGCGCAAGTCCAAAATGTATCCGTTGGCATCAGGATGGGCTTTTAGGGCCTCTTCTACTTCTTCTGAGACATCCGTCTGGGAAAAAGTCATAACAGATACGTGAAGGAAGCCATCACGCATTTCACTTTTCACCGCTGGTACGTCGATGAGCTCGCGCTTCATTTCGACTTCTCGTTCTTTGCCGTCTCGTTCGACTGTGACACGAACTTTCGTATCGATATCTCCGCGAATTAGTTTGGCCGTTTCATCAGTGGTTTCAGTGTCAATCACCGATTCGTCTACCTTGACGATACGGTCGCCGGCAGTCAATCCAGCGCGCTGTGCTGGTGAGCTTTCCGTAACTTTGCTGATGACGATAGGAACATTTTCAGATTCACCGGGAGGTTTTCCGTCAGGTGAAGTCAGCCTTTGCGGGACGGCCTTTATTTCTACTCCAATACCAGTAACTTCACCACGTTCAGCTCGCTCTATTTCTCGGGCTTCATCTGCGGTGATAACATCAGTGTAGCTATCGCCGAGATCCTTCACCGCCTCATTGGCATACTTTACGGCATCGGCATCTGATTTAATTAGACAGTTATATTTGGAGCGCAAGGCACTGATCTGAGTTTCGTTCAGCCGCTCGGGTTCATAAAAGCGATTAATAGCACCGTCGACCAATTTGAGGTAAGCCCTTGACTCAGGGCATGTGGCAGCGCTGCTCTCGTTAGGTTTAGGCTGGTTGACGCGTTGGGATAAGTCGGCGTCACCATATAGCCAATCGCGAGCATGAGTTTGCCCCCACTGGGAACTTTCATTGCTAGACTCAAAACTTTCTGAGCTGTCTTGTGCAGAGCCGCGATTTGTCACTTATTTAGTTGCCCCGGGGAGAGACATATACAGTAGTCGTTGCCTTGCCGCTTGATAATTGGTAACATTCCCATACCTTCGTAGATCTACGATTTTTAAAGCACACAAATTTCAAACAAGTGAATTTTGAATTTCGATTGTTGAATAGTGAAATTTGATGGTTGCTTGTGATAGATAGGCAAAGACTTAGCTGTAGTTAGTTGCTTCGGCAAAGTCAAAACCAGATAGAGTCTTTGTTGACAATTGCTGGGCGTTTTGTGCTAGAAGTGAGCATTGCTTTTCAATATTTCTCTCTAGGAACTTTTTACTTTATTCAGTCAACCAATCTTGCCACTTTTGTAATTGTCGTCAGCAACTTGATCGCCGACTAGAAGACTCGAGATTGAATACTTACTAAAACTATTGCCGTTTGATTGAGCGCTGCTAACCCTTGAGAGCAGAAGGATTTGCCTTGATCTTTGCCATGAACCGTGAACAGCTCTCGGAGCAGTTCTTTGAGCTGGTCTTTGCTTAGGTCATAGCTGCGGTCTGCATATCAGGATGATGTCGCTCACACTGCCTCGTCGTCTGTATGAGGTCCTTCCCCATTGCCATCTACCTTAGATGGCTCCAACTCAACGAGTACAAAGTATGTGCCTTTCCAACAACCCGAAAGAGCCCGTCAATTTCCACCGCACCACCTTGGTCGGCCTGGAAGTACAAGGCGTCGGTGCCGATGGTAAACCCATCAATCAACGCATCCTTGGCTACAGCAATGTCATGGCAATTCCCCAGTTGCCTGCCACTGCTGGTGGTGTCGCTGCGGACGCTGCTGTGAACAGTGATTCCGCCACTGCTGACTCCGATTCCGCTCTCCCTCCCGCTGCCTCTCCTGGCAACGCCATGCTGCTTGCCGTGCCGGCTGCGCCTGGTTCTCTGGGGCCTTCCAGTCTCATTCCTTTGGCCGCCTATCCGCACATCCTCCGCGACTTCGCCGATGCCATCAGGATTGGCGTGTCCCTCAGTGTTGGCAGTGGTAGCGCTGATGATGGAGATGCTGTGGTGGTCTCTGGCTACGATGCTGGCCTCTACGACGTTGTCATTGCCAGCAATGCCGCCGCTATCGCTCAGGCCCTGACTTCGGGCAAGGTCAGCCCCAACAAGACGCCCGTCTTGAACCAGGTCATGTACGACCAGCTCAACAGGCTCTACCCGGGCTTCAGCTTCTTGCTGTTCTGCTTCGACCCCAAAGACAGCGGCAAGGTCGGTGGCGTGATGGTGCAGTACACACCCATGGTGGGCAGCGAAGAGATCATCTTCTTGCCTGGTCTGGATGGCCACAACGGCTCCATCGAAACGGGTATGGTGGCACTCGACCACACCATCATCATCGGCTCCTATCGCATGGAAGACGGCAATGGCTCGGTGCCTTGGTTTACGGACAGGGGAGCGGCAGAGAATCTCCCGCAGCTCAACTGCGAAGTGATCGGTATGAGCATTGCCGCCGGCACCATGGTACCTCAGGGTGACTTCGTGGTCAGCATTGAGGAAGTCTGCCAGGGTACCGTCAGCATCAAGCGTGAGAAGCCTGCGGGCTGGGCTGATGCCTTTGGCACCGTCGACCCGCAAGAGCATCCCTTCTATATCAAGGAGCGCAGCTCCGGCTTCTAAGGCGATAACAGTGGTGGATTTCTTCCCCCGCTACCCAACCAATTCGGAGGTTTTATGTACATAGATCCAGTGGCCGTTCTGCTGGTGATTTTGCTCGTGATGGTGGCGCGTATGGTGTTTTACCGCGTCACTCGCTGGCTCGCCAGTGTGGTGATTCTTCTGCTGATTATGGCTGTGCTCTTGCCGCACCAAACCAAGGGTTTGTTCGCCGCTGTCTATGGCCTGTTGCTTGAGGCTGTCCACCGCATCCTCTACGTGCTTCATTAACGGTGCCTGATCGTGACCGCTGATAGCGATTCGGCCCTTACCTAACTTTAGCTCTTGGGAGAATACTCATGCAGCACCATGTGTCAATAGCTCAACTGCATTCAAGCAGTGTCATCAACGAATTGCTGGTCGGCCCTTTGGTCGCTTCGATAGTGGATGACTTGGAAGCATGGAGAGAGGAAGACTGGAAGCGCACCGACAAAGAGGAAGCGACATCGGCAGCTGAGTTGATGCGAGGCATACAGCTCGCCATCAATGTCGCTCACGCTGCCATGGCGGTTCCCCAAGAGGCTCCCGATCAGCTTCTAGTGGTCCACGACCAGCTCTTGCAGGAGCTGCGTAACTTGCGCGATGCCTTCGCCCCCGACGCGGAGATTCGTGCATCGGCATCACGACTGCGCCTGCATAAGAACATGGTCATGCCCGTCACCGCCGAGCACCATGCTATCGCCGTGGATGCCGGTCTGCTTTTCGATGAGCTGACTGAGCGGTACAACTCCATGGTCTTTCCCTCGCGCTGCCAATACGGCGCGAGGAAAGCCAACTGACATAAAGAGGAAATCTCAAATGACTATTGCCAAAGTTCTGGTTCTGCTTCTTCGCTGTGCCCTGGGCGCTCTGATTGTTGCCACCCTTGCTGTTGCCTTCAAGTGGTCGCTCTTGGTCTCAGTGCTTGGCACAATGGTGCTGACCGCTGTTAGCGCTTTTCTGCCCGGTCTTGTGGCTAAGGTTGGCATTGCCGAGACAATGCGGCTAGCCCTTTTTGCTGCCGGACTAGTAGCGATGGCAGCACCGACGGCGGTGTTCTTCACCATGGGGCCGGCTGCTGGTGCGGCGCTGGCTTTTGTCATTGCCTTTGTCACCATCAATATCATGGCGGTCGGCATTGAGGCATCGGTTGGAGCCTCTCGGCCCGCTGTGCAATGAGAGCTCAACGCGCATAACGCGCAGAAAATCAATCTGACAGGGACGTCTGCATCACGCAACGAAGTCGTCTGAGGTTTCAAATGTCTCACTCTGATATTGGTTATGAGTCTAATGCTTCGGCCCCGGTGCATCAGCGCACTGCTGCTGCCCTGACTGTAACGGCGCTGGGTCTGGTCTACGGCGACATTGGCACCAGTCCACTCTACGCTTTGCAGTTGACCATGAAGGCCCTGGGTCATGCCGTCCCTAGCGCTGGCGATGCCCTGGGCATTGTCAGTCTGATCTGCTGGTCGCTGCTCATTACCGTGGGCATCAAGTATTGTCTGATCGTGCTGCGCGCCGATAACCAGGGTGAAGGCGGTATTTTGGCGCTATCAAGCTTGATTGCTGACGGTAATAACCAGCGTCGACGTATCTATGGTATCGGGGCGGTTACCTTGCTGGGCATCGCGGGTTCGGCGCTGCTCTTCGGCGATGGTGTGATCACTCCGGCCATTTCAGTGCTTGCCGCCATGGAAGGCATCGAAGTCTTGGCACCGCAGGTGGAGCACTTGGTTGTGCCTGCTGCGATTGCGCTTTTGCTGGTGCTGTTTTTGGCACAGCGCTTTGGCTCGGGCAAGATCGGTGGTGCTTTCGGCCCGGTGATGGTGGCGTGGTTTGCGGTCATTGCTTTGATCGGCATCTACCGCATCGTTGAGGAACCCCGTGTGCTTATGGCCCTTAGCCCGTTCTACGCCTATGAGGTTTTGGTCAACAACCCGGCTACCGCATTCGCTGTTTTTGGCGCTGTCTTTCTGGCTGTCACTGGTGGTGAGGCCATGTATGCAGACATGGGTCATGTCGGTGCTTCGGCCATCCGTCGGGCTTTTTGGCTGGTGGTTCTGCCCGGCTTGCTGCTCAACTACTTTGGGCAAGCGGCCGTGATCATGGTAGATCCAACAGCCACTGTCAATCCGTTCTATAAGGCCGCTCCGCAATGGGCTCTGGCGCCGCTTATCGTCCTGGCTGCTGCCGCCACCGTCATTGCTTCGCAAGCATTGATCAGTGGTGTCTTCTCCCTTACGCGGCAGGCTATCCAGCTCGATTTCCTGCCGAAAATGCGCGTCATCCAGACTTCGAGCCATGAGTTTGGCCAAATCTACGTGCCGGTGATGAACTGGCTTTTGGCCTGCGGCACCATTGCGGTGGTGCTCTCCTTCCGCAGTGCTGATGCCCTCGGAGCGGCCTATGGTGTGGCAGTTTCAGGCACTATGCTGATTACCACTGTGCTGCTGGCCAAGCTCATGGTCTCAAAGTGGAGCTGTTCCTGGCTTTGTGGCGGTGTAACACTGCTCTTCTTCGGCACCATCGACCTAGGCTTTTTCGTCTCCAACTCGGCCAAATTGGCTGAGGGCGGTTGGTTGCCTCTTACCATCGCTGCGGTAATGGCCTTCCTTATGTTCTCGTGGCGCCAGTCCACGACGGCAGTTCGTGCTGAGCTGGTCAAGCTCTCCACACCCTTTAACACTTTCGTGGAGAAACTCGATGAAGACAGTGTAGCGCGTGTCCCCGGTTTGGCGGCCTGGCTCACAAAGGTTGATGATGCCATTGGCCCGCTGTTGCAGCGTCACGTTAAGCACAATAAGAGCCTGCATGAGCACGTCTTGTTGTTCACAGTCAAAACCGCCCGGGTGCCGGTGGTGAAAGGCACAAGTCGCCTGGAGTTCGAGGTGCTTGGCCATGGCTTCTACCGACTGATCTTCCATGTCGGTTTCATGCAAACGGCCAAGGTCCATGGTGCTATCTGTGCCGAGTTTCGCGCTCTGGCTCGTCAGGGCATCGTACCGCCTGGGCTGGAGGATGATTTGCACATGTTCATCGCCCAGGAGTCGCTGCAACGCAAAAAGCAGGGCGCGGCCGTAAACTGGTTGAGCTGGTCTGTTTACGTGGTGATGCGGAAGTTTGCCGCACGCACTACAGACTTCTTCCGTCTGCCACGGGAAGATGTGGAAGAAAGAGTGATCTTCCTCGAAGTCTGATCGGTTTCTCTGGCATGGGACAGGATGTCCTATGCCAGCTCAGATTTCTTGCTCTTTTTTAGATCTGACGTACTCTTTTTTTTGTTTTTTTGTACTGTTTCGCCTTTAAGATCTCTAGTTTTTCTTTCTTGCTATCAGTGCTTAATGGCAAACGATAAACAAATCGCTGAAGTCGGCCAGGAGCCGCTTGAAGGAGCTGCCCGGCCAGCGCTTGTCAGTGAAAGGCATCGACCTCTTTGATTTCGCCAGCACGCGCAAAGCAAAATATGTCAGTGAGATGACTGCTAACCCTCGCATGTAAGTGAGTGGAGAGCGAATTACTGACGGCAATGCCAGATACTTGTATGCCAGAGAAAAGCTTGGTATGACTGACGACGAAATAGTGGTGCGCACAGCCGATGGCAATGTTTCGATGGCTGAATACAAGCGCCATCTGGAAAACAAATCTCAAGTGAAAACCGCTGATGTAGGCAATGTTACGAATTGAATCTCTTGGCCAGAGTAATTCTGAATAATCTAGTGGTTCAAATTTGTTTTGAACAGATTATTGTTATGAATGCTCTCAAGCGGCCGTCAGTGCATTTGCAGTGGATGAACTGCTGAATATTGAATCTAATAGCTTTGCCGAAACTATGATTGGCTTTGCCGAATTAAAGCTGCGGTGCCGCTTTTGTCGCAATTGACCGTGTCTGTTTTGTCAGTTAGGCTGTTGCTTTGCATCCTCTTTCGTGTAGAAAATTTGCATCAGGAATTTGCATAACGGACTTGCATAAAAGGTTTATCGCGGGGGCGTGATAGAAACGGCGACAGAGCATCCTGCAGTTACAGCATCTGCAGGGTGCTGCCGTTATGCGCAATAGAATTTTTAGTCCCAGCTAACTGAGTTGACAGCATCATCGAGTTTCTTTGTTAGCTTGCGCTGAGCCGCTTTCTTCCTCAACTCTTCTATCTCTGTGCAATATGTAGAAATGTCTGTGCGTAGCTTCTTGAGCTGGTTGAAAGTGATTTCTGCTTGAGCACCAGTAAGCACAGATTGATTGCTTAGGAATAGATCCTCGGCGCTGTTGTTGCCGGCCAGGTTCATGCTGGGCGTAACACCGTTGCTGTAACTACCGCCTCCATCATCTCCAGCATAGCCTGGGCTTGAGGCTCCAGCGCTGGCTTCACCAGGGTCTGAACTTCCTGCGTTACTTCCAGATGACGCTTCGGAATTTCCTTGAAAAGTAGGCTCTGCTTCAACTTCCTGAGGTTTAGAACCCTTGGGCAATGGTTTGGGCTTGCTTGCTTTTCCTGCTAAGAAATTGCGCGTGAATTCTGCTTGTGCTCTGACCATTTTGCGAATACCAATCCAACGCTGTCCCTCTGCCCATATTTGTTGCCTGCCCAAAGGTACGTTGGTATAGTCGAGATAGTCTTTGAGGCTCCACTCCTGTAACTTTTGTACTGATTTATGGCTGAAGACAAAATCTCTTTCTTCTCCAGACATTGGCATGGGTTGGGCCAAGAGCATTTCTTCCATGGTCAATTCATGGGCTGGTCCTTCTACTGTATGGCTTACAGTGACAGAGTCTGGGTCGGAGCTTGAAGATACACTCGAATCATAATTTGAATCAGTGCTTGAGCTAGAGCTTGAATCAGAGTTTGAATTAATAGTGCTTTCCTTGTTGCTTTCTTTTGTGCGTTCTTGGGCTGGAATTGGTTTGCGCGATTCTGCGTTGGCACATGAAGTTACAGAGGCAGCTGTCGCTATTAAAATGGTGAGGCTTAAGGCAAGTGTTTTTGGTTTGTCATTCATTTTGCTCTGCCCTATTTTGTTTTAGTAAAGCGCAATCGGCCTTTTATACTACCCCTGACCCAGTGTCATAGCACTAGGGCTTTCCCTAAGAAAACAATTCGGCAGCGTTTTGACTACATGTAGAGCTTCGGCAAAGATCTTCTGTAGCGTAAGTCTAGCTAGCTTCTTTGCCAGTAAGAGAGCAAATTGTTTCAGCGAATCTGATACCAAATACGATTTCCTTGACATGCCTGGGTGTGTTTGTGTTAGTAATCGTTAATACCATTCAACTCACCCACACAAGAACCGCTGCTTAACCTAACCAACCAGTGCCACTATCTCAACCTTTTCACCAGCAACTTTATTGCTGCTATTAGGCCGTTTTTCATTGATGCAGTCAGCAGCCATAGGCATCAAGCGATAAAGACAAGAGCGATTGCGATAGTTGTGACGCCAATGTGGTGGCATTGCCTATTTGGCTTTAGCACGAATCGCAATTTTAGTTCGGTAAAGTAAACATGCGGAGCTACGAGTATGACCACACGTATGAAGCTGCAAGAGCCAACGGCTGCTCATGAGATTGCTGCTGGCTACGACAAGATTGTGAGAGCTGAGCTGACCGAGACAGAAGAAGCCGTCTACAACGCCTTCTATACGGTGCTGTTTCTCGACGTCAACCACGTGCCCGAAGACAGCGATGCCACTGCTCTGCAGCAACTGGCCGAGGCCTACGACAATGCCGATAAAGCGGTGGCTGCTCTGCACAGTGGCAACTACCTGCGTGCCCTGCGTCTGGCTCAGCTTGTCTCCTCCTTCCTCGATCAATGCTCCCAACTGATCGAACTGGTGGAGTTTCCCTGCCGGGTCACTCTTCCCGGGTGGGAGGCCTGACGCAAACGTATCTAATGGTTTGGTGATCGTCTCTTTCGTCACTGGCTTTTGGGCCGAGGTCTGGTATCTGAACTGCTCTCTGCGCCAGGAAGGACTATCTCTTTCCTTCGCTCTTGCTCTCAATGCCAAGGCCCTGAACGACAGCATCTTCGCGGTGCTCTGGCGTGGTGGTGTAGCATTCGTATTGCTCATGGCAGTCAATCTGCTTGTTGATCTGTTGCCACTGCCAGCAGTGCACGATCCTTTCGCTGAACTGCTCAAGTCGTTTTCCGGTTGGCCTCAACTGGCCCTTGTGGTGATGGCCATTTCTGGTCCTGTGTTCGAAGAGATCGTCTTTCGTGGATTTCTCTTCAATATGATCAGGTCGAGCCTTCGTCGCAATTCCCGAGCAATCGGCACCGGCCATGCCGATCTCATCGCTGTGGCTGTGAGCGCTGCAATGGTTGCCCTCATGCACTTCAACCTCAGTGGCTTCCTCGCCTACTTTGTCGTTGGATCCGTGTTGGCTGAGTCGTATCGGCGTTCTGGATCACTCTGGGTGCCGATTACAGCTCACTGCCTCAATAATGCCGTTGGCGTGGCTCTGATACTGCTTAGCTGACGTCAAGCATCGACAACCTCAAACAACTCAATAGGTTCTTCTATGAGCATTCCTTCCGTCAATGTTCTCCCCGGCGAAAATGCCTGCAACGGCGAGGGTAAGGTCACCCTCTTACATTTGCAGCAGCCGGATGGCACGTTTCGACAGCTTCAAGGAAGTCGGCTGTCTGGCGGTACGTTCAGCCGCTTGATCGCTTCTCGCGCTGGCATCATCACCTTGCTTGCCCCTGCTCTTCCTGGTCCGGTAGTATCGCCCTACTGCTGGTATGCCGAGCCCGCCACCATCAACCACCGGGGGCTTTTTATCCTCCGCACTGACTTCCGCGAGAGCGACTGGCTCATTGCCGTCGAAGATCAATACCACAGTTGCGATCCCGGCTGGGCCTATCACCTGCTCATGGGTCGCCTGCCTAACGGCATCACGTCGGTGACCGAGCTCGTCAACCTCCTTTACTCCACCATCGAGCTCTTGAAGCCTAGCGGTGGAGTGATGCTCTGTCGGCAGTTCAATTTGCTCTGACGCTGGAGCGGGAATGCTCGGTCTGCTCTGAGAGCAAGGATGCTCCCCTCTCAACCGGTCTATCTGTTAACTGAGGTACCTATCATGTCTAGCATCTCTGCAAAGCTCGGTCTCTCCCGGAGCGCCGCTATGTCGCTGCTGTTGATTCTGGCTGCGGTCTTGTTGCTGCTGGCTTTCAATGACGCGGCGCAGAGCTTTCTCGGCCTGCCTATTGCCGCTGCGATTTGCCTGATTGCCCTGACAATTTTGGCGCTGTTGCATTTCAAAGTCGGTCACCAGAAGGATGAATGGCCTCTGCGCTTCTACCTCTGGTTCTTTTGTTTGCTGTTTGCCGGGTCCTTCTCCTGCACTAGCATTCCAATCGATTTGGGTCCGCTGGCCTGGATTACGGCTAAAGGCAACCACGTTAGCTACATGCAGGCTGCTTTTGTGGCGCTGCAGCAAGTGCTTCATCTGGGACTTAGCGTGGCCGCTCGGAGAGCTGATCGCAAAGAGCTGAAAAGCTCTATTGCTCCCGAGCCGTTCACTGTTATTCCTGGCCCCTTCATAGACCTTGAGCTTCTCTGGCCTTGTCATTGCATCCGCGGTGATCAAGGCGCCGCTGCAGAAGTTTTCGGCTTCGACGTTGTCTAAACTTTAACCGGAGAGAATCGATGAGCCATTTCAACCGTACCAGCACCAGTGCCGACTTTCGCTACTACGGCCTGACCATGGTGTTGCACCGGGCTCGCGGTGTGAAGCAATGGGGGCCGAGTCGGCTTTTCATGCCGGTGGATGGCGTTGGTTATAGGCGCAACTCCTGCCCGATCACCAGCGTTACCATCAAGGTCAACGCCGAAGGACGCATGACTTCGGCGATCTGCCGCTAATCTGTACAGCAGAAAAATGTCACTGCTGTCAAAGCTGATATTTCGGAGACTGCCATGACCCTAGACAAGCTCGTGATCACCTTGGTTGGCGCGGCTGTAAGTGCAATTGCTGTGGCCTTCATGGCGGCAGTGCTGCACCTTGATTCGGCCGCAGCCTTGCTCTTTAGCGCGATGGTCGCTGCTGTCAGTGCTTTCCAGCCCCGCACCCTCGGCCAGGTAGAACTGTTCGACAACCTCAAACTGGCTCTGCTCGCGGCAATGATTGCCGTGGTGGTGGGCTTGATCGCCGTCGCCATGCAACAGAAGGTTACTTACTGTGCTGGCATTTCCTTCTACTGCGCCAGTTTGATCATGCAAATTGCCGCTGTTCACATCGAGAACCAGCGTAAAAGGGGCCGCTAGACCGCGGTTCTCTTACCGTCACTGTTTCTCGTTCAAACCCTAAACCAACCCAAAACCAAGATCTCGGAGAAAAACCCATGTGCGTTTCTACTCAACCAGCTGTCCTGGCTGACACCACGGTTGGTGCTTTCGAAGATCGTACCGGCATGCGCTACCTGGCGTATCAGAACCTCGTTCAGAGCCTGGTTAAGCCGCGCCCCATACCAAACGCCATGCCCACTCGTCATTACACTTCCAGGAGCATGCCTGCTGTCGTCAGTCGCAGTGGCGCCGCCGTGGCACACCAGCAGTGGAGTTTCGAAGAGGCCGTGGTGCCCTCCCCCCTGGCGGCGCTGGTGCCCGCTGTCCGTACTGGAAATGCCATGATTCTGCCCATCCCCGACGATGTGGCCAACATCCAGGTGATCGACACCACTGAGTGCGAGCATTTCCTCAAGGATATTCGTGAGGCCCTCACTCCGCTGACCCTGGCAGTCTCCAAGTCGATCAGCTTCGGCCCGGAGCGTGGCGGCCCGGTGCGCATCATAAACTTCGATGTTTACACCATCGTTGTTGCCCGCGATGCCGCTGACATCGAAACCGTGCTCAACAGCGATGCTGTGCCAGAGGAGCGTCGCCCGACCATCAGTGCGGCTATGATCCAGGCCTACACCGAGTGGTACCCGGGTTGGGCCATCGCGGTCTGCTGCTTCAGCACCACCGAGCCCAAGGTGGCAAAGCCCTTGCTCTTTGGCTACCGGCCTACTAAGCAGGACGACCCGGACATGTTCTTCATCCCCACCCTAGACGCTCACGATGGCGGTGTTCCCGATCTGACGGCAGATGTCGAGGTCGATCACACCATTTTCGTCGCCACCAATGACATGGCGGCCAGCCTCAAGCACTGGGTCGATTACAGTGATGCTCACGGCTTCTCCGAGCCTTCCAGCGTGATCGAGCGTCTTCCCCGGGCCGTGGCTGGTCGACAGATCCGGCGCATGATGCGCAATGGTGACATCGTTATTCGTCGGGCTGATCTGGCCGCTGGTGTCTTCCGCGGCCTCCGTGCCCTGCCGCCTGGTGCCACCACCAAGGTTACCCCGGTCTTCGTCTCTTAGGGCGGAAATAGGAGCAGCCGCTTGCCAATCGCTTCTTGCCAGCTCGATCTTGTCGACTGGCGGAGGCGGCTGCTCTTTCAACCCATAGGTGAATCACAGAGAGAACAACATGAATGACATGCAAGACGCCTTCAGCACCAGGCCTCGCAGAGATAACTTCACTGCGACCACTGCTTGCGGAACCAAGCTCTCAGGCTTTAGTCACAGTGGCATCCGGGCCGGCGGAGATTGGACTGTTTACGCCTACGATGGTGTATTGGTGGTGGCGGAGCATGCCTCCACCGTCTACGCCGCTGATGGCTCAAAGGTGATCGCCAAGCGCGGTTCGCTTGTGATCGCCGAAGAAGGTTCAGAGGCCACCGCCGAAGAAGGTTCTGAGGTCTTTGCCGATTATGGCTCGAAGGTCACAGCTATGAGCGGTTCGATGATCAGCGCCATGGCCGGTTCGACTGTTCATGCCGAGGCCGGTGCGAAGATCCAATTCAAGGAGGGGGGAGCAATCATCGTTCCGCTCAGCACTTAAGGGTCTCTGGGCACCACCTGCGGTGTCCTGTGGTTTGGCCAGAAACTAGCTGAACTTTGTTCGGCTACAACACTCCAATAATGAGGATTTTTCCATGACCTTCAGCTCTCTGAAATCGACCACTGTTCGCCTCGCCTTGGCTATTTGCACCCTCGGCTTGGCTGTCACCCTCTCCGGTTGTGGCACTGGAGGCGGCGTGCGCATTGGTGGTGGTACTGCCACTGGTGCCGTCGCTGGTGGTATCTATAGCCTTGCCACCCAAGATGGTGGGCGTGGTGCTTTGATTGGCACCGGCGTTGGCATGTTCGCCGACCTGCTCAATGGTCAGCCACCCCTTGAGGTGGAGCCCTATTACGGCGAGCGGCGTCCTGTCTATCACGGCTACCAGGGCTATCAGCCTGACTATCGGGATTATCAGCGGGATTACCGGCCTGATTATCTCGGCGATGGACCTTCCTACCGCGGCTATCAGAGCGAGTATCGGGAGGTTCGCCGCTACTACGATAGTGGTTGCTATTGCTATTACAACGATTAACCTCCTCGAGCACAGGTGAAAATAATGACACTCCGTTAAGAACTACTCTCCGTGGCAGACGCCGAGTTTCAAGCCAGCGAAGCCTTGCTGCGTGCAGTTAAGGAAGAGATCTCCCGGCGCCATTAAAATTTGGCGGGACAAGTTGAAGTTTATGCTGGCTGCACTTGTCGATCAAGTTGATTCGCGTCAGCGCGTTTCAATCTTCGCCAGCATTCGGGATTGTGTGCATCATATCAACGCCCTTGCCGGCTATAGGCCGCAGAGGCTGAGCGTTCTGGAGCGACTGGAGGAGCTGCAGTGCAACGAAGCAATCGCTTCTTGCCCGGTTTGCTTGTTTGAAATTAAGGAAGAGATCCAGGCTCTGAAGCAACGGCTTGGCACCGTTTAGCTGCACTCGCTAGCGGCTCTTTATGGCAGGGGCTTAGGCTTCTGCTTCTTTGAACAGCGCCAGAGAAGAGATTCTCTGGCGCTCCATCTGATGAAAAACTAGGCAAGATTCTTCAATGAATGCGAATGCGGGCCTTACTCATCACTTTGAGCGCCGCCCGGACTTTTTCTTCATCCCGTCTTTAAAAAAGCCTCGCCGCTACTACGGCAAGTAAAAGGAGGAGACATTTTTTTCTTGGAAATAGCGCTAAGTGCCAGTATTGCTTCCAGCAGAGAAAATCCTTCGAAATTTCGCTAGAGATCTTCAATACCCTTGGTGCACAGTTCTCAGTGATGAGCAATTGAAGCCAAGACTGGCGGTGAAGAGCATGGGTGACGGTGGTATCTCTAGGTCGGGTACACTCGGGTACTAATCGAAGGAACTCGGCCTTCCTTGAACAGTTCAAAACCCAGTGCCCATACCCCTTTTTTGGGGTTCAGAATAGTGGACGTGTAGCGAAGATCATGCGCGGCCACTGAAGCCCATAAGAACTGATCTTTACCAATGTCTCTTATTGTGATTGATTGAGTCTTTCCATACGGAAGGCTGTAGCTTGTATTCCAACGATTTTCGTTATTGCCATCGAAATGCATTTTAGTTGATAGCACATGCAGCGGCCTCCCGGCTGTCATCGATTTAAATTCAAGGGAGCCAGCTTTAGAGAGTCCAACTTGTAGAAATAACGTGGGTTTGTCGGCTATGTCTATGCAAGGCTTGAATGCACTATCGAAGGCGAATATTCTAGATTGGCCACGTAAGATTTTCTCACTGGTTTGTTGCCCAAGAAGACCGTCCAAGCTGATGTGTTGAGGAAGTTCATCCTTCTCTCTCCCAAATCTGCTTAACATGCCAGCGCGATTCGATTGAGCAGAATTTGTTAGTGGCGAAACTTCCTTTGGCACCAATGACAGTGTTAGATCTTGGCTGCGCTTAGGTAGGCTTTCGCTCGCAGTTATAAGTGAGTGCGCCGTTTTGCCTTTTGTGGCAGCAACAATCCCTATCATGGCAACAACACCGGCACCGGCAAAACTGGCTTCAACCGGGTGCTTTTCAGCTAATTGAGCGGTCTTTCTGACGACATCCGAGACTTCAGCAAATAAGTTCGGTCCGCTGCTGAAACTCGTTTCTTCTTTCGCGCTCTCAGAATCACTGATAGGCATTCTTGAACCCCACATTAGGATATTTGCAGTAGGCCGCTATTTGTATTTTCGAAAGTCTGCAAGCGACTGCTTGCTACTGGCTATGGAAGTCTATATAGTCGCGTTCTTGGTTTTGCTGGCATGGTGTATGACGCATTTGCGATCTGCGGGCGTATGGATCTGGTGCTTCGCGAATTTCTATGTGTCCGCTGCCTGTTTCATAAGCACGTAGTCCACGCTTTTCACCAGGTTCAAAATTGCGTTGATGTGGTGGCAACCTGCGTTCGGCTTCTTCTTCGATACGCACTTCTTTCATGGCATACTCCCAAGCTTTGGGGCTGCGCTTACTGATTTGCTCTCTAAGATCAAGGGCCCGATCCCAGTCGCGTGAGTCGCCTGATTTCCAGAGGTCGTAGGCGAGTTCAGCTGCGCGTACATTATCGGCGAAAGTGGAAGGCTCGTCTTTATGTTTGCTCTGACGATGGTGCTGATTCTCGGGCTGGCAATGTTTGTCGCTCATGGCTAATTCCTTCAATCGAGTCATTCTTCTTTCTTCGCACTCGGCATGGCTCAATTGCGATGTGCTGAGTATTGAAGCAATCGCGTAAGAAAGACGTAAGTACATCAAGATGGTTTTCTTAAAACTGTCAGGCAAGTTTCGCTGGGTTACCCCCACCTTTAAGTCGTTCAATCCGAATGCTCTTTAAGCAATCTGCGGCTCTAGTGATTCTTTCTTTCGAATTTATTAGACCGGTCTAGTAGTTAAAAGTAAAAGAAAAAGCAGCAGGGTTGCTGCTGCTTTTCCCGAAAGAAGAAGCGCGTTGTAGCGCGCCTCTCCTTTTCTTCGCTGAGAATTAGTGCAAATCGCTACAGCGATCTGCCTTTGTCTCGTGGGCGACGCTTACTTGGTGTCGGCCGGGGCGTCCGAAGTGGTGGTGCCCATGCCGAGCTTGGCGCGCAGGCGGTCACGGCCGGCGTTGGCAGCGACCTGCTCGGCCAGCTT
>Ga0075152_10000020_pt1 | contig 147204 bp, 148 predicted proteins | sample JI61114C2DNA_FD_70964 | JGI IMG/M metagenome (GOLD analysis project Ga0075152, IMG submission 70964) | Wastewater effluent complex algal communities from Wisconsin, to seasonally profile nutrient transformation and Carbon sequestration -... | ecosystem: Engineered > WWTP > Effluent > Algae...
TGTCAGTTTTCGATGGCAGTATACTGATGAATACTTGGAGCGGGTGAAGGGAATCGAACCCTCGTCGTAAGCTTGGGAAGCTTCTGCTCTACCATTGAGCTACACCCGCGCGCGGATTTCCTTGCCAGTACATGGCCGGGAACGCGAGAGGCCAAAATTACGTGATTGCATACTATACGCAAGCAATTCCAAGACTTGCTTGCTGTGCCCACCGGGTCTGGGGCGGTCGGCAGCGCGCAATGAGCCATATGACGTATTTCCGCTTGACCGAGCGGCCCCTGCGGCCCTGAGGTGAGGAAATGGCGATGCCGGGGGCTTTTGTAATATTTGGCGCGACGGGCGACCTTGCCCGGCGAATGCTTTTCCCGTCGCTCTACTTCCTGGATGCGGACGGCTTGCTGCCTGCCCGATTGCGAATCATTGGTGCCGCGCGGTCGGTCCTGACCGACGCTGACTTCCGGAAACAGGTGGAGGGATGGGTTCGCGAGCGGGCGGGCGCATTCTTCTCCGAAGAGGCGTGGGCCAGCTTTGTCACGCGGCTGTCCTATGCGGCGGGGGATTCGACATCGCCGGACGCCTACACGGTGCTTCAGGAGAAGCTGAAGGGCGCGGAGGGTGGCGCGCTGTTCTACCTGTCGACCTCGCCTGCCCTCTACATTCCCATCGTGCAGGGGCTCGCCGCTGCGGGCCTCACTTCGCCGCCCAACGGCGTGATCGTGGAAAAGCCGATCGGCAATAGCGGTCGCACCTGTGACGAGATCAACAGCGCCATCGCCGAGCACTTCCCCGAGAACCGGACGTTCCGGATCGACCACTATCTCGGCAAGGAGGCGGTGCAGAATCTCATAGCCCTGCGGTTTGCCAACGCGCTGTTCGAGCCATTGTGGAACCGGCATTCGATCGACCATGTGCAGATCACCGTGGCCGAAACGCTCGGCGTCGAAGGCAGGTTTGGCTACTATAACGAATACGGCGCGACGCGCGACATGGTGCAGAACCACCTGTTGCAGCTGCTGTGTCTGATCGCGATGGAGCCTCCGTCCGACATGCGGCCGGAAACGATGCATGGCGAGAAGGTGAAGGTGCTGCGCGCGCTTCGCCCCATTCGCGATTCGGAGCTGATCGAGAAGACCTCGCGCGGCCAGTATGTGCGCGGCGTCGCCGACGGCAAAACCGTTCCCGGATACACGGACGAGGAAGGCGGGAAGGCTTCGGATACCGAGACCTTCGTCGCGCTGTGCGCCCATGTCGACAACTGGCGCTGGGCGGGCGTGCCCTTCTACCTTCGCACGGGCAAGCGCATGCCGATCCGTCATTCGCAGATCGTGATCGAATTCCGGGATGTGCCGCACTCGATCTTCACCGGCGCGCCGCTGATGGCCAACAGGCTGGTCATCACGCTGCAACCGTCGGAATCGATATCGCTCACGATCATGAACAAGACTCCGACGCTGACGCAGGGTGGATATGAGCTCCAGCCCTTGTCGCTGAACCTCTCGCTGATCGACGCATTCAAGGGCGAGAAGCGTGTTCGCATCGCCTATGAGCGCCTGCTGCTGGAGGCGATCTCCGGCAGCACGACGATGTTCGTCCACCGGGACGAGGCGGATGCCGCCTGGACCTGGATCGACCGCATCATCGAAGGCTGGGCGCGCACGGGGCTGAAGCCCACTTCCTATCCCGCTGGCAGCTGGGGCCCGGCCGGCGCCTTCGCGCTCACTGAACGCAACGGACATAGTTGGCACGAATGAGCACGGTAACGAGCCACGAAGAATCCTTCTTCCCAGACCGCAAGCGTCTGTTCTCCGGCCTCTGCCAGGACATGCATGAACGGCTGGCCGAAATCATCCGCAAGCGACGCAAGGCCTCGATGTCGCTGGCTGGCGGCACGACGCCGGGCCAGCTTTATGACGCGCTGTCCAATACGGTGCTGGCTTGGGAGAAAGTGACGATCACGCTTACGGACGAGCGATGGGTGAGCCCTGAGGACCCCGCATCGAACGAATACCTGATCCGCGACCTGCTGATGAAGCGGCGCGCGGCGGGAGCGACGTTTGTTCCGCTGAAGACGAACCACGCCAAGGCTTCAGGTGGAGCGGGCACGGCGGAGAAGCGCATCACGCCGCTCATGCCGTTCGACATCTGCCTGATCGGCATGGGGCCGGATGGGCATATCGCGTCGCTGATCCCCGGCGCCGAGGGCTATGCTGCGGCGGCCGACCCGAACACCACGAAGAAGCTCGCTGGCATTCACGCGCCGGGCGCCGCCGGCGCGCCGGAGCGGATGACGCTGACCGTGCCCGGACTATTGTCGTCGCGCCGCATCGTTGTGCTGTTCATGGGCCAGGACAAGCTGAACGTGTACAACGAGGCCAAGGCTGGCGAGGGATCGTCGCCCCTGAAGGCGTTGCTGGCGCAGAAGAAAGTACCGGTTCACGCCTTCTGGGCGCCGTGATCAGGGTTTGTCTGATCACGGCCTGATCGGTTCAAGGCCCGCAGCGCGGACCTGACGCTTGAGGCTCCACGCGTTGCCGCCGTGCTGGTCGCAGAGTTCGGGCGCGAACTCCCACGCCCTCACCGAGTTCTGAGCGACGCCGAGGCGATTGCCGTTGCCGGACTGCGTGATGGCGCCCGCGTTGTTGTTGCCGAGCTGGACAAGGCACGCCGCATTGTTGTCGCCCGTCTGGGTGATCGAGCCCGAGTTGTTGCTGCCGAGCTGGTAGACCGCGCCGGAGTTGTTGACGCCTTCCTGGACGATCTGCCCGGTGTTGTTCGCGCCGCGTTGCGTGACGCCGGCGCGGTTGGCCGGGCCGTTCTGGCTGACGGCTGCGCCGTTACCGCGACCTTGCTGGCTGATCTCGGCGGTGCTGCGCCCCTGCCCTGCGAACAGGGACGGCCGGGTCTGCGCGTGGGCGGCGGAGACGCCGAGAACGCCGATGAGGGCGGCGGCTGCGAGCTTCAGGCGAAGGGTGGACATGTGATCGCTCCGATCAGAATGGCAGACTAGGACCGCGTGTCGCGGCAGATCTCGCGGCCATTCGCGCGCACTTTCAGGACGGCGCGATATGTGTCGCCGCGTTCGAACGAGATTTCGGACGCGCCGAGCTTCACGCGCTCGCCGCGGGCGGCGTCGAACGGGCCACCCTGGTTGATGTCTGACGAGCCGGCGGCGCCTGTCCTGGTGATGACCAGCGAGTATTCGCCGTCGAGCGTGCGGTCAGCGCGGACAACTGGCGTGATGCGGATGCCGTTCGCCGTGCGCACCACGTCGATATCGCAAGTGAAATCGGCGCGCACGACAGCAGGCGGCGCGAGCGGCTCCGGCGCGATCACGCGCGGCGCGGGGGCCGGAGGGAGGACAGGTTCGGGCGCGATCGCATCGGGGGCGGGCGTGCGCAGCGGAGGCGGGCCGCCATCGAGCACGGGCGGCGCCGGGGGAGCTGCGTCGAGCGAGGCGATCAGGCCGCCGTCAGCCATTCTGCCGTCAGATTGCGTCACGATCGCGGTGTTGGAACCGCCGGTGGAGACGGCTTCCTGCGAGACGGCCGAGGAACAGGCGGCCAGCACAAGCGAAGCCGACGCCATCATCAGGCGGAGAGAGATATCTTTGGTCATGGGAAAAGCCCCCGTTCGTTTGTGCCGCTGGAGGGTTCCGGCGGCGAGGGGCCCGACGAGTGAATTCACCCGCCGGGCCGCCGATGCGTTAATTGTAGCCGCTCTGCACGACCACCGAGATGTTGCCTTCGCCGCGCTGGCGGACCGTCACATCCTGGCCGTTGCCGGTCTGGATGATGGCCGAGGCATTGTTGGTGCCGACTTGATCCGTGACAGCGCGATGGTTCGTGCCCATCTGCGCCGTACCGGCGACGTTGTTGTAGCCGGTCTGGCTGGTCGTGGCCTGCAGGCGCAGGCCGTCCTGGGCCGTAACGGCGAGGTTGGCTTCACCGCGCTGCTGCGTCGTCGAGCTGTTGCGCGTGCCGTACTGGTCGACGCGCAGGAAGTTGTTGTAGCCCGACTGGACGCTCTGCGAGTAGTGGCCGCGGCCGCCCTGGACTGTGACTGAGCCGTTGCGATCACCGTTCTGGGCGACGGCGACGCCGTGGCCACGACCGGTCTGGTCGATCTGAACGCGGTTGCGGCCCTGGGCTTCGGCGACGCCTGCTCCAGCAAGGATGGCCATCGCGAGCGCTGCTGAAAGAATGCGTTTCATAAGTAGAACTCCGTTTGCTCTCGCGCACCTATCGAAGCGCGACACGAGCAAGATGGGGTTCGGCGGATGAGCGCTGGCTGAACAGCGCGTTCGGTATGCAGATCAAACTGCATCGGCTGCATGACATATGATTACAGAATTCGGTGAACGCTTCTTCAGAGTCGCGTTGCGATCTCGCAGAAGCGATCGATGTCATCTTCGTTGTGATAGAGGCCGAGGCCGATGCGCAGCACATCGCCGCGCAGGTCGGTGACGACTTCGGATGCAGCGAGCGCCTCCTGCCATGCGCGTGCACGCGGACTTTCAAGCGCGAGGAAGCGCGCGCGGGGTTGAAGGATGCCTGCATTGAGAAGGCGCGCTGAGCCGAGACCCGTCTCATCAAGCTCTGCTGCGAGTGAGTTGAGGAGCGGATCGACGTGTGCGTTGACCTTCGCGGTGCTGAGACCTTCGCGCTTCAGCATCGCCTGCACAGCGTTGAAGCGGTAGAGGCCCGAGGGATCGAAGGTTGCGCCGGCATAGCGGCGCGCGTCTTTCGCATAGCCCACTTGCCCCGGCTGCAGCGCGAGATCATCGAAGGCCGCAAACCAGCCGGTGTTTTCGGGACGCTCGCCATAGCCCGGCGGCGCATGCATGAAGCACACGCCCTCGCCCGCCATCGCATACTTGTAGCCGCCGCCGAGATAGAAGATGCGGTTGGCGATAGGGGCGAGATCAACGTCGATCGCCATGAAGGCGTGATAGCCATCGAGCACCACCCACGGACCATCCGGATGGGCGATGGCGGCCAGGTCTTCCAGCCGACGGAAAATGCGGCCTGAGCCAAACATGACGTGGCTAACAAAAATGAGATCATGATCGCCGCTGCGTGCGCGCTCGATGAAGGCGTCGGCGAAGGCGGGGTCGTCTGTTGCGATGGTTTCGAGATCGATGGCGCCGGATTCGGCCCAGCGTGCGGACTGGCGGCGGAAGGAGTGAAACTCGCCATCGCTGGCGAGGACGCGGGGCCTGGGCCGCCCGATGGCGGAGAGGATGCGGACGATCAGTTCATGTGTGTTCGGCGCGAAGACGATGCTGTCGGGCGATGGGAGGTTGAGTTCGGCCGCGATGTGGCGCTGCGCTTCGGGCCAGACCTCACCCATGATGCGGTCCCATTTGTGGTCCGCGAGACGCGCGGCGTCGTTCCATGCTTCCTGCTGTCCATCGAAGCTGGCGTCAGGCCAGAGGTGATGACTATGCGCTGCCATGTGAAGGCGATGCGGCGCAGCGCCGAGCGCACGGGAGAAGAGATGCCGGAAGCTCACAGCCTGTTCCTGAGGGTCCAGAGTTCGGGGAAGCAGCGCTTGCCCAGCGTGCTTTCAAGATAGGAGACGCCGGCCGAGCCGCCCGTGCCGGGTTTGCCGCCGATGATGCGGGCGACCGTGACCGCGTGGCGATGGCGCCAGGTGGCCAAGGCGTCGTCGACGTCGAGGAGTTTTTCCGCGAGCTGGTAGAGATCCCAGAGGTTGTGCGTGTCGCGATAGACCTCGGCCCACGCGGCTTCGACCTCCGGGTCTGGCTGGTAGGGCTGGGTCCAGTCGCGGTTGAGAACGTGGTCGGGGAGCTTCACGCCACGCGTGGCGAGCGCGGCGTTGGCGTCGTCCCACAGGCTGGGGGATTCGAGGGCAGTGAGCAGCGCGGCTTGCGCGGCAGGCCGATCCTTCTGGATGGCGATGTGCTTGCCGTCTTTCAGGCCGAGCATGAATTCGACCGTGCGGAACTGGTCCGACTGGAAGCCCGAGCTGGGGCCGAGGACGGCGCGGAAGCTGGTGTAGTCCGACGGGGTCATGGTCGCGAGGACATCCCATGACAGAGTCATTACCGCCTGGATGCGGGAGACGCGGGCGAGCGACTTGTAGGCTTCGATCAGCGCGCCCTGGCGGACGAGGCCCTTTGCGAGGTGCAACTCGGAGATCACCTGCTTGAGCCACAGCTCCTTGGTCTGGTGGATGATGATGAAGAGCGCCTCGTCGTGCGTTTCGGACAGCGGCGTCTGGGCCGACAGCACCTTGTCCAGCTGCAGGTAGCGCGCATAGGTCATGTCTGCGGACATCGGGCCGGTCTCCTGAACTCAAGCGAGGAGGAAGCAGGCATCGCCCGCGGATGCAACAGCAAGGCACGTTCTTGCCCAAACGGCCGGCGGCGGCCAGTGTACGCGGCATGACATCAGTCGGCGTCCAGCAGTTACAGGAATACCTGTTGCCGTTGCTACGTGCGCTCGAGGGGTTGGGCTATATCTCCCGCCATCTCGATCCCATCGGCTATGCGCATATTCTTGCGCGCGCGGGTGGGTCGCATGTGGACCTGCGCGCAGCGAAGGCGGGGCTTGCCGAATGGGAGGCGCCCTACTCCGCGCTGCGTCCGCAGCTTGATCTGGCTGCTGACGAGACGCTGGCCGCCTATGACGGGTTGGAAGAAGCGGCGGGCCCGCCGGAGGACATCACGCGCGCTTTCCGCGCCCTGCGTCATGCACCGCGTGCACTGGAGGCGCTGTATCCGCTCGCCGGGATCGTGCCGCCGATCAGCCGCTTCTTTCTCGATCCTGCGATGCGCGAGGATGCGGAGCTGCACCATCGCTTGCTGCGCCAGCCGCCGGTGGAGAACACGGGCGTCATCCGGCTGGGTGACGAGCCCGATGCGCGGGACACTGTGTGGGTCTATGTGCCGGAACCGTATGACCCCGCCGCGCCCGCGCCGGTCGCCTTCGTGCTGCATGGCGGATCGGGCCGCGGGCGCGCTTTCCTGTGGAGCTGGGTGCGGGCGGCGCGAAGCCGGGGCGTGATTGTCGTCGCTCCGACATCGCTGGGACAGACGTGGGCGATACAGGGACCCGATCCGGATTCGCCGCGCCTTGCCGCCGTGCTCGCCTTCATGCGCGAGACGTGGGCAATCGACGAGCGCCGCATGCTGCTGGCTGGCATGAGTGATGGGGGCACGTTCTCCTACACGTCCGGCCTTGTTGGAGACTCGCCCTTCACGCATCTGGCGCCGGTGGCGGCGGCCTTCCATCCACTGCTGGTAGCGATGGCGGATCATGACCGCCTCAGGGGACTCCCGCTGCACATCATCCATGGCGTGCGCGACTGGATGTTTCCGGTGCAGATGGCGGAGGAGGCGCGTGAGCATTTCACAGGCGCGGGCGCGAATGTGACCTACAGGCGGCTCGACGATCTGAGCCATGCCTATGGCGGCGATCTCAGCAGCATGATCCTTGACTGGCTGGTGGACAATCCGCGCTGACGCGCCGAGGCGCAGGGACAGCGCGCAGGACAACGACCTATCGGTGAAAATTCCGGCTGCGGGTTGTTCTGATCGGAGACTGCGGGTCTATATGCCCTGATAGAGCAGAGGTCCCGGCATGACGCAGCTTCATCCGAAAATCGCCGAGGTTACGGCGCGCATCGAGGAGCGCAGCAGGGACAGCCGCGCCGACTATCTGGCGCGCATGCAGGCGGCGAAGGATGCGGGGCCGGGGCGGCAGCATCTTTCGTGCGGGAACCTGGCGCATGCTTTCGCGGCGGTGCCGCTGGGCGACAAGCTGACCATCCGGGGGCGCGCGCCGAACATTGGCATCGTCACCAGCTATAACGACATGCTGAGCGCGCATCAGCCGTTCAAGGACTATCCCGACATCATCAAGGATGCGGCGCGGAAAGTAGGCGCGGCGGCGCAGGTGGCCGGGGGCACGCCGGCGATGTGCGATGGTGTCACGCAGGGGCGGCCGGGGATGGAGCTGTCGCTGTTCTCGCGCGATGTGATTGCGCTGAGCACGGCCGTGGCGCTGACGCATGATGCGTTCGATGCGGCGCTGATGCTGGGCACGTGCGACAAGATCGTGCCGGGGCTGGTGATCGGCGCGCTGGCGTTCGGACACCTGCCGGTGATCTTCTCGCCGGCGGGGCCGATGCCGTCTGGGATCAGCAACAAGGAGAAGGCCAGCGTGCGCGAGAAGTTCGCGCTTGGGCAGGTTTCTCGCGAGCAACTGCTGGAAGCGGAGGCGGCGAGCTATCACACGGCGGGCACGTGCACCTTCTATGGCACGGCCAATTCCAACCAGATGATGATGGAGTTGATGGGGCTTCACCTGCCCGGCACCGCGTTCGTCAATCCGGGCACGCCGTTGCGCGATGCGCTGGTGCGAGCGGCGGCTGTGCGGTGTGTGGAGCTGGCGCAATCGGGCGAAGGCGCGATGGCGCATGTGGTCGATGCGAAGTCGATCGTGAATGCGATTGTCGGCCTGATGGCGACGGGTGGGTCGACGAACCATGCACTGCATCTACCCGCGATGGCGCAGGCAGCGGGTATCGTGGTGGACTGGAACGACTTCTCCGAGATTTCGTCGGTCGTGCCGCTGCTGTCGCGCGTCTATCCGAACGGGACGGCGGATGTGAACCAGTTCCACGCGGCGGGCGGCATGGCGTTCATCACGCGCGAGCTGCTGTCGGCTGGCCTGCTGCATGGCGACACCAACACGGTCGCGGGCAAGGGGCTGGCGGCGTACACGCAGGAGCCGTGGCTGGATGGAGATACGCTGCGCTGGCGCGATGGCGCGGCGGAGACGCTGGATGAAAACATACTGCGTCCTGTGCATTCGCCGTTCGAGACAGAGGGCGGCATTCGCCTGCTGCAAGGAAACCTTGGGCGCGGCGTGATCAAGATCTCGTCCGTGCCCAAGGATCGGCGTGTGATCGATGCGCCAGCGGCAGTGTTTGAGACACAGGCGGATTTCACTGCCGCGTTCAAGGCGGGGAAGCTGGATCGGGATGTGATCACCATCATGCGCTTCCAGGGGCCGCGCGCGAACGGGATGCCGGAGCTGCACTCGCTGACGCCGGCGATGACGGCGCTGCAGAACAAGGGGTTCAGGGTGGCGCTGGTAACGGACGGGCGCATGTCTGGCGCTTCGGGCGCAGTGCCGGCGGCGATTCACATGACGCCGGGAGCGGATCAGGATTCGTTGCTGGCGCGCATACAGGATGGCGATCGCGTTGTGCTGGATGCGGAACAGGGCACGCTTGAGCTGATGGTTGATCCGGCTGAGCTGGCGGCGCGACCGAGGGCGCAGGCGCCGGCGGCGGGACATGGCTGGGGCCGCGAGCTGTTTGCGCCGCTGCGGGCTCTGGCGGGCGACGCGGAAGCGGGCGGCGGGATATTTCACTTTCTTGGAGCTGGAGCACGGTCATGACTGTTGATGAACTCATGGCGGTGCAGCCGGTGATCCCTGTGATCACTGTCGAGCGTGTGGAAGACGCGATCCCACTGGCGAGCGCGCTGGCGGGCAATGGATTGCGCGTGCTGGAAGTCACGTTGCGCACGCCGGCCGCCCTCGCCTGCATTCGCGAGATGACGAAAGTGTCCGGCGCGATTGTTGGCGCGGGGACGGTGCTGTCGGCGAACGATGCGATGCTCGCGCGCGAGGCGGGAGCGACGTTCATCGTCACGCCGGGTCTTTCTGCTGCGACGGTGGCGGCGGCGCGCGAGTCGAACATTCCGGTCCTGCCGGGGATCGCGACGGCGACTGAGCTGATGCAGGGGCTGGACCTCGGGCTGACGCGGTTCAAGTTCTTTCCGGCGGAACAGGCTGGCGGGCGAGCGATGCTGGATGCGTTCCGCGGGCCGTTTGGCGCCGTGAAGTTCTGCCCGACGGGCGGCATCTCGCTGGAGCTGGCGCGCGATTATCTCAAGCGGCCGAATGTCGGATGCGTTGGCGGCGGCTGGGTGTGCCCCACCAAGCTGATCGACGCGAAGAAGTGGGACGAGATCGGCGTGCTGGCGAAGGAAGCAGCTGCGTTGCCGCGCGGCTAGCTGGTGCGAAGCTGGTCTCGGCGCGGCGGGCCCGCCATGACGAGCATGGTGACCTGCACGGCGAGAGCCAGTGAGAGATAGCCCACCGCGCCCATGATCTGCGGCATGGGGCCATCGCCGAACACCATCAGGCCGGTGTTGGTGGCGAGCAGGTGATCGCGCAGCATGCCGAGGCCCACGAAACCGGCGAAGAAAGTGGCGACGCCGGTCCAGCCCATGGCGCGCATCATGCGCCAGCCGACGAGGCCGGCCGCGCCGCCGAACACGAACGCCACCGATAGCGCAAGCGCGAGCGTGGCGAGCACGTCGTTCGTTTCGGGATAGGTCCACCAGTCCTGCTGCGCGGCCAGGGCATCCCAGCCGATGTTGAAGACTGCTGCGACGACACCGCCGGCGAGAGCAGCCGTGGCGCGTTTTCCGCCCGCGCGCGTAAGCCAGACCAGCGCCGCAAAGACGGCGGGCGAGGCAAGGCATACGGCAATGAGCACACCCGTCGACATGCGCGACACCAACAGCTGAACGAAGTTGAGTCTACGCGTGTGCGGCGGATGAAGAAAGAGTCATCTTGGCAGAAGCTTCAGAAATTCATCGTCACGCCAGCGTGTAGCGCCCGGCGTCATGGCGCGCAGGATTTCATTGGCCTGTCTTGCGACAACGAGACGACGATTGCGGAACAGGTAGAGCCGCTGGTCGCCGGCGCCGGCGGCCATGACGATGTCCTCGCCCTTGGCTGCATCGCCGATGGCGTCGCCATCAATGCCGGAGCGCGGGCTGGGACCGATGAGGCCGGGACGAAGCAGCCACCATGACAGGCCATAGCCGGGGTTGGCGGAGGTCGCCTCGAACAGCGCTGTGTGAACGCGCGGGTCCATGCCCTTGCCGCCATCGAGCACCCACTGGCCGAACTTCGCCCAATGCCGCGCGGTCAGGTGGGCGCCTTGAGGGAGGAAGGGGTTGCCGTCGGCCCCGCGTTTCCAGTCTGTCGGCTTGACGCCGAGCTGGTCGAACAGGCGAGCCTGCAGCCACACGACGGGGTCTTCCGGTTTGCCGGCTGCGCGCAGCTTTCGTTTCAGTACCTCACCGAAACACTGGAAGTCGGTTGGTCCGTAGACGAACTTCGCGCCGGGTTCGCGGACGGCCTTTGCCTTGATGGCGTCGGCATAGGCGGGCGGACGGGCGACCTCGCCCTCGCCCTGCAGTCCGGATGTCAGCGTCAGCAGGTGGCGGATGGTGATCTTGCTGCGGCTGTCGCCGCTCCATTCGGTCAGCGTCTTCGCGGCGGGCTCGTTGATGTCGAGCAGTCCGTCGGCCTGGGCGAGGCCCGCCATCACGCCGGTGAAGCTCTTCGTGCCGCTGGCCAGCTCCCATCCTTTTTCAGGGGCTCCGGGATCGGGATAGGTCTCGAACAGGACCTTGCCGTCCTGCATCACGAGGAGCGAGACGCCGCGTCGTTTGGCTGAATAATCAGCTGCTGGTCCGTAGGGGCCTGAGACGGGCGGCGCGTCATCCCCGCCGAGGCGGTTGCGCAGCCTTTGTGCGCAGGCGGTGCCTGAGAAAGCTGCCGCACCGATACCGAGCATGAGTGTCCGTCGTGTCGAGATCATCGCCATCTCCAACCGCGTGTCATTTCGATACTATGTGGTATCGACTCTGAACGCGACTTGAATGGGTTGTCAGTTCGGCAAAACGGCTTCGCCCGATGGAATGGGCCCGCAGGCATCGGGGAAATGCGACATGCTCGTACCGTTCAACTCGCTCGTTTCGCCCCGGGCGACTGTCGCCAACACGAACGGAAATGAAGACGCATTCGGAACGCCGCACGATTCCGGAACGATGCCGACACGCACGGATATGGAGTATCCGCCAAAGCGGCTGTCGTATTCGAGTTCGCTGACAGTCAACCTGCCCGACGTGTTCACGCGCTCACCGATTGCGTAGACGATCAGGGCGTCGCGTTCGAAGTCGATGCCGTCGAGAATTCCGGCAAGCGCGTCCGGAGAATAGGCGCGGGCAAGCCAAGACGCTTCGACCTCTGCGGCTGAATTGAAGACGGCGGTCTGTTGGTCCTCGAGACCATTCAAGCCGACCGCTATCTGCTGGAAGCCCGCATCCTCTTCCGGCGCGTTGAGGCGCGCATAGTCGAGGGTGTCTTCCGGCGGCGGCAATTGCGGGATCGAAGCTGAAGCCTCGCTCATTATCGCGGAAAGACGGATCGACTCATCGTACGCTGGCGTGCCTTCCACGAAGATGCGATTGGCGCGTTGAAGCTCGTTATGGGCGAGATGCGCTTCGTAGTAGGTGTCGTTCTGGATCGTCAGCGCGAAGTTGCGCATCTGCCAGACGCGATGGCGCTTCAGGTTCGCGATCACATTGCCATAGAGATCGGCCTTCGATGTCGGCTTGTAGGCCCAGCCGGGATCGTAGCCTTCGCCAAGATTGAGCACGGCTGACTCCACGCGCAGAGCTAGACGCTCGACAGCGGCGGGATCGCGGTAGATTTCATCGAAGCCCAGTCCGCCAAACTCGTAATAGAGCTGGCCTGCCATTTCGGCGAGCACGCGCTCGGCGTCTTCGTCTGCCGGCTTCAGGATCGCAACATCGGCCATGGCGCGCACATGGCCGAGCATCATCAGCGTGTTTGCGTCTTCCTTGCGGTCTTCGCTTGCGCAGGTGGTAGCGGCCTCGAACAGCGCCATCGCGCCCAGTGCGCCGCTTGACGCGACAACCCCGGCGCAGGCGGATGTGGGCGCTTCTGCCGCGTGTTGCGATGGCGGCGCGTCAGGCGTCTGGCAGGCTGCGGCCAACAGGGCCAGTGCAGCTGGAAGGTTGGAGAACATGCGCATTGGAAGATCCCCCAACAGAAGCGCTGATCAATCTTCCGCCGCCTGGAAGTATTTCGAGAGGCGCAGGCCCTGGCCGGCGTATGTCGAATATGAGCCGGCAGCGCCGTAGGGCACGTCGGGTTCGGCGGTGAGTTTCTCGAAGACGAGGCGGCCGACGGGTTGGCCGTCTTCGAGGATAAAGGGAACTTCGCGCGAGCGGACTTCGAGGACTGCCTTGCCCTTGGAGTGCGTGACGCCAAAGCCGGGATCGAAGAAGCCGGCATAGTGGGCGCGGAACTCGCCAAGCTCGGGCGCGATGGGAGCCATCTCGGCAGCTTCGTCGAGCGGGATGACGATCTTTTCCTTCGAGGCGAGGATGTAGAACTCGCCGGGGTCCAGCACGATACGGCCGCCGCGGGCGCGGATGGGCTCCCAGAAATCGTCGATGGCGTGTGCGCCGATGGCGGCAAGGTCGATCACGCGCGAATGGCGCTTGGCGCGATAGCCGACGATGTCGGACTTGGTGGGGAAGAGGTCGAGGCTGAACGTCATGTCGCGCACAGGCTTTGGCGGGCCGCGGCGGACGCGGAGTTGCAGCAGGCGATCGCCCGTACGCGCGAGGACGGAGAAGGTGCGCGGGGATATCTCGGCGTAGAGTTCCCCGGAATAGCCGGCTGGCACACCATCGAAGGCGCGGGCGCGATCCGAGACCGCGCGGACGAAGACATCGATACGGCCGGTGGAGCTCTTGGGGTTGGCGGCGGCGGAGACGTCTTTCGGCAGGCGCAGGCGTTCCTGCAGCGGGACGAGATAGACGCAACCGGTTTCCAGAACGGCGCCGCGCGTGAGATCGAGCGTGTGCATGACGAGGCTGTCGTCGAGCCGGTCGGCGACCACGGACTTGCCGGGCAGGAAGCTGGCGCGCAGGCGATAGGCGACCTTGCCCAGGCGCAGGTCGAGGCTTGCGGGCTGGATCTGGTCAGGCTTCACCCCGCCATCGGCGAGGATAGCGCCGGAGGCGATGATCGCCTTCAGCTCGCTGTCGGGCATGACTCCGGGCGCGAGCGACGGCTTCGCCATCTGTTTGGCGCTGGCCTTGGCGGGCTGCTTGCTGGCGGGTGATTTGGCGGGCGGCGTCTTCTTCATTGGCCCTTCATGCACCGGGCGGCGTCACCTTGAAAGCCTGCTGTATCTCCTGAAAGGGCGGCAGTGATTCGCACCGTGCGGCATGGGAGGCCAGCATCGGCCAGCCTTGGGCAATGTCGAACAGGCCGGGATGGGCATCGCCCAGGAAACGGACGGCGCAGGCGACCGTGACATCGGCATGACCGATGGCGGGGCCGAACCACCAGGGCGTCGTCCGGGCGGTGCGGCTGCGTTCGAGCGCGTTGAGACAGCCGGCGATCTGGCTGCGGCAGCGATCCACCCAGGCGGTCGTCGCGCGGCCGTGCACAACGCTTTCATAAACCAGCGACACGGCCTTGTCGGCCATGCCGGTCGCCAGCGCGCAGACCTTGAGCGCCTCGCGCCGTTCAGCCCCGCCCGCCGGCATCATGACGAGGCCGGGCGGGGCCAGCTGGTCGAGCGCATCGAGGATGGCGTGGCTCTCGATCAGCGCCTCGCCCGTGTTGAGGACAAGCGTGGGCACGCGCATCAACGGATTGTATTGCGCGATCTTGTCGGCATCGCCGAACACCGACCATGGCTTGTGCTCGAACGCCATCCCGTAGAGCCGCATCGCGATGGCGACGCGGCGCACGAATGGGCTGTCATACTGGCCGATCAGAATCATGGCGCTCGCCTCCAGCTCGCAAAACTGCATTACGTGTCCTGCGCACGCAACGGAGCTCCCTGCGCAGGGGATGGTATTGTCGACGCTTTTGTCGCACGGATGCGGCGGAAGTGTCGCCTTCCGTACACGTAGGGCAAGGCGCATCTGATAGGTGAGCCCGCGACCGGTACATGGTCGGAACGGCGCGGGAAATGGTTGCAATTCATCCGGCCCCGCGCCTGACTCTCAGGACCTTGTCCTGTCGGAATGGGAGGCTCGACGATGGACTTTGACGCCCTTCTCCTCTCGCGATTGCAGTTTGCATTCACGATCGGGTTTCACATCATCTTCCCGGCCTTCACGATCGGGCTGGCGTCGTTCCTTGCCGTTCTTGAAGGGCTGTGGCTGGCGACGAAAAAGCCGGTCTATCGCAATCTCTATCTCTTCTGGGTCAAGATATTCGCGCTGTCGTTCGGCATGGGCGTCGTGTCAGGCGTGGTGATGAGCTACCAGTTCGGAACGAACTGGAGCGTGTTCTCCACGCAGGTCGGCAGCGTGATCGGGCCGCTGCTGGCGTATGAGGTGCTGACGGCGTTCTTCCTTGAAGCCTCGTTCCTCGGCGTGATGCTGTTCGGCTGGAAGAAGGTTGGCCCGAAGCTGCATTTCTTCTCCACCTGCATGGTGGCGTTCGGCACGCTGGTGAGCGCGTTCTGGATCCTGGCGGCCAATTCGTGGATGCAGACGCCGCAGGGCTTCGCGTTCGCCGACGACGGGACGATGATCGCCACCAGCTTCGTGGACGTGATCTTCAATCCGTCGACGCCCTCGCGCTTCATGCACATGGTGCTGGCGGCATTCCTCACCACGGCGATGGTGGTGTCGGGGGCGTCGGCATTTGCATTGCTGGCGAAGAAGGCCGTCGCGGAGAGCCGGATCGCGCTGCGCATGGGCATCCTGATGATGGCGATCGTCGCGCCGCTGCAGGTTGTGGTGGGGCATGAGAGCGGCGTGGTGGCGCACGAGCACCAGCCCGCCAAAGTGGCGGCGATGGAGGGCTGGTGGGAGACTCAGGCGCAGCAGCCTACCCTCCTGTTCGGCTGGCCCGATGAAGAGAACGAGACGACACACGCCGCCATCGGCATTCCGGGAATGGGATCATGGTTCGTGGCGGGCGACGCCAATGCAGAGCTGGACGGCCTGAAGGCGTTCCCGAAGGAAGACCGTCCGCCGGTATGGATCACCTTCTGGGCGTTCCGCGTGATGGTAGGGATGGGCCTGATCATGGTGGCGCTGGGCGTGTGGGGCGCGGCGCTGTGGGTGTTCAGGCGTGTTGATGGTGCGACGCTTTACCAGCGCGCGCTCGTTGTGGCGGCGCCTTCGGGATTTGTCGCCGTGCTGGCGGGATGGATATCGGCAGAGGTCGGACGCCAGCCTTATGTCGTCTATGGCGTGTTGCGGACGGCGGATGCGGTCTCGCCCGTGCCGGCGGGGTCGGTTGCGCTGTCGCTGCTGTTCTTCATGGTGGTGTACGCCATCGTTTTCACGGCGGGGGCGCTCTACATCCTGCGGCTGATGGCGAATGGGCCGGACACCGAGGAAGAACCGCCGAAGGAGACAAGCGAGCCGCCTGGATCGCCGCTGGCGACGGGCGTGAAGAGCGCCACGGACAAGACACCCGCAAACGGGGAGGCATAGATCATGTTTGGCATTGAACTCTCCATGATCTGGGCCGTGCTGATCGCGGTTGCTGTCTTTCTCTATGTCGCGCTCGACGGGTTCGATCTTGGCGTCGGCATCCTGTTTCCGTTCGCGAAGGATCGCCACGAGCGCGACCAGATGCAGTCGGCCATCGCGCCGGTGTGGGATGGCAACGAGACGTGGCTGGTGCTGGGCGGCGGCGGGTTGTTTGCGGCTTTCCCGAAAGCTTACGCGGCGCTGATGCCGGCGCTGTACCTGCCGATCATCCTGATGCTGCTGGCGCTGATCTTCCGCGGCGTGGCGTTCGAGTTTCGGCACCATGGGCGTGAGCGTGGCAAGAAATGGTGGACGGTTGCGTTCTCGGCCGGGTCCATCGTCGCGTCGGCTTCGCAGGGCCTGATCCTCGGCGCGTTCGTGCAGGGCGTGAACGTGGTCGATGGCGTGTTCGTCGGCGGGCCGCTCGACTGGCTGACGCCGTTCTCCATCCTGGTCGCGGCGGCGCTGGTGGCTGGCTATGCGCTGCTGGGCGCGGGATGGCTGGTCTACAAGACGCAGGGCGAACTGTTCGAGCGCGCGCGGGCGTGGGTGAAGCAACTCGCACTTCTGACCGCGCTAGGCATGGGGGCGGTGAGCCTTGCGACGCTGGGTGTTGATCCGCGCGTGACCTATCGCTGGGGCCTCACCATGACCTCGATCGACTGGGGCACATTCATCGTGCTGGCGCCGTTGCCGATCGTGGCGGGCGGGCTCTGCTTCATGCTGTGGCGCGGAGCGGACAAGGGCCAGCACCTGCAGCCCTATCTCTATACCGTCTGCCTGTTCCTGGTTGGCTTTGTCGGGCTGGCGATCAGCCTGTGGCCCTACATCATCCCGTTCGCGATGACGCCGCAGGAGGCGGCGGCGGCCGACAATGCGCTGGAGCTGATGCTGTGGGGGGCGCTGCCGATGCTGCCGATCATCCTCGGCTATACGGCGTATGTGTACTGGCTCTTCCGCGCGAAGGTGTCCGATGAAGCCGCCTACCATTGAAGGCCCGCCCGAGCCGGGCGATCCGAAGCGGCCGCTGGGCAAGAGCCTGATCTGGTTCGCGGCGCTGTGGGTGGGCGGGCTCGCGAGCGTGGCGGCGGTGGCCTATGCGCTGCGGGCGTTGATCCTTTAGCGCTGCTCACTGGCGCGGCGGCGGTCTTTGTCCTAAACGGCGGTCCTCTTCAACCGAAAGGCAGCCGCCATGACCAAGGACACGAAAGACCGCAAGCCCGGCAATTGGCGCCCGCAGACCATGATGGTGCGGGGCGGGACGACCCGGTCTGAGCATGGCGAGACGTCCGAGGCGCTCTTCCTGAATTCGGGCTTTGTCTATGACAGCCCCGAGGAACAGTCGGCCCGCATGGCGGGCGAGAAGGCGGGCTATATTTATTCGCGCTATGCCAACCCCACCGTGCGTATGCTGGAGGAGCGGCTCTGCCTGCTGGAAGGCGCGGAGGATTGCCGCGCGACGGCCAGCGGCATGGCGGCGATCCACACGATGCTTGTGGCGCCGGTGAAGCCGGGCGATCGCATCGTGGCGCCGCGTGCGCTGTTCTCCTCGTGTATCTGGATCCTCAAGAACGTGATGCCGAAGATGGGCGTCGAGGTGACGTGGGTGGATGGGTCGGACCCGAAGGAGTGGGAGCGCGCGCTGTCGAAGCCGTGCCGCTTCGTGCTGATCGAGACGCCGTCGAACCCGATGCTGGATGCGGTCGATATCCGCATGGTGGCCGACCTGACGCACGCGGCCGGCGGTGAGCTGATCGTCGACAACGTGTTTGCTTCGCCCATCCTGCAGAAGCCGCTCGAGTTCGGCGCGGACTGGGTGGTCTATTCGACGACCAAGCACATGGACGGCCAGGGCCGCACGCTGGGCGGGGCCATCCTCGGCAAGGCGAAGGCCATCGAGGACAATATCCAGCAATACTATCGCCACACCGGGCCATCGATGTCGCCGTTCAACGCGTGGATCGTGCTGAAGGGTCTTGAGACGATGGACCTGCGGGTTCGTGCGATGAGCGCCAATGCGCGCAAGATCGCGGATCGCCTTGCGGGGCATCCGAAGATCACGGCCGTGCGTTATCCTGGCCGGTCGGACCACCCGCACCACAACATCCACGCCGCGCAGATGCCCGAGGCAGGCGGATCGATGGTGGCGTTCTCGCTGAAGGGCGGGCGCGAGGCGGCGTTCGGGATGCTGAACAAGCTCGGGCTGGTCGACATCTCCAACAACCTTGGAGACGCCAAGTCGCTGATCACCCATCCGGCGACGACCACCCACCGTACGCTGACCGACGAGGAACGCGCGGCTATCGGGCTGGATGACACCTGGGTGCGCCTGTCGGTTGGCCTCGAAGACCCGGAAGACATCGTCGAGGACATCGAACAGGCGCTTTAGCGTCCGGCCCGCCCGACAGTCTGGCTGAATCAACGGTTTAGTTGCGATTGCAAATGTTTTATTTGCAATCGCAACATACTCCTCCATATCCCTCGCACAACGCAAACGCCGCGAAACCGCGGCGGGGGGCGTCGATGTCATTTGAGGGACTGTCTGCCATGAAGAAGCTGTTCGCCGGCGCAAGCCTTGCGCTGATCCTGCTCGCCGCCTGTGCGCCTGCGCCGACCACTGAAGCTGCTGCGCCTGCCGCTGAAACCGTCGCCGCCGCGCCCGCGCCGGTCGCGATCACGGTTCCGGTCGGGGAGTATGTCTCCGATCCCAACCATGCGAGCGTCGACTTCGAGGTGCAGCACCTTGGCCTGTCGTTCTATTCGCTGAAGTTCAAGACGTACGACGCCACCGTGACGTTCGATCCGGCCAACATCGCGGCCTCGAAAGTGACGGCGACCATCAAGGCGGCCGATATCCTGGCGGGCTATCCGAGCGACTACGTCGCCAACCACGCCGGCACGAAGTTCAAGACTTGGGAAGACGATCTCGCCAACTCGACCAACTTCCTCGATGCGGGCCAGTTTCCGACCATCACCTTTGTCTCGACCTCGGTTGAGCCTTCGGGAGAGCGTACGGCCAAGGTGACGGGCGATCTTACGCTCAAGGGCGTCACCAAGCCGGTGACGCTGGACGTCACGTTTGCGGGCGAGACGGCTTCGCACCCGTTCTCCAAGGTTCCGGCGATCGGCTTCTCGGCCACTGGAACGTTCAAGCGCTCGGACTTCGGCCTCGACTACCTGCTGCCGGCCATCGTCGGCGATGACGTGAAGGTCGATATCGAAGGCGACTTCATCCAGAAGGTCGCCTCCTAGTCCGTTCGTTCGTTTCGTACGCGCACAGACTATACATTCAGGGAGCGCGGACGCTTGTCGTTCGCGCTCCTTGTCCGTATTCGGGATGAAGTGTCCGGATGAGGCTGTCAGACGTGGCGAGCGCTTTCACCTTTGAAGCCAGGACGCAGGACGTGATCGTCCGCGTGCGGCCCGTCTTCGTCGAGGAGCAGAGTTCTCCCGAGGATGAGAAGTTCCTCTGGGCCTACCACATCGAGATCGAGAACGCCGGGGCGCGGACGCTCCAGCTGATGACCCGGCACTGGCGGATCACCGATGGGGATGGCCGCACCCAGGAGGTGATCGGCGACGGCGTCATTGGCCAGCAGCCAGTTCTGAGGCCGGGCGCGAGCTTCGAGTATACCTCCGGCTGCCCCCTGACGACGCCCTCGGGGCTGATGCAGGGGACCTACACCTTGCACGACCGCGAGGGCGATGCGCTGGTGGTCGAGATTCCCCTCTTCCCGCTCGACAGCCCGTACGAAACCCGCCTGCCCAACTAACCGGCGGAAACCCGCCCCCTCCAGGGCCGATGTAACGGGGCGCGATTGCACTTGCTACGCGGTGTAACGCAGCCGGTAACGGTAAATAACTGACTGAACCACAACGGTTTTCCTATTCCCTACCGTGAACAGGGGGAGGCGCGTCCGCTTTGGCCGCGCCCGCACGATAAAATCGGACGGGAGGACTACCGTGTCTTTTGCCATTACCAACCGCCACGCACTGGCGGCCGGGGCCAGCCTTTTTGCCCTGTGCATGGGCGCCCAGGGCGCGCTCGCCCAGACCGGGCCTTCGACCGAACCGGAGCCCGGCCGCGACGTCGTGGTCATCGTTGGCCAGACCATCGAGGAGACGCTGCCGCAGGAGCTGGCGCGCTATGGCTCCGTGGTCGAGACGATGACCTCCGAGGAGATCCGCGAGGGCGGGTACACAGACGTCTCCAACGCGCTGCAGATGGAAGTGCCCGGCCTGTTCGTCGCTCCGCGCGGTGGGCCGTTCAGCTATCTCGACATTTCCCTTCAGGGCTCCAGAACCCAGGACATCCTGTTCCTGGTCGACGGCGTCCGCATCAACAACCGGCTCTACCCCGGCACGATCACTGACACCCTGCCCTCGTCCATGGTCGAGCGGGTGGAGGTCGTAAAAGGCGGACAGGGCCTGTTCTACGGCACTAACGCGGCGGCGGGCGTCATAAACGTCGTCACGCGCGGCTATACGGATGAGTTCGACGGTCTCGTCAGCGCCGGCGTCGATTCGCTGGAGGGCTATCACGTCGATGGCTTCATGCGCGGCAAGCTGGGGCCGGGCAACATCGTGGTCTACGCTTCGCAGGACCGGGGCCCGGGCTTCGAGATGTTTGACAACATCCAGCCCTCCTCGACCAATCGCGAGCGCGGCTATGACGTGCGCACCATCGGGGCCAAGTATCGCCTTGAGCTGTCCGATACGTTCAGCATCGACGCGCGCTATCAGCACAACGACGCTGACCTCGAATACCTGCGCTACAACCGCTCCTTCCGCGGCTCCAACAATCGCGACGAGGAAATCGCAAGCCTGGGTATCGACTGGCAGGCCGCGCCCGATGTCGAAGTGCTGGTGAAGGGATACTGGCACGACTGGAACACGCGCTATACCGACATCCTCAACAGCGTGCTGCCGCCCTACACACAGACGGTTTCGTCGGACAATCTCTTCTGGGGGTATGAGGACAAGGGCGTGAACGCGCTGGTGAAGTGGACGCCGGGCGGTCCGTTCGAATACCTCGCGGGGTACGACTACCAGACCTACACCGCGCTCGATCAGGTCTGGAACATCGAGCAGACCGAGGAAGACGTTCAGGCCTTCTTCGCGCAGATCCGCTCGACGGATGAACTGATCACGAACGGGACGTTCGCAGCAGGCGTCCGCCACAACGACACGGGCGGCGCCACGTCGACCGTGTGGAACGTGTCTGGCCGTTACGACTTCACGCCGTGGCTTTACACGCAGGGCACGATCGGCACGTCGTTCCTGCTGCCCACGGCGGAACAACTGTTCCTGGTCGAGGTCGGCGAGTATCTCGGCAATCCGGATGTCGAGCCGGAAGAAAGCACCAGCATCAACGCCTCGCTTGGCGGGGAATTCAATGTGGGTCCGACGATCGCCTGGTCGGCCACCTACTTCCATCGCGACATCGACAACCTGATCGACGGCTGCGACTTCGACCCGCTCGACACGCAGGCCTGCGAAGTCGATCGCACCCAGGCCTTCCGTGGCATTTCGCCCGCCTCGCTCATCGCCGACTATGCCGGCGTGTTCTACAACGTGCCCGGCGAAGTGCAGGTGCGGGGCTTCGAACTGTTCGGCGTTGCGGACTTCGGCAACGGCTTCAGCGCGGTAGCGAGCTACACCAACTCCAAGTCCGAAACCGAAGGCTCGAACACGCAGATCGCACGCATCCCCGAAGCCTTCGCCAAGATTGGCGGGCAGTTTGACGGCGACACCTGGGGTATGCAGGCGAATGTGCTTTGGACAGGCGAACAATCGTCCGTCGCAGGCGCGTTCGGGCGCATCAACTATGGCGACTACGTCGTGATTGATCTTGCCGGGCACATGTATCTGGATGCCGAGAAGAACCACAAGCTGGGCATCCGGCTCGAGAATGCGCTCGATGAGGAATACGCCACGCGGGTTGCCGCGGGTGTCGTCGATGGCGGCGGGCCGATCCTGGTCAGCAATGTCGGGGCGCCGCAGACGCTTCGCGTGACGTATAGCTACGACTTCTAGTTCGGGTGGGCGCTGTCTCCGGTTTCCTCCCCGTCCGGAGACGGCGCCCAGGAATTCGCACGCATGATCATGAAATCGCTCATCGTCGTACATCGCTATGTCGGCGTCGTGCTGGGCGTGATCATGACGCTGTGGTGCATTTCCGGCTTCGTGATGATGTACAAGGGCTTCCCCGAGACATCGCAGGCCGAACGTCTTGCGGGGCTGGCGCCGCTTGATCTTGCTGCGTGCTGCGCGGAGTTGCCGATTGAGCCGGATGCTTCGGCCGGCGGCATCCGGATCGAGATGCTGAACGGCGACACCGTGCTGCGGCTTGGCCGGGAGGCCGCCTATAGCCTCAAGTCAGGCATGCCGGTGAACGTGCTCGATGAAGCGGGCGCGCGTGGCGTGGCGGAATCCTTCGCTTCGGGAAACGGGATCGCGGGGGAGATCGCGAAGATCGAGCTGATCAGGGACGATCAGTGGGCCGTCTCGGGCGCGCGGCAGCAACCGCTTTATCGCGCCGAGTTCAGCGACGCGGACAACACGCTTGTCTATGTCAACGGAACGTCAGGCGAAGTCGTGCAGGACGCCAATTCGGGCGAGCGATTCATCGCGTGGCTGGGAGCCATTCCGCACTGGCTTTATCCCGCCCTGCTGCGCACCAACCAGCCGCTGTGGTTCGGGACTGTGGTGTGGCTGTCGGCGATCGGATGCTTTCTCGTGGTCACCGGCATGGTGATCGGCTTCATCCGCCTGCGCGGGAAGTCGGGCAAGTTCTGGCCTTATCGCAACCGCCCGATGTGGATGTGGCACCATGTGTTCGGCACGTTCGCCGGTATCCTCGTGCTGACGTGGACGTTCTCCGGCCTGCTGACGATGTCACCGTGGGGCCTGCTGGAGAGCGAGCCTTCGCTGGAGGGTGAAGAGATCGCCAGCAGTATGACGTGGGCGGAGGCGCAGCCTGTCATCGCCGCTGCGGCTGCCGACCCTGATGCGGGCAATATCGTTGCGCTGCGCGGCGCGCCGTTCATGGGCGAGGCCTACCTGGTGGCCCAGATGCGCGATGGCTCGCGCGTGCGCATCGGCGCGAATGGCCGCTCGCCGCTAACGCAGGCCGAGGTCGCCGCTGGACTGCAGGCGCGCGGCGGGGTTGTGGCGGCGGGCAAGCTCGACGTGCTGACGGCGGAAGACGACTATTATTACGGGCACAAGCGCGAGGTTGAGTTTCCTGTCTATCGGCTCGTGCTCGACGATGCCGACCAGACGCATGTCTATTTCAACGGAACGACCGGCGACGCGCGGGTCGTGGATGCGACTGCCAAGCGGTATCGCTGGTTTGAGGCGGGATTGCACAGCCTCGATTTTTCGTTCCTGCGCGCGCGGCCGCTGTGGGACATCGTCACGCTGATCCTCATGGCGCTGGTGACCATCGCGTGCGCCACAGGCGCGTGGCTGTCGTTCACGCGCATCGGCGAGGACTACAGCCGCATCAGGGAGTATTTCCGCCGCAAGTGACCTTCCGGATCATGGTTACGCCCTCGCTCTCCTCCTCCTGTAGGGATGGCCATGCCAACTGCCGCCGCGGACTTCACGTCCGCGGCGGCTCTTTGTTGGGCGACAGGAAAATCAGAACTGGTCGGCGGGGAAGCGATAGAGCCGGCCGCAGAACTGGCAGTCGGCGGTGATGTCGCCATCCGCGTTCGCGAGCGCCTTCACTTCGGCCCGGTCCATCTGGCTGATGGTATCGAGCAGCTTCTCTTCCGAGCAGGTGCACTTGTCCGTCAGCGCCTTGGGCGGCTCCAGCCTGACGCCGTTCTCGTGGAACAGGCGGAACAGGAGCGTGCCAGACGAAACGTCCGGATCGACGAGTTCGATATCCTCGATGGTGTCGAACAGGTGGCGTGCGTTGTCCCACGGCTCGTCGGTTGCGCCGCGTGCGCTGTCGCCGGCGACCTGCTGGATCAGCGCGCCGCCCGAGCGCCAGCGCTTCGTGCCACCGGGCTCGGAAATCTCCGCCACGGCGAGACGCACACGTGTGGGCACCTGTTCGGACTGCGAGAACCACATCTGGGCGCAGTCGGCCAGCGTCGCGCCCTCGATGGGAACGATGCTCTGCCACGGCGCCTGATCCGGGTCGTTGGGCTGCAGCAGCAGCGCCATCGTGCCGCGGCCGAGGGCCTGCGGAATATGCGGCCGCTGGCCCTTGTTCACGCGCTCGACGAAATCCCACTTTTCCTTGTTGAGGCGCAGATAGCCGCGCACGCCGCCATCGGAGCGCGCCTCGGCGACCAGCAGCGACACGGGGCCTTCGCCCTGCGCCTGCACCATCACCTTGCCGTCGAACTTCAGCGAGGCTGAAACCAGCACAGCCAGCGTCACGGCCTCGCCCAGCAGGTAGGCGGCCCAGCGCGGGTAATCGTGGCGCTTCAGAATGGGATCGAGAACGCCATCGCCCAGGCGCGCAACGCGGCCACGGACGGACGTATCTTCGATCTGGAACGTGGCGACGAAGTCGTCGCCCGCGTTCAGGAGGTGAGTTTGCACAGTGGGTTCGGCCATGACCGGGGAGCTAGCATGTATGGACATTCGCGCCAAATGGGGGCGGACGGCCCATTATTCAACGGTTGCAGGGCCGGAACGCCGATCGCGCCGGCACCGGTCGGAACAGAAGCGGACCTCGTCCCAGCAGCGTTCCCACTTCTTGCGCCAGGCGAGGGGCCGGCCGCAGCCCTGGCAGGGCTTGGTGGGCAAGTTCACCTTGGCGACGCGCTTGCCCTTGCCTTTACCGTCGCCCATCGGACCCGCTCCACCTGGACTGCTTTTTTGGGAAGCAGGTAAACCCTTTGGCTGCGGCCCGCGTATCAGGGGCATGACCCGTGGCGGCCTCCCCTCGATACGATCCCTCGTCCGCGCTGGATTGCGTTGTCCGCTGCTCGCGGAGGGCCGGGCGTGACCTTCGCATCTCTTCCGGATGGCTATACGGCGGCCGTGTTTGGCGCCTCGGGCGGCATTGGTTCGGCGCTGGTGACCGAACTGACGGCTGATCCACGTTGTGTGATTGTGCGCGCTGGGTCGCGCGGAAGCTCCCCTGCTGCGAGCGAGAAGGTGCTGCCGTTTACCTTCGATCTCGCCGATCCTGCCTCCATCGCGCACGCGGCAGAGATTGTTGGAACGCCGGACCTCGTCGTCGTGGCAACCGGCCTGCTCCACGCTGACGGGCTGCAGCCGGAAAAGTCTCTCCGCTCGCTGGACGCGTCGGCGATGGAGCGTGCGTTTACCATCAACGCCATCGGCCCCGTCATGATCGCGCGGCATATCTTCGGGCGGGCGAACCGCGACAGCCGCGTCGTGTTCGGCGCACTTTCGGCAAAGGTGGGATCGATCTCGGACAATCGCCTTGGCGGCTGGTACAGTTATCGCGCGTCCAAGGCGGCGCTGAACCAGTTGATCCGCACCGTGTCAGTTGAACTGGCGCGGACGCATCCGCGCAGCGTTTGCGTCGCGCTGCATCCGGGAACGGTCGATACATTGCTATCGAAGCCGTTTCAGGCTGGCGTTGCGCCAGAGAAGCTGTTCTCGCCCCAGCGTGCGGCGCAGCAGCTTCTGGCCGTGCTGGGTGGACTTGGGCCAGACTCATCCGGCCGGTTGATTGGATGGGACGGGCGCGAAATCAGCCCCTAATAGAGACAAGCGGACCCGTGCTATCGTCGCCCAGCGACAGGCCGGATCCGCCATGGAAGGAAGGCTCGCATGAGCGACAGGACGAAAACCCCGGCGCCCCGGACGGAGACTGCGGCTGACCAGCCCGTCTCGGCCCGCATCCGTGCGCGGATTCAAAAAGCGAAGCGCCGCTTCCATGCCAACGACAACATCTCGGCATACATCGAGCCGGGCGAACTCGAAGCGCTGCAGGCCGAAGTCGAGGGCAAGCTCAGGGGCGTGCTGGAGAGCCTGGTGATCGATACCGAGAGCGATCACAACACGCACGAGACGGCCAAGCGCGTCGCCAAGATGTACCTCACCGAGGTGTTTCACGGACGGTATCATCCCGCCCCGGCGGTGACCGAATTTCCGAATGCGGAATCGCTCAACGAGCTGATGATCGTGGGGCCCATCACTGTGCGCTCGGCGTGCAGCCATCATCTCTGCCCGATCATGGGGCGGCTGTGGATCGGGCTGATGCCGAACGAGCATTCGAATTTGATCGGCTTGTCGAAGTATTCGCGCCTTGCCGAATGGGTGATGTCGCGTCCGCAGATCCAGGAAGAGGCGATCACGCAGATGGCCGAGCTGCTGCTCGACAAGGTGCGGCCGGATGGTCTTGCCGTTGTGATGGAGGCGGATCACTTCTGCATGCACTGGCGCGGGGTGCGCGACAACCAGACCAAGATGATCAACTCGGTGATGCGCGGGTCATTCCTCAAGAACCCGGCGCTGCGTCGCGAGTTTCTTTCGCTGCTGAACCTGAAGGACTGATGGCCATGCTTGTCCGCTGCCTCTATGCCAGCCGCGCCGCCGCCGGAACCGGCCCCGCCATGCTCGACGACATCCTTGCCCAGTCGCGCCGCAACAATCCCAAGCAGGGCATCACGGGCATGCTGTGCGTTTCGAACGACGTGTTCATCCAGCTGCTGGAAGGCGGCCGGGATGAAGTGTGCGAGCTGTACAACGCCATCATCCGTGATGGCCGCCACGAACATGTGCGCCTGCTGACTTACGAAGAGATCACCCAGCGCGAGTTCGGCAACTGGACGATGGGCCAGGTGAACCTGTCCAAGGTGAACCCCAGCCTGCTGCTCAAGTACTTCAAGCGCGCCGAGCTTGATCCGTTCGACGCCTCGGGCACGGCGACGCTGGCGCTGCTGCATGAACTGGTCGCGTCGGCGTCGATCATCGGCCGGGGTGAGTAGCCAGCTTAAGCCGGCTCGCCGATCTTGAAGGTCACGAGCAGGCGATAGCCTTCTCCGGCTGCTGCTACGTCCATCTTGCCGGCCAGCTGGCTCACCGACGCGGCGATGATGCGCAGGCCGAGTCCGCGCGGCTTGCCGCTGGCGACGTCCACCGCCCTGACCCCGACGCCATCGTCCTCGCACAGCAGTTGCAGCGCACCATCCCCCTCGCGGCGCAGCGTGATGCGGACCTGGCCTTCGCGCCCATTGGGGAAGGCGTGCTTCAGCGAATTGGTCACAAACTCGCTGACGATCATCCCGACCGATGTCGTGACCCTCGCGTCGGCGATGATGCTGTCTGCATTGACGATGATCGCGGCATTGCTGGGCGCATTGCTGCGCAGCAGGTCGCCGAGCCGACGCAGGTAGGCGCCCATGTCGATTTCCTGCACCGCATTCGCCGCGTTGAGCTCTTCATGCACGAGCGAGACTGTTCTCAGCCGGCCCGACACCTCGTCGAGCGCTGCGCGGACGACTTCATCCTTTGAGTTCCCGCGCTGCAGCGTCACCAGGGAGGCCACCGCCTGCAGCGAGTTCTTCACGCGATGGTCGATCTCGTCCATCAGCGTGGCCTGGTTTATCAGCGCACGTCGAAGCTCGAGCTGCTTCATCACCAGCCGGGCGAGGACGCGCAGGGCGCCGCGCTGGAAGTCATTCAGCTCGCGCGACTGATAGTCGAGGACGCACAGCGTGCCGAGCGGCAGGCCGCTCTCTGTCTGCAGCAGCGCGCCGGCGTAGAAGCGCAGGCCCTGCTCTCCGGCGCACAGCGGGTTGTCGGCCATGCGGCTGTCGGCCAGCGTATCGCCGATCTCGACAAAATCCTGCTCGAGGATGACGTGCGCGCAGATCGATGTGTCGAGCGGGGTTTCGCGCACGCCGAGGCCGACTTCGGCCTTGAACCACTGACGATCCTCGTCGATCAGGTTCACCACCGATATGGGCGTGCCGCAGATGGCCGCGGCAAGGCTGACCACGTCGTCGAAGTCGCTTTCGCGGGGCGTATCCAGGATGTCGTACGCGCGCAGCTCAGCGATGCGGGCAGCCTGCAACGGATGGATGGCTGCCTTCACCTGGGTTAACTCTGTCGCTGGAGCACCGAAGTTGGCGCCAGCGGATATAGCGCGGCCCGCTCTGACTTACGAGTCGCGCCGAGCCGCCTGAAGCAGCGCGCCTGTCGCATTTGCGTGTCCCGGGCGAATTAGCCCCTGAAACACCACTCCAGGATCGCCTTCTGGGCGTGGAGGCGGTTTTCGGCTTCGTCGAAGATCAGCGATTGCGGGCCATCGATCACCTCGGCGTCAACTTCCTCGCCGCGGTGGGCCGGCAGGCAGTGGAGGAACTTTGCCCCGCCATTGGCCGCGCGCATCAACTCGTCGCTTACCTTGTAGGCCGCGAGATCGGCAAGGCGCTTGTCGGCGTCCTTGTCGCCCATCGACACGAACGTGTCGGCGACGACGACATCGGCGCCGGCGACGGCTTCCTTCGGATCGCGGAAGAGATCGATGCGACCCTGCTCGGCGCGCGCGCGTTCCACGTCCGCCATGTTCGGCTCGTATCCGGCGGGTGTGCCGACGGCGAGCGAGAACCCGAACTTGGGCGCGGCGTGGATGAAGCTGGCGGTGACGTTGTTGCCATCACCGACCCAGGCGATGCGCGCGCCTTTCAGCGTGAGGCCAGCTTCCTCAAGCGTCTGCAGGTCGGCCATGATCTGGCACGGATGCGACTTCTCGGTGAGGCCGTTGATCACCGGCACGCTGGCCGCCTCGGACAGCGCCACGACATCGGCGTGGCGATTGGCGCGGATCATGATGGCGTCGACATAGCGCGAGAGGACGCGCGCGGTGTCTTCAATCGTCTCGCCACGGCTGATCTGGGAATCGCCTGCCGTGAGGATCAGCGACGATCCGCCGAGCTGGCGGATCGCCATGTCGAACGAGACGCGCGTGCGCGTCGAGTTCTTCTCGAAGATCATCGCCAGCGTGTGGCCTGCAAGCGGCGCGTCGCGGTCGGCCGTGCCTTTCGGCAGGCCCTTGCGCGCAGCCTTGCGAGACTTGGCGTTGTTCAAAATGGACCGCAATTCGGCCGATGGAATCGGCCAGAGGTCGAGGAAGTGGTTCATGACCGCGATCCTTACGAGCCGGCAGCCGTCATCATGGTCGCGAACTGCTGGTCGATGATGTCGAGCGCCTCCCGCACGTCATCCTCGGTGACCACCAGCGGTGGGGCGAGGCGCAGCGTGTTGTTGCCCGCCGTCCCGACCAGAAGGCCGCGCTCGGACAGCTGGCCACGCAGCGGCATTGGATCGTCGCGCATCTTGAGGCCGCGCAGAAGGCCGGCGCCGGTGACGTCGAGCACCAGTTCGGGATAGCGACCCTTCAGGCTTTCCATGCCTTGCTGCATGAAGCCCGCGACGCGGCGCACGCGCTCAAGGAAGCCTTCGCCGGTCATCACGTCGAGCACGGCGTTGCCGACTGCCATGGCGAGCGGGCCGCCGCCGAATGTGGTGCCGTGGACGCCCTTGGCCATGCCCGAGGCGGCTTCCTCTGTCGCGAGGATCATGCCCATCGGGAAGCCGCCGCCGATGCCCTTGGCGGCCGCGAGCAAATCAGGCTCGGCGCCGGCCACCCACTGGTGGTGGAACAGCTTGCCGGTGCGGCCCGCGCCGCACTGGATCTCGTCATAGATCAGCAGCACGCCATGCTCGGTGCACAGATCGCGCAGGCCCTTGAGGCATTGCGGCGGCACTTCGCGCACGCCGCCTTCACCCTGAACCGGCTCGATCAGCACGGCGGCGAGGTCGGGCGCCTTGATGGCTTCCTTCAGCGCTTCGTGGTCGCCGAACGGGATGGAGCGGAAGCCCTGCAGGCGCGGGCCGAAACCTTCGCGGTATTTCTCCTGCGCGCCCGCGCTGATGCCGCCGAGCGTGCGGCCGTGGAAGGAGCCTTCGAACGACAGGATGCCTATGCGCTCGGGCTGGCCTTTCGACCAGTGATAGCGGCGCGCGATCTTGATGCAGCCTTCGATCGATTCCGCGCCCGAGTTCGAGAAGAAGGCGTAGTCGGCGAAGGTGAGGTCGACATAGCGCTGGGCCAGACGCTCCTGTCCCGGCACGCGGAACATGTTGGAGGTGTGCCAGAGCGTGTTGGCCTGCTTGGTCAGCGCCTCGACCAGCGCGGGATGGCAATGGCCCAGCGAGTTGACGGCGATGCCGGCGATGAAATCGAGATAGGGCTTCCCCTTGTCGTCATACATGCGCACGCCCTCGCCTCGCTCGAAAACGACCGGGCTGGGGCCGTAGACGGGAAGCACTGCGTTCGACATGGGGGCATCTCCTTATGACGCCGGTGGGAAGTATCTCTCCTGACCTTGTTCAAGGGCCATTTTGAAAGCGCGCTGAATGGGGCCGAACACCCCGTATGTCAATGAAAATAGGGGGCGCGAGGGGCCCTCAGGCCTTGAGCTTGTAGCCAGCCTTGAGCAGGCGCCAGCAGGCGAAGCACAGCGCCAGGGTGATCACCGCGCTCACCGCGCCGCCGAACCAGAGATCGCTCTCGGCATGACCGGTGAAACCGTAGCGGAAGCCGTCGATCATCTGGAAGAACGGGTTGAAGTGGCTGATCGTGACGAAGGGCTCGGGCAGCCGGCCGATCGGGTAGAATGTACCCGACAGCATGGTGAGCGGCATGATGACGAAGTTCTGTACGGCGGCCATGTGATCGAACTTGTCGGCCCAGATTCCGCCGATGAGGCCAACCGCGCCCATGAACAACGAAGCGACGACCGCGAAGTAGATCACGGGGAACAGGTTCGCGACCTGAAAGGGCGTGATCTGCATGATCCAGACAGCGGCGTAGGTGACGACGCCAACGAGAATGCCGCGCGTGACAGCGCCTGACAGGAAGCCCAGCGTGAGCTCGCCCGGCGACAGCGGCGGCATCAGGAAGTCCACTGAATTGCCCTGCACCTTAGCGATGATCAGCGAGGACGAGGTGTTGGCGAAGGCGTTGTTGAGGATCGCCATCATGACGACGCCGGGCGCGAGGAAGGTCGCGAACGGCACGCCGCCGACCATGCCGCCATTGCCCTGGCCGAATGCCAGCTTGAAGACGAACAGCATCAGGAGGCTGGAAACGACAGGGGCAAACAGCGTCTGCATGCCCACTTTCCAGAACCGGTGGGTCTCGCGCAGGCACAGCGTCCACAGGCCGACCCAGTTGACCGCCCCGTACTGTCGGGGACGCAGTCCCTCGTGTGCGGACTCCATAGGTGGCCGGGTGAGCGTCTGATCCATGAGCCTGTCTTACGCCTCCCAATCCCCGTCGCCATGGAAATGTTGGCTTTGCGGCCAAGGCACAAGCCCGGCCTGGCTAAACGATACGGACAGGCCAGATCATCAGGCACGACGTCCAGCCGCCGGTTTCTCCCCAGGAACCAGCAGTGAGTCCAAACCGAGTCCGCCTGCAGAACTTCCCCTGAAAGTTGAGTCTTCCGGGCCACAACCTGCATCAACCCGACCTGCGGCGGCGTGACTCAGTTGGCCTGTGTACAACCCCAATATATTGATTAACCTGTTGAGAAGCGCCCCCGCATATTGCGGGGAGCGAGGCCGCAGCTACTATCCCTTGAAATTGGGCACAGGGCCGCCGCAGTACCGACCTATATCTAGTGTCTTGCGCGATTCCCTAAGGCTGTGGAGACAGATTCATGGGCTGGACCGAAGAACGCGTTGCAGAGCTGAAGAAACTCTGGGCCGAAGGGCACAGTGCAAGCCAGATCGCCAAGCGCCTGGGCTCGGTTACCCGCAATGCGGTGATCGGCAAGGTGCACCGTCTCGGACTCTCCGGGCGGGCGACTCCTTCGCGCCCCGTCAAACGCCCGCCGCGCCTCGCCCGGCCCAAGCCGCAGGCCATGCCGCGCCAGGCTTCGTCGGCCGCCCCGCGCACCAACACGGCCGTCGCCGTGCGCGCCGAGCCGGTCCACACGCACATCACCGAGGCGGAAGCCAATATCGAGCCCAAGCGCCTCTCCAACGGCGACATGGTCACCGTGCTGACCGTGAAGGACTCGATGTGCAAATGGCCGATCGGCGACCCGGCCGACAACAATTTCGGCTTCTGCGGCCATGCCAGCTCTGATGGCTCGCCCTATTGCGCCGAGCACGCCCGCGTCGCTTTCCAGCCCGCCAAGAAGCGCGAACGCCGCGCCCGCGAGTTCGACTACATCCAGCGCCTGGCTGGCTGATCCACCTCACAAGTTCTACCCGCGACGGCGCCGCCCCGGAGTCCTGCAGGATTCCGGGGTGGTTTCGCATGGCAAATCGCGCAATGCTGGACGGCAAGAGGTGAGCCCGATGACCGGCATTTCGCTTCAGCTCGCGACCGTTCTCGACAGGTTGCCGATCGCCGTCAGCCTGTTCTCGCGGGATGGACAGGTGGTGGGCAAGGCAGGCGGCGCCGCCTCCATGTTCAACGGCGTCATCCCCGCGCTGAATGCAAAGGAAGCTTCCCGCTGGACATTCCTGGACCGGCAGGGCACCTCGATTCCCAGAACGCTATGGGCGAGCGCTCGCGCCTACCGCGGCGAACGCAACTACGCCGGCCTGATCGGCACCTACCGGAATGGCGAAGAGCACCGGATCAGGGTGACATGCATGCCGGTTTGCGATCCAGGCAGCGACGTTGCTGTGGTTGCATTCCTGCAAGTCCTGAATGCGCAGTCTCGATCGGCCGAAGGCTCCCACATGGACCTGCAGGTACGGTTGATCGATCAACTCGTGTCGGCCGTCAGCGCAGCAGGACCTAATGGTGCCCAGGACCTCGCGCGCAGGTTGGCGTCCTGACGACGGACGCCCGCTACCTGAATTGATACGCCCACACCCATGTCGACTGCTTGAGTGGTCCCGGCCATCCTGTCTCGTACTGCCGCATCAGCGTGCCGCCGAAGAACTCCAGGCCTTGAGGCGCAGGCGGCACAATGGCGCTGGTCGCGCCACACTCGGCGGGCTCCGCCTCGACCCAGCCGCCATCGTACAGGCTGCGGCTCTTCGCTTCCGGCGGCAGGAAAGTGCGGAAGTAGTCGTCGTCGAAGAACAACGTGACTTCCGACTGGAAAAGCGCCGGGGTCGAGACGAGGCACGCGACGCGGCAAGCCGGAAGGCGCCGTTCAGACCTTTCGACAGCCTCGGCCGCAGCCAGGATCGCGGCGATACAGGCGCGCTGTGTCTCCGGCGTCGCCTGGGGAGGGTCGACCAGCTTCGAATAGACCGGAACCTTGAAGTTCCAGAAGCGTTCGCCCGCGCACTGATCAGGCGTCGGCAGTTGCTGCACGATCCGCTCCGGCCAGCGCGCAAGGGCGCGGAGATGCCGGCCGAGATTGCGCAGCTTGCGTTGCGGATGAAGATCGAGGCGGCGCATGGCGTCCTGCCTCAGAAGCGGACCAGTGGCGTGTCTGCGCGCAGGTAGAGCGGATGCTTCGGGCTGCCATCACCATTGGTACCGAAACACCAGAGCGCAATGCGATCTGCCTTCAGGGCCGCGACAAGTTCCTGCCCTGCCGGCGCGAGCGCCTTGTTGAGCTTGCCGTGGCACAGCACGACTTTTCCTGCCTTCGCCGCCGCCTTGCGGATCGCGGGCAGGTTTTCCGGCGACACCGCGGCGACGCCGGGCGCCAGCAGCATTTTAGGGTCGGTGGCGCGGTAGTCGCCGACATTGGCCTTCACCATCGCATCGAACCCTTCGCGCTGAGCGAAGGTCCATTCGCGCGCGCAGGTCGGGTCGTTGACTGTGGCGTCCGCCGTCGACGGGTTCATGCCGATGAACATGATGTAGCGCTCCGGAAACGTCGCTCCGAGCCAGCGCCGCATCAGCTGGCGATAGCGGCCATCGGCGCTGAACGTGGCATCGCCCTTGACGCCCGGCATCAGCGCGAGCCGAACCTTGCCGCCGGGATCGTGCGCATTGGCCGTCATGCAACGCTCCGTGTGAACCACGCAAGCGGAAGCGATAATGCGGTTCTCCCTCCGCGCAAAGCACGGAGGGGAAGTCGCCATCGACTTACTTCGATACGAGGTCCTTCTGCAGCGTCTTGACGCAAAGCATGAAGAAGATCGCCGGCAGTGCGTACAAGACCGAGGTGATCACCAGAGATGTCTGCAGAGCCTTCGCGTCCGCCACCTTGCAGAACGCCTGCGACGTCTCCGGCAAGGCCAGCAGCGCAGCGCCCCTGCACGATTTTGCCGTCAGTTCAGCAAAGCCGTCGGCGTTGGCCTGCATGGCAAACAGCGTATCGGCGACAAAGCCGATGAAGGGCGGGCCGAGTCCGTAGCCAAGCAGGTTCACGATGAAGAGGAGAATGGCTGTCGCAGTCGCGCGTGTGCGTGCGCCAACGACGCCCTGCCCGATTGTGTACTGCGCAGCGAGATAGCCGTACTTGATGCCCGCGCCGGCACAGATGCCGATCAGCGCCACCCATTTGTTGTCTGACGAAAAGCCGATCACATAGAACGGCACGCAGGCGACCAGGCCAACCGCCGGCAGCCAAGCGATCGCATTCGGCCGCTGCTTCACGATCTTCTCGGCGAGCCATCCGGTCGCCAGCACGCCCACCGACGCCGCGAATGCAGATGGCACGTTGAACTGAAGCGCCGCCTCGGTCAGCGTGATGCCGTGCGTGCCCATGAGGAAGTCGGTCTGGAATGTCGTGATGCCATAACCGCAGAACGAAGCCAGCGTGGCTCCCGCCGCCATCAGCCAGAAGGACTTCTTGGAGCCCAGCTCCCTCATCGCCTCGGCGAATGTGGCGCGCTTCGGCCTTACGACGCCCGGCGGATCGGTATAGCCGCGCGGCGGCTCCTTCACGGTTAGGCGGAAAAGCACCGCCAGGACGACACCGGCCATGCCAATATAGATGAAGGCCTGCCGCCAGCCGAAGGCATCCGCCACTGGTCCGCCAATCAGGTTGGCTGAGAGCGTCCCCATGGTGACGCCCATCGCGTAGTAGCCAAGCGCGGTCGAGCGGCGCTTGGGCGGATAGTAGTCCGCGATGATGGAGTTGGCCGGCGGCGTGCAGCCCGCCTCGCCGACGCCGACCAGCACGCGGCAGATCAGCAGCATCACGAAGCCCGAGATGACGACGCCGCCAATCTCCACGGGCGCCACCATGCCTGACAGCGCCGTCGCCGCCGACCACAGCGCGATGCAGATCGTCATGATCCAAACGCGATGGCCGTGTTCGGCAAAGCGCGCCAACGGAATGCCGACGACCGAGTAGAAGAGCGCAAAGCCGATGCCGGTCAGGAGACCGAAGTCACCTCTGGAAATCTGAAGCTCGTCCATCACCGGCTTCGCCACGATGCCGAGCAGGCCACGGTCCAGGAAGTTCAGGATGTAGACGAAGAGCAGCGCATTTAGGACGTAGCTGCGATACGGCTTCGTACCATAACCGGTCAGATGCCCCTCGCCGCCAGTCATCACCGGCGCGTCAGCGCCAGCAGCGCCCGTTTGCGTGCTCATCAGTGTGTCTCCCGCTCGCGCCCGGCGTTGTAGCCACGCCTGGACAGTCCTGCGAATGCTTACGGGTTTGCCTCTCGTGGTCCACCCTCAATCGCGCAGAAGTTGCAGAGCGGCATTGACAACAGCGTCATGCTGCGACGCAAACGGCCGGACCTGTTTCCAGATCCGGCCGTGTAATCGCCGCTACGTTTGCCGATCAGACCGGCTTGACGACCATGTCCTTCTTCAGTGTGCGCGAGGCCAGGAAGAAGAAGGCCGCCGCAGGGACGAAGAACAGCACGACGGCCGCCATCGACTGGCGAAGGCCTTCGCCATACGCGACCTTGCAGAGCGTGATGTTCTCGGCAGACATGCCCAGGGCAGCCAGAGCTTCCGGCGCCTTGGTGGTCGCCGCCTTGAGGCACTGGGCCTGCGTGAGCACGCCCGATGCATCAAGCGACTTGATCTGCATGCCCATAAACAGGTCGGACAGCATGCCGCCGACGAGCGGCCCGATGCCGTTGCCGATCACCGCGACGATGAACAGCAGGATGGCGATCGCCGAGGCGCGCGAGCGCTGCGAGACCACGCCCTGCCCGATCGTGTACTGCGACCCGAGATAGGCATAGTGGCACAGGGCACCCGCACCCCAGACCGCGAGCTGCGGGATACCCGGTGTCATGTAGAAGCCGATGATGTACAGCGGAATCGCGATCATCAGGCCGATGGCCGGAATCCACGCCACTGCAGTGATCGATTTCGGCGTGGCCAACTGGGTGAGATAGCCGCCCAGGAAGGTGCCAACCGCCGAGATCAGGGCGAGCGGCACGCCATAGGTCAGGGCGAACGTGCCCGACGACATGCCGTGGACGCCGTCCATCATCACAGCCTGGAAGGCGAACATGCTGTAGCCGACGAAGGCGACGAGCGAGGCGCCGATGGACATCGTCCAGAAGGTCGGCTTGCCGCCCAGTTCCTTGAGGGTCTGGACGATGTTGGCCTTTTCGATGCGCGAGGTTCCCGGCGGATCGGAGAAGCCGCGCGGCGGTTCCTTGACCGTCAGGAAAAGGACGAGCGCAATCACCAGTCCGGGCAGGCCCAGAGCGATGAAGGCGAAACGCCAGCCGAAATTCTCGCCCCAGCCCAGCTGTTCGTGAATGTCGCCGATGCCGACGCTGGCAAAGAAGCTGACTACGGTCTCGTCGGTCAGGCCGACAATGACGCCGCCAAACCCGCTAGCCAGCGCGCTGCCAATCGTGACGCCCATGGCGAAGATGCCGAGCGCGTTGGCGCGGCTCTTCGGCTTGAAGTAGTCGGCGATGATCGAGTTGGACGGCGGCGTGCCGCCCGCTTCACCGATGGCGACGCCGATGCGCGCGATCAGCAGGAAGGCGAAGCTCGACGCAAAGCCGCACAGCGCGGTCATCAGCGACCAGATCGCGATACACAGCGCCATGATGGCGACGCGGTTGAACCGGTCGGCCGCCATCGCGATCGGAATGCCCATCAGCGCGTAGAACAGCGCGAACGGAGGGCCGTTGAGGAAGCCGTACTCGGTGCTGCTGAGCCCGAACTCACGGATGATCTGCGGGCCGACGACGCCAAGCAGGTTTCGGTCGATGAAGTTGAGCGTGTAGACGAAGGTCAGGGATAGCAGCACATAGAGCCGGTATCCTGGTGTTCCGAAACTCTGCCCGCCGGCTGGGGCTTCGCCCGCCGGTGTCGATGCTATTGCCACGATGTCCTCCCTGCGGCTGCTCCCGAGCCGTCGTTGGCGCACCCTAGCTGCGGTTGCTCCAAGGGCAAGCGGAATGCAGGTAAAACCCGCGACAACGCTTGCCGCAGCGCAGCAATACAACCGGATGACTCACGCGGATCAGATCAGGCCCTTGGCCTTCATGCTGATCGTCTCGGAGGCGCCGACCACGAGGTGGTCGTGCACCTTGATCTCCAGCGGCGCGAGCGCTTTCTCGATGTCGCGCGTGAGGTCGATGTCCGCGCGCGAGGGCGTTGGATCGCCGCTGGGGTGGTTGTGAACGAGGATGACGGCGGAGGCCGACAGCTCAAGCGCTCGGCGAGCAATTTCGCGCGGATAGATGGGCGCGTGGTCGACCGTGCCGCGCCCGGCGATTTCGTCGGCGATCAGCTTGTTCTTGCGGTCGAGATAGAGCACGCGCGCCTGTTCGGACTTCTCGTGGCGCAGGGCGAGTTTCACATAATTCAGCAGCGCGGCCCAGTTGGAGATCACCGGCCGGTCCGCGATCTGGTCGGCTGCGGCGTGCTTCAGAAGCAGGCTGGCGGCGCGGATATAGGATGCGGCGGTCTCGCCGACACCCTTCACTTCCATCAGGCGCTCAGGCGGCGCCGCGAGCACGCCGGACACAGTGCCAAAGCGCGCCAGCAATTCCTTTGCAATCGGCTTGGTGTCGACGCGCGGGATGAAGGCGTACAGCATCAGCTCGAGAAGTTCGTAGTCCTTGAAGTGTCCGCCATCGCCCTCCAGGACACGCTGGCGCAGGCGCTCGCGATGGCCGTGATAGTGCCGCGTGGGGCCTTCTGATGCGCTGGTCTTCGACTTCCCCCCGTCAGCCATCGTGTATCAGCCAGGCTCGGCGCCGGCTGTGTGCGGCGTGTGCAGGCCCGTGGGCGACAAGGTGAAGATCTCGACGCCGGTCTCGGTGATGCCGATGGAATGCTCGTACTGCGCCGACAGCGAGCGGTCTCGCGTCTTGGCTGTCCAGCCATCCTGCATCAGGGCCACGTCGCGCCGGCCGAGATTGATCATAGGCTCGACGGTGAAGATCATGCCGGGGCGCAGTTCTTCTCCCTGCCCGCGGCGGCCGAAGTGGAGGATGTTCGGCGAGTCGTGAAAGACGCGGCCTAGGCCGTGGCCGCAGAAAGCTTCGACGACCGAGTAGCGCTGGCGTTCGGCATATTCCTGGATCGCGGCGCCAAGATCGCCAAGGCGCGCGCCCGGCTTGATCGCCTCGATGCCCTTCATCATGGACTCGTAGGTGACGTCCATCAGGCGTGAGGCCTTACGCTTCACCGTGCCGACCGAATACATGCGCGAGGTGTCGCCATGCCAGCCGTCGACGATGACCGTGACGTCGATGTTCACGATGTCGCCGTCCTTGAGCGCGCGCTGCGGGCTGGGGATACCGTGGCAGACGACCTCGTTGATCGAGGTGCAGACCGTGTGGCGATAGCCCTTGTAGAACAGGCATGCCGGCAGGCCGCCGCCCTTCAGCACGAACTCGCGCGCGAGATCATCCAGCTTGCCCGTGGTCACGCCAGGCACCACATGGGGAGCCAGCATGTCGAGGCATTCAGCAGCGAGGCGTCCAGCCTTGCGCATGCCGGCGAAGGCTTCAGGCCCGTGCAGCTTGATCTCGTTCGTGTGGCGCGGCGGCGCGTCTGTGGCGTCGATGAATCCCATCGTCATGGGCAGGTCCTCTTGTATCGGCCGTGTTCCTAGCACGGCCAGCGCCCGCTTGCGAACGCCGGAATGGCCCAGATTTCTGCCGTTTCCTAGTTCAGCTTGGCCCGCCGCTTGGGCGGTTCGGGCGCGAACGGCTTGGGCAGCGGCAGGGCCGGCACGCCTTCCTCAATAAGGTCCTTCGCCTCGTCGGGCGTCACCTCGCCCCACACGGGGCGGTGCTCGGCCTCGCCATAATACATGGCGCGCGCCTCGCTGGCGAAGCTGTCGCCGACATAGTCGTGGGTCTTCTCGATGTGCTGGCGGATTTCAGCGGCGGCCTTGGCGGCGGCAACTTCGGCGGGCACCGCCCTGTCGGACGAGCGCACGGTGGGCGCCATGATCTGCTTGTGGACCTCGGTCGATCCGCACGTCGGGCATTCGACCAGCTTGCGCTTGCGTTGCTTGTCATAGGCCTGCGAGTCCGAGAACCATGCCTCGAACTCATGTTCCCCCACACATGCGAGAGAGTAGCGGATCAAGTCTGTTGTCTCCCTTCAGGCGACAGCGGATTCGGCCAGCAGGGGATCGAGCCGGCCCTGATAGTCGAGGTCGTGGATATCGTCGGAACCGCCGACGTGGCGGCCGTTGATGAAGATCTGCGGGTAGGTCGTGCCGTTCGAGCGTTGGATCATCTCGCGGCGATAGTCAGGGCTATCGCTCGCGCGATACTCGACGACCTCGACGCCCTTGGAGGCGAGCAGGGACTTTGCGCGCGTGCAGTAGCCGCAATACTCCCGCGTGTAGATTTCGACCCGCGCCGACACCGCAAAACTCCTGACCCTGAACGTGACACCGGGATGGTGGCCGTTCGAAGCTGAACATCACATTATTACAGAGCGCTGAAACTCTGGAATCGTTCCAAAACTATATGGTTGCCGTCCTCGGGCCTGCAACACGGGCAAGTGTGATCACATCGACGCAGGCCGCCCCTGCACGTTTAAGCGTCCTTGCGCAGGCTTCCGCAGTGGCGCCGGTGGTCAGAACATCATCAACCAGCACCACGCGCTTGTCCTTCACCAGCTTCATCCGGCTACCCCGCACGCGGAAGGCGCCCTGCACGTTACGCCGGCGTGCATCGGCCGAGAGGTTGCCCTGGATCGGGGTGGAGCGGACCCGCTTGAGGGCGTCGACCGACAGCCGGACGCCGCTGGTCCGGGACAGGGACGCCGCCAGCCAGCCGGACTGATTGAACCCCCGCCGGATCAGCCGGAAGTAGTGCAGCGGGACAGGCGTGATCAGGTCTGCTTCGGCAAGCAGTTCCGACCCCGCCGCCGCCATCCAGCCGGCCAACGTGGCCAAGCCATCGCGCCGACCCTGGTATTTGAGGCCCAGCACCAGATCGCGGGACACATCCCCGTAGATCAGGGCGGCGCGGGCCCGGTCGTAGGCCGGCAGGCGGACAAGGCAGGCGCCGCAGAGCTGGTCCGGCTCGACCGCGATCTCGAAAGGCAGGCCGCAGGCCCGGCACTGGGCGCCGGTGATGAAATTGAGCTTCGACCAGAGTTCCGGCTCCAGCGGCCCGGGACCGGGCAATTCCCGGTGCGTAATCAACGACCTCTGCGGCCAGATCAAGCCGGCCAGCCGCCGTCCCGCCCGTACCCGCCCGGGCGAGCGGCCACGGCGCGGCTTACCGGGGCGCGCGTCCGTCGCTACATAGGCGTCAGATGTCGTCTTCACCCATCCCCCCTTCGGCTCCCCCAGCTGGGAAAGCCGACCCCATGCGGATCTTCGACCGCGGGCTGCACGCGCGCCGTCGCGCTCGGGCCGCCGCTGGCTTTGCCGACTATTCTTTCCTGAAAAAGGTCGCGGCGGAAGACATCGCCTTGCGCCTTGGCGCGATCAACCGACGGTTTGACCGTGTGCTGGACCTTGGCGCGCATGATGGCCTGTTGGCGAACACGCTGCGCGGCGATCCGCTGGTGGGGCCGCGCCTGGGCAAGATCATCACGGCCGACATGTCGGCGGCTTTCCGGCCGGATGTGATCGTGGACGAAGAGGCGCTGCCGTTTGCCGATGGGTCTTTCGACCTCGTGGTCTCGGCGCTGTCGCTGCACTGGGTCAACGACCTGCCCGGCGCGCTTATCCAGATACGCCGCGTGTTGAAGCCGGATGGCCTGTTCATCGGCGCCGTGCTGGGCGGGCGCACGCTGGGCGAGCTGCGCCAGTCGCTGCTGTCAGCGGAAGAGGAAATTCGTGGTGGCGCGGCCAACCGCGTCTCGCCCTATCTCGACGTGATCGATGGCGCGGGCCTGCTGCAGCGCACGGGCTTTGCGATGCCTGTGGCCGACAATGACGCGCGCACAGTGCGTTATGCCCATCCGATGCGGCTGCTTGGCGATCTGCGTGGCATGGGCGAGACGGCCGCCTTCGCCAGTCGCGATGCGCCGCCGCTGACGCGGGGCATACTGATGCGCGCGATGGAAACCTATGTGCGGCGGTTCTCCGATCCGGACGGGCGCGTGCGCGCGACGTTCGAGTTCGTGACGCTGTCGGGATGGGCGCCCTCGCCTGACCAGCCGAAGGCAAAGCGGCCAGGCAGCGCAACCGTGCGTCTTGCAGACGCCCTGGGCGTCCGGGAGCACGGGACAGGCGAGAAGGCGGGCTGACGCCTTACGGCGCGGAGTCGAACCCGGCCTGGACGGCGGTGAACGAGTTGTTCGTGTTCGAGCCGATGGCGGAAGCGCCGCCGACAATCGCCAGCGAGATGATGCCCGCGATCAGGCAGTACTCGACCACGGTGGCTCCGGAGCGATCCTTGAGCATCTTGAGGAAGGTATTGAGCGTTTTCATGCGCGTGCCGCCTTCGACCAATCAATGAAGCGCTCGAACAATGGGATGTCTGCGGCAGGGGCGGGATAGCCCTTGATATCCCCGGCAGACACCCAGGCGAGCTGTTGACCCTCCTGAGACGCGATTTCCCCTTCCCATTTCCGGATCATGAACACCGGCATGAGGAGGTGGAACCGTTCGTAGGCGTGCGATGCGAACGCGAAAGGCGTCATGTCAGCTTCGTCAACGCGGACGCCGAGCTCTTCCATCAGTTCGCGCGTGAGCGCGCCCTGAGGGCTTTCGCCGGCTTCAACCTTGCCGCCTGGGAATTCCCAGAGACCTGCCATCGTCTTTCCCTCGGGCCGTTGCGCAAGCAGCAGACACCCGTCGCTTCGAACAAGCGCCGCCGCTGATACGATCATGAGCGTGCGCATGCTGGTGATCTCATGTTTGGGTAAGCGTGACGTGCAAGTGGATATTCAACTTCTGTAGGCGCCGTTTATCTTCACGTAACCATCCGTGAAATCGCAGGTCCACACGCGCGCGCGGCCCTGGCCGAGGCCGAGATTGGCGCGGATAAAGACCTCCTGGCCCGACACGGCTTTCGTTGCCGCGCCTTCGGAATAGGTGGACGCACGCGCGCCATCCTGCGCCACGAGGTGATCGCCAAACCACAGGGTCAGGCGGTCGCGCTCGACCGGTTCGCTTGTCTTGCCGATGGCCATGACGACCCGGCCCCAGTTGGCGTCGCCCGCCGCGATCGCCGTCTTCACCAGCGGCGAGTTGGCGATCGAGCAGGCGATGACTTTCGCCGAGGCGTCGCTGGCGGCGCCCTCGACTGTGATCTCGATGATCTTCGAGGCGCCTTCGCCGTCGCGCACGATCTGCGTCGCGAGGTCTTCCAGTACGCGATGCATCGCCGCCACGAATTCGGCGAGCCTTGGATCGTCGGGATCGTGGATCGGCTCTCCGCCGGCCGCGCCTGTCGCGAAGAACAGTAGCGTGTCGGATGTCGAGGTGTCGCTATCGACTGTGATGCAGTTGTAGGTGAGATCGCCGAGCCGCGAGATCAGCGCCTGACATACATTCGGCGCAAGCGCTGCGTCAGTGAACAGGTAGTTGAGCGTCGTCGCCATGTTCGGCTGGATCATGCCCGATCCCTTCGCCACGCCGACAATGCTGACATTGCGCCGGTTCAGGTTGACGGTCTCGCCCGCCGCCTTGGCGAACGTATCCGTGGTGCGGATGCAGTTGGCGACCTTCTCCCAATCCGGCGCGCCGAGGCCTTCCCACACTTTCTCCACGCCGCCTGAGACGATGTGCGGCGGCAGCGGCTCGCCGATCACGCCGGTGGCGGAGAGATAGACCTCCTGCTCGCCACAGCCCGACTTGCTGACGGCGGAGGCAATGGTGGCTGCATTTTTCGCGATGCCCGCCGGGCCAGTGAAGGCGTTGGAATTGCCGGTGTTGACCACGAGGACTCGCGCCCTGCCCCCACCGGACTTCAACGCGGCGCGGCAGCGGTCCACATCGTCGGAGCGGGTGGACGACATCGTGAAGATGCCGCCGACGGATGCGCCTTCGGGAAAATGCATCACCAGCAGATCGTCGCGCACCTTGCCTTTGTAGAGGCCAAGCGAGTGCGTGACGGCTTCGACGCCCGCCACCTTCGGAAGGACAGGAAAGCGCGCGGGGGCGAGCGGTGAAACCGGCAGTTCGGTCGCAGTAGCCAAGTGTGAAACCCTTATTGCGGAGTGGGTGCGGGCGCAGGCGCGCGCGGCTCGCGTGTCTCGGCGGCCGTGCCGCCCGTCGACGGGGGCGTAGCTGGCCGTTCCGCCGGAGCAGCCGCAGGCGGCGTAGCTGCTGCAGCGGCAGGCGGCGGCGCAGGTTCAGACACTGCTCCGGTTGCCGGCTCGGACGCTGGCTCTGGCGAGGGCCTCGGCGCGGGGCGCACGGGCGCAGGCTCGGCCGGGCGGGCGCCGTGCGGCGAGTTGCGCTTAACGATGCTGGCGTCGGCGCGCAGCTCCGTCAGGATCTGCTCCAACTGCTGCGCCTTGAGGTAGCGTTCGATGCGATCGCGTAGTTCCTCGATCGAGGGCGGGCGGCGCTTGCGCACTTCGTCCACCTTCACGATGTGCCAGCCCTGCGCGTCCTCGAACGGGCGCGAGACGCCGCCTTCGGGCACTTCGCGGATGACGCGGGCGAATTCGGGCGAGGCGTCTTCCGCCGTCATGTAGCCGAGGTCGCCGCCATCCATGCGGGTCCCCTCATCGGCGGAGCGGCGCGCGGCAGTGACAGCGAAGTCGGCGCCAGCCTTGATCTCGGCGGCGATCTTGTCGATCGCATCCTTGCTCGGCGCGAGGATGTGGCGCAACCGCGCCTCGTTCTCCATCTGCTGTTCCAGCAGCTCGACCTGGGTCTCGTACATCTTGCGGATTTCCGCCTCGTCGATCCGCTCGGAGGCGATCACGTCCAGCAGGACGTTGCCGAGGATGTTGTCGCGGGCGGTCTCAAGCCGGTGGCGCGCCTCCGGGTCCTCGTCCAGGCCCCGGGCGATCGCTTCCATGGACAGGAGCTTCACCTCGATCAGCTGGTCGAGGATTTCGTCGAACTCGACGCTGCTGGGTTCCAGCGTCTCGCCCTCCTCGATCACCCCCTTCATGCGGGCCTCGAGTTCCACGTCGGCGACATAGATGATCTGGCCGTTAACCGTTGCAGCCTCGGCCGAACGGTCGATGGACACGGCGGCCGGTTCGGGGGCTTCTTCCCCGCCACAACCGGCAAGCGCGACCGAAGCGCACAGAAACAGGGCGGATACCCAGCGGAAGCGTGACCCAAAAGCCATCCAGAGGCTCCTCAAGCTGCTAAAGGCAGTCAGGGTTTCCAGTGCCTGGCCAGTGGTCGGATTGACACTGGGAATGCTGGTCCTTACGTCTCGCCAAGGCGCAAGTCGAGGGACTTCCCGGATCGTTCCGGGGGAGTTTGCGGTTTGTCGCCTGTGTAGCCGAGGCCGGATCATTCCCCCGTATACACGTGTTACAAGAGGGACGCCGCGACCATCTCGGCTCGCGTGAGGCTGGCAGGCGGATAAATCGGTATGCTCGGGATCGCCCAGAAACTATTTGGTTCGGTCAACGAACGAAAAGTCAGGCCCTTCAAGTCCATCGTCCAGCGCATCAATGCCCTTGAGCCTGTGACCGAGGCCCTGTCGGACGAGGCCCTGCGCCAGCGCACCAAGGACTTCCGCCAGCAGGTCGCCAACGGCGCCAAGCTTGACGACATTCTTCCCGAAGCCTTCGCCACGGTTCGCGAGGCCTCCAAGCGCGCGCTCGGCCTGCGTCATTTCGACGTCCAGCTGATCGGCGGCATGGTCCTCCACAAGGGCTGCATCTCGGAGATGCGCACGGGCGAGGGCAAGACGCTGGTCGCCACCGCGCCGGTCTATCTCAACGCCCTCGAAGGCCGAGGCGTTCACGTCATCACCGTCAACGACTACCTCGCCAGCCGCGACGCGGAATGGATGGGCAAGGTCTATCGCTTCCTCGGCCTGTCGGTCGGCAAGATCGTGCACGGGCTCGACGACGCCCAGCGCCGCGCCGCCTATGCGTGCGATGTCACCTACGGCACCAACAACGAATTCGGCTTCGACTATCTGCGCGACAACATGAAGTACTCGCTGGCCGACATGGTCCAGCGCGGCCACCGCTTCGCCATCGTCGACGAGGTCGACTCGATCCTGGTCGATGAAAGCCGCACGCCGCTGATCATCTCCGGCCCGACCGACGACCGCTCGGAACTCTACCAGTCGATCGACGCGCTGATCCCGCAGCTGACCAAGGACGACTACACGCACGACGAAAAGCAGCGTTCGGTCGTCTATTCCGAAAGCGGCAACGAGCGCATCGAAGAACTGATGGTGCAGGCCGGCATCCTGCAGGGCTCGCTCTATGAGCCGGCCAACATCTCGCTGGTCCACCACGCCAACCAGGCGCTGCGCGCTCACAAGTTGTTCCAGCGCGATAAGGACTACATCGTCAAGAACAACGAAGTCGTCCTGATCGACGAGTTCACTGGCCGCATGATGACGGGCCGTCGCCTCTCCGAAGGCCTGCACCAGGCCATCGAGGCGAAGGAGCGCGTCAAGGTCCAGCCCGAGAACCAGACGCTGGCCTCGATCACCTTCCAGAACTATTTCCGCCTGTACGACAAGCTGGCCGGCATGACCGGTACGGCCTCGACTGAGGCGCAGGAATTCCAGGACATCTACAAGCTGGAAGTCGTCGAGATCCCGACCAACCGCAAGGTCCAGCGCATCGACGAAGACGACGTCGTCTACCGGACCGCGAAAGAGAAATACAAGGCGATCATCGCCGACATCCGCGATTGCGCCCGCCGCAAGCAGCCGGTTCTGGTCGGCACGGTGTCGATCGAGAAATCGGAAGTGCTCTCGAACCTGCTCTCCGCCGAGAAGATCCCGCATCAGGTGCTGAACGCGCGCCACCACGAGCGCGAGGCCCACATCATCGCCCAGGCCGGCATTCCCGGCGCCGTCACGGTCGCGACCAACATGGCTGGCCGCGGCACCGACATCCAGCTCGGCGGCAACGTCGACATGCTGATGGCCGACGAGGGCGCAGCGATGGCTGCCCAGCTCGGCCGTGAGCTGACCGAGGAAGAAACGAAGACGCTGCGCGCCAAGATCGACAGCGACGTGGGCGCGAAGAAGGCGGAGGCGCTGGCCGCCGGCGGCCTCTATGTGCTGGCCACTGAACGTCACGAAAGCCGCCGCATCGACAACCAGCTGCGCGGCCGCACGGGCCGTCAGGGCGACCCCGGCCGCTCCAAATTCTACATCTGTCTTGAGGACGACCTGCTGCGCATCTTCGCGGCCGAGCGCCTCGATTCCATCATGCGCGGCCTTGGCATCAAGGAAGACGAGGCCATCACCCACAAGTGGATGAACAAGGCGCTCGAAACCTCACAGAAGCGCGTTGAACAGCGCAACTTCGAGATCCGCAAGAACCTGCTGAAATTCGACGACGTCACCAACGACCAGCGCAAGGCCGTGTTCGAACAGCGCATCGAATTCATGCGCGCCGCGAACGTGACCGACACCGTCACCGACATGCGCCACCAGCTAATCAACGACATGTGCCTGCGTCACATGCCGGAGAAGGCGTACCAGGAGCAGTGGAACATCAAGGACCTCGAGGAAGAGGTCGCTGATATTCTCGGCATTCCCGCCCCGGTCCGCGAATGGTCGAACGAGGAAGGCGTTGCAACGCTTGAGATCGCCGAGAAGCTGCGCACGGCAGCCGACGACTTCTACGCCGCCAAGGGCGCACAGGTCGGCGAGGAGCGCATGCGCTGGCTCGAGAAGCAGATCCTGCTGCAGGCCGTGGACACGCGCTGGCGCGAACACCTCTGGCACCTCGACCAGCTGCGTTCGGTCATCCACCTGCGCGGCTACGCCCAGCGCGACCCGCTGAACGAGTTCAAGAACGAGGCCTTCACGCTGTTCGAGCGCCTGCTCAGCGATCTGCGTTCCGACGTCACGCGCCTGCTGATGCGCGGCCAGTTCGTGACCGAAGCCCCTCCGGGCGCGGACACGGGCCCCGCACGCACGCCGACGCAGCACGCCGCACGTCCGGTCGCCGCGCCCGCCCAGGCCGCTCCCCCGCAACAACAGGCACAAGCCGGCAGCGGCGTTCCCGCCAGCTGGTCGGCAACGCCGCGCAACGCGCCCTGCCCCTGCGGTTCCGGCAAGCGCTACAAGAGCTGCCACGGGGACGTGAGCAACGTCGCGCGGGCTTAAGACTTACGCACTGGCATCAAGAGATTGGCCGCCGAATTTCGGCGGCTTTTCTTTTAGCGCCAGCAGGTGCGGCGTGATCAGCGGAAGGATGGCGACGGCCGAGATGCTGGCGCCGACGATCACGGTGTTCACGACGCCAATCGATTCCGCCACCCAGCCGGCGAGCAGGATCGACGCGGTCATCCCCGCGCCGTTGATGACCTGGTTGAAGCCGTTCGCGCGCGCCAGCTGATCGTCGGGCAAAAGGCGCTGCTGCAGGCTCACGGACAGGATGGTGAAGACCATGAGGCCGGCGTCGCCTAGGAATTGCTGGATCACCATGAACAGCACGGCCCAGTCGCGGAACAGCGCCGCCGGGATCAGCATCAGCGTGCCGATCGTGCTCATCACGAACGCCAGCACGATCGCCGGGCCATAGCCGAACGCCCGCGTCATCGGCTGCGCAAGCGCCGTTCCAACAAGAGCGCTGATGCCGCCGACAGAGATGATCACCCCCATGAGCGACGGGCTCATCGCCAGCTCGCGCAGCATGAAGAGCGTGAACGTCGCGAAGAAGAAGCCGGCCGAGATGTACCAGAAGAACGTGGCGGTCAGGATCGCGCGCATGGGGCGGCATCGCCAGATGGCGAAGAAGCCGACGGCGATGTCCTTGCGCAGCCGCGCGAGCACGCGCTCGCCATCCGCCTTCATTGCCGCGTCGGGCTCAGTCTGCTCGCGCGGGATGCGACAGAGCCAGAACGCCGACCACAGGAAGGTGAGCGCATCGGCCACCATAGCAAGCGGCGCGGTGAGCAGGTCGATCAGGACGCCCGCCACACCCGGTCCGCCAAGCTCGGCGAGCGATTCCGTTGCCTGCAACCGTGCATTTGCATCGACAAGCTGTTCGTCCTTCACCAGGCGCGGCAGCACAGCGTTGTCAGCATTGGCGAACAGTGCGCTCGCGGCGCCAGCCAGCGCCGCAAGCACGCAGAGCAGTTCGAAGCTGAGCCATCCCATCAGCCACGCGACGGGCGCTGCGATCACGACGACAAAGCGCACGATGTCGGTCGCGATCATCAGGCGCACCTTGTTGGAGCGCTCGACAAGGCCGCCCAGCAACAGGCCGGTCAGCACATAGGGCGCATAGGTGAGCGCGGCGAGCACGGCGGCTTCCCACGGGCTGGCGGCAAGAACGCCGACGGCGATGATGGGAATGGCCGTTCGCGTTATCCGGCTGCCGAAAGCCGAAAGGGTCTGCGCCGCCCACAGGCGGTTGAAGTTCGCGTTCGCTCGCAATGGCGAGGAACGCCTCAGAAATTCGAACATTGATGTCTTCCAAATGGGTTCGTCATGCGCGCCATCGGCGCGCAGCTACGGCACTAAGGGTGCCATGCCGGGCAGGTCCCCGGCGCGAACTAGAGGGTGATGACCCTCATAGGCGTCTCCAGTGGAAGTGGCGCGCCTTTTGATCCTCTTCGCCGTCGCAGTCAACCTGGCCCCTCTCGGTGCAGGGACATTACGTCGCGAATAATTCGATCCGCGAACCAGACCACAACGTATCGGATCTGGGCGTCGGGCGATCAGGAGAGTTTCATGATCTCGCTCACGCGCGGCGTTCTCGCTGCAACCCTTGTCCTTGCTTCAGGTGCATGCATGTCCGGCGGCATGGAGACCGACTTAAGCGCCTCCTCCCAATACGGCGCTGCATCTGCATCCGGAACGGGCGCCATGGCCGCCAGCGGGCAGCGCGCGGCCGCCGCGAAGATGGCAGCAGACACGCCTTCAATGCCGCCTGCTGCACAGACTGCTCCTCGCTCCCCCACGATGACGACCGCTACTGTGACGGTGGGTGGCGCGGAGATGTTCCCCACCAAGAATATCATCGAGAACGCGATGAATTCCGCGGACCACACAACGCTGGTGGCCGCAGTGAAGGCGGCCGGCCTTGTCGACACCCTGTCAGGCCCCGGCCCTTTCACTGTCTTCGCACCGACCAATGCAGCCTTCGCGAAACTCCCCGCCGGCGCCGTCGATGGGCTCCTGACGCCGGACATGAAACCGACGCTACAGAAAGTTCTCACCTATCACGTGGTCGCAGGCCGCATGACTGCCACCGACCTGATGAAGGCGATCCAGGCAGGCGGCGGCAAGGCCACGCTGAAGACGGTTGCAGGCGGAACGCTGACCGCATCGATGGCGGGCTCGCGCATCATGCTGACCGACGAAAAAGGCGGCATGTCCCACGTCACCATCGGCGACGTCATGCAGTCCAATGGCGTGATCCATGTCGTCGACACGGTGTTGATGCCGGCCTGACACCGAAACTGATGCGAGCTGGTGGTCCGGATAGCGAGCAGCTGTCTGGGCCATTGCCTGTTCTGGAACCAGCCCCTCGTCGGGGTGCTGCCTTCTACGCGAGGCCTTCGCGGCCGATGGCGTAGAAGCGGTCCTTGCGCTGGGCGCGCAGGTCGTCGGGCGACAGGCCCTCCAACGTTTTCAGCTGGACCTCAATGGCGTCGCCCACCTTCTCGATGGCGACCCTCGCGTCGCGATGCGCGCCGCCCATCGGCTCGGGGACGATGGCGTCGACGATCTTGAACTTGAACAGGTCCTGCGCCGTGATCTTCATCGCCTCAGCGGTGTCCTTCGCGCGCTTGGCGTCGTGGAACAGGATGGACGCGGCGCCTTCCGGCGAGATCACTGAATAGACGGCGTGCTCCATCATCAGCACCTTGTTTCCGGAGGCCAGCGCCACCGCGCCGCCCGAACCGCCCTCGCCCACGATGACCGAGATCATCGGCGTATCGAGCGTGAGGCACGCCTCGATGGAGCGGGCCAGCGCTTCGGCCTGGCCGCGCTCTTCGCCGCCCTTGCCCGGGAAGGCGCCCGACGTATCGACCAGCGCAATCACCGGCAGGCCGAAGCGCCCGGCCAGTTCGATAAGGCGCACGGCCTTGCGATAGCCTTCCGGCTTGCCCATTCCGAAATTGTGCTTGAGGCGCGTCTGCGTATCGCGGCCCTTCTCATGGCCGATGACGACAACAGGCTTGCCGCGAAAGCGCGCAAGGCCGCCGAGGATGGCGTCGTCGTTCATGAACTTGCGGTCGCCGGCCAGTTCGACGAACTCCTCGAACAGGTGCTCGACATAATCGAGGAAGTGCGGCCGCTCCGGGTGGCGCGCGACCTGCGTCTTCTGCCAGGCGGTGAGGTGCGTGTAGATATTCTCGAGCTGCTTGTTCGCCTTCTCGCGCAGCTTGGTGACCTCGTCCTCGACCGCGGCGCCGCCAGCGGCTTCGAGTTCAGCGATCTTCTTTTCGAGGTCCGCTACGGGCTTCTCGAATTCGAGATAGGTGGAAACGGCCATGGGGAGGCTCCGAATCTGGAACGGGCCACATACTCCGCACATCCCCCGCCCGCAAGCGCGGAGCATGCAAGCACCTGAACCAATTCGGGATTTTGCCCGTTCTACAGCCGGAAGACGCCCTCGATAACGGTCCGCGCACGCCCGATCAGCTTCACCCGCTCGCCTGCGAGGCGTGTGGTGATGTGAGCCCCGCGCCCCGGATAGGCCTGGAAGCAGTTGAGCTCCGCCTTCCCGAAGAGCGCCGAGAAGTAGGGTGCGATGATGCAGTGCGCCGAGCCGGTGGCGGGGTCTTCGGGAATGCCTGATCCCGGCGCGAAGAAGCGCGAGACGACATCGAAGCCTTCAGATGCGCCCGGCGCTGCGCACACGAGATTGCCGCGTCCGCCGGTGGCGCCGCCCGAGATTTCGTTGACGCGGACAAGGTCAGGCTTGAGGGCGCGAACCTGCTGCGGCGTCTCGAAGATCGCCATCAGGTAGGGCCCGGCCACGACACGCGAAGGCGTGGCGCCAAGCGCTTCGGCGAGCCCGTCGGGCATAGGCACGTCGCGCGGCGGCTGGGCCGGGAAATCCATCTCCAGCCGGCCATCGGCGAGGCGCTTCACCGTCAGCCGCCCCGCCTTGGTATCGAAGCCGATCTCCGGCCCGTCATAGCCGAGATGCGAGAACAGCGCGTGCGCGCTTGCCAGCGTCGCGTGCCCGCACATCGGCACTTCGAGCAGCGGCGTGAACCAGCGCAGGTCCCACACGCCGGGCGTCTTCGCGACGATGAATGCGGTCTCTGCCAGATTATTCTCGGCGGCGATCGCCTGCATCGCGTCGTCAGACAAGAACGCGTCGAGCGGCATCACGGCGGCCGGGCCACCTGCCATGGCGCGCTCGGCAAACGCGTCGATCTGGAGGAAGCGGTACTCGGCCATGGCTCTTCTCCGTGCTGGAGAGCAGCCGTTTATGCGCGGAGACCAGTGGCGGGAAACGATAGTTTCTCCCCCATCGGTTAGCTGCGCTGCCAAAAACCCAACATCCGACGCCCCATTTTGCGGCGGCGCACAAAATCGCACGGCCGCCCGCAATTGCAGGAAGACACGCTGTCATTCATCTGTCACATTACTGTCATGAAACTGATACACGCGATTCTGGTGGCTGGCGCGGCGAGCCTTTTGCCGTCCGCTCTGGCCGATGAGCCCGCCTCGAAAGAGGCCCGCAGCTACGCCATCACCATCTCTTCGGAGGTGAGTCCGCTGGCCGAGCCGGACCTGCGCTATCCGTACATGGCCGGGTCGAAGGGGATCGAGGGTTCGTGCGACGTGACCTTCGCGATCTCGCCCCAGGGCAAGGCTGACGCGATCCGCGTCGGGGCCTGCTCCTCGGACGTGTTCCGCCGGTCCGCCAAGGCGACCGTGGAGCAGATGCGCTTTGCCCCGCGCGCCGCGGCGCAGGATGGCGTCGCGATGAAGATCAACTGGGCCTTCGACGAAGCCCGTATGCAGACCGCCAGCATTCGCTAGGTCTGGCAGCAGCCACGTTTGCGGCGCGCCTCTTCACGGGGGCGCGCCGTTTGCTTTTGCGCTTCAGCCCGGGCGCCACTTTGCGAACATGGTCGCGAACGCTTCCGGGTCGCGCGAGGGCCAGCCATGATCGATGGGGCCGTTGCCCTTCCCCAGACCCGGCGCGCGCGCGATCGCCACGGTGAGATAGGCGCGCGCCAGCGCCACCGCATCGGTCAGCTTGAGCCCGCGCGCGAGACCTGCCGCGATGCCCGAAGCGAGCGTGCAGCCTGTGCCGTGCGTGGCGTTTGTTTCTATGCGCGGGCCGTCGAAGAAATGCTCGCCGGTCTGAGTCGCCAGCACGTCGACGATGACATCGCCAGGCACATGACCGCCTTTGATCAGCGCCGCCTGCGCCCCCATGTCGAGCAGCTTTTCAGCCGCGCGGCGTTGTCCGTTGAGCCCATCGACCGCCTTGCCCGTCAGCACTTCGGCCTCCGGCGCGTTCGGCGTCACCAGCGTCGCGCCCGGGATCATCAGCCGCCGCACGGCGTCCACCGCGCCCTGTGGCAGAAGCACGTCGCCCGACGTCGCCACCATGACCGGATCGACGACGCGCGGGATGCCCGCGGCGATTTCCTCAAACGCCTCGGCGATCGTCTCGACCAGCAGCTTGTCGCCCAGCATGCCGGTCTTCAGCACGTCCGCGCCGATATCCTTGAGCACGGCTTCCATCTGCGCACGCACCGCTTTGGGCGGCGTCGCCACCACGCCTGATACGCCAAGCGTGTTCTGGATCGTGAGCGCGGTGATCGCCGTCGCCGCGTAGCCGCCCAGCGCCGTCACCGTCTTGATATCCGCCTGGATGCCGGCCCCGCCGCCGGAATCCGATCCGGCGATGATCAGCACGCGGCCCCTCGGCCCGTCTGCCTTGCCAGTTGCTTCAGTCGCCATGCGAACCTTGCGCCTCCATCGGCGTTCTACCTAGCGACCGATTGGAGGCTTGCCCATGCCCGCCGTATCAAAAGCCCAGCAGAACGCCGCCGGCGCAGCGCTCGCCGCCAAGCGTGGCGATGCGCCCCGATCCAACCTGCAAGGCGCGTCGAAGAAGATGGCCGAGTCGATGGGCAAGAAGCAGCTCAAGGAACTCGCCTCGACCAAACGCAAGAAGCTTCCGGCCAAGAAGAAATAACAGCGACCTGGCTCAGCGAGGCGGAGGAAACGGCGTCTTGAAGTCGAATGCTTCGGCCGTTGGGCCCAGCCGTTCGAATGTGTCCAGCCGCGCGCGCGCCTCGCGAAGGGTCGGCGTTGTTCCAGCCGGAACCCACCAGATCGCGAGATAGGCTGGCAGCTCCACGAACCATTCCTTCCGCCGACGCATCACGCCTCGATGTGTGTGGTTGCGATAGGCGAAAGCTGAAAGGTGATCGAGGCTCTCCCACACGGTCAGGTTGATCGTCACATCGGGGTCTGTGAAAATGGAGAAGTCCGCATTCTCCCCCTCGCCCACCATGCGCCAGACAAAACCGGGCGAGGCCTCGGCCAGCGCGTTGACCTCGTCCAGCGCGGCCTCGAAATCTGCATTGACGGGCGAGCCGCGCGGGACGCGGAACTTCGCGATGTTGATCTGCGCGATATGCCAGTCCACGCCTTTTCACCCCGTGCCCGCGCCGATACATTGCGATGGTGGGAAGGGAGACGGCAATGGCTAGGCAACCGACACGGCGCACATGCTCGAAGGGGCATTCCTACGTGAAGAGCACGGATTGCCCAACCTGCCCGAATTGTGAGGCCGAAAAGGCAAAGGCCGGGTTCTTCATCGACGGGCTAAGTGCGCCTGCACGCCGCGCACTTCAGGGTGCCGGGGTCACCTCGATCACGGCGCTGGCGAAGCATGGCGAGCGCGACATTCTCGCCCTGCACGGCATGGGCCCCAGCGCGCTGCCGAAACTTCACGCTGCGCTGAAGGCGGCGGGTCTTGCCTTCAAATCCTGATCACGGGCGCGGTCGCGGAGTCGGCGCAGGCGATCCGCCCGTCGCCGCCGGCATGCCCTTGTAGAACGTGTCGATGGTGGCCTGCGCGATGGCGCCGCCGAAATCGGCGATGCCCATCTTCCGATAGTGCTCGAGCACGAAGATGCACTTCTTGTCGGCGACCAGCAGGTCCGCACCGAGATCGGGAATCTCCTTCGCCGCGCGCCATTCGAAATGGCCGTAGATCGCCACACCGCAGACCTTGAAGTTCAGCCCGCCACACGCCTTGAAGTAGTCATCGTTGCGCACGTCATCGAGGAATGGCGTCACGTCCACCAGGAAGAACGGCATCACCAGCTTGTCGAGGTGCTTGTTCTCGTCGAGCGGCTTGACCACGTCGATCTGGCGGCCATCGACAAGCGCAGGCCAGCCCATGTTCTGGCGATAGCCCACAATGGTGGCGACCGGCTTGCCGATGATGTCGGCGTCCTTGTCGTAGTGGCAGATGGAATCGACATGCGCCTGCAGCCGCTCGAAGTCGACGGCGGCGTAGTCCTTGCCGTCAAAGCTCTGCGTCTTGGCGTCCTTCAGGATGCCATCGCCCCACTGCCCCACCGGCATTTCCGGCAGTGGCGTGGTGTACTTGCCCGGACCGGCCGGCGCCGCGGGCGTTGTCGGCTTTGGTGCGACCGATGCTGGCGGCTTGGGCGCCCCGGGCGTCTGCGCGCCGGCCACGCCACACGCCAGAAATGCCGCCAGACTCGCAACAACCAGACGCATCGTCCCCTCCCGGAACGGCCCTCCCCCACGGGATTGCCTCACTCCGTAGGCGCAAGGCGTCGGAAAAGGGGGACAGGCAGCGGCGCTATTCGCGCTTCATCGCCGGATCACCCGCTCGTCAGCGAAACGAACACGTCCTCGAGGTCCGGCTCTTCGGTTGCGAGATCGCCGATGCCGACATTGGCTTCGCGCAGGCGGCGGAGGAGTTGTTCGATGGTCTGCTCGCCGACCTTGTAGGTGATCGCCAACTGGCCGTCCTTGCGCAGGTTTGGCGACAGGTCGGACAGCGCGGCGGGCACCGCATCCAGCGCCTGCTCGGGCCGCACAACCAACGTCTTCTGGTTCATGCGCTTCAGCAGCTTCGGCGTCGGCTCGCACGCGACCACCTGGCCGTGGTTCACGATGGCGATCTGGTCGCACATCTCCTGTGCTTCCTCGAGATAGTGCGTGGTCAACACAACGGTGACGCCCTGCGCGTTCAGCTTGCGCACATATTCCCACAGCGAGCGGCGCAACTCGACATCGACGCCGGCCGTCGGCTCGTCGAGGATGAGGATCGGCGGGGAATGCACCATCGCCTTGGCCACCATCAGGCGGCGCTTCATGCCGCCGGAGAGCTGGCGCACATAGGCGTGCTTCTTGTCGCCAAGGCCCAGCGCGTCGAGGATTTCATCCGTCCGCCGCTCGCCCGCCGGCACGCCATAGAAGCCGGCCATCAGCTCCAGCGTCTCGCGCGGGGTGAAGAAGGGGTCCATGTTGATTTCCTGCGGCACGACGCCCAGCGCGGCGCGGCTCTCGCGCGGCTTCTTGTCGGCGTCGATGCCCCAGATCTTCACCGAGCCCGACGTCTTGTTCACGAGGCCAGCGAGGATGTTGATGAAGGTGGATTTGCCCGCCCCGTTCGGTCCCAGCAGGCCGAAGATCGAGCCCCGGGGGATCTGCAGGTCGATCCCCTTCAATGCCTGCTTGGCCGGCATCTTCTTGGAGGCGGCGTAGGTCTTGGTCAGCCCCGTCGCCTCGATGGCGTACTGGGGCAGGCTGGAAGCGGAACTGGCGTCGGCCAAGGGGTACGTCCTGAAGGAGAGCCGCCGCATTGACGGCTGGCTGGGGCGCCCCATAGGTAGGGCGCATTCTGGCGCGCCGCAAATCAGCCAGCCTGACAAGAGGATAAGATGGGCTCACCCCCCGGCAAGAACTCGCCTCCCGCCTCCGAACCGGCGCCGCCGATTCCAGAGAGCCAGCGCCAGTTCATGGACAATCCCGAGATCGTGGTCGTCGCCACCAAGAAGGTCGCCTGCGATGGCGGCGGCGGCGCGTTGGGTCATCCCAAGGTCTGGTACGACATGTCCGAGGCGGATTTCGTCGAGTGCAAGTACTGCGACCGTCTCTTCGCACTCAAAGGCGGCAGCCGGGACCCCGGAAAATAGCCTGTAACATGCGTGTAACGCACTGAAACTGCGGCTGTTACGGTTATTCACCTGCCGCATCCTCCTAACCTCCTGCACTAGCACCCCACGGACCCGGGCCAACCGGGCCCGGGGGCGAATCGCATCCGGGTTGCCCTCCCGGGAAATGCAGTGCGTGGCGTGGAGGAGTGCCGGAATGAACCGTCTGAACCGCATGCTGGCGGCAAGCGCCAGCCTGTTGGCCCTCACGGCCATGGCCCCCGCCCTTGCCCAGGAACCGCCCGTCCCGCCTGCAACAGCCTCCGGGCCCTCGGCAGATGATCCACAGGATCAGTCGCGCGACGTGGTCGTCGTCTTCGGCCGCGCTGAGGAACAGATCGGTGTGGCCCAGTCCGCCTCCGAAGGCGTCGTCGGCTATGCCGACCTCTCGACCCGCCCGATCAGCCGAGCGGCCGAGCTGGTGGAAGTCATCCCCGGCATGATCGCCACCGAACACTCCTCCGGCGGCAAGGCCAACCAGTACTTCCTGCGCGGCTTCAACCTCGATCACGGCACGGACTTCGCTGGCTTCGTCGACGGCGTGCCGATCAACCAGCGCTCCCACCCGCACATGAGCGGTTATCTCGACCTCAACTTCCTGATGGCCGATCTCGTCCAGCGCGTCGAATTCAAGAAGGGCGTGCAATACGCTGAGAATGGCGACTACTCGTCCGCCGGTTCAGCTTCCTTCGTTCTCTACGACAGCCTGCCGAACAATTATGTCCAGCTGAAGCTTGATCCGGACGAGTATGCGCTTAGCGCCGCTGGCTCGTGGAATATCGGCGACGGCACGCTCCTTGTCGCTGCAACGCACGAAGGCGGCGACGGGCCTTTCGACCTGCCCGCGGATCTCGACAAGAACGTCGTCTATGTGAAGTACTCGCAGCCCTTGGGCGACGCGAAGCTGCGCCTGGGCTTCATCGGCTACCAGAACGAATGGACTGCGTCGGATCAGATCCCGCTGCGCGCTGTGCAAGCGGGCGACATCAGCCGTTTCGGCGCCATCGACCCCACCAATGGCGGCGTCTCGAAGCGCTATATTGCCTCGGCGGGGCTCGATTGGGATGGCGCCAGCCTTCTCGGCTATGTCCAGAAATCCGAATTGAACCTGTTCCACAACTTCACCTATTTCACCGCCCCCGTGCTCGGCGACCAGGTCGAGCAGGTCGAGGATCGCCTGGCCGCCGGCCTCCGCGCGCGCATGAGCCGCGACTTCGACCTCCTCGGCATGAAGGCCACGAGCCGGATCGGCGCCGACACGCATTTCGACTGGCTTGACGAGACAGGCCTCTACCGCACCACGGCGCGTGTCCGTACATCCGCGGTTGCCAGCGACAAGGTCGACGTCATGTCCGCGGACGTGTGGGGCGACCTGACCCTGCACTGGACCGACCGCCTGCGCACCACGTTCGGCCTGCGCGCGGATTACATCGATGGCGAGGTCGAAGGCCTCGTGCCGGCCAATGCCGGCAGCGACAGCGGCGTGCAATGGAGCCCGAAGCTCAACATCGCCTACACGCTCACCGACGACCTCGAAATCTACGCCGGCTACGGCCTCGGCTTCCACACCAACAACATCGTCGGCGTCGTGCAGACGCAAGACCCTGTGACGGGTGACCCGGTCGATCCAGCGACTCTGTTCGCTGAAAGCAAGGGCGGCGAAGTTGGACTGCGTTGGGAGCCGAACGACACGTTCAACCTCTCCGCCGCTGTGTTCGCACTCGATTTCGACAGCGAGCTTATCTACCTCGGCGACTCCGGCGTATCTGAACCTTCCGATCCGACACGTCGCCGTGGTCTCGAAGTCGCTGCCTTCTGGAATCCGGTCGACTGGCTCGCCTTTGATGCGTCCTATGCCTACTCGCACTCTCGCTTCAAGGACGCGCCGTCCGGTCTTGATCGCGTGCCCAACACTGTCGAAGGCGTTGCTGCTGCTGGCGTCACCTGGCTTCCCGGCGATGGCTGGGAAGGCTCGCTGCGCGTGCGCTACCTTGGGCCCGGCCCCCTGATCGAAGACAACTCCGTCCGCGCGCCGTCCACCACGCTGGTGAACGCGGGCATCTCGAAGACCTTCGGCCAGTTCGAGGTTGGCCTCGACATCCTGAATTTGTTCGATGCCGAGGACTACGACATGGTCTATTTCTACGAGAGCCAGCTGCCGGGAGAGGCCGCGCCGGTGGAGGACATCCACTTCCACCCCGTCCACCCGCAGACGGCAGTTCTCAGCCTGAAAGCGACGTATTAATGCAGCGAGGCGGCGAGGAAATCCGCCGCCCCCACCCTAAAATGTCAGCCCCCGGACCATTTCCCGGTGGCGTGTTGCAGCGGCTCTGGCTAATCCCCATGTCTGGGACGGGCAAAGCTGGGCGCCATGCGAGCATCGACTTCCAGGATCATCTACTGCATCGGGCTGTTCTCGCTGACGGCCTGTGCGGTGCTGCCTGTGCCCTCGATCTCGCCCGTCGCCGCCGTTTCTGTCGCAGCGCCCATGAAGGTCGAAGTGCGACTGGCCCAGTCCATCCGCGAGCGGATCGAGCTGGAAGCCACGCTGCCCGCCCGCCATCCCGGCATCGTCAACGCCATCGCGACCGAGGATGCGCTGCGCGACCTTGCCTTCGCGGGTGAAGGGGCTGCTTCCCGCACCGAACTCATCGCTGCGCTGGCCGACGAACTGTCCGCCGCACTGGCCGAACGCGGCCGGGTCGCAGCGGATGCCGAGCAGCAAAGCCACGTGGAGAACGTGATCTCCGGCCTCATCGGCGCGATCAATTCGGAAGTTCACCGCAACCGCGCGTGACACGCCTCAGGGCAAGGCCTTCAGCGCCGCTTCCACGCCGGGCCGCAGGACGGCAAGCGCGGGATCGCCTGACAGCGTGATGCTCACATACAACGCCTGCAGGAAGCCAAGCGTGTTGTGCCGCCAGTTGAGCCCCGCTTCGGTCGTGTAGATTACGCTCGCATCCATCGGCGTTGCGACGGCGCTCAACCAGTCCGCCCACTCCGCTTCAGTCATAGCCCCGCGCTGGACCGCGAACAGGACAGGCCGCGCAAGCCGCTCAGGTTCGCCATGGACATAGGCATGGCTCTCCGGCGCCACCTGCGTCGCAGCGGTGGAGACGATCAGGCGTAGCCCTTCAGCATCGACGCGCGGATTGAGCGCCAGCTGCATCAGCAGGTCCGATCCGTGCGCCACGGCATGACGCCACCCCTCGGCATCGCTGAAGCCGCGATAGTCATCGATGTTGATGAACCAGTGCTGCGCATCGACCAGCAGCTCCACCAGCTCATCCTCGATCAGGAATGGCGCGATGCGATCCGCCCGCGCCACTTCCGAGAGCGCCAGCGCCGCAAATGGCTTTTGGAAGCCGCGCCGATCATCTTCCTCCAGCTTCAGTCGCGCCGTGAGATCGACAAGCAGCGCACGCATCGTGTCATCGCTCAGCTGCCGCCCGCGCAGCATGTGCGCCAGCGCCTCGAACGCCACGCCATCGCGCAGGTTAGGGTCGGGGCTGGCCAGGCACGCGGTGATCGCCTTCGCGAACGCCTCGCGCGCCGGCGTATCCACAATCTCGAAGCCATCTGCCCTCAGTGCCTCGAGCCTTGCCTTGTCCCAGCCCTCGGGCGGGCATCCCTCTACCTCGACATAGGCAAAGGTGGCGGCCGACAGGACGGGATGGAGCACCCACCCATCGGCAAACCCCCATCCCGGTTGTTGCGGCGGGGTCTGCGCACAAGCCAACAACAGGGGCGACAGCAGGGCAACGGACAAACGCTTCATCGGCTGACCCTGCGTTCAGTCAGAGCGGTTTTCAAGGCCAGCCAAGGTGACACGGCCAGGTCGACTTTTGTCGTAACCTGCGCTCTTAGTGGCGGCACTGGCCGCAAGGCCGCCGTCGTCCGAGAGGCAAGATATGATGCGTTCCGCCCTGCACTGCGCCGTCGCTCTCGGCGCCATCGCCCTTGCCGCGGCCTGCCAGCCGCAAACCGCGCCGGCGGACTCGGCCCAACCGCCCGGCGCGGCGCCGCAGACGGCAGAAGCCGACGAGGGAGGCGCGCCCACCAGCCTTGTGCCCACGCTGAGCTGTGACGCCAACGCGATGTTCAGCGCCGCCACGACGCGGCAGTCGCTTGTCGATACGCACGGCGCCGAGAACGTAACGGATGCCAAGGTCCCGTGGGTCGACAGCGAGATCGACGCGGTCGTTCTCTGGGCCAACGATCCCACCATGCGCGCCGAGGTTCTCTGGCTCGGCCCCACGTCGGGCAAGCCCGACGCCGCACGCGTTGGCGGCGGACCGGACTCGCTCTGGGTCGGGCCTGCGGGCCTGTTGCTCGGGTCCACGGTTGCCGACATCGAAGCGGCCAATGGCGGGCCCTTCATGATGACGGCGTTCGAGAACCACAATCATGGCGAGGTCTCGGACTTCCTGGGCGGCAAGCTGGCCGCCGCCGAAACTGCCGGCTGCCGCATCAGCTTCTCGCTCGATGCCGCCGAAGGCGCGCCGGAGGCCGCTCTCGCCGCGCTGTCGGGCGACTCGGAAAAATCCTTCCGGTCCGATAGCCCCGAAGTTCGCGCCGCCAATCCGGTGATCGTTGAAATGACGACGCTGTTCATGCAGTAATCCCGCATCGGGGCGAACAGGGCGGGCTGGGGACGACATGGTTGGCGGTTACGGTCAGAGCCGGTCGAGGGGGCTTGAGCTCCGCAAACCCGCCAATGTTTTCGCCCCGCTTGGCTGGCTGGCGGCCAGCCTGCTCAACCCAGGCGGCTATTTCGCATGGTGGGTCTGGGGCCTGTCCGGATTCGACGTGCAGTTGTGGGCGTGGCATGCAGTTGCGCCGCTGCAGTTCGGGATCGCCTTCGCGATGTTGTTCCTGCGCAGGGATGACTTCAGCATCGGGGCCTTCAGTTTCTTCGTCATCATCTGCTCGCTGGGCGCATGCGCCCTGACCGGCCCGGCCTATGCGCTAGCGACCTACGCCTACCAGCAGCAGAACGTCGCCGTCGGCGTGCTGGGCGATCTGCCGATCCTTACGTTTGGCGACGGGCTGGAGCATGCCGGCAGCAATGTTCGTATCTCGCTGATGTACACAGCCGTCGCTATAATCCCCGCCATCATCCTGCTGCGACTTGTGGCGTTCCAGCGCGTACCCTTGCGCAAGCGCGCGCCGGACGTCGCGGCCCCGCCTCCGCTCTTCTGAACTTGCCCTTCACGGGCGCGCCATCGCCGCGTAAGACAGCGGCCATGAGCTATCTCCCGCCCCTCTCCGGATCGCAGCAGGACGAAACCGTCGAGCTGCGCCCGAAATTCGACGCCGACGGCCTCATCGCCGCCATCGCGCAGGATGCGGATACGGGCGATGTGCTCATGCTTGCGTGGATGAACGCCGACGCCCTGCAACAGACCATCGAGACCGGCCGCGCCGTGTACTGGTCACGCTCGCGCAAGTCGCTCTGGCGCAAGGGCGACACATCCGGCCATGAACAGCAAATCATCGAGATCCGCGTCGATTGCGACCAGGACGCCGTGTTGCTGAAGGTGCGCCAGACTGGCGCCGCCTGCCACACCGGCCGCCGGTCGTGTTTCTATCGCGTCGCATCGCCTGGTGGGCTCGGGAAAGAATAGGCACTTCCCATCCTGCTACGCGCCGGTATCGTACCGCCCTGATCAGGGAGAGGTCCATGCTGAAGCTCATCGCCGTCGCGGGTCTGCTTGCGGTCACGGCATGCGCGGCGACGCCAGCTGCGACCAACACGCCCGCCGCCGCACAGGTCTCCGCCGAATGGAACGCGGCCGCCCTCGCCGAGGTGGTCGCCTACGTCCAGTCGCAGAAGACCACGGGCTTCCTAGTCATCCAGGACGGCAAGACGATCGTCGAACACAACTGGCCGCTGCCGGACGACGCTGGCTCGCAGACCTTCCGCGCCAACTTCGTGCATGGACAGGCGGCCGGCGGCGCGCTCCGCGAAGATGTCGCCTCACAGCAGAAGAGCCTCATCGCGCTCCTCGTTGGCGTTGGCGTCGACAAGGGGCTGATCGATATCGCGCGCCCGGTCTCGGACTATATCGGCTCGCGTTGGTCGAAGGCGACACCCGAGCAGGAAGGAAAGATCACTGTCCGCCACCTGCTCGAGATGAACTCTGGCCTGAAGGAAGACCTCAGCTTCGATGCGCCTGCGGGCACGAAGTTCTTCTACAACACGCCAGCCTACGCCAAGCTGAAGCCCGTGCTGGAGAAGGCGTCGGGACAGGATCTCGGTATCGTCACGCAGTTGTGGTTCACCAAGGTCGCTGACATGCACAGCACAGGCTGGGAACAGCGCCCCGCAGCCTTCGCCGACAGCGGCAATCCCACCGGCCTCGTCACCACGCCGGGCGACCTCGCCATCATGGGCCAGATCATCCTCAATCGCGGCCGCAAGCCGAACGGCGCGCAGCTCATCTCGGAGGCCCAGTTCAACGCGATCTTCACACCCACCGCGACCAACCCCGCCTATGGTCGCCTGTGGTGGCTCAACAGCAGCGACTACTCGATCAATGTCGGCGCATCGCCGCGTCGCGAAGGCCGCTTCATTCCTGCCGCGCCCGCCGATATGCTCTCCGCGCTCGGCGCACAGGATCGCAAGCTGTTCGTCGTGCCGTCGATGAAACTGATCGTCGTGCGCACTGGCCAGGCCACGCCTGATCGCGAGTTCAACAACACGCTCTGGCAGAAGCTGATGAAGGCCGCGCCGCAACATTAACGAACGGCCCGCAGTTAATCTTTCGCCCCAGCATCTCCGCATTTCACGCCTGTAATCCGCCTTGAGTCGGCGGCACGCTCTTCCCATCGCCAAGAGGGGATGAACATGAAACGCGAACTAGCCATTGCCGGGATCGCACTTGTTGTCTCGATCCTGCTATCCTCGCCTTCCGTTGCGCAGACTTCGCCGGAGAAGGCCGAACCCACAGCTTCGATAGCAACCGAGGTAACGCCTTCTCCCGTGCTCGAAGAGATGTCATTCGACGAAGCAATCCTCCTTGCGAGTACGCCCGAAGATCGCAAGCGCCTGCTGATGCGCTGCGCGGGCCCGCCGCCACGCGCCGCCATCGAAATCGTCGCGAGCCCGATCGCAGAGCCGGCCTCCGCCACCCGCTAGCTTCCCGGGCGACAGGTCTTCCCATCTGCGTCAGGCATGGTAACGCAATCCGTCACTTGCGGAGAGGATGCGTCCCCATGAAGAGCCAAGCCATCGTCGCCTACGGCGCCCCGCTCGAAGAGGTCACCTCCCCGATCCCGACGCCGACAGGCACGGAAGTCGTCGTGAAGATTTCGCACTCCGGCGTCTGCCATTCCGACGTCCACCTGCAGGACGGCCATGTCGACCTTGGTGATGGCGACAAGATCGACTGGTCCAAAGGCCGCACGCTGCCCCACACGCTGGGCCACGAGATCGAAGGTACGCTCTCGGCCGTCGGTCCCGATGCACAGGCGCTTCTCGAAGGCCGCGCCATCGGCCAGCGCTTCGTCGTCTTCCCGTGGATCGGCTGCGGCGAGTGCGCCACCTGCAAGCGCGACCAGGAACACATCTGCTCGAAGCCTCGCCAACTCGGCATCCAGGTCGCCGGCGGCTATTCCGAATACGTCCTCGTCCCGCACCCCAAATACCTCCTGGACGCCACCGGCGTGCCCGAGGGCCTCGCCGCCACCTACATGTGCTCGGGCATCACGGCGTTCTCGGCGCTGAAGAAAGTGCGTACCGCCTATGAAGGCGAAGCCATCGCCATCGTCGGACTTGGCGGCGTCGGCATGATGGGACTGCAGTTCGCCCGCGCCATGTTCCCGAACAACAAGATCGTCGGCTGCGACATCGACCCGAAGAAGCTTGATGCCGCGATGGCCGCTGGCGCCAGCGCCGTCTACAATTCGAAGGAAGCCGATGCGCTCAAGAAGCTGAAGCTCGACACAGGCGGCGGCGTTGCCGCAGCCGTCGACTTCGTCGGATCGACGCCCTCGCTCAACTTCGCCAACGGGGCCATCCGCCGCGGCGGGGAGATCATCGTGGTCGGCCTGTTCGGCGGCAAGTTCGCAGCCCCGATCCCGTCCTTCCCGGGTCGCCCCTATTCGATCGTGGGCTCCTACACTGGCCCGCTCGGCGAAACGCGCGAGATGATGGACCTGGTGAAGACCGGCAAGATCGCGCCGATCCCGGTGGAGATGCGCCCGCTCGATCAGGCCGACGCCACGCTGAACCAGCTGCGCGAAGGAACGATCGTGGGCCGCGTCGTCCTGCGACCCTAATAGCGCTCAGACGGCGGCAGCACGTCGTTCCGTCGTGAGAAGTGAAGGTATTCGCCGTCAAAACCGGCGACTGCCTTCAGCTTTTCGAGATCGGTCAGCTGAACCCGGCGCGACTTGTAGCGGACGACGCCCATCATCTCGAGCCGGTTGAACACCCGCACGATGTGGATGACGCTCAGTCCGAGTATGTCCGCGAAATCCTCCTGCAGCAGCGGCAGCTGCAACACCTCGCCATCGTGACGCTTGATCAGCTCAAGCCGCGCAACGATCTCGCACAGCACATGCGCCAGCCGCTCGGTCGCGTCGCGCCTGCCCAGTGACACGACGCGCTCCGCCAATAGCGCCTCTTCGTGCGCGTTCGACCACATCAGCGCCTCGGCCAGACCCGGATGGCGCGCGATCATCGTACGGAAACTCTGAGCCTCCAGCTTCCAGAGAGAGACATTCGTGCGCGCCACCAGATCGAATTCCGATCTCTGGAACATCAGCGAGTTGTAGTTCAGGAAGTCTCCCGGCAGCGCGAAGTTGACGATCTGCCGCGACCCGCCGGGCAGGTATCGCGCGCGCAACACCCAGCCCTCGTCGATCAGGTACATGCTGCTGTATTTGTCTCCGGCGCGGATCAGCGTTTCACCCGCATCGAGCTTGATGCGCTCGCGCGTCAGCTCCTTCACTTCGTGCTTCAGCTCTTCGCTGACGGGAAAGTATCCCCGCAGCTTCGCGATAAGATTGTTGGTCGCCATACGTTTGCGTTCGGGCGCAGCGACAGTGCGCGCACCTCGCCTCCTGGTTAGCATTTGATCTATTCAGGGAGCTAACGCCCCTGCTGGAAACGTGGTTCCATGCACGCGGTTTTGCCGCGTAGAGCGCTTGTCGTTCTTCGGGAAAACGCCGATCTACGCGGCTTCGGCGGCCAGCAACGGACGCTCGTTCATCGCGAGCGCGATCTTGGTGGTCAGTTCGCGCTGGTCCAGCGGCTTGGACACATAGTCCGACATGCCAAGCGCGAGATATTTCTCGCGGTCCCCACTCATCGCGTCCGCCGTCAGCGCAATCACGGGCAAGGTGGCCCATGCCTCGCTGCTGGAGCGGATACGGCGGATCGCTTCCTTGCCGTCCATCACCGGCATGTGGACGTCGAGCAACACGAGATCGAACGCCTCGTCGCGCAGGCGATCGATGGCTTCCTGCCCGTTCACCGCTTCCACGAACTTCGGCCCCAGCCGCGCCGTGAACAGTTTCACCACCTGGCGGTTCACCGCATTGTCGTCCACCAGCAGGATCTTGATCCCGCGCAGGCGTTGCAGCTGCGCATCGGTGATCTGGGGCAGCGCCTGATCGGAGGAAGGCCCGCCAGCGTTTTCCTCGGACACAGCCTCGGCCATGAAGGTCAGCGTGAAAGTCGAGCCCGCACCCGGCTCGCTGGTCACGGTGACGTCACCGCCCATGAGACGCGCCAACTGTCGCGTGATGGCAAGGCCAAGGCCCGAACCGCCAAAGCGACGGGTAATCGTGGCGTCGGCCTGCGTGAATGTGGAGAACAGGCGCTGCAGCACGCTTTCCGTCATGCCGATGCCGGTGTCGGTCACGGCGACGCTGACCAGGCACTTGCCCGGCTCGGCCTCGGCGCAGCCGACATCGACCTTGACCTGGCCGCGCTCGGTGAACTTGATGGCGTTCGACAACAGGTTGCCCACGCACTGGCGCACGCGCACCGGATCATAGCGCAGCATGCGCGGCATCGCATCCGGCAGGGCCAGCTCGATGCTGAGCCCGCGCTCGACGGCTTTGGACAGGAACAGCTGCCGCAGGCGATCCAGCGTCACGGCCAGTTCGCCGTCGGTGTAGGCGATCTCGATCTTGCCCGCTTCGATCTTCGACAGGTCGAGCACGTCGTTCAGCAGCGCGGTCAGCGTCTTGCCCGACTCGAGGATCACATCGACCTTCTCGCGCTGGTCGGTCAGCAGGCCGTCATTCACCAGTGATTGAGCCATGCCGAGCACGCCGTTCAGCGGCGTGCGGATCTCGTGGCTCATCGAGGCGAGGAAGTTCGATTTCGCGATGGTTGCCGCCTCGGCCTGTTTCTTGGCCTCGATCAGCGCCAGCTCCTGGCTCTTCTGCTGCTGGATATCCAGCATCAGGCCGACGGCGCGCGCCGGAACGCCGTGTTCATTGCGCTGCACGCGCATGAACAGGCGCACCCACTGCTCGCCGCCATGCGGGCGATAGAGACGCGCATCGATGGATTCCACTTCGCGCGAACGCAGGCAACGTTCCCAGCTGTCGCGGACAGCGGAAATGTCGTCGTCGTGATACATGCCGAACGGCATGGTCGCATGCCGGGTCAGCGCTTCCGCGCCAGCGAGCGCCTGGTATTGCGGCGAGGTCCAGCGCTCGGACGAGCGCAGGTCGATCTCGTAGACACCGGCGCTGGCTGCGCTCATGGCGATCTCGAGACGGTCGTGCATGATGGCCGCCTGGTCGCGCGCATCGACCAGTTCGGTGATGTTCTGCGACAGGCCGAAAATCTCGAACTTTCCAGTCGGCGTGCGGCGGCCCGAGCAGAACTGCGCCAGCGTGTGCCGCCATGTGCCGTCCGGTTTGCGGCGACGCAGGTGGAGCGTTCCTGTCCCGCCTTCGGTGGTCAGGCGGTCGCGAACCTGCTTGTCCTTCTCGACGTCGTCCTGGTGGAGATCCTTGACGATGTCGGCCAGGCGATAGACCGGCATCGCCTCGCCGCGCTTCACCAGCGCTTCCGAGAAATGGAAAGTCTCGTCGTCGGGATTGTAGCGGAAGACGCCGATGTCGGCATCGCGCATCAGGCGGTCGCGCACTTCGATCGAAGACACCAGCCGCGCGATCGTCTGCCACTCGCTGGTGACGTCGGCGAACGTCACGATGCCGAACGCCGGCCCGTGACCCCGGCGCGGCCTTAGCCAACGGTCGCCCTGCTTGCTTGCGAAGCGGTACACCACGCCGTCGCCGAACGAGCGATGCTCGGCCGACATGGTGTCCATCAGGTCGGAGAACTTGCGCGGCCCCACGGCGTCAGCGACCAGCCCGGTCATCAACCAGAAACGGTCGTTGGCGCCCAGGACGTCATCGTCCTCGGAGACGTGCACCGCCGCCTGGCCAAGCGCGCCAAGCTGCGCCAGCAGGGACGGCGTATCGATGCCGTGATGGTCGGACAATGTGGCAGTACCCCTGGGGAGGCGGTCGTGTTGACGTTATTCCCAAGGGTAGACTGCTGCGTGTTAATGCGCCCTTTCCGTCGGCCGGAAATCGCCGAATTCCCGGGCGTTTCCGGGCTTCCGGTGGCCCAAAACGGGGCTTACCCCCCGGTCACGCTGGCGTTCGACATGATGCGGCGCAGGCCGCTGATGCCGCCGATCTCGCTTTCCTGCGCCACGAAATGGGCGTCGGTGGAGGCGTAATAGGTTGGCGTGCGGACGGAGGAGACCCGAACGAACTCGGCCGACACCTGGGTCGCGCTGAGGGTCAGGACCGTGAAACCCTTCGAGAATGCGTTGTAGTAGAGCACCTCGTTGTTGGCCTCCGGCATCAGCCAGTTGAGCTCCTCGTAGGGCATGGAATCCCCCGCCCCGTTCGACGTGACGGATGTACAGCCAAACTCGACCCCGCGCCGTTGCCCCGCCGAATCGTGGAGCTCGTTGGCCCACGCCGTGTGCGTGTCGCCCGTCAGCACGACCAGCTTGGCGTTGGCGTCCTTGGCCGATTTGTAGAGCCGCTCGCGCGCGGCCGGGAAACCGCTCCAGGCGTCGAGGTTCCACTCGAAGCCATAGCGCTGCGTCGTGTAGAAGCGCTTCGTGCCGGCCGAGACCTGCGCGTACTTCTCTGGCGGCAGGCCCTTCTCGAGATCGGGGATTTTCACCTTCGCCATCGTCACCTGGTTGCCCAGCACCTGCCACTTCTTGCCGGCGGCGGCCGATTGCTTCAGCTCTTCCGCCAGCCAGGCTTCCTGCTCGGGCCCCAGCATGGAACGGTTGGGATCGTTGATCTTCTCTTTCAGCGCCGCAACAGCCGCGGGCTTGTCTGCATCCGCGGCGAGGAACACCTCGTCAAACGTCAGGTCGACCCCGCGCCCGACCAGCCGGCTTTCCAGCAACATCAGCGTGGCAAGGTCACCGATCTCGAACTTGCGCCAGATAGCCTCGCGCGCGCGGCCCGCCACGGGATCGCGAACCGGCATCCATTCGAGATAGGCCTGCACGGCCACAGCCTTGCGCTCGCTCCAGCCGCCTTCGGTTTCCACCTGGTGGTTTTCTGCGCCGTCGCGATAGGAGTTGTTGGTCGATTCATGATCGTCCCAGGTGCAGAACCATGGCGCGATCGCGTGCGCAGCCTGCAGGTCCTTGTCCGTCTTGTACTGCGCATGGCGCGCGCGATAGTCGGCCAGCGAGATGATCTCATGCTCGGGCACGTGGTTGCGGCCGATCTCCTTGCCGACCGCGCCGCCATATCCGTTGACGCCGTATTCGTAGATGTAGTCGCCGAGGTGGATCACCGCGTCGATATTGCCCGCGGCCCCGCGCTTGGCGATCTCGCGATAGGCGTGGAAATACCCGAACGGCCAGTTCGAGCACGAGACCACCGCCATGCGATAATCAGTCATGCCGCTGGCCGGCAGCGTGCGCGTGGCCGCACCCGGCGAGGGCGTGCGGCCGACGAGGAAGTAGTAATAATAGAGCTGCCCCGCCTCGAGCCCGTCGGCGTCGACTTTCACCGTGTAGTCGCGCTCCGGCCCCGTCGACGTCGTGCCGTGTTTGACCACCTGCTTGAATTCAGGATCGCGCGCCACGATCCAGGTCACGGGCACGGCCCCGGGGGCGTCCGTCGTCACCCGGGTCCACAGGATCACCGAGGTCTGGGTCGGGTCGCCCGAGGCCACGCCATGCTCGAATGCGACCTTATGGCCAAAGGCCGGGACAGAGGTCTCAGGAGATGGGGTTGCACACGCCGCCAGCCCCAGGCCAGCTGCGCCAAAGCCCAATGCACCGCGCCGTGTCAGCCTGGTCATGGATTTATCCCTCCCGCCGGGGTACTTGCCCGCTAGTCGATCTGAATCCCTACCTTGCAGCGCATCGCGACGAAAGCATGACTACGGACAATCCCCCCACCCTTACCCTGACCGCCCCGGCGGAAGCCGCAGGCGCGCGCCTGGATAAATGGCTGGCGGAGGCTGGAACCGGCATGTCCCGCTCCCGCCTGCGCGTCCTGATCGAGGAAGGCCGGGTCACGATCAATGGCCAGCCGGCCACCGACGCCAGCGCCAAGGTGATCACCGGAGCCACCTACGCCATCGACCTGCCCGCCCCTGTCGACGCCCTGCCACAGCCCGAGGACATCCCCCTCGATATCGTCTTCGAGGACAAGCACCTCATCGTCATCAACAAGCAGCCCGGCCTCGTCGTCCACCCGGCCGGCGGTTCCGAACGCGGTACGCTGGTCAACGCCCTGCTGTTTCACTGCGGGCCCGAACTCACCGGCATCGGCGGGGTCGCGCGTCCCGGCATCGTGCATCGCCTCGACAAGGACACGTCCGGCGTCATGGTCGCGGCCAAGTCCGAGGCGGCCCATACCGCTCTCACCAACATGTTTGCCGCCCACGATATCGAGCGCGCCTATCTCGCCGTCACACGCGGTGCGCCGCGTCCGCTGGTCGGCCGCATCGAGACGAACATCGGACGCTCGCCGAACGACCGCAAGAAGATGGCGGTGATGAAGGAGAAGCACTTCCGCGCCGATCACTGGTCTGACGATTCGAGCCAGGAGAACGACGCGCCGCAGGGCAAGGTCGCGATCACCAACTATCGCGGCATCGAGACCTACGGCCGACTCGATTCAACGGGAACACAGCCGGCCGCAGCCCTCGTCGAATGCCGCCTCGAGACCGGACGCACACACCAGATTCGCGTGCACATGGCGCACATCCAGGCCCCCGTGCTCGGCGATCAGACATACGGCAAACACCGCTGGCTGCGCGCCGACGGCAAGGGCGCCGCCTTCGAGCGCGCGACATCAACCGCAAAGGCGTTCGAACGCCAGGCCCTGCACGCCGCCATCCTCGGCTTCGTGCACCCCATCACCGGCAAACAACTCCGCTTCGAACGCCCCCCGCCAGCCGACATGGCTGACCTGATCGACGCACTGAGGGCTATGCCGAAGTAGCGCGCAACGAGTTACTGCTGAAGCCGCCAGACTTGTTGCCAGGGGAAACCGCATACGGCGATCGCCGTCTCTCCGGCTTTTGCAGGAGCAAACCGCGCTCCCTTCTTCACCCACGCCATGGTGACCTCGTCCAGCCGCTGGCTTCCCGAACTCTCAGTCAGCGTGACATCCGTGACCTTGCCGTCCTTGGTGAGGCAAATGCGGAGCTTCGTCGTGCCCGTCTCACCTGCGCGCATGGAGGCGCTGGGATACTCTGGCGGTGTCGATTTTCTGGGATCAAACTTCGGCGCGGTCGTAACTGATGGATCGCGATAGTCGATCGGCGTCTGCGCGCTGGCAGGCAATGCAGCGAGAAGACCAACAATCAACGCATATGCCGCGTATCGCATAAGGCCTCCCAACCACGACCCACACAGCCTATGGAATCGATCCGCGCGGGGCAAGCTTGCGCCGGCGCCCGCGCGGATCAGCGTTCTTAGTATGTCTCGGTCGCCAGCACAGAGCCATCAAGCGCGTCATAGATCGTGACCTGCTTGAAGTTGTTGCGGACGGCCGACTGGTCGATGCCTTTCACAAAGCTCGAGCCGGCGGGGGTGAACGTCACCGCCACCTCCACCTTGCGTTGCGGGTTGCGTTGCGCGAATGCGGCCGCGCTCTCGCGCGTCATGTTGATCGCCGGGAGCAGCTCGTGCGACTTGTAGTTCGCGAGCCCGCCGGCGCCGCGATCCACGTCCCCGAACACGACCCACCATTGCGACTGCTTCTGGAACTTGTAGGTCATCGTCCCATCTTTCGAGATGCAGTCGGGCGCTATAAGCGACGCCTGGAAGTGGTTGATCGACTGGCGGCGCACCTTGAAGTCCGACCACAGCTCGACGGTGGCGCCGTCAAAATACGGATCGATGCTCAGCGCGTCCTTGAGGCGGATCGTCGTCGCGTTGGTCAGGTTCTGCATCATGAAGTTGCCGGTGGCCTCGTCCCACTGGGCGAGCTCGGCGCCGAAATACATGGTGAGCTCCTGCGGCTGCGTCGCCGCCCACGCCTTCAGCTCGTTGCGCGCCTGCGTGAGCGAGGCCTTGCCGCGCTCGCGATTGCCAAACTCGCCGCCGAGATCCTCGGACATCTCGATGCCCTTCTCGCAGGAGCGCAGCGCCGCATACCAGACCCAGATCGGCTCGAACCGCTCGTCGACCAGCGTGTCGTGCGCCACCGCCCACAACGTGATCGGCGCGGTGAAGATCATGAACTGCTTCTGCTTTCGCTTCACATCCGGCGGCTGGTTCGGATAGTCGGCGCCGCTATAGACATTCTGGTCCCAGTCAGCCGGGAACCAGCTCGGCGACGGGATGAGCGGAAGCGCGCCCGGCTCGGCGGCCGGCACAGCAGCAGCCTCGGCAACCGGCGCGCCATCCTGAGCCATCGGAGCGCCGGCCTCGCCCGCAGCGGCATCCGTCGCAGCCGGAGTCGCCGGTCCGCCGCAGGCGGCCAGTGAAAGGGCGGCGACCGAAACAAGGCCAACCCGCCAGCTCGAAATTTTGGAAATCATGCAATGCCCCACGATAGAATCAACCAAGGCCCCAACGCCTCGGGGCGCTATCGGGGATAGCGGATGAATGTAAGCTGACTAACATTAGGCACGCTCACGTTTTCGCGCGCGAACCGATGGAACCAACATGAGCTAGCAGCAAGGGCGCTGGGGCTAGCTCGCCTGCCGCCATCTCATCTGCCAGCCCCAGCCGCACACGTTCACAGGCTCGCCGTGCCTGGTCGCCGGCTCGAAGCGCAGCCCGTTGAGCCAGTTGATCGCGTAAGCGCCCTCCATCGCGCTCAGCGCCTCCAGCCCCTCGACGGCAACAGGGCGCCCCTCCGATGAGATGCAAAGATCGACGCGGAATGGCGCCGATGGTGCGCCTGCCTGTCCCGGATGGACCGGCGCCGGCGGCGCATATTTCAGCGCTGGCCGCTCGACGTCTTCAAGCGCGCCATCGAGTTGTAGCCACACTTCGCCGGGGCCCGGCGCGACCGGCGAAACGCCAAGCGCATACGCGTTGGCCAGAAGCTGCATCGCAGGAAACGCCGATTGCTCCAGCTTCCAGACATAGGACATCTGAAATCCGCACACCGCCACCGGACCTTCGGCAGTCCGCGCAGGGGTGAACGTCGCTGAGTTCACCCATGCGAGACTGGCCTGGTCCAGACGCTCATGCCTGGACGATCTTGCGATGGCGCTGTCGACGACCTTGCCCTCTTCCGACAAGCACAGCTCCAGCGTCACCTCGCCATGCTCAAAGGCGCGCAGGGATTCGATCGGATACTCGGGCATCGCAGACCGGTCGGCATCGAAGGCCGGACGCGAGACGATGCTGGGATCAATGATGTGGAGCGCGCCCTCTGCCTGCACCAGCGAGAGGCTCAGCAGCATGTCCGATACGAGCGCCATCGGCGTAAGCGGCGGCGTCTGTTGCGTCTCCGCGCATGCGCTACAGGCCAGCATGGCCACTGCAATTGATCGCGCGCGCATGTGTGCCCCAACCTGTTCGCCTGCGAGGCTAGAGAGGTTGGCGCACGCCTTCAAGCAGGATGCTACTCGTTCACCTGCCAGACATGGTCGAAGCGATAGCCGCACACGGCGAACGGCTCGCCATTGATCTCGGCGGGCAGGAATTTCGCCGCGCGCGCCCAGTCCAGCGTGGCTGTGTCGAGGATCGCATGTCCCGACGATTGCACGACACGGATGTCGGCTAGCTGGCCTTCCAGCGTTACGCAGGCCTCAAGTGTGGTGACGCCCGAAAGCCCTTCTCGCACAGCACTTGATGGAAACTCAGGCGGTCTGGTTTCCTTGGTCACAGTCGGCCGGCGCGTTACACCGGGAAGGTCTGCTTTCCATTCGACGAAGAAGCGCGGACGCGCTCCGCCGACACCAACGACAGCGGCGCTTGGAGCTGGAGGGACAATGGCAGGATTGTTCCGTCCGGCGGGAGCTGCGGGATCGGGGCCAATCGTCGGTGTGGCGCATCCGGCGAGGATGAGCGCCCCGAGCGTGATGGCCAGGACAGGCCATCTGCGTCCCGTTCGATCAAGACGTGCTGCGTGCATGCCGCCCCTCCGTCCACCTGAAGACGCGCAATTCACCATGTGTGGCACTGGTTCGCGACCAACGCCACTGAACTCCCTGAAAGGCTGAGTGGCCAGTGCGTCAGCCGGCGCCGACGATCTTCTGCCATTCCTCCGCCGACATGAACCCGTCGCTGTTGGTGTCGATGTACTGTTTGAAGACGAAGGCGTGGTAGCCGAGGAATTCACGTTGCGTCAGCGAGCGTCCGCCCTCGGCGTTCGCGCCCTTGAACACGGCGTTTGCGTTCATCTTCGCCTTGCCCTGGAGCGACTCCCGGAATTCGCCAAGGTTCAGCTCGCCATCCGCGTCCTTGTCGAACTCCGCGAGGCGCGGCTGCTGGTACGTGAGGTATTCGTTGAGATCGACCTTCCCGTCGCCGGTCTTGTCCAGGTAGGCGATCACCATTGCCGGCTGCTGGGCCATTGCTGTGGGAGCAACCAGGAACGAAGCGGCCAGCATCAGTCCTGCCGCGAGCGTCAAGGCATTGCGCATGTGTTTGGCCTCCCCCATTTCATGGACCTCGGGAGCGCTGGCCCGGGGCCTGTTTTCTACTGGCAACGATACCATCTGGTTCCAAAGATGGCGAGCCGGCGGCAGGCGGGGATGCCCCGCAATCCCGGGCGAGTGGGTCGGCTATTAGCCGGGCTGCACACTTTGCCTAGAAACAATTGGGGAACGGGGGACTTTAACCCGCGTTCGGGTGTTACCATCTTCGGAAAAGGACGGACGGGGGCGGGACCATAATCCTGCCGAGAACCATCGCTAGAAAGGCAACGTATCGGCTGTTGAAGCCGGGACGCCGCTGGACCGGACGACCGCCCGCCTCCCCTCCCAAAGGGGGTGGGCGATAAAAAAGAGAAGGAGATGGACATGGCTGGCTTTTCACTGACGCTCTCCCCCGAACAGGGTCTGTCGCGCTACCTCTCCGAAATCCGCAAATTCCCGCTGCTTGAGAAGAACGAGGAGTTCATGCTCGCGCAGCGCTGGGCCCAGAACCAGGACGCTGAAGCGGCTGAGCGGATGGTGACTTCCCACCTTCGCCTCGTGGCCAAGATCGCCATGGGTTATCGCGGCTATGGCCTGCCGATCGGCGAGGTCATTTCCGAAGGCAACGTCGGCCTGATGCAGGCCGTGAAGAAGTTCGACCCGGACAAGGGCTTCCGCCTAGCCACCTACGCGATGTGGTGGATCCGCGCCGCGATCCAGGAATACATCCTGCGTTCGTGGTCGCTGGTGAAACTCGGCACGACGGCCGCGCAGAAGAAGCTGTTCTTCAACCTGCGGCGTCTCAAGGGCGAAATCTCCGCCCTTGAGGAAGGCGACCTGCGCCCCGAGAACGTGGCCGAAATCTCCCGCCGCCTCGGCGTGACGGAAGAAGAAGTCACCTCGATGAACCGCCGTATGGCATCAGGCGGCGACGCTTCGCTCAACGCGCCCATCGCGGGAACGGAAGGCGAAGCCGAGTGGCAGGACTGGATCGCTGACGACACGCCCGGCCAGGCCGAGCGCATGGCGGAGAGCGACGAGTTCACCACCCGCATGAGCCTGCTGGAACGCGCGATGGAATCGCTCAACGAGCGCGAGCGCCACATCATCACCGAGCGCCGCCTGAAGGAAGAACCGACCACGCTGGAAGACCTCTCGGCCGAATACAATGTCAGCCGCGAGCGCATCCGCCAGATCGAGGTTCGAGCTTTCGAGAAGCTCCAGAAAGCGATGCGCGAAGCTGCACGCGAACACGGGCTGGTCGACGCCAACTAGGAACTGTCCCGGCCCGGTCGAAAGACCGGGCCGGAACGCATCGGGGGATACCCCACACGAACGCGCGAGGTGCGACTTCCTGAGAAGCCATCGACGATGGCCTCCTGAAGACCGCCACGCGCCGCCCGCCTCTTGGCTGCGGAGTGGTCCCCGCTGTCAGGAGGCGGGCAGACCTTTCTCCAAATTGCCGGAACCGTCCGCCCGCTCGCGCGTTGTCGTATGGGGTGGGACCTTTCACGTGAAACGTGGTCCCGGCGCCGTGACATCATCGCGCCTGCAGAAAACCCCAGCCACCCCGACTTCAACTTGAATGCCTCGCATTCGGGACAGGCCAAACGCCGCGTGGCGAGAGAGACAGCTGGCATGGGCGTCGAGAGCGAAACACCGTCAACAGCTCCCGACCTAGCCGGTCCCGAGACTCTGTCTGAGACGCCAAACCTGGCTGCGGCGCTGGAGTCGGACCGCTTCAAGCAGTTCCTCGACCACATGCCGTTTGCAGTTGCCGTGGCCGAGCTCACTCCGACCGAAACCATCACCTACGCCAATCTCGGATTCGAACAATTGATCGGCGAGGCTGCCGGCAACATCCTCGGCAAGACCTGGGAGATCCTGCCGGGTGCAGCGATCGGAACCGCGGGCGGCCCGCCGCTCAACAACTCGGTTACCACCTCCGAAGACTATCTCGGCGCCTTCCAGATCGGACGCGGCTCTGATGCGATCTCGGTCGATGCGTGGTCGAACATCATTCTCAACGATGCAGGCGAGCCGGCATACCGGCTGGTCGCGCTTGCCAATATTGCCGACCGCGCGGCCACCGATCAGGAAAAACTCGAACAGCTGGTGCAGGCGAAAGATATCCTCCTGCGCGAGCTGCAGCATCGCGTGAAGAACAATCTCCAGATGATCACTGCGCTCATCCGGCTCGAAGCGCGTAATCTGCGCGGCAATCCGGCGAAGGAGCCGTTCGATCGCCTTGCGGGCCGCGTCGAGTCACTCTCCCTCCTCTATCGCTCGATGTCTGAAAGCCGTGTCGACGACAGCATCGACCTTGGCATCTATCTCAGCCAGATCACGTCTTCCGTCATGCTCGCACACGCGGTCGAGGGCATCCGCCTCGATCTCAAGGTGGATGCCTGGCCCGTCTCGATCAACGTCGCCATGCCAACGGGGCTGGTCGTCAATGAGCTGCTGACCAACTCGCTCAAGCACGCTTTCGGCGGCCGCGAGGGCGGCACCATTACCCTGCACAGCCTCGTCAGCGAAACAGGATGCAAGGTCATTGTCGCCGATGACGGCGTCGGCCTGCCTGACGGCGTCGACTGGCCTGTGCCGGGCAAGATGACAGCGCTGATCGTCCAGTCGCTGAAGCAGAACGCCGGCGCCCACCTTTCCATCGAATCGATCCGGAACGGCGGCATGCGCGCGACCATCACGTTCACCCGCGCAAACGCTGCACCGGAACTCACCGCCCCGGAGGAATGAGCGTCAGCTCACCGCCGCTTCGAGCAGTTTGACCACACCGGTATCTGCGTCGATCTCCGCCATTGCACCGACTGGCAGCGTGAACTGGTTGTCGATGTGGCCGAATTCGAGACCCTGGAACACGGGCACGCCAAGCGGCGCGAGGTGATGCTGGAGAACTTCCGATAGCGTGAAGCCGGCGAGCGTGCCGCCGCTCGCCGTACAGTCCGTGCACTTGCCGAACACAACGCCAGCAACCTTCGACAGCACGCCGCCAAGTGACAGCTGCGTCAGCATGCGATCGATACGGTACTCTGCCTCGTCCACGTCTTCGAGGAAGAGGATCGCGCCATCGAAGTCCGGCAGGTAGGGCGTGCCCATCAGCGCGGTGAGCACAGTCAGATTTCCGCCCAGCAGCGGTCCGCGCGACTTGCCGCCGCGCAGCGTGCGGATGCGGCCTGCCCGCTGCACCAGCCTGTCTTCCTTGCCCACGGGGTTTGCATAAGTCGGCGTGCCGCCTTCGAACGCGACCGCGCGGAAATTGTCCCACGACAGCTTGCCCCACGCACCGCCGGCATTCGGGCCATGCAGCGTGCCGAACCCCGCCTTCGCTGCGAACGCCAGGTGCAGCGCCGTGATGTCGCTATAGCCGAGCAGCAGTTTCGGATTGGCGCTCACCACACCCCAGTCGATGTGCGGCAGGATGCGCGCACAGCCCCATCCCCCGCGCACGGCGAACACGGCTTTCACATCGCGGTCCGCATACATCGCGTTGAGATCGTCAGCGCGCGCCTTGTCGTCGCCCGCCAGATAGCCTGCACGGTCGAGCGCGTGCGCGCCCACCTTCGGCTTTAGCCCCATCGCGAGGATCGTGTCCGTCACCAGCGCCATGTCGAACTGATCGCCAAGCGGACTGGCCGGCGAGATCAGCCCAACCGTGTCGCCGGTCTTGAGGCGCGGTGGTTTCTTCAGGGTCACCGGCGCGGCCTGCGCCGGAAGCCCACGCGCAATGGCGAACACCCCGGCCGCCGCGCCCAGCCCAATCAGCGCATGCCTGCGATCCATCATCCGCGCGTCCCTCCGGCTGGCTCCGGTCTCCTGCATGCGGTCGCGAGCCGCTCGGCACAAGTCGTACACGGCAAGCAGCCGGGCGTTCAGTCGCCACTGCCCAAGCTCATAGCACCCTGAAATTCGGGTGATTTCATCCCCCGCCAAAAAATCTGTCGTGTTTACTTGACACCCATATCTGTCGGGTTTACTTGACACTCAGTCAAGGAGAGTTGACATGTCTTCATTGCTCGAAACCGCCCTCAACGAAGCCCCCGTGCCCAGCGCGAAGCTTGGCGCCGGCTTCTGGGCCGCGTGGGCTGCCGGCATGGCGGCGGCGTTCGCTGCCTTCGCGGCGACACTCTGGTTGGCCTATCCGCACCTCGACACGTTCGCAGGTAAGATGGTCGGCGGCGCGATTGTCATCGCCTTCACGCTCGCGTTCATTTTCATCGCCAACATCCCCAACGCGATCCGCCGCAAGCGCGGCTTCGGCGAGCGCATGCGAGAGCCCAATCGTCGCTACATGTGGCGTTTCCTGCCGGCGATGTTCGCCTACGTCATCCTGCTGATGGCTGCGATCAGCTACGCCAAGGCGGCGGAGCCCACGGGCGTCATCGCCTGGCTCGTCGCCATCGCGCCGGCCGTCCCGATCCTGTTCGCCATCCGCGCCATCTTCCTGCTGCCCGTGGAAGAAGACGACGAATACCAGCGCGCCCGCATCTACAGCTCCTATGCCTGGGCGACCGGCGCCACGCTAATGGTCTGCACGGCCGCAGGTTTCCTCGACATGTTTGGTGTCGTGCCACATCTCGAAATGTGGATCGCCTTCCCGATGTGGGCGGTGTTCATGGGCCTCGCGCGCTGCCTCCCGCTGGGGAGCGTCAAGTGAAGAACGATCTTCGCGTGCTGCGCGCCCAGAGAGGCTGGAGCCAGGGCGACCTTGCCGATGCACTCGGCGTTTCCCGCCAGTCGGTGAATGCGCTGGAGACAGGAAAGTTCGACCCCTCTTTGCCGCTCGCCTTCCGCATCGCGCGTCTTTTCGGCAAGCGTGTGGACGAAATTTTCGACGATGAACTCGGCGGCTTTGGAAAAGCGGCCGAATAGAGCCCCTCGCGTTTCTCGAAATAGCGAACGTTATCTCGTCCACCTGCGAAACTTCGCCCCGCCATGGCTTTGCGCCTTCACGGCGGGGCGAAAATCGGCTACAACCTGACACTGTCAAGCAATCGCCCAGGCAGCCTCTCCCGGAGCCAAACATGGCCGACACACTCACGCTCAAAAGCTACAATGACATCCCGACGGTCGACTTCGCCCAGAACTCTCCCGAGGCGTCGAGCTACGACATGTTCCGCGAGTGGCGGGCCAACACGCCGCTGGTGAAGGTGCCGATCGGTTTCGGCCACATGGTTCTGGCGCTGCGGGCGCGCACCGTCGAGCAGGTCGTCGGCTCTGAAACGCGCCAGCTCGAAACCGAGAGCAAGATCCTGCAGGGCGTGTTCGACGGGCCCATCTACGATTTCATTGCCCAGGTGATGCTGTTCGCGAACGGCGAGGTTCACCAGCGCCGCCGCCAGCCGGTGGCGCGCACGTTCGCGTTCAAGCTGATGGAAGCGATGCGGCCCAAGGCAGCAGCCATTGCCGCCGAGCTGATCCAGGAGCGCCTCGGCAAGGGCCCGTTCGACTATGTGCAGGAATTCGCGGCACAGATTCCCGCCCGCATCATCGCCGACATTCTCGGCATCCCGCGCTCGGACCTGCCGGTCTTCATGCAGTGGATTTCGGACACAGCCGAAGCCATCGGCTTCATCGACGTCGCCCGCCGTCCACAGATCGAGAAGAGCCTCGTCGCCTTCAGCGCCTATGTCGACAAGCTGCTGGCCGATCGCCGCGCCAATCCGCGCGGTGATTTCCTGTCTGACTACGTCGCCGCGACGGCCGCATCGGGCGACATGAGCGAAGGCGAGATCCGCGCGCAGGTTGTCGGGCTCATCCTCGCCGGATCGGACACGACCCGCAACGCCATGTGCATGACGCTGTTCCAGCTGCTGCAACATCCTGAACAATGGCGCGCGCTCGTCGCCGATCCGGATGGCCTCAAGAAGAAGGCGTCCGAAGAGGGCCTGCGCTATGAGCCTGTTGTCTCGGGCATTCCGCGCGTCGCCATCGAGGACATGGCGGTCGAGGGCTATCTCATCCCCGGCGGCGCGATGATGGCGGTCTCGCTGCTGTCTGTCCTTCGCGATCCGGACGTCTATGCGAACCCGGACAGCTTCGACATCCACCGCACCGACCAGCAACGCTGGCACCTCGCTTTCGGCGCCGGCGCCCACCGCTGCGCGGGGGAAGCGCTCGCCCGCGTCGAACTCGAAGAAGTCCTCGCCGCAATCGCCCGGCTTGCGCCCAATACACGCATCGTGGGACAGGCGCCGAAGTTGAACCCCGGCGCCATCCGCACGGTCGACCAGATGCGGGTCGAGTTCGCCTAGCCCGGCACGGACTGCACCCAACCCTCCCTCACGCGCCGCCCACGCAGGATGTTGGGCAGCGAGTGGTTGCCCTCGTGGCAGGCGTGCTCGAGCATGGGCTGGCTTGTGCGATAGAGCGAGTATTCCGCCAGCCATGGCGCGGTGTAGATCGCCGGATCCTCGATCGTGTACTGATACAAAAGCTCGTCGTCCGACAAGCGCGTGAAGCGTTCGGTGACGATGGAGTCCGGCGTCACGATCAGGTTCGAGAAAAACCGCACGCGATCATTGGCGGGCGCGCCGACGGTTTCAACCACCAGCGTTTCGCCTTCCCACCACGCGATGGAATCGCCCATCCAGGAATGCAGCGCTTTTGGTTTGTGCGTGCGCGTCAGCGGGATGATGCGCGCTTCGTCGCCATACTCGGTATGGATCACCACCTGCCCGGGCACCTGGATGAAGCGGCGTGGGTTCACGCTGGTCGTCCCCATGCCGGTGACGGGCGGCAGGCCAAGGCTGGTGACACAACGCTCCCAGTTTGGCCGTTCTTCCGGATTGTCATAGCTGGGCGATTGAGGCCCGCGCATCGCCTCGCGCCGCGCCTCGGGTGTAAAGGGTATCTTCCCGTCAGCAGGCAGAACGACAGAGCGCGTGCGCCGCTCGCCGCGAACGATGGGCAGACCATCGGTCACCTTCATCAGCTCGGGCACTTCCGGATCGAGGCTCTGGTCCAGCGCGTTGCCAATGCCGGCCGCGGCCTGCGCGGCGAACGCCTTCGCGTCGGCCTCGGGCAGCACAAGCATGGGCATGCGCGGATGCGCCTCCATCAGGATCACGAAGTTCTGGTTCCACACGCCTTCGAAGCTTGGATCGCCGAACGACGTTCGCGGAGCGACATAGGGTGTAGCGGGCGCGGTCGCTTCGGTTGTCTGCGCGACGGCGGCGGGGAGGGAGAGAAGCGCCAGGGAGAGGGCGCACGGCAGCGATAGTCTGGCTTTCATTGTCTTTGTCCTTTTCTGGATCTTTGTATTTTTGTTCGCCAGGACACCTCCTCCTATCACGAGCGGTTCGGTCATCGAAGGCCCTGCGTGACCGGCCTGCCGCAGCGGCGATTGCGGATTTCACCGCCTGCCCCCCTGAAATCGATGAAGTTTCACCGATCGCCGCCAGCCGGCCTTAAGCCGCTACACGCATACTTGGCGTCATGGCCACCGCGTCCGCCGCACCCGCATTCCGTTCTGCCGCGCATCGCCGCGCGGTGATGCAGCATATCGGCGCGACCATTGTGCCGTCGGCGTTGGTCTTCGCACTGCTGGGCCCGATGATCGGCCTCGCGCTTGTCTGGGGCAGCACGTTTGTCGCCCTCGTCTGCAACGCCATCGCCACGGGCGGCGCATCGGCGCCCGCTGCCGTCGCGATGACCATCGACACCGTCGTTGCGGGCTATGCCGCCTCGGCGCTCGCCGCGGGCATTGCCGGCGTGTGGGTTGCCCTGCTCTCGCCCTTCGCGCCGGACACGCCGCGCTTCTACAGCGCAGCGGCCATCATCGGAATGATGAACGCCTTCCTGTTCGTCTCGGTTGAAGCCGAGGCGGGGATGTTTGGCGGGCAGCTGTTCGTGGCGCTCACCGGCGCAGTCAGCGTCTTCCTGTGCGCATGGTTCCTGAAGGACGTCGTGCTCAAGCGCGATGAGGCGCAGCGCGATACGCTTGCCCGCGAGCGCGCCGAGCGCCTGGCCAAGGAACGTGCGGCCCTAGCTGCAGATCGCCGCTGATTTCTCTTCGGGCGGGATGCACGCCGCGCTCGGCCGATACTCACTACCAGCCTTGAGGAAGATGTCGGCGCGGCGCTGGTTCGCGCAGTTGCGGTCATCGGCAAGTCCCGCCAGCTCGCCCTTGCCCTCGAACTCCACCACCGACATTCCGTTGGCGCGCAGGAAGTCCGCGACAACGCGCGCCCGCGCGCCCGACAGCGCCAGATTGTAGACCGACGTGCCGCGCGTGTCGGCGAACGCATGCACGACCATCGGCTCGCCCGCGTGCGGGCGGAAGGCGGAAATGCTGGCCAGAAGTTCGGTGCGCGCAGACTCGGTGAGTTCGGCGCTGCCGGTGCAGAACCATGCGTGCGAGGTCAGACCCGGGATCGCCACCGGCGAAGGCTTCGCAGCGGCCACAGGCGGCGGCGATGCAGCGGCGGCTGGCGCAGGCGGCCGTGCGGGAACAGGCGCCGGAACGGGCGCAACAACCGGCGGCAGTGGCGCCGTTTCGAGCAAGGCAGTTTCGGTCCCGCTTGAACCGGCGTCCGACGGCGGGGGCGCAGCCTCTGGCGCCGCTTCCGGGATCGGGCCCTTGGGCTTGAGGTCGATCACGCCATCCCCGAAGGGATCGACCAGCGGCGTGAATGTCTCCGGCGGACCCGTGTCTGTCGCTGCAAACTGTGTCGACACCATCGGATCGTCGCCCGCGAGCTCCTCGCTGCCTTCCTTGCCGCGCAGAAGCCAAAGCAGGAGGAGCGCCATGATCACAACGCCCAGCACGATCCCGACGATGTCGTCCTGATCGATGCCGCGCTTGCGCGCGGCCACTGCGGCGGCGCCGCCGGATCCGCTGCCGCCCGAACCACCGCTCGATCCATCACCGCCACCACCGCCCGAGCGCACACGATCAGGCGCGGCCGGCGGCGCAGGTGTTTCAGCTTTCGGCGGCGGCGGAGGCGTCTCCACCGGTGCGGGCTTGTCCAGCGTGTCGGCCGACGTGGCGGTCGCCAGTCCACCGCCCGTCACCAGGACGAGCGACGATGACTTACCCGCCGGGCGCTGCCGCGCATCAGCATCGACGCGCTCCACTTCCGGCCTGCTTGCTTCTACCCTGCTCGCTTCGACCCTGCTCATCTGGGCCGACATCACATCATCCACGGCCGCCTGCGGCTTCGCCTCGACACGCGCCTCGCTGGGCACGACGTGAAGACCGCTCCGCTTGGCGACGACTTCAGGCGCGACCGACGACAATGCCGCGGCACGCACAGGGGCTGCCGGTTTGGCGGGCGCTGGTTTGGCTTGAGCGGGCTTGGCCGCCTGCACCGGCTTCTGCGGCGCAGGCTTGGCCCCGCCGGATTTCTTGGCGAAAGCATCCTGCTTCGGTCGGACCGGATCGAAGGTCGGGCCCCCACCCGACCGGAAATGGTCGCCCGCTGTCTTGTCGGCCCCGCGTTTGAAATGGTCTGCGCCCGAGCCCATACGGTCGGCTCCCGGCGCGCCGCGCCGGGCGAAGGCGTCTCGCGTTGAGGAGGTCTCGCCCATCGGCTCCTCGCGTCACCGCAGCGGGTTTCTCCCGTGCCGGTTTACCATGGTCATACCCGCCCGGGCAGGCAAGCGGCAAGTAAAACCGGGCTAATGCAGGGGGTATGACCGGGACAAAATAGGGCACTACCGCTTGCTTTGCAGCACTACCGCGGCGCGCTAAACCCCTCCCATGACAGACCAGCTGCACGACCCTATCCCCCTCGCCCAGGCGCTCATCCGCGAGCGAACCGTGAACCCCTGTCATGACGGGGCGCAGGATGTGCTCGCCGGTGCGCTGGAATCCCTCGGGTTCCGCACGAAGCGCTATCCGTTCGAGGGAGTCGACAATCTCTACGCGCGGCTTGGCGGGGCGCAGCCCAACCTGTGTTTCGCCGGTCATACCGATGTCGTTCCGGTGGGCGATGATGCGGGCTGGACCGTCGATCCCTTCGGCGCAGAAATCCGCGATGGCGTGCTCTACGGGCGCGGCACGTCCGACATGAAGGGCGCCATCGCCGCCTTCGTTTCGGCAACCGCCCGATACCTCGATGATCACGGCCGTCCTGATGGCTCGATCTCGCTGCTGATCACCGGCGACGAGGAAGGCCCCGGCCTGCACGGCACGCGCCGCCTGCTGCCAGCCGTCATCGCCGACGGCGAAAAGATCGACCATTGCATCGTCGGCGAGCCGACCTCCGAAGACGTCATCGCCGACATCGTGAAGAACGGCCGGCGCGGATCGCTCAACGCGGTGATCAAGGCCGTCGGCCGCCAGGGCCACGCGGCCTACCCGGAGAAGTCGGCGAACCCGATGCCGGTGCTGCTCGATGCGCTGCAGAAACTGCGCACCATGAAGCTCGACGACGGTAGTCCCGGCTTCCAGCCATCCAACCTGGAAATCACCACGATCGACGTGGGTAATACCGCGCACAATGTCATACCCGCGCAGGCGATCGCCAAGTTCAACATCCGGTTCAATCCCAACCATACCGGGGCTGACCTGATGGCGCGCCTGCAGCAGCTGGTGGGATCGGGCCACAACGGCGTTACGCTCTCGCTCGACATGCGGGTGACGGGCGAGGCGTTCTACACGCAGCCCGGAAAACTCACCGACCTCATCGTCGGCGCGGTGAAGGCGGAAACAGGGCGCGAGCCCCTGCTTACGACCGGCGGCGGCACGTCGGATGCCCGCTACATCAAGGACGTCTGCCCCGTTGCTGAACTTGGGGTAAGGAACGAAATGGCGCACAAGGTCGACGAGTGCATCCCGGTCGACGAAATCGAAACGCTTTGCCGGATATATTACCGCCTGCTGGCCAGCTATTTCGCCGCGGCCTGATCGCGATACAGCCGTAATTCTCCGGTCACATCGCAGCATGGTGAATTAACTATCACCACGCTCCTCCATGCGGCGCATTGCTTGCTTTGCAAACCTGTCGCGCGCGCGGCGGCGGACTATCTGAAAACAGGCCCCTTACGGCGGGGCGTTGTCGAGTTGAGTGAATGGCGTTTGGCAGGGCATACGCAGACTGCGCCTTTGCGGCCCTGCGGGCTGCATGCGCCGCTGTGTGTGTCGCACTCGCCTCGCCCGCGACCTTCGCGCAAGACGCGCAGCAGCCTGACCCATCACAGGTCAACCCGCCGAACCAGGATGCGCCCACGCAGACAGGATCGTCCGAGCCCGGATCATTCGAGGCCGGCCGGGTTCCGGTCTATGACCTGCCGTCCGACCTCTCGGATCCGCTGAAAGCACTTCAGCGTGAAGAGCCCAAACCCGAGACCCTTTTCGAGGCGCGCCGCCAGGCCGAGCGGGCAGCGCAACTAGCCGCGACCCTGCTCGAGTCCGAAGGGTATTACCGCGCCGAGGTCGAGCCCTTCGCCGAAGGCCAGAACGAATTCAGCCGCGGCGTGCGCGTCACGCCCGGCCCGCGCTTCAGCTACGTCTCGCGCCAGATCGAGTATCTCGACACGCCGCCCGACGAGACGACGCGCGTCGAGCTTGAGTCGCTGCTCGCCCCGCTCGATGCAGGCACGCCGGCGCGTGCGCAGCCGGTGATCGAAACCGGAGACGCCATCGTCGCTCGCCTGCGCCAGGCCGGCTATCCCGACGCCAGCGCCGACCCGGTCGATGCGCTGGCCGATGCAGAGACCAGCTCGGTCGAGCTTACCTTCCGCGTTCGCCCGGGCCTGCGCGCATCGTTCGGCGACCTGCGCGTCACGGGCCTCGTCCTCACCAATCCGCAGTTCATCGAGAACCTTCGCCCGTGGTCCGATGGCGAGCGCGTGACGCCGCAGAAGCTCGACGAGTTCCGCGGACGCCTTGCCGAGACGGGCCTCTTCAACAGCGCCGCTGTCAGCCTCGATGGCGCAGGCGCGCCGGATGCGAACGGCCTCGTCCCGCGCGACATCGATGTCGGCCTGCGCGAGCGCGAGCGCTTCACCATCTCGGTTGGCGCATCGGCTTCCACCAGCGAGGGCCTTGGCGTCGACGGCCTGTGGGAGATGCGCAACTTCACCGGCTGGGGCGATCGCCTGCGCGTCACCGGCCAGGTGGCCACGCTGGAGCGCCGTATCGGCACCAGCTATCGCATGCCCAATATCGGCAAGTACGGCCGTAACCTGCAGTTCGCCGCAGAGGTCGAGGACTTCGAGACGGACGCCTTCGATCAGACCGGCGCAAACATCAGCGCCACGATCGAAGAGCAGCTTACACCGCGCGTGCGTGGATCACTCGGCGTCGAAGCAGGCTTCGCCAGTATCCTCGACCAGACCGCGCGTATCGCAGGCGCAGGCCGGCGCGATGTCTACATCCTCTCGGCCTCGGGCACTGCCGAATACATTGGCGTCCGGGACATCCTCGATCCGCAGAATGGCATTCGCGCCCGCGTCGCCGTCGAGCCGGGCTACACCTTCGGCGACACCGAAATCGTGTTTGCACGCATCAGCGGCGAAGCGTCGATCTACTCCGACCTCGGCACGAAGGATTTCATCGGCGCATTGCGCGGCCGCCTCGGCATCATTGCCGGCCCCAATGGCGCACCGCCCGATCGCCTGTTCTTCGCCGGCGGCGGCGGATCTGTGCGCGGTTACGAATACCAGTCCGTCTCGCCGCGCGATGCGGCCGGCGAACTCGTCGGCGGCCGCTCGCTCGCCGAAATCAGCGGCGAGATCCGCTGGCGCCAGAGCGACACGCTGGGCTTTGTCGCCTTCCTTGATGCCGGCGCGGCTGGCTCCAACGTTGAGCCGCCGCTTGACTCGATGCGTCTCGGCGCGGGCGTAGGCCTGCGCTACTATACCGGCTTCGGACCGCTGCGCGCGGACATCGCGGTTCCGCTCAACAAGGAGGAAGGCGACGCCGACTTCCAGGTCTACATCTCCATCGGACAGGCTTTCTGATGGACAACGCCGAGACTACAAAGCCCGAGAGCAAACGGACGAAGAAGAAGACGCCGCTCTGGCTGACCATCAGCTTCTGGCTGATGGGTCTGGTGCTGCTGCTGCTCGCGACCGCTGTCGTGCTGCGCTTCTGGATCACCAGCGACGCGGGCCGCGCTTTCATCACCTCGCAGATCGATGGCCGCAAGCTCGGGCCCCTCGGCACCGTTCGTATCTCGGGCCTCAAGGGCGATCCGCTGGACGCGGCAACATTCGCCGATATCGCACTGGTCGATGACGAGGGTGTATGGCTGCGTGCGCGCGATGTCCGCATCGAATGGACGCCCACCGCCCTGTTTGTCGGCGAGCTCGAAATCCGCAAGATCGGCGTGCGCATCGTCGATGTCTTCCGCTCACCTACCGTGGCTGTGCAGGAAAGCGGTGGTCCCGGACCCGACATTGGCATCCGCCTCGATGAACTGAATGTCGAAACACTGCGCCTTGAACAGCTGGTGCTCGGCGTTGAGGCGCGCTATGCCCTCGGCGGCGCCATCGCGAGCCCCCGCAATGGCGCGGGCTTTGCGCGCCTGGCCCTGTCGCCGCAATCCGGCCCCGCCGACACCGCCAACATCACGCTTGAGTGGACCCGCGAAGGCGCGCTCCAGGGTCTCGCCAACATTGCCGGGCCGCAGGATGGGCTGATCGCCAGCCTGCTGCAGGGTCCGGAAGACAAGTCTGTCGGCTTCGTCGGGAAGCTCGACGGGACAATGGAGCGCTTCACCGGCGAGGGTACGTTGTCGTTCGGCGGCGTCGCGGCCGCCCATATGGCCGTGGCGCGCACGGACGATAACGCCACACTTGTTGGCGAACTGCGCGGCGAACACTGGCCGCTGCTCGATCCCCTGTTCGAACGCACCGGCGGCGCCGTCACGTTCAAGGGCAACGCCAACGTCGCTGATCTGAACGCGACCCCCTTCACGCTCGACGTTTCCGCCGCATCAGGCGCCGCAACGCTTGCCGCCACCGCCAACCTTGAGGCGTTTGAGCTGACCTCGCCCGTCGCCATCGACGCCAAGGGCCTCGACCTCGCCCGCCTCGCCCCGCCACTCACCGGCCTTGCCGACGCGAAGGGCGAACTCACGCTCGAACTGCCCGCTGATTTCACCTGGACCGGCGACATTGCCGCGACGCAGTTTGCCTTCCCGTCGGGCTCGGCCGCCGCGGTCTCAGGCCCGGTCCGCGTGATCAAGGATGGAAACGCCATCTCCTGGCGCTCAACAGCCTTCGCGCTGCAGGGCGCCAGCATCGATGCGCTGCCAGACCTCGCGCCCGCGCGCTACATCGGCGCAACAGCTGGCGAGTTCAACATGCGCACCGGCGCCCTTGAGCTCTACGACACGCGCATCGAAGGCGCGGCGGGATCGGCGACCGCGCGCGGCACGCTGTCGGCCCGCACGGGAGCGATGGATCTCAATGGCTCGGCCCGCCTGCTCCGTCTCGAGGACCTCGCACCGGTCTCCGGCGGCGCCAATGCGCGCTGGAGCCTGCGCCAGTCATCCACCAACGCCCCGCTCCGCATCGAAGCCGCCGCCGATGGCCGCAACCTCTCCTCCGACATTGAAGGGTTCGACGCCCTGATCGGCCCGACGCCGCATGTCGAGATCACTGGCGTCGTTCGTGGCGGGCGTTTCGCGCTGGAAGCCGGCACGATTGAATCTGCCGGCCTCGACGCCGAGATGACGGGCCGCATCAGCGATGCCGGCGAGATCAATGGCGCCGCCAGCGGTCGCCTGAGCCGCCCGCTCGAACTTGGCGGCGCAGTATTCCGCCGCGCCACTTTCACTGCTGACATCACCGGGGCCATCGAAGCCCCCCGGATCGATGCAAATCTCTCTGATGCCGATATGAGCGTCGCCGGAACCGACATCTCGGACGTTTCCGGCCGCGCGACTTTTGTGATGGGCGAGGCGCTCACCGGCGACTTCGCGTTCACCGGGGACATGCTGGGCCAGCGCCTGCGCACCACAGGCGATATCGCCTCGGGCGAAGGCGACACCCGCATCAACAATTTCGTCGCCGACCTGGGTCAGCTCCGCGCGCGCGCCACGCGGCTTTCTTTCGGCGAGGATGGCGTCGTCGCCACCTTCACGGCAATCGGCCCGCTCGCAGGCCTTGCCGGCATACAGGGCGGCGCCCTCACGCTCACAGGCGACGTCACCATGGGCGAGACGCTCGACGCGGCAATTTCCGGCAATATCGCCGACCTGCGTAGCGGAGCAGTGCGCATCGACCTGATCGCCTTCGAGGGCAAGGCCGACAATGACCGCGTCAACCTCACCGCCAATGTGCGTGGCCGCGTACCCGCGCCTGTGCAGCTCGCGCTTGGCCTCACCGGCCGCCGCGAAAGCGAAGCATGGGCGGGCGAGGCCACGCTCAATGGCGATGTCGATGGCCTCGCCGTGAAAACCGCAGAGCCCGCGCAATGGCGGGTAGCGCCCGACGGCTGGTCGGCCGAAGCCATGCTTGCCGCGTTCGGTGGAACGCTGGACGCACGTCTAGCCTCCAGCGAGACCACCGCCACAGCCAGCGCTGAACTGCTGGATGTGAACCTCCGCGCCCTGTCGCGCCTTGCGCGTATCGCCCCGGTCAACGGCAGTGTCACTGGCTTGTTCTCGTTCATCAATGACGCCGGCGGCGCCACGAGCGACCTTCGCCTCGCCATCAGCGACGCAAACCCCGTGGGTGTCACGGCCAATCCAGTCAGCCTCGACATACGCGCCGCGCTCCGCGATGGCGTGCTGACCAGCGAAAGCACGGGCACGGGCCAGGGCTTCAATCTGGAGGCCAGATCGCGTCTGCCAATGCGAGTGGGCCGAGGCTTCGACGTTGGCGTTGACACAGACGCGCCACTTGCCTCGCAAGTCACTCTCACCGGCCGCGCCGAACAGGTGTGGGCGCTGTTCGGCCCTGAAGACCAATCGATGCGCGGCGAGCTCCAGGCCAACATGCAGGCGGGCGGCACGCTGTCGGCCGTCACGCTCACCGGTGGCTTCGCAGTGAAGGCCGGCGCATACGAGCATGGCGAGACTGGCCTCCTACTGGAGAATATTGACGCCACGGGCGCGTTCGACCAGCAATCCGCACGCATCACGAAATTCGAGGCGACCGATGGCAATGGCGGCCGACTCTCCGCGCTCGGCGCGCTTGAGTGGGTGGGCGACGCAGCAGGTCAGATCACTTTCACCGCGCGCGACCTGCGTGCGCTTGGCCGCGATGATCGCTTCGCCATCGTCTCCGGCCAGGGCGCGCTTGAACTGAAGGCTGATGCGATCACCGTCAACGGCGACTTTACCATCGACCAGGCGCGCATCTCGGTCGAACAGCCGGCGTCGGCCAGCATCCCCACGCTGCCGGGCCTGCGCCGCGTCAACTTCCCCGGTCAGGTCGAAGAAGCGCCGGAAGATGGCGACGCCCCATGGCTGCGCCCCGTGCAGCTGGACCTCAAGGTGAAAGCCGACAGGCGCATTGTGGTATTCGGGCGCGGCCTCGATACGGAATGGGCCGCCAACCTCCGCATCACGGGCCCGATTGCCGACCCGTCGATCGCCGGCACGGCCACGATGGTGCGTGGCAGCCTCGACCTCGGTGGGCGCCGGTTCAACTTCGACACCGGCACGATCACGCTCGACGGCCCCATTCGCCTTGCGCGCATCGACATCGCGGCCGATCGCGTCGCTGATGACATCACGGCGAGCGTCCGCGTTTCCGGTACGCCCGTCGATCCGAAATTCACACTGGAATCGACGCCATCGCTGCCGCAGGACGAAGTGCTGGCGCGGGTGCTGTTCGGCCGCTCGGCCGCACAGCTTTCAGGCCTAGAAGCCGCGCAGCTCGCCGCGGGACTTGCCCAGCTTGCAGGCGGGCAGGCCGTATTCGACCCCATCGGCCTGGTGCGCGAGGCCACGGGGCTGGATCGCATCTCGGTCGGCGCGGAAGACGGCGCCGCCACTGTGTCAGCCGGCAAGTACATCGCAGACGACGTCTATCTCCAGGTCGGCACGGGCGGCTCCGGCGGCGTCGCGGCTGAAGTCGAGTGGGAGCCGGTAGACGGTCTCGCCATCATCTCGTCGGCGGCTGGCAACGGCGACACCAAGATTTCGGTGCGCTGGAAGAAGGACTACGGGGCGCCTACGGCACCCGAGGCCGAGAAGCCGGTCGAGGCTGAGCAGAAATAGCTGCTCAGCGCTTCACGCGCGCCGCAAACCACGCAATCGGCAAACCGACCAAGATGGTGTGCGCGAAGATCGCACCATAGAGAAACTCGCCCTGCGGCAGCTGCGCGGGCCCGCCTGCAGCTGACATCGGCACGATGACGAAGTTCATCAGGAACATGAGCCCTAGGCCATAGAGCGGCCCGGTGATCGACCACAGTTTGCGGACCAGCGGCACGACCATCGAAACCCCAACGAACGCCGCCGCCATGGTCAGTGCAATGGCCATGTGGGCGCCAAGCCCCAGCGCCGCCGTGCCCCACCCGCCTGCTGTCGCTGCATCCTTGCCGATCAGTCCGGCAGCCACGGATTGGAAGATGCGCTCGGGCGGCGTGCCGTAGACGAGGTTGTAGTGGACGCAGGCATAGGCGATGTCGGCCGCGCCCGCGACGAGCCCGCCTGCGATAATGGCGGTGGTGGCTTTCATGGCGCGCCCCATGTTGCGGTGGGAGTGTAGCGCCATCGGGTGCGATGGAACAGCCGGGACCGTTGCACTACTTCAAAGGCTCGTACGAAACGCCCGTAAGATAAAGCCCATCCGCCGGCGCAACGGGACCACATTTGGTCCGGTCCTTCGCTGCCAGAATTTCCGCGATCCACCCCACGCTCTCGCGGCCTCGACCCACTTCCACAAGCGAGCCCACCATCGAGCGCACCTGCCGATGCAGGAACGAACGGGCAGATGTGCGCACGGCGATCTCCTCACCCTGACGGGCAACCGAGATCGACGTGAGGGTCTTCACCGGCGTATCGGCCTGGCAATTTGCGTCGCGGAATGTCGTGAAGTCGTGGCGGCCTACCAGCGCCTGCGCGGCTTCGTGCATCAGACCGGCATCCAGCGGCGCAGCAAGGCGCCACGCGCGCGTGCGATCCAGCGCAAGGTCCGCGCGGCGATTGATGATGCGATAGAGATAGCTGCGCGATGTGGCGTCGAAGCGCGCATGGAATTCCGGATCGGCGTCGAACGCTTCCAGCACCGCGATGGGGTGCGGCCGCAGATGGGCGTTGATGGCGTCGCGAACCTTGTCGGCGCGGATCGGTTTCACGAGATCGAGGTGCGCCACCTGCCCCGTCGCGTGCACCCCCGCGTCCGTCCGCCCCGCGCCGATGACGAGGACGGGAGCCTCATCAAGCGCGCTCGCCGCCTCCTCCAGCGTGTTCTGGATCGACGGCCCGTTGTCCTGCCGCTGCCAGCCGGAGTAAGCCGCGCCGTCGTATTCGATGATGAGGCGATAGCGCGGCATCTAGACTCCAAACGCCGCAGGGAAGATCAGCTCGCCTGACATGGGTGGACCGAAACGCATGCGAAGGGCCATGAAATTCGGCCCGTTGAACTTGCATTCGAATTCCTCGGCCGCCTTTTCGGAGAATCCGAACTTCGGATAGTAGGTGTCGTGCCCCAGCACGAACACGATGGGCACGCCCGACTCCTTCATGATGCCGAGCCCCGTATTGATCAGCTGCGAGCCAATACCGCTGCGTTGCACCGAGGGATCAACCGACATCGGTCCCAGCCCCGCCCCGCCCAGCTTGCCGCGGACGCCCATCGGATAGAACAGGATGTGGCCGACAACGCGCCCATCCTTCTCAGCCAACACCTGCAGCAGCACATCGCCCGCCTTCTCGAGCTCGGCGACGATGCGCGCTTCATCGGGGCGGCCGAAAGCGCGCGTGTTCAGCTCCGCAATCGCGGGCCGATCTGCCTCTGTCGCCAGTCTCAGCTTCAGTCCGTCCATCGCCATCATCCCGTCATGTCAGCTTCTGGCCGCGCGCGATCGGCTTGCCGCGCTGGAAATCTTCCGCCGTGACCTGCCCCTTGCCTGCGCGCTGCAGCCGCGTCAGCCGCACAGCGCCCTCGCCACAGGCAATCCGCAACGCGTCATCCAGCACTTCGCCCGGCTCGCCGGAGCCATCATCGGCGCGCGCGTGCAAGACCTTTATGCGCTGACCCTCATGCTCGAACCACGCGCCGGGAAAGGGTGACATGCCGCGAATGCGCGCGGCGACTTCCTTCGCCGGCAGCTTCCAGTTGATCCGCGCTTCCTCGGGCGACACCTTCGCCGCGTATGTCACGCCCTCGGCAGGCTGCTCCACCAGCACCGCCGTCCCGGCCTCCAGCCGTGCGAGGCCCTCCACCATGAGATCAGTCCCTGCAACGCTCAGGCGGTCGTGGATATCGCCCATCGTGTCGTCTTCGCTGACCTGCGTGGTCGCCGTCAGCATCACGGGGCCCGTATCGAGCCCCACATCCATCTTCATCACCTGTACGCCCGCGATCTCATCGCCCGCCATCACGGCGCGGTGGATGGGCGCAGCCCCACGCCAGCGCGGCAGGATCGAGCCATGCAGGTTGAAACACCCCAGGCGCGGGGCATCAAGGATCGCCTTGGGCAATAACAGCCCGTAAGCCACCACGACCGCCACATCGAGACCGAGCGCCGCAAACGCCGCGCGGTCTTCTTCGGCCTTGAAGTTCACCGGCGTGCGCACCGGAATTGCGTGCCGCTCGGCCACCAGATGCACCGCCGTGGGCCGCAGTTCCTTGCCCCGCCCTGCCGGCCGCGGCGGCTGGGAGTAGACGCACACAACCTCGTGCCCGGCGGCGATGATCGCCTCCAGCGTCGGAACGGCAAATTCGGGTGAACCCATGAAGGCAATGCGCAAGGACATGGCGCCCTTCTAGTGCGAGATCGCGCCGAGGGGAAACCCGTACAACCGCTCTGGCCTCCCGGCGAAAAATGGCTAGCGTGCGCCCACCTTTCCGGAGCCAATCATGAAGCGTCTCGCCCTCCTGCCTGCCTCGGCCGCCGTTCTTGCCGCTTGCGGGGGTGAAGCGCCGACGAGCGAAGCCGAAAAGCCCGGCGGCTATGGCGGCGCAAAGGGCGCCGATCTTTCCATCGAAGCTATCGAGCCGAAGGCCGAGCCGGTGAATGTCGGCATGGCGGGCGATGATCCGGCCGACATTGCGCGGTTCATCCTGGCCAGCGGCGCCGGAGCGGCGCTTCTTTCCCCGGATGGCGCCAGTATCGCCTTCTCTTGGCGCATCACAGGCGCGCCCCAGCTGTGGACCTTACCTTCCACGGGCGGCCAGCCGCGCCAGCTCACCTTCGGCAATGGCATCACATCTTTCGAATGGACGCCGGACGGCAAGGCGATCCTCTATGAGGCCGACAACAATGGCAACGAACAGCCAAGCTTCAACCTGATCACGCTTGATGGCCTGATCGAGCAGGAGCTGCTCGCGGCGAAGGAAGGCTCTTTCCGCGTCTTCGGCGGCTTCATGCCAGATGGGCAATCGCTGCTGTTTGCCTCGCCTGATCGCAATGGCGATGATTTCGACGTCTATCTGGCAACCCCTGAAGGCCCGCCGCAGATCATCGCGGAAGGCAAGCTGGGGACGTATGTGCGCTCCGTGTCGCCGGATGGATCAAGCGCGGTTGTCACCGAGGGTGTGGGCGAGGATTCCGACAAGCTGATGCTGCTCGACATTCGCGGCCGCAAGCTGGCGACAATCGCCGCGCCCGAGCCGCGAGCCAGCCATGGCGACGGCGGTTTCACCTGGGCGCCGGATTCGAAGGGTTTCTATTTCTCAACCAACGAGGGCCGCGAATTTTCTGCCCTCGCATTCCACGACATCGCCGCCGGCGCGACCACGATTCTCCACGAAGCACCGTTCGACATCCAGAATGTCCAGCTGTGCGGCACGAACGGAAAATGGCTGGCGTGGACCACTAACGAAGACGGCTTCATGAAGCTGCACGTCGAGGATCGCGTCGCACAGCGCATGCTGACGGCGCCAGCCCTGCCCGAAGGCACGCTGCTGCTCAGCTGCAGCACGGGATCATCAAAGCTCGCCATCGTCGCCAATGGATGGCGCACCGCGGGCGATATCGTTGTGTGGAATCTCGCCTCCAACGCCGTGACGCAGGCGTTCACCGGCACACTGGCGGGGCTCGATGCCGCGCGCCTCGTGAAGCCTGTCTCCATCCGGATGAAGGCAAGCGATGGCGTCGAACTCCAGGGACTTCTCTACCTTCCTGACGCCGTATCGGTGAAAGGCGGCGGCAAGCCACCCGTGTTGTTTGATGTGCATGGTGGGCCCACGGGCCAGGCGATGGCGAACTTTGATGGCGTGGCACAATACTATGCCGACCGCGGCATCGCCGTGTTCCAGCCCAACGTGCGCGGCTCCACCGGATTTGGCCGCACTTACACGACGCTCGATGACCAGAAGAAGCGCCTCGACAGCGTGCGCGACCTTGTCGACATGCTGGCGTTCCTGAAGACGGACGGTCGCGTGGATGCGGATCGCGCCGCCGTGATGGGCGGGTCGTATGGCGGGTACATGGTCAACGCCGTCGTCGGCGCCTATCCCGATGCGTTCGACGCAGGCGTCTCGCTGTTCGGCGTCGGCAACTGGGTGAGCGCGCTGGAGATCGCCTCGCCGCAACTGCGCGCGTCGGACAAGATCGAGTATGGCGACATCGCCGATCCGGAGTGGAAGACATTCTACGCGGAGAATTCCCCGGTGAACAACGCGGACAAGATCAAGGTTCCGATGCTGTATTCACACGGCGTGATGGACCCACGCATCGACATTTCTGAAACCGAAGTGATGGTTGTCGCCCTGCGCAAGGCAGGCATCGAGGCGGAGTTCGTGCGCATTCCCGACGAGGGCCATGGCTGGCGCAAACTGTCCAACCGCCTGTTCTACCACCGGCAGGAAGCAGCCTTCCTCGAGAAACATCTGGCGCCCGCGAAGTAGCACAGGAAGGCGACAGGCCCCCGCCTGCGTGATAGAGTTGAAGCCATGGAAATAAAGTTCAGCGAGATCGCCCTTCTTGTCGTCGCCATTGTGACGCCGATCGCGATCCTTGTGCTCTCGTTCATCCCCGGCGGGTTCAACTGGATTCCCTACCTGCTGTCGCATCCGGTGTGGCAACCCGTGATCTTCTACGGCGGCGCGATCCTTCTTTTCGGCGTGCTGGCATGGCGCATCTACCGCCGCATCCGGCCCGCGCCGCGCAAGCCCGACACGATCAGACATGTCAGTCCGACGAAGATGCCTAAGGTCGAAGGCTCGGAAGCGGTGCGCCGCTATCGCGAAGGCGGCTCGCCCCCGACTTCCTAAACCGGCGCTGCCGTCGCGTAGCGCCAGGCCAGCAGGAGCGCGAGGATGAAGACGCCGGCGAGAAAAACCGGCGTCGCAAAGCGTTTCACATACTGGAAGGTGAGCGCCTGGCAGATGGCGAGCGCGATATAGATGGGCCAGGCGCTGATCAGGCCGAGGATCAGCCCGCCGGCATCGGGGGTGGCCGTTGGCGGCGCTGTCGACTCCTGCCCCAGGATCATCCCGGGGATCAGGCCCGCAAGCCAAAGGAGTGCGATCGCGGCGATGAGCACCAGCGCATGCTTGATCCAGAAAGCGTAGCGAAAACCGGCGCGGGTCATCTGCGGGGCGGCCATCAGAAGGGTAGCTTGAAGCCGGGCAGCATGCCGCCCAGCCCGCCGGTCGCGTCCTTCATAGCGGCGGCCATGGCTTCGTCGAGCTTGCGGCGCGCATCGGAATGGGCGGCCTTGATGAGGTCCTCGACCATTTCCCTGTCGCCCGGCGTCATCAGCGAGGGATCGATGGAGAGCGCATGTAGCTCCCCCTTGCCCCTCAGCGTGATCTTGACCATGCCGCCGCCCGAGGCGCCCTCGGCCGTCAGCTGGTCCATGCGCTCCTGAGCTTCCTGCAGCTTCTGTTGCATCTGCTGCGCCTGGCGCATGATGTCGGAGAGGTCTTTCATCTAATCGTCGTCCTCGTCGTCTGGATCGTATTCCACGGGATCGGGGATCACTTCCTCTGCCCGCTCGCGATAGCCGAAATCCACGTGGATGACGTTCGGCGCCGCGGGGCCTTCATCAATCTCGTCGGCCTCGGCGGCGTCATCCACCCGCAGCACTTTCGAGCCCGGGAAGACGCGCAGCGCCTCGGCGATCTTCGGCAGTGCGGCGGCGGCGGCGAGTTTTTCTTCCGACATGCGCCGGCGTTTTTCCGAAACGCTTTCCGGGCCGCCATCGTTCGACTGCTGCACATCCCATTCAACGCCCGAGACATCCTCCAGCCAGTCCTTGATGCGTTGCGAGAGATTGTTCGGCGCATTGGGCGCGGCGGTGTAGCGGAAATGGCCCCATGCAATTTCGGCGGGACGGACGAACCGTTCGATCTCGTATTTCAGCGCGATCTCGCGACGGGCATCGAGCTCAGCCACGATCTCGCGCAGGGTGGAGAGGCGGACGCCTTCGTGCGGCTGGTGATCGATGATCGGCGCGCGGGCGATGGCCGGCGAGGACGACCCTGATGATTGGCCAGACGGCTGCACAGATGCAGTCGGCGCCGGCGTCATCGCCGGCGGCCGCGCTTCAGGCCGGGACTTTGGGGGGGACACAGCGGCCCCGCCCGCCAGCATTCGCGCCGCATCTTCCGGCGAGGGCAGGCTCGCGGCGGCGGCAAGGCGCAGCACGACCATCTGGGCGGCGGCCGGCGGATCAGGCGCGCGGGCGCAATCCTCGAAGCCCTGCAGCAGCATGCGCCACATGCGGGCCGACAGCGCGGGCGAGGTCTGGGCGGCGAGTTCCTGCGTGCGGCGGGCCCAGTCAGGCGGGCCGGCGAATGCGTAGGCTTCCTTCAGCGCCTGCGCGCGGGAGATTTCGACGACGACATCCATGAGGTCCTTGATCAGGACGGGAGCGTCGGCGCCCTGCTCCAGCAGGTTCATCGCTTCTTCAAGGGCGAGCTTGTGATCGCCGGCAACGATGCGGTCCATCAGGTCGAGCACGCGCGAACGGTCGGCGAGGCCGAGCATATCGCGGACCTGTTCGGCGGAGACTTCGCCGCCCTCGCCCTGCACAATCGCCTGGTCGAGGATGGAGAGGCCATCACGCGCCGATCCTTCGGCAGCGCGGGCGATGAGTGCGAGTGCTTCCGTGGAAACCTTCGCGCCTTCCTGACGGCAGATGTTGGCGAGGTGATCGGACAGCTGTTCGGTCGAAAAGCGCTGCAGGTTGAAACGCTGGCAGCGCGAGAGGACTGTGACCGGCACCTTGCGGATCTCGGTCGTCGCAAAGATGAACTTCACATGCGGCGGCGGTTCTTCCAGCGTCTTCAGCAGCGCGTTGAACGCGGCCGTCGAGAGCATGTGGACTTCGTCGATGATGTAGACCTTGTAGCGCGCGTTCACGGGCGCATAGCGCGAGCCCGAGAGCAGATCGCGCATGTTGTCGATGCCGGTGTTGGAGGCGGCGTCGAGCTCCAGCACGTCCGGGTGTTGCGAGGCCATGATGGCGCCGCAGTGAATGCCCGGGGGATCAAGCTGCATGGAGGGGCCATGCACGTCCTTGCTCTCATAATTGAGGGCGCGTGCGAGCAGGCGCCCCGTGGTCGTCTTGCCGACCCCGCGGACGCCGGTGAGCATGAAGGCATGCGCGATGCGGCCGGTCTTGAACGCGTTGGCCAGCGTGCGGACCATCGCCTCCTGGCCGACGAGATCCTCGAACCGGGTCGGCCGGTACTTCCGGGCCAGCACCTGATAGGCTGCAGGCCCAACCGGGACATCATCGCCAAACATCGACGCCGTCAGCGTGTCGCGCGGCTCGGCGACATCGTTTTCGGGGCCCTCCGGGGGCAGGTTTGGGGGCTTCTTCGAGGCCATGATCCCTATATGGCCCATGGGGCGGGGATTAGCCAACCCGAGGCGGCGACGGCGCAAATTCCCCTGTGGAACAGAGTGCTTGCGAGCGTGGAAATGCCATGAGGTGCAGACTGGCCACGACCCGAGCTAAACTCGTTACGGCTGCTTCCTTCCGGACCTGACCGGGTTGGCGAACCGCCCGTCCGCAGCCAGCCTGCGGGGCGGGTTATAGGTAGGGCGGCCGGGGAGCGCAATGTGGGGGATGCGGCGGCGGCCCCATGTGAGTTCCCTCGAAACAGCCCTGTCTGGCCGGGCCCCGGGAATCATGAGGAAACTAATCGCCCACGAGGTTGGGTACCGGACATGGACGCGCCGCCGTTCGACATTCACATAGGCTACCGCCGGGGGGACCGGGAGATCGCCGCCTCGCTGGCGCGGCGTCTCGAGGCGCGCGGCCTGTCAGTGCAGTACGAGGCGGGTGTCGGCGGACACCGCGCTATTACGCCGGAAGAGGCGGCGGCACAGGCGCGGATGATCGTGCTGCTGATCTCATCCGAGGCGAATGACGGTCGCGAATTGCGCCAGCTTGGCGGCGTGGCCGACCGGATGTCGCGGCCGGTCGTGAGCCTGCTTCTGGAAAATGTGCAGCCCGATGGCGCGGCGCTTTCGGCGCTGGCTGACCGGCTGTGGATTCGCACCTATCCCGAACCGATGGCGCGGATCGAGGAAATCGTGGACTTGCTGGCGCAGGTCGCCGGGAAAGGTCCGGCAAAGCCCGCCCCGCCGCCGCCCGAAACGCTGGAAGAGCGCGAGCACAGCCTTGATGCAGCGATTTCCGAACTGCTGAACGACGCTGTTGACCCCGAAGAGCGCGCGCCGACCGAACCGGCGGCCTATATCGGCAAGGCGGGTTCGGGCGGGTCGCCTACTTCCGCGCGCGGCGGTGCGGTGGCGGGTGTGGCGAACCTGGCGACGCTGGGCCTCTATGGCGCGATGGCGCGGCGCCGTGCGATACGCAGCTTTCGGTCGAACATCAGGAAGCTGTAGTGCCCCTTTCAAAAGCCGCTGCCGACATCCCGCTGGTTCCGTCGGGACTGGATCGCGCAGCACATCACCGGCGCGATGAGGCGTGGCTTGAGAAGGCGTTCGCATCGGACGCTGCGCAAGTCCTGCTGATGCGCGATGGCATGCCACTGGTTGAGGGTTCTGCACCGCCGAGCGGGCCGGCGCAGATCGGCGCGCGCCTGGCGCCGCCGCGGCCGATCCTGTGGTTGGGGCCGCAGGCAGGGATGCTGAGCCCGAAGGCAACGCGCATTTTTCTTGGCGAGACCGTAAAGGGATCGCCCGTGTTTGCGCTCGAACTGCCCTCTTCCTTTAGCCTCGATTCATCGCCGATTGCGGGGCTCGGCGTGTTCGAGGATTTCCGCGCGGCGGCGCAGGGCTTCACGCCGTTCGAGGGCGGCGCTGCAGCGACGGCGCGCGCAATTTTCGAATGGCACCGCAAACATGGCTTCTGCGCCAACTGTGGCGACCGCACGAAAATAGTTGAGGCCGGCTGGAAGCGCGTGTGCGGCGACTGCAAGGCGGAGCATTTTCCGCGCGTCGATCCGGTGGCGATCATGCTGGCCGTTCGCGGCGACAAGTGCTTGCTGGGCCGTCAGGCTGTGTGGCGGCCGGGCTTCTGGTCGTGCCTGGCGGGCTTTGTCGAGCCGGGCGAGACGATCGAACAGGCTGCCGCGCGCGAGGTCTTCGAGGAAGCCGGCGTGCGTTGCACGACGAAGGCGGATTATCTCTTCTGCCAGCCTTGGCCGTTCGCTCACTCGCTGATGATCGGGCTGATCCTCGAGGCCGATGGCGATGACATCACCGTCGACACAAGCGAGCTTGAGACTGCGCGCTGGTTCACGCGTGAGGAGACCGCGGCGATGATGGCCGGCACGCACCCCGAAGCGTTCGCCCCGCCAAGCTTTGCGGTGGCGCACCACGTGATCAAGGCGTGGCTGGAGCGGGGCTAGATCCCCACCAGCTCCACATCATCCGGCAGCGGGTCGATCATCGTTGCGAGACGTGGGTCGTCGAGGGATTGGCCATAAACGTCGGCGTAGATGGCGCGAAGCCAGTTTTCGGTCTGGAATACCGAGATGGAGGGCCGGTCGACTGGCGAGGGCAGCGCGAGAAGCCACATGGGCGGGGGCGCGCCAAACGCATCTAGCGGCAGGATATAGTCGAGGCCGGCGAGCCGGCGGCAGCCAAGGCGGCGGTAGAAGGCGAGGCGTTTGGCCTGCATCTCTTCGCCCGTAAACGCGTCGACTTCGATGAGGGCGCAGCGTTCCTGCCCGGCCATCAGGCGGCTGGCGAAGAATAGGTTTGCGCCGATATTGTTGCCGCGCAGGCGCTCGGCGACGGCGGCGTATTCGAACAGCCAGAAATCGGCGTTCTCCGGGACCCAGGACACCGCAATACCGACCAGTTCGTCATCGAGCTGGGCGGCAAGGAAGATATAGTCCCGCCGCTGGATCAGCGCGCGGAAGACGGGTTCGGGGCGTTGTTCGGATTTCTCGATGCTGTCGCGATAGAGCGCGAAGGCTGCGTCCAGCAGCGGCGCGTTGTTTGGCGCGATCGGCTGGATGCGAATCTCGGGCATGGCGTGGCTCCTGCCCCCGTGTAGGCGTGCGCGGCCAAAACGAAAACACCCCGCAGGGCGACTGCGGGGTGTCTCGTATCAGATCGTCTGATCTACGAGCGTGGCTTAGAAGCCGCGGACGTAGGAGAGCGAGATCGCATCGACATCGCCAGCGTCATAGTCGTGACGGGTGTAGTCGAGGCGGACGCCGTCAACCGGCGTGAGGTTCCACTGACCACCAGCGCCGTAGGCGAGGCCGTCTTCAGAACCGCCCGGCGAGGTTTCGATGCGGGCGACGCCGACGCGGGCGAACACGTCGAAAGCCGGCGAGATCGGCAGTTTGCCAACCGCGAAGATGCCCAGCTCGTTGTCGAGCTCGGTGCCGCTGTCGTCGTCGACGCCGAAGGAAGCTTCCCCTTCGATGGCGAAGTTCGGCGTGAGGCCGACACCGACGCGGCCGGTGATGGCGCCGAGTTCAGCACCGCCGTCGCCGTCGAATTGGGTGTAGCCGCCGGAAACGTAGACGCTGGACTGCTGCGCGTTGGCGGTCATGAGGGCCGGGGCGACGAGAATGGTCGCGGCGGCGAGGGCAAGTTTCAGTTTCATGGGGAAGACTCCAGTTGTTTCTCTGGAGCAGGGTTCCGAAGACATTGCGTGATGCCGACGGTGAGACCCGCTCTGGTTGTAGTCCCGAGCTGCGTTTGCGGTTTCCTTGACGTCACCGCCTGCACTTCTCACATCCACCCAGCAGCGGGTGGTATGCCGACTAAATAGGCAGTCCTCAAACCAGTTCCGCTGAAGATGCCGATTAAAATTCGTTAGGTGACCGCGAAGCAACACCCCGTCGTCGCGAGGGCAACTCCTCGCAATACTTGTGTCCAAACCGTGTCAATACACGGTAGGCGCGGCCGAATACTTCCAAATTGCTTTACGGAGCGGAAAACCCAACGCTTCCGGGTGGTTTTCGCGGTTCACACGCGGACAATCGAGCGCGGAAACATCATTTCCACTCCCGAATTATGGCCTCTCGGTGGCGAGGGGTGATAACGGCGTCTGAAGCGCAATGTTCCGTAGGCGGATCGTACCGTACGGCCCGATCCGAGGGCGAGGAGGCTCAGCCCGGGTGCGAGCGCTGGCGGTAGGGGTTGGCCTCGAAGACGCCGAGGTGGCGGACTTGGGTGGAGAAGAAGCCGAGTTCTTCCAGGGCGCGCTGCACCGGCGCCTCGTCGGGATGGCCCTCGACTTCGGCATAGAATTGCGTCGCGTTGAAAGAGCCGCCGACCTGATAGCTCTCCAGCTTGGTCATGTTGACGCCGTTGGTCGCAAAGCCTCCCATCGTCTTGTAGAGCGCAGCCGGCACGTTGCGGACGCGGAAGACGAAGGCGGTGACCCAGGACTTGCCGGGCTGGTATTCCGGCTGCTGGGCGTTGCGGCTCATGATCACGAAACGCGTTGTGTTATGGGCCGCATCCTCGATGTTCTCAGCGAGGATATCGAGACCGTAGACTTCTGCAGCAAGGCGCGGAGCGATGGCGGCCTGGGTGGGATCTCCAATGTCGCGAACCTCACGGGCGGCGCCTGCGGTGTCGGAGCTGGTCTTGGCGACGATGCCGCGTGAACGCAGGAAGTTGCGGCACTGGCCCAACCCCATGATGTGGCTGTGGGCGGCCTTGATGTTCTCCAGCTTGGCGCCGCGCAGGCCCATCAGCTGGAAGCGGATGGGCATGAAGTGCTCGCCGAGGATCATCAGGGGCGACGTTGGCAGAAGGTGGTGGATGTCGGCGACGCGGCCGGCGATGGAGTTTTCCACAGGGATCATGGCGAGCTCCGCCTCCCCGGTCGCAGCCGCCTGGAAGACATCCTCGAACGTCGCGCACGGCAGGGGTTCGAGCTCCGGATGGACCTCGCGGCACGCGATATGGGAGTTGGCGCCCAACTCTCCCTGGAATGCGATCTTGCTCATGGCGGTCTCTATGCCCTTGGGCGGGCAAAGAGAGCAACAGGCATAGGGGCTTAGGGTTGGCGCGATGCGTCATTTCGCCGGGCTTTCTCCGATTGCCGCACCCCTGCTAAAGTGTCAGAAAGCGCCGCAAGTGCGGGCTCGAATCGTATCTTTTGGGCGCCCGGCAAGAGGGGCATCAGGCCATGAGTGATCTCGGCTTCAACAAGATTGCTTTCTGCGTCCTCGGGACCGCGCTGGCCGTTATCGGCCTGAACGAGGCCTCGCACGCCATGTTCCACCACGAAGAGCATGAGTTCGCTGGCTACTATGTGCCGATCGAGACCGGCCCGGTTGGCCCGGCAGTCGTAGCGGGTCCGCGCGACTACGGCCTGCTCCTGGCGAGCGCCGACGTTGCGAAAGGCTCCGAGCAGCACAAGAAATGCGTGCAGTGCCACACATTCGAACAGGGCGGCGCGAACCTGCAGGGCCCGAACCTCTGGGGCGTCCTGGGCCGTCCGGTCGCCTCGCACGAGGGCTTCAAGTATTCGACCGGCGCCGGCTCGCTGAGCGAACTTGGCGCAACGGGCGCGACCTGGACGTATGAGAACCTCGACCACTTCATCGAGCGTCCGAAGGGCTTTGCCTCGGGCACGGCAATGAACTTCGCGGGGATCAACAGCCGCGTCACGGGCGAGGCCGACCGCATCAACCTGATTGCTTACCTGCGCACGCTTGGCAGCGAAGGCGTTCCGCTTCCCGCTCCCCTGCCGCCGCAGGAAGCCGCTCCGGCCGAAGGCGCAGCTCCGGTTGATGGTGCGGTCGCCCCGGTCGACGGCGCGACGCCGCCGGTGGATGGAGCCGCTCCGGCTGCTCCGGGCGCTACGCCTGCCCCGGCTCCGGCGACACCGGCTCCGGCGCCGACGCACTAACTTCCCGCCGTTTCCGACTTTCCCTAGCGCGATAGCTGGACACGGCTCGCGCGAAGGTGGAACCATGCCTGTCAGAACGCCTGCGGGCGATTGAATAGTCCGGCGCCAGTCCGGGCATCGATGCGCCGCGCCGCCGTGAGGGTCGGAGGAACAGCGCATGACGAGTTTCAAGCTCAATGGAAAACAGGTGACGTCGGCAGCCGAGCCGGACACGCCACTGCTGTGGGTGATCCGCGACGAGCAGGGCCTGACGGGCACCAAGTTCGGTTGCGGCGTTGCGATGTGCGGCGCTTGCACCGTGCATGTCGGCGGCAAGGCGCAGCGCTCCTGCGTGATGCCGGTGAGCGCGGCCGAGGGGCTGGAGATCACGACCATCGAGGGGCTCGACCCGAAGGGCGAGCATCCGGTGCAGAAAGCGTGGCAGGAATTGCAGGTGCCGCAATGCGGCTACTGCCAGTCTGGCCAGATCATGCAGGCCGCCGCCGTGTTGAAGGACAATCCGGATATCACCGACGCGCAGATCGACGAGCAGATGACCGGCAACCTGTGCCGCTGCATGACCTACACGCGCATCCGCGCCGCCGTGCGGCAGGCCGCCACCGCCATGAAGGGGGGCTGATCACATGACACGCCTTTCAAAATCTGAATCTGGTTCGCTCGCCCTCTCCCGCCGCGGCTTCATCGTGGCCGCCGTCGGCACCGGCGTTGCATTCTCCTTCCTCACCGCATGCGAGACGGGCGATCCGAACGCGCCGGCGTACGAGCCGACGCAGTGGTTCTCGATCGACGCCAGCGGCATCGTGACCGTGAACATCACCCGCGCCGAGATGGGCCAGCATGTCGGCACGTCGGTGGCGCGCATTCTCGCTGATGAGCTGGACGCGAAGTGGGAGGATGTCCGCATCAACCACGTCGACTCCGATCCGAAATGGGGGCCCGTCATGGTCACCGGCGGCTCGTGGTCGGTGTGGCAGTCCTATCCGCTCTATTCGAAGGCGGGCGCAGCCGGCCGAGCGGCGATGATCGAGGCTGGCGCGAAGGCGCTGGGCGTCGAGGCGTCCACGTGTTCGGTGGCCAACAGCGAAGTGGTTTCGGGCGACAAGAAGATCTCGTTCAAGGACATCGTCCGCAAGGGCGGCCTGACGAAGACATTCACGCAGGAAGAAATCGACGCTCTGCCGATCAAGGCCGTCGACCAGCGCAAGCTGATCGGCAAGCCGGTGACGTCGCTGGACGTCGTCGAGAAGACCACGGGCGCTGCGGTGTTCGGCATCGACGCCAAGGTGGATGGGATGGTCTACGGCTATCCCATCATTCCGCCGACGCGGAACGGGGGCCAGGTCAACTATGTGATGGATCCGGCCGCCAAGGAGATCAAAGGCTATCTCGAGACCGTAGTACTGAAGGATAAGTCCAACACCGTGCCCGGCTGGGCCGTGGTGATAGGTGAGACGTGGTGGGCGGCCAAGAAGGCGGCCGAGGCGATCACGCTGGAGTACCAGCCGACCGACACGATGGAAGTGTCCGAAAAGGACATCCAGGATCACGGTCGCAAGCTGATCAACGACGCCTCCAAGGGCGTCGTGCTGGCGACGGGCAATACGAACACCGCGCCGGTGTTCCGTGCGGCGAAATCCACGCTGGATGCGGAGTACACCACCGCGACCGCCCTGCACTTCCCGATGGAGCCCATGAACGCGCTGGCCTTCGAGAAGGACGGCAAGTGGGAGATCCACACCGGCAACCAGTGGCAGACGCTTGTGCTGCCGTGGCTGGCGACCGCGCTGGAGGTGCCCGAGACGGACATCGTGCTGAAGACCTACAGGCTGGGCGGCGGCTTTGGCCGCAGGCTGAATGGCGATTATGCGGTCGGCGCGGCGCTGGCTTCCAAGGCGATCGGCAAGCCGGTGAAAATGGTACTGTCGCGCGAGGCGGATTCGAAGTTCGATAGCGTGCGCTCGCCATCGGTGCAGAAGATGCGGATGGCGTTCGACAAGGACAACAACGTCGTCGGCATGGAACAGCATGTTGCGTGCGGCTGGCCAACGCAGGTGATGATCCCGGCCTTCATGCCGCCGGGCGAAGGCGGCACGCCCTACGATCCGTTCGCGATCAGCGGCGCGGACCACTGGTACTCGGTGGGCGCGCACAAGGTGCGGGCCGTGTCGAACGATCTTGCCAATGCGACGTTCCGGCCGGGCTGGCTGCGGTCTGTGGGCCCGGGCTTCACCAACTGGGCGCTTGAGAGCTTCATGGATGAAGCGGCGCACAAGGTGAAGGCGGATCCGGTTCAGTTCAGGCTCAACCTGCTGCGCGCGGAAGGCGCCAATGCAGGCTCAGCGCCGAACTCGGTCGGCGGCGCATCGCGGCAGGCCAATGTGGTGAAGCTGGCGGCCGAGAAGGCTGGTTGGGGACAGACCCTGCCGGCCGACACGGGGCTGGGTCTTGCCACCTCGTTCGGGCAGGAACGCAACATGCCGACATGGGTCGCGTGCGTGGCGCGCGTGAACGTGGATCGCGCGACGGGGCGGGTGAAGGTGGAGAAGCTTACGCTCGTCGCCGACGCCGGCACCATCGTGGACCCGGACGGCGCACTTGCGCAGATGCAGGGCGCGTCTCTGTGGGGCCTTTCGCTGGCGCTGCACGAAGGGACGGAGTTCGAGAACGGCAATGTGAAAGCGCTGAACCTTGGCGCCTACACGCCGCTGCGCATGTCAGATGTGCCCGAACTGGACATCTCGTTCGTCGAAAGCGGCGAGGTTCCGGTGGGCCTTGGCGAGCCGGCGACGACTGTGGTTGGCCCGGCCATTGGCAACGCTATCTACAACGCAGTCGGCGCGCGCCTGCGTCATATCCCGATCACGGCGACAGCCGTGAAGGCGGCGATGAGCTGATCCGCGCCTGTCCCTCCGAGGGCGCATGATCGCAAGCTGCCGGGTACGGCCCTGGTGGGGATCTGACGATCTCCATCAGGGCCGCATCGTTTTTGGAGCCGCGCCAATTCCACTGGCGGAAATTGGGCGCTAGCCTGTCACAACCCAGAAATACGGGCCAGAAATACGGGCCAGAAATACGGGGAGCGAACATGACCGCCGGCCTGATGCAGACGCCGCCGCTGCAGATCATCGATATCCTGAAATTCGCGGCAAGCGCGCATGCACGGCGCGAGATCGTCACACGGCTCGTGGACGAGCCGATGTGGCGATACACCTATGCCGACGCGCTGAAGCGGGCGGCTCAGGCGGCCAACGCGCTGAAGCGGCTGGGCGTCCAGCATGGCGACCGGGTCTCGAGCCTTGCCTGGAACACGCACAGGCATTTCGAGCTGTTCTATGCCGTGCCGGGGATTGGCGCTGTGCTGCACACGGCGAACCCGCGGCTGTTCGATGATCAGATCATCTACACGATCAATCACGCTGAAAGTTCGGTGCTGCTGTTCGACCGGAATTTCCTCGCTGTGGTCGAGCGGATCGCGCCGCACCTCAAGACCATCAGGACCTATGTGATGCTGTCGGATGAGGCGCGGCTCAATCCGGGGACGGTCGGTGCGGTGGGTTATGAGTGCCTGCTCGACAAGGAGCGCACGGAGTTTGCCTGGCCGGTGGTCGAGGAAAATCTCGGCGCCTTCCTTTGCTACACCTCTGGCACGACCGGCGACCCCAAGGGCGTGCTGTATTCGCACCGCGCGGTCGTCCTGCATGCGATGGCTTCGGGGCTGGCGAGTGCGTTCGGGTTTGATGCGTTCGACGTGGTGATGCCCTGCTCTTCGCTTTACCACGCAACCGCATGGGGCCTGCCGTTTGCTGCGCCAATCAATGGCTGCAAGCTGGTGTTCCCGTGTGACAAGATGGATGGCTCGAGCCTGCAGGAGTTGATCGTCCGCGAAGGCGTCACGTTCTCAGGCGGCGTGCCGACGATCTGGACAATGTATCTCGCGCACCTCGAAAAAACGGGCGAGACACCTGGCAAGCTGCAGCGCGTGGTGATCGGCGGCTCGGCCGTGCCCCGCGCGATGGCGGAAAGCTTCAAGAAGAAATACGGCGTTCGCGTCCTGCAGATATGGGGCATGACGGAGACGTGCCCGCTGGGCGTGATCGCGACGCCGACGCCTGAACTGGCCGAGGCTGGCGAAGAGGCGATGGACGAGGCGATCTGGACGCGACAGGGGCGGATGCAGTTCGGCATCGAGCTGAAAATCGTCGACGAGGATGGACGCGACCTCCCCTGGGACGGCGAGAATTCGGGCGCGTTGCTGGTGAAGGGTCCGTGGACCATCCGGCGCTATTTCCGGAAGGACATGGACGCGACCAACGAAGACGGGTGGTTCGATACGGGCGATATCGCCACCATCGACGCCGCCGGCTTCATGCGCATCACCGACCGCAAGAAGGATGTGATCAAGTCGGGCGGCGAGTGGATTTCGTCAATCGACCTCGAGAACTTCGCGGTCGGCTGTCCGGGTGTGAAGATCGCAGCGGTGATCGGCGTGCCGCATCCGAAGTGGGAAGAGCGGCCAGTATTGGTGATCGAATGCCATGACGGCGTGGAGCTGACCGAGGATGCAGTGCAGACTTACCTGGAGCCGCACATCGTCAAATGGTGGAAGCCGGACAAGGTGATCTTCGCCAGCGTGCCTCTGACGGCGACGGGGAAGATCGACAAGAAGGTTCTGCGCGGGCGGTATTCGGGTGTGCTGGGCGCCTAGCGGACGGGCCGTATCCACGGCGGAATCGACGCCACATCCGCGCCAGACTCGGATGGCGGATGCCTGCGAACGGGCGTAGTCGGCGCGCCGTTAGCTGCGCCGCTTTCAGTCGCGATTCCGTCAGTGGACGGAGACTGTGCGGATGTCTCTGCCTTAAGCGTGATGAGCAGCTTGTTGCCCGCCCACACTTCAACCACGTCGCTGCGCGCCAGACATTCGCGGCCGAATGCGATGGCTGCGTCGTTGTTCAGGAGTTTGAGATAGTCGGAGGCCTGCGTGCGGCCGAGCGCGTCGAGATAGCGAAAGCTGTAATCTCTCATGACATGCTCGCTGGCGAGACCGCCGCATAGAGGCTCGCGCGTGATACCGGGCGGCAATCCGCGCAGGTCTTTTCGGGGGTTCGACTTCCTAAGATACTACCGAACGAAATGCGGTAGCTTTGTACGGTAGCGTACAGTTGCTTGATTAGGCCGGGGGCGCGATGCGTGTTACTGAACGAACGTCGACACCGTGGTGGCGCTCTCCCCAGCCGCTGGATAGGTACGTTCCCAGGACAAGCAGATGCCGCACGAACTGCAAACGGCGGCAGAGCCCCGCAAGCGGCAAGGCCGGAATCATTATCTCCAGCCCGAACTCGCGATCGATCTTGAAGCCGACAATGTCATGCTGCGCGCGGCGCTCGCCAATTCGGCTAGCGCGGATGTGCGACGCGACCTGATCACGCAGGAACTGAAGCATCGCATCGGCAACCTGCTGGCGGTCGTGCAGGCGGTTGCGCGGCACACCTTCAAGCACGCGGATGCTGCCAGCGTGGAAGATTTCAACGCACGCCTGCTCGCTCTGGCGGCGGCGCAGAAGCTGCTGATCGATTCGGAAACTCGGGCAGCTTCGATGATCGACGTGGTTACGGGTACGCTGGCGCCGCATTGTTCGGATGGCGACCGGGCAAAGATTTCCGGACCTGAAGTGGCGCTTGATGGGCGCCGCGCGCATGCACTGACGCTGGCGCTGCACGAGCTTGCCACCAATGCCGCGAAATACGGTGCGCTGTCGACCGAGACAGGCTGGATCGAGGTTACGTGGACCCTTCGCGACGGTGCGCTCAGCTTCTTGTGGCGCGAGCATGAGGGGCCGCCAGTTGTCGCGCCTGAGCGCCGGGGCTTTGGCTCGATGCTGATCTCGCGGAATCTCGGGTTGGCTTTCGGGGTCAAGGTCGAACTCGATTTCAACGTCGACGGGCTCACCTGCCGCTTGGTGGCGCCGGCCTAGCGCGGCTTCGCTCCGCCAAGGCCAAGCGCCACGGCCTTGCGGCCGACGGTGGGAAGAGCAGCGAGCGCGTCTTCGTGCTTCAACCATTCACCCTCCACTTTCGCGCGCGGGCCGATCTCGGCGCGGTAGACGGCTAGCTTCAGGGCGAAGTGGGTGAAGACGTGGCGCACTTCGCCGATGTGGGTCCATGCAAACCTGGCGGGCGCTTCGATGAGCGGATCATCGGGCTTTGTCTCAGACCATGCGCTGGTAGGCGGCATCATCATGCCGCCGAGCAGGCCAGATGGCGGACGGCGTACGAGCAGCACGTGCTCGCCACGTACGACGACGAAGGCGGATCCATGACGGGTGGGTGTCGCTTTCTTCCCGGCCTTCACGGGATAGCGGTCGGGATCGCCATGCGCGCGGGCTTCGCAGAATTCGGCTAGCGGACAGATCAGGCAGTTGGGACTGCGCGGCGTGCAGATCGTGGCTCCGATATCCATCAGCGCTTGCGCTAGATCACCAGCGCGGTAGGATTTCGGGAGAGCGTCCACCATTTCCTGCGCGCGGGCCGAGATCACCTGCTTGGCGGCGCGCCAGCCGGCCTCGGTTCCATCCGAACCGATTGCGTGGAGCCGTGAGACGACGCGCTCGATGTTGCCGTCGACTGGAGCGACACGTTCGTCGAATGCGATGGAGGCGATGGCCGCCGCTGTGTAGGGTCCGATGCCGGGAAGCTGGCGCAGGCCGGCGGCGTCCTGTGGAAAACCGCCCTGCTCGGCGACGGCTTTTGCACAGGTGTGGAGGTTGCGAGCGCGGCTGTAATAGCCAAGGCCCGCCCAGGCGGCGGAGACATCATCCCAGCTTGCCTTGGCTAGCTTCTGCACGGTGGGCCAGCGTTTGCGGAAGGCGTCGAAATACGGCGTGGCGTGGGGGATTGTCGTCTGCTGCAGCATCACCTCGCTGAGCCAGACTAGGTAGGGATCCGGCGTCTGCCCCGCGTCGCGCTCGGCCGGGCCGATGCGCCAGGGCAGCTTGCGCCCGTGGCGCCGGTACCAGCGATCCACAGCGGTGAGTAGCTTTTTCGGGCTGTTAGCAGGCATGGGTGAAACGCGGCATGTCCTTGGCCATTCCGACGAAACCGGTTCGGTGGCAAGAAGGAGCATGACCACCGACTGGGAAGCACGCGAAAAGGAACGGGAGGCGGAAGCCCGCCTTGCCGAGGTGCGCACTGTTCCCGTCTATCGGCCGGCCAAACCGATGAGCTTTGCGCTGAACCGGGCGCTGCGGCCGATCCTGAAAGATGCGGGGCCGGCGCCGGAGACGCTGAAGTCCCGCTGGTCGGAGATTGTCGGGCTGAAGCTGGCGGCGATTACCGAGCCGCTGCGGGTCTCCCGCGCCAAGGGCGGATCGGTGCTGCACCTGCGCGCGCCGTCGGCGGCGGCGCCGATCATCCAGCACGCGAAAGACCACATCATCCAGCGGGTAAACCTGGCCTCTGGATCGAAAATCACGTCGCTCAAGATCGTGCAGACGGCCGCCCCCAAGCAGCTGTCGCTGGTGATCCCCAAGCCGCTTACGCCAGAGCAGCGCGCGGAAATGGTGCGCAGCCTGTCGCCCGTGAGGGACAATTCGGTGCGCAAGGCGCTGGGCGGGCTGGGGGAAGCTGTGCTGACGGGGATGCGCAAGTCGTAATCCCGCCCACAAGCCCCAATAACGCTATCGGGAACCAGTCTTTATTGACCGCGGAGGCGGGTTTGGCCAAAAGCGGGGCAATTGGTGAGGAAAGCCATCCCATGATGTTTGCGCTCAAAGCTGGTTCTGTTCGGATCGCCGCCGGCTTGGCGGCAATGGCCCTGCTGGCCGCTTGCGGCGGCGGAGAGACTGCGCCCGTCTCCAGCTTCAAGCCTGTGCCGGTAACGCCCGTACTTGGCGACACACCGCAAGGTGCGGCCACCGCCACGATCGAACTGGTTGAGTACGCGTCCCTCACCTGCTCCCACTGCCGCGACTTTGCACGACAGGTCTATCCGCGGCTGAAGCGCGAATACATCGACACGGGCAAGCTGCGGTACATCTATCGCGACATGTCGATCGACCCGCAGGGCTTCGACATCACGCTGGCGACCCTGACCCGCTGCAAGGGGCCGGAACTGCACCACACGCTGGTTGACGAGATGTTCGGCAATTTCGCGAGCATCATGGAGTCGGCGCAGAAGGGCGAGGCGGCGGGCGTTCTGGCCGGAATCGTCGCCAAGCACGGCATGTCGTGGGACGAGGCCGTGACCTGCATGGACCACACGCCTTCCATTCGCGAGGCGATCGAGAAGTTCGGAGCGCAGGGCGAGGCGGAACTGAAGGCGGGCGACCCGACCGTGCAGGGCCGCCGGACACCGACGATCTTCATCAACGGCAAGTGGGTGTCGGACATCAGCTATGAGGGCGTTAAGGCGGCGATCGAAGCGCAGCTGAACCCCGGCGCCGCGCCCGCTGCGCCGGCGACCGAGACGCCTGCCGCTCCGCCCGCTCCCGCGCCCGCGCAATAGGATGAACCGCTTCGCATTTGCTGCTGTGGCGTTGGCGCTTGGCCTTGCTGCCTGTGAGGAGCCGCGCGAGCCGGAAGCCTTCAACACCGTAGCGATCTCGCCCTTCTTGGGTCATCCGGTTCTGGGTGATCCCGCTGCGCCCGTGACGCTGGTGGAATACGCCTCCACCACCTGCGGGCATTGCCAGGCGTTTCATGCCGAGGTGTTTCCGGACCTGAAGGCGAAGTACATCGACACCGGCAAGGTGAAGCTGCAATTCATGATGATGCCGACGCAGCCCGTTGGACTTGCCCTGGCTGGCGAGGCGATTGCGCGCTGTGCCGGCGAGGACCGGTATTTCGACGTGATCGACACGCTGTTCAAGCAGCAGGACGCGCTGTTCGAGTCCGGACGTAATCCCTGGAAGCTGCAGCAGGATCTGCGCGCGATTGGCGCTGAGGTCGGGCTCGACAAGGACGAGGTCGGCACCTGCATGGCCAACGAGGCGATCGTAGAGCTTGTCCGCGCCGGCGTGCAGGCCGCGCCGGCCGACATCACCGGCACGCCGAGCTTCGCTATCGGCGGCAAGAAGCTGGAGCTGGAATCGCTCGAGGATCTGTCCGCAGCGCTGGACGCGGCGATTGCGGCTGCGGCCGCGCCTGCGGAGCCGGTGGCCGTTCCGGCGCAATAAGCCCATCTGCTCCAGGATGGCGCAGGTCCTCCCCCATCCCGCGACAACCATTGACCCCTGCGGCTGCCGCCCGTAAGGGGGCCGGAAGCCCTGTTTTGTGGGCAAAACGGGAACTGCCTTGCACCTGACCGGGCTCAAGATCGCGGGCTTCAAGTCGTTCGTCGATCCGGTGGATGTGCCGATCGAGGAGGGGCTGACCGGCATTGTCGGGCCGAATGGCTGCGGCAAATCCAACCTGTTGGAAGCACTGCGCTGGGCGATGGGGGCGACCTCTGCTCGGGCGATGCGCGGCGGGGAGATGGACGATCTCATCTTTTCCGGCACCGAAGCGCGGCCCGCGCGGGAGATGGCGGAAGTTACCCTGCTACTCGACAATCGCGACCGGGGTGCGCCGGCAGAGTTCAATGGCGAAGACACGATCGAGATCCGCCGGATGCTGCGCCGGGGGGCGGGATCTAGCTATCGCATCAACGGACGAACGGTGCGCGCGAAGGATGTGCAGCTGCTGTTTGCCGACGCATCAACCGGGGCCAACTCTCCTGCCCTCGTTCGGCAGGGGCAGATCAGCGAACTGATCGGCGCGAAGCCGCAGAACCGCCGACGCATTCTGGAAGAAGCGGCCGGCATCGGCGGTCTGGCAGCGCGGCGGCATGAGGCCGAGCTCAAGCTGAAGGCGGCGGACGAGAACCTCGCCAAGCTGGCCGACATCATGGCCGAGGTGGAGAAGCAGGCCAACGCCCTCAAGCGGCAGGCCAGCAAGGCACGTAAGTATCGCGCGCTGTCGGAAGAGATTTCGGCGCTGGAGGCGCGGTTGGGCGCTGCGCGCTGGCGCGGTGCGGTGATCGAGGCGGCCGAGGCGCGCAAGGCGCTGGAGGCGGCGAAGGTTCAGGAACAACAGGCCGTGTCAGCAATGGCGCGCGCTACGGCGGCGGAACTGGAAGCGCGGACGGCGATCGAGCCGTTGCGTGCAGCGGAGTCTGACGCGGCTGGCCGGCTGGGTGTGATCAAGCTGCAACTGGCGCGGATAGAGGCGGAGCGCGATGCGGCGAAGGAAGCCGTGGCGCGGCTGGAACGCGACATCACGCGCCTGATCGAAGAAACGACGCGCGAGACGGTTCAACGCGACGACGCCGCGGCGCGAGCCGAGCGGGCGACGGCGGGGATCGCAGCGCTGCCGCCTGAGGACGCAGCAGCGCAGGCCAGGCGCGAGGCAGAGCTAGCAGCGGCGGTCGACGCCGCGATGGCGCAGCTGCAGACCTTCGAGCAGGAAGCCGACCAGCGGCGCACGGCCCTGGCGCGCGCCGAGGCTGAGGCTGCGGCAGCACAGGCGGCGGTGAAGCGGGAAGAAGAACGGCATTCGCGGCTGGTGAACGAACTGGCGAAGGCGCAGCAGGAACTGGCGTCCATCGGTGACCCGGCGAAGCTGGAAGCGGCGCTTAAAGAAGCGCGGGCGCGCCATGTGGACCTGGAAGCGAAGGCGCAAACGGCGCAATCGACCCTTGCCACGGCCATGCGCGCGGCCGACGAGGCGCGCGCGCTGGAGGCGCGTCTGACGCCGCCCTTGCTGGCGGCCGAGCGAAAAGTCGGCGAGCTGGAATCCGAGTTGAAGGGCCTCGATCGCCTGTTGCGGCAGGTGGCGGTGGCGAGCGCTCCGCCGGTAATGGATGGCGTGAAGGCGCCGGGGCTGGAGCGCGCGATTGCTGCGGCGCTCGATGATGATCTCGATGCGCCGGCGGATGTGTCCTCGCCGGTTCACTGGTCGGGCACGCATGGAGACATTGGCGCGCAGTTGCCGGACGGAGCGACGCCGCTGAGCGATCTCGTCGAAGCGCCGGCAGAGCTGCACGTGCGGCTGACGCAGTGCGGACTGGTGGATCGTGCGGTGGGTTCATCGCTGGTGACGCGGCTTATGCCGGGACAAAGTCTGGTGAGCCGCGAAGGCGACCTGTGGCGCTGGGATGGTTTCGTGCGCACGGCGGATGCGCCGCTGACCTCGGCTGAGAAGCTGGAGCAGCGCGCACGGCGCGCGGCGCTGGTCCCGGAGATCGCGGCGGCGGTGAAAGAGCGGGATGCGGCGGCGGCGGTGCGGAGCAAGGCATCGCAGCAGCTGACGGATGCCGAAATCACGCTGATGGCGGCGCGGAAGCATGTACCCGAGCTGACGCGCGCGGCGGCGCAGGCGCATGAAGCGGCGATCCGCGCGGAACAGGATGTGGAGCGGCTGTCGCTGCGCGGAGCGGCGCTGAAGGATGGTGCGGCGCGCATGGCGGCCGAGCGCGATATCGCGGCGCAGGCCGTGGCGGCCGCGAAGTCCGCGCTGGGAGCCGCGCCGACGGAGAAGGATCGCGACACACTGGCGGCCCTCGGCGAAAAGGTGAAGGCAGCGCGGGACGCCGAACGCAACACGGCCTCGGCATTCGATGCGTTCCTGCGCGAGACGGAGCGCGCAGCGGCCATGCGTGCGGCGCTGTCGCGCGACAAGGATGAGTGGCTGGCGCGGGCGTCCGAAGCTGCGGGACGGTTAGCGGCGATTGCGCACGATCTTGAGCAGGCGCGCGCGGACCATGCTCAGACCAGGGATCAGCCCGCCACGCTTGAAACGCGCATGAGCGAGTTGGCGGCGGCGAGCGAGACGGCGGATACAGCGCGGCGCGAAGCGGCCGATGCGCTGGCTGAGGCGGAAGGTGCGCTGCGCCAGGCGGAGATGGGCACGCGGGCGTGTCGTGAGGCGTCATCGAGCGCGCGCGAGACGCTGGTGCGAAGCGAGGCGCGGCTTGAGGCGTCGATCCGGCGCGAGGCGGAGATCGCCGAACAGGTGCGCGCGGCGTTCGACCAGGAACTGGACGAGCTTGAGCGCCGGGTGACAGCGATCCTTGAACAATCTCGCGCTGCGCGCGCCGAGCATGGCGATGCCGACCTGCCCGAGGAAGAGACAGCCAACGACGCTCACGTGCTCGACACGCGACTGGCGCAGCTGCGCCGGGAGCGCGACCAGCTGGGCGCGGTCAACATGGAAGCAGACGAGCAGCTGACGGAAATCTCCAAGCGCATGGGCTTCCAGGTGGAAGAGCGCGACGACCTTGCGGCGGCGATCGCCAAGCTGCGCGAGGGGATCGACGCGCTGAACATGGACGGGCGCCAGCGGCTGGTGGATGCGTTCCAGCTGGTGAACTCGCATTTCGGCTCGCTGTTCACTGCCCTGTTCGGCGGCGGGCATGCCGAGCTGCGCCTGACCGAGAGCGAGGATCCGCTGGATGCGGGGCTGGAGATCTATGCGTCGCCCCCTGGCAAGCGGCTCGGCCAACTCTCGCTCATGTCGGGCGGGGAGCAGGCGCTGACGGCGACGGCGCTGATCTTCGCGGTGTTCCTGTCGCGCCCTGCCCCGATCTGCGTTCTGGACGAGGTCGATGCGCCGCTGGACGACGCCAACGTCGACCGCTTCTGCCGGCTGCTTGAAGAAATGCGTACACGGACGGAGACGCGGTTCGTGATCATCACGCACAACGCCGTCACGATGTCGCGCATGGACCGGCTCTTCGGCGTAACCATGCAGGAACGAGGGGTATCCCGACTGGTATCCGTTGACCTTCAGGCAGCCGAAAGGCTCGCGGCGGCGTAAAGCGCAGCCTGCAACTTTTCATGGAACTCAGCCGTTATATGTCCTTGGAAGCGGGGGCGTGAACCGTTTCCCACCGTCAATTTCTCTTGGCCTGGTGTTCGCAGGACACTGACTCCTTTGGCCAAAATCGCAGTGGAGATGCGCTTGGCGCTCATGGATGTCGATAATGTCAGGGCCCGGATGGGCGTACCGGGGCTGGACGACATACTGAGCGGCGGACTCCTGCCGGGGCATGTCTACCTGCTTGAAGGCAATCCCGGCACCGGCAAGACGACAACCGCGCTTCGCTTCCTGCTTGAAGGCGCAGAGAAGGGCGAGAAGGGCCTCTACATAACGTTGTCGGAAACAGAGTCCGAGCTGCGCGCAGGCGCGAAGTCGCACGGATGGGACATAGACGGCAAGATTGCTGTCTTCGAACTCGTGCCGCCCGAAAGCCTGCTTGATCCCGACAAGCAACAGAGCCTGCTCTATTCATCGGACCTGGAGTTGGGCGAGACCACGAAGATGATCTTCCAGGAAATCGCGCGCGCCAAGCCCCAGCGCATCGTGCTCGACAGCCTCTCCGAAATTCGCCTGCTTGCGCAGAATTCGTTGCGCTATCGCCGCCAGATTCTCGCCCTGAAGCACTTTTTCGCAAAGCACGGCGCGACCGTTCTGATGCTCGACGATCTTACGTCGGATATGCTGGACAAGACCGTGCACAGTGTTGTTCACGGCGTCGTGCGACTGGAAGAGCTGGCCCCGGACTATGGCGCAGAGCGCCGGCGCCTCCGCGTCATCAAGTATCGCGGCACGCGATTCCGGGGCGGCTGGCACGACTTCGTCATCAAGACAGGCGGCGTCCGGGTGTTCCCGCGCCTGGTGGCGGCCGAACATCGCACACGGTTTGAACGCAGGCAGATTTCGAGCGGCATACCTGAACTCGATGCGCTGGTCGGCGGCGGTGTCGAGACAGGGTCAGCCGTTCTCATTCTAGGACCAGCCGGTACCGGCAAGAGCACGTTCGTCTTCCAGTACATCGACGCAGCCGTGAAGCGCGGCGAGAAGGCCGCAATGTTCGTATTCGACGAAGAATTGGGCCTTCTGTTCGACCGAACGCGCACGATGGGTTTCGATTTCGAGCGCATGATCAGCGATGGAAGGCTGATCATGGAGCAGGTCGACGCGGCGGAACTGTCGCCCGGCGAATTCGCGCACCGTGTGCGTGAATTGGTGGACAATTCCGGGGCCAAGACTGTCGCGATCGACAGCCTGAATGGTTACAGCGCGGCGATGCCGAACGAGAATTCGCTGGTGCTGCACATCCATGAGCTCCTGCAGTACCTCAACCGCCAGGGCGCCACGACCTTCCTGTCCGTCGCCCAGCATGGCCTGGTCGGCGACATGAAGACGCCGGTAGACGTCACCTACCTGGCGGACACGGTGATATTGCTGCGCTATTACGAGGCCCTTGGCCGTGTGAAGCGCGCCGTCTCGGTGATCAAGAAGCGCACCGGCTGGCACGAGGATACGATCCGGGACTATCGGATCAGCAACAGGGGTTTGTCGCTTGGAGAACCGCTGGAAGAGTTCCAGGGTGTCTTGAGGGGCGTGCCCAATTACGTGGGCAGGCAGGGCGCGACCAGTGGTGCGCCGTTGAGCGAGTAGTGACATTCCAAACCGGAACGCCAATCAGAAGGCCATTGTCTTCGCCCCTCACGGGCGGGATGCGCACATCGCTGTCGCGTTGCTCAACGAGACCGGGATCGCCGCACAGGCATGTGCCGATGTCAGCACGCTGATCGATTCGCTGGGGGCAGACACGACCTTCGTGGTGTTGTCGGAGGAGTCTGTCAGGGCCGTCGATATCTCGCCGCTGCAGGCGTGGATCGACAACCAGCCGACATGGTCCGACCTGCCCTTCATCGTGATGACGCGAAAGGGCGGCGGGCCGGAAAGCAATCCTTCGGCGGCGCGGCTCGCCAATGCCCTCGGCAACCTCACCTTCCTCGAGCGCCCGTGCCACCCGACGACGTTCGCCAGCATCGCGCGCACTGTCTACAAGGCCCGCCAGCGCCAGTACGAGGCGCGCCATCGCCTGGAGGAACTTAACGAGAGCCAGGAGAAGCTGGCGACTGCACTGCTCGCGGGAAGGCTTGGATCCTGGTCGATCGACATCGCCACAGAGACGCTGGTCACTTCGCCGCTGTGTCGCGAGATATACGGACTGACGGAAGCCGACGAGTTCACCTACCCGCGCCTTCTGGAGATGATCCATCCGGACGATCTTGGTGTGATGCAGCAGGCCGTGCGACGCAGCCTGGCGCATGGCGAAGACTACAATCTCGAGTATCGCACGCGCTGGCCCGACGGCAGCGTTCACTGGCTGCAGGTGAACGGCCGGATCATCCGTGAAAGCGGCGGCGGCATGCGCGGGCTTGTTGGCGTTGCCATGGATGTGACCGGGCGAAAGGAAGCGGAAGCGGCGCTTCGTCAGTCGAACGAATGGCTGGAAAGCCGCGTCGCAGAGCGCACGGCCGAACTGGTCGAGGAAGCGCGCCAGCGCGAACAGGTCGAAGGCCAGCTGCGCCAGGCCCAGAAGATGGAAGTAATCGGCCAGCTGACCGGAGGCATCGCGCACGATTTCAACAACCTCCTGATGGCGGTGCTGAACAATCTCGATCTGCTGCGCAGGCACAGCCCCGACGACCAGCGCACGCAGCGGCTGATCGATGGCGCCGAGCAAGGAGCAAGGCGCGGCGCGGCGCTGACCCAGCGCCTGCTGGCGTTTGCCCGGCGGCAGAGCCTGCAGGTTGATCCGACCGACATTGGCGGACTTGTCGATGGCGTCCGCAACCTGCTCGAACGCTCGGTGGGAACCGGGGTACTGCTTGAATACCGGATTGCAAGCGAGCTTGCGCCGGCGTTGGTCGACCCCAACCAGATCGAGTTGGCGCTGCTCAACCTCGTGGTCAATGCGCGCGATGCGATGCCCGATGGCGGATCGATCACCATCAGGGTGGATGAAGTGACGGCGCACGAGGCGGAGGATCTGGAGGCCGGACGATTTGTGCGCCTGTCGGTGATCGACACCGGTGTGGGCATGGACGAGGAAACGCTGCAGCGCGCGATCGAACCGTTTTTCTCTACCAAGGAACTGGGCAAAGGCACCGGCCTTGGACTGTCCATGATCCACGGCCTTGCGGTCCAGCTGAACGGCGCCTTACGGCTCAGCAGCACGCCGGGTCAGGGGACGCGCGCCGATCTCTATCTCCCGGTCACCTCCCTGCCGACGGCAGACAGCGAGCCTGCGATTGCATCTCCCGTGGTTGAGGTTGACGCCGCCCAGCGCGCGCGGGTGCTGCTCGTGGACGATGATGTGCTGATCGCGATGGTGACGTCCGGGATGCTGGAGGATCTCGGCCACGAAGTCATCGAGGCCAACTCGGGCGATGCCGCGCTTGCGGCGCTCAGCGCAGGCCAGGATGTCGACCTGATGATCACCGATTTCGCCATGCCCGGCATGAACGGCGCGCAGCTCGCCGAGGCGGCGCGCCGCCTGCGGCCTGACCTGCCCATCCTGCTCGCGACCGGTTATGCCGAGATGCCGAACGGCTCGACCATCGAACTGCCCCGCCTCGGCAAGCCCTACTCCCAGCAAGACCTGGCGCGCGAGATCGGCAAGCTGCTCGGCGTCGCCCGCGAGCGGCTGGGACAGTCCGCCTAGGCGGCTTCCGGCTGCGGCGTTTTCGCTTTTGCGAATAACGCGTGAAAACAAGGCGCTACGGGCCTGTTTCTGCGTGACATTTGCTTGACTGGACTCACAACGGCCCATATAGCTTCGCGCGCGGCGAACCCTTGGTTTTCCTAGGTTTTGACGCACGCAGGGCCGGACTTTTCCCCTCCCAGGCGGGCTTTCGACATGAGCGATGACGATCTGAACAAGCGGATCGCCAAGGCTCAGGCCGAAATCGATGCCCGGGAGCGTCCCAAATACATGGGGACCGGCAAGGGGATGGGTGTGGGCTTCCGCATGGCGTCGGACTTCGCGGCCGCTGTCATTGTGGGGGTAGTCCTGGGCTTGGGGATAGACGCCATTTTCAAGGTTTCACCTTGGGGCGTCGTGATCTGCCTCATGCTCGGGTTCGTGGCAGGCGTCAGGAATGTCGTGGCTGCCGCGAGCAAGGCCAACCGGGACGCGGCAGGCGCGTCCCCCAACAAGGGCGAAGGCGACGGCGCATGAGAATTGCCACCGACCCGATGCACCAGTTCCAGATCGGAAAGCTGTTCGATCTGAACATTGGCGGCTACGATGTCTCGTTCACGACGTCGGCCTTCTGGATGGTTGTCGGCGTTCTGCTGGTCATCGCCGTGCTGGCGCTTGCGACCGCGAACATGAAAACGGTGCCGAGCCGCATCCAGTCGCTGGGCGAGGTCTGGTATGGCTTCATCGCCGGCATCGTGAAGGACGTGAACCACGCGCCGGGCAAGCCCTTCATCCCGCTGGTTTTCTCGCTCTTCTCGTTCATTTTCATCGCGAACATCATCGGGATGTTCCCGTACTTCTTCACCACCACCAGCCACATCGCCGTCACCGGCTTCATGGCCATCTTCACCATCGGCCTCGTCGTTGTCGTGGGCCTGATCAAGAAGGGCCTTGGCTTCTTCAAGATTTTCGTGCCGTCGGGCGTGCCCGTCGTGCTGCTATTCATCGTTACACCGATCGAGATCATCTCCTTCCTCTCCCGGCCGATCAGCCTCGGGATGCGTCTGTTCGCCAACATGCTGGGCGGACACGTGGCCCTGAAGGTGTTCGCGGGCTTCGTGCCGTCGCTGGCCGTGGCGCTGGGGGGAGTTGGAATGTTGATGGGCGGACTCCTTGTGATGCCCCTTATCGTTGGTGTGACGGCGCTCGAGTTCCTGGTGGCTTTCCTCCAGGCCTACGTGTTCGCCATGCTCACATGCGTCTATCTCAACGACGCACTGGGCGAGGCGCACTGATCACCACCAACTGACGACCAAGGAGAATACAATGGAAGGTCTCAATTACGTCGGCGCTGGCCTCGCCTGCCTCGCCATGCTCGGCGCCGCCATCGGCGTGGGCAACATCTTCGCCGCCTACCTCGACGGCGCGATGCGTAACCCGTCGGCTGCCCCCGCGCAGTTCGGCAACCTGATCTTCGGCTTCGCCGTGACGGAAGCTCTGGGCATCTTCGGCTTCGCCGTCGCCCTGATCCTGATCTTCGCGGTCTAAGACCTACCCTTCTACGGGAGACATCCACGTGGCGACCGAGACGGCAGAGCACGCAGGCGGAAGATTCCCGCCCTTCGATCAGATCGCGACCACCGGGGTATCCCAGGTGTTCTGGCTGATCGTGACTTTTGCGATCCTCTACATCGCGGTCGCCTATGTCTTCCTCCCGAAGATCCGGAAGGCGATCGAAAATCGCGACGACGCCATCAAGAGCGATGTCACGAAGGCCGCCGCGCTTTCCGCCAAGGCCGACGAGTCGGTGAAACAGTTCGAGACCCAGATCGCCGTCGCCCGCGCCAATGCGCGCGATACGGCGTCGAAGGCCAAGGCTGAAGCTGACGCGAAAACTGCTGCTGCAACCGCCGCGAAGGAGGCCGAGCTCAACGCCCGCCTCGCCGCGGCGGAAGCACGGATTTCCGAGACCCGCGCGAAGGCGATGTCGAACGTCTCCGCCGTGGCGGAAGATGCCGCCGCCGCAATCGCCGAGCGCCTCACCGGCGTGAAGCCGTCGGCCGCCTCTGTGAAGGCCGCCGTTTCTGGCGTGATGGGAGGCTGAGATGTTCCAACCCGATCACGCCGCTCCGGTCGACGCCGCTCACGCTGCCGATGCCGCACATGCTGCGCCCCTGCCCAGCTTCAACCTGCTGGGCTGGAACCTGGACCTCAACGACCCGACTTTCTGGGCGATGGTCGGCCTGATCATCTTCATCGGCGTCGCGCTGTACATGAAGGTGCCGAAGTCGATCACCAAATCGCTGGATGATCGCGCGGCCAAGATTTCGTCCGAACTGACCGCCGCCGAAGCGCTGCGCAAGGAAGCCGAGGCGAAGCTCGCCGAAGTGCAGAAGCGCGCCGAAGAGGCCGAAGGCGAAGCCAAGGGCATCGTCGAGGCCGCCCGCCGCGAAGCCACGCAGCTTGCAGCCGCAGCCGAGACCGCGCTCGTCGCGCGCATCGCCGCCCGCGAGAAAATGGCGGAGGAGCGCATCACGCGCGCCGAAGCCGACGCCATTCGCGACGTGAAGATCGCCGCCGTGGAAACCGCATCGCGCGCCGCCACGGCCATCATGGTCGACCAGCTCTCGGGCAAGGCCGGCGACGATGAGTTCGCCAAGGGCCTGGCCTCAGTCACCAAGGCGCTGTCGTAGTCGCCTTCGCAGCAAGACAGGAAACGCCCGCCCTCACCGGCGGGCGTTTTCATTTCCGGCTTCATGCATTCGCCAGAATCGCTGCCGATCTTCAGATCATGCGCGTCCTTCCCGCCCTGCTCCTGTCTCTGACACTCCTCGCCGCCTGCAATCGCGAGACGCCACACGCAAGCGCATGCGCCGTGCGGGAGTTCGAAGGCGACCGCTTCACCGCCTGCGCATTCGATCCGAAATCGCAGGAGCTACGCCTCGTCTGGCGCGATGCCGATGGCGCGGCCTATCGCGGCTTCGCGGCGCTCTCGCGCGATGTCGATCCCGCCCGCGTCGCCTTCGCGATAAACGCCGGCATGTATGACGCGGCCGGCGCGCCCATCGGCCTGCACGTCGAGAATGCCCAACAGCTGCACGCCATCAGCACCACGGACGGCCCTGGCAACTTCCATCTCAAGCCTAATGGCGTATTCTGGATCGACGGGCGTGGGATGCCGCAAGTGACGGCGACAGACGCCTATCTCGCGCTCAAGCCCGCACCGATCTGGGCCACGCAATCAGGCCCCATGCTGCTCATTGACGGCGCGCTGCACTCCGCCTTCGATCATGACGGTGACTCACGCAACATCCGCAATGGCGTTGGCGTCGGCGCGGATGGCCAAGCATGGTTCGTGATCAGCGAACAGCCCGTTTCCTTCGGCAAGTTCGCCCGCTTCTTCCGCGACACGCTGGGAGCCGCGAACGCGCTCTACCTCGACGGCGCCGTCTCCAGCCTTTGGGACCCGTACGCCAAACGCATGGACGCCGGTATCCCCCTGGGCCCGCTGGTTCTGGTGTGCACGCCGGCGTGTTGAGTGCGTCCTACTTCACCGGATGCAGATCGAGCCAGGCGCGGATGGTGCCGTTCACCAGTTCAGCCGCGTCGTGCTGAACGAAGTGGTTGGCGTCGGGGGCCATCAGGATCGTGGTGTCTTTCGAGACCTGATCCCAAGTGTCGTTGTGGCCCATCGACAGCAGCGCCGTATCCTTCATGCCGTGGATCACCAGCACGGGAACGTTGATCTTCGGGAAGGTCGGAAGCGGCGCGCCCGGCTCAGGCGCCGAGGGATAGTTGGCGCGATAGTAGTTCATCATGCCCGCGAAGCTGGAGCGCTTGAACGCCTCGACATATTTCGCCTTCGCTTCCGGATCGCGGACCCAGCCGGCGAGACCTTCGGCAGTGAGGCTGTTTTCGGAGCCTTCCTTCTGGAAGTTGCGCGCGTAGTTGGAATTCTGCGGCGCAGCCTGCAGCTGGCGGCCCATATTGGCCGGGTGCGGCACTGACAGGATCACCAGACGCTCCAGCGTTTCGGGATGGCTGAAGGCGTAGTTCCAGGCGATTGCCGCGCCCCAGTCGTGGCCGACGACGGTGGCCTTGTCGTAGCCCTCGGCCTTGATGACGGCCTGCACGTCTTCGACCAGCTTGGGCATCGCATAGTTGGCGACGCCAGTGGGCTGGCCTGAGAGATTGTAACCGCGCGTATCGATGGCGACGAAGCGATACTCATCGTTGAGCGCGGGCGTGAGCTTGTCCCACGAGCCTGAGAAATCCGGGAAGCCGTGGATGGCGAGCACGAGCGGGCCCTTGCCCGAGGCCATGTAGTGGATCTTCGTGCCGTCGGCGCTTGTGGCGAACTTGCTTTCTACGGCGACGGCAGGCTTTGCAGCCATTGCCTGAGGCGCGTCAGGCATTGCTGTCGTCTGGCAGCCCGCGGTCACCGCAACCAAGGACACGCCGAGAATCATAGCGCGAAGCATGGGCACTCCCTCCATCGTTATCGTCTTGACAATGTCAGGCTAGACCTTCGCGGCAACCGGAACAATGCCACCACGCGACAAATCGGAGGTCGGTCGCGCCAGCTAGTCGGCCATCCCGCTCAGATGCCGGGCGAGGATCGTCTTTTCGCGGGCCGACATGAACATCGACACCGACGCCATGAAGCCCGTGTCGAGCGCCTCGAGAATCTGCTGCGGAGAGTTGGTCGCGATCTGGCTACGCGACGGCGCACGGCCGGCCTCGTGACACGTAGAGCAGCGCTCCTGGAAGAGACGCTCGCCCGTCGCGGCGATCTCCGTGGTATCCGGCTCCGGAGCGGGCGCAACCGCAATCGCAACAGGAACAGGGTCCGCCAGGGCGACGAGGGGTGCAGCCGGCCCAGAGGCGCAGGCTGCCAGAGAAAAGCACGTCATCGCCACAAGCGCGGTCCGCAGCAATGCCTGGATCGCGCCCGAGGACATCAACCCTCGAGGTCTTCCTGGAGGATGGTCATTTCGAGCTGGTAGCTCGTCTCGCCTTCGTCCTCGATCAGGTAGACGAGGCCGACATGCTCGCCGGCGATCTGGACTTCGACGCTGTCGGTGACGCGCGGGCGGGCCATCAGCGTGATGCCTGGGTTCAGGCTGCGCTTGAGGTAGGCCTCGATGCGCTTGACGGTTTCCGGGTTCATCGGGGCGGCTCCTGAGCTTTCGGCGGAGACTTAGCCGCCTACCGGTCCGGCGCCAACCCCAGCCTGCTTGTCGGGCGAGCCCACGTTTATGCACGGCTTTTCCGTTCCACAGCTTTCAATGCATCCCCGCCCTGCTATGCAGATTCCGGGTTGGCTTCGGGGGCCAAAACTATGAAACGCGCTATTCTCGCAGCAATCGCGGCGCTCGCACTCTGCTCGGGCTGCATCTTCGACGATGAATTCTGGGAAGATGACTACGACAGCTCGTACGACAGCCCCAGCGGCTGGGACGATGAATGTGACTGCGAGGACGACGAGTACTAGCGGCAGCCCCCGAGTTCGACCGTTCGCCTCGTCATGATTTCGGGCGCAGGCAATTTCAAGCAACCATCAACGGAGTGAATCCGCGTGAAGCGATTGGTAGTTGTATGCCTCTCGGCTTTGCTGCTGTGCAGCGCATGCCTGACGCAAGAAGAACTCGACTGCTGGTATGACGACTGGTGCAAGGACTTCGCACCCGTCCAGCACTAGGTCCCCATATCGAACTTCTGGTCCATCGTCTGTGCGGGCTTCATGCAAGCGCCGCCCACGGGCTTGGCCGGGACGCCCGCGACCGAGCAGCGCGCAGGCACATCCGACAGGACGACCGAGCCGGACCCCACGCGTGCTTCATCGCCGATGGTGATGTTGCCGAGGACCTTCGAGCCCGCGCCGAGCAGGACGCCGTTGCCGATCTTGGGATGGCGATCCGTGTAGACCTTGCCCGTGCCGCCAAGCGTCACGCCATGGAGCATGGAGACGTCGTTGCCGACGCGCGCGGTCTCGCCGATCACGACGCCGGTTGCGTGATCGATGAAGACGCCCGAGCCGATCGGCGCTGCGGGGTGGATGTCGACGGCGTAGAGTTCGGACTTTCGCGACTGGAGGAAGAAGGCCAGCGTCTCGCGCCCCTCGCCCCAGAGCCAGTGGCCGATGCGGTGCGTCTGCAGCGCAAGGAAGCCCTTGAAGAAAAGGAATGGCTGCAGCGTGGAGCGCGTGGCGGGATCGCGATCCAGCACGGCCTGCAGGTCGCGCTCGGCGGCGGCGACGATGGAGGGATCGGCCTTGTAGGCCTCCTCGCAGATTTCGCGGATGGCGAGCGCGTTCATGTCTGGCCCGCCTGCCTTCTGCGCGAGCTGATAGCTAAGCGCATCGGCGAAGGTCTCATGATTGAGCACGGTGGCGTTGAGATAGCTGGCGAGCGCCGGCTCCTGCTGGGACGATTGTTGCGCGTCGAAGCGAAGCTTTTGCCAGACCGGCGCGGGCACGCCGGCATAGCCGATCGCTTCGGTCAGGGGAGAGCGTCCGTCGGCCATGTCTTCCTCCATCGGGTCCCGTCCGACCCGGTCTAGGCGCTGGCGAGCATGAGCCTCGCGAGCTCCGGGGGCAACGCCCCGGTTCGAAGCAGATGGTCGGCCTTCAGCAGCATGACAAGGGAGAAACCGTCGGCGATCTCGCCGGAGACGGCCATTTTAAGCGCTTCTGCGAATGGAACTCTTCGAACGGATAGTTCCTCTGAACTGTCCTTGGCGAATGTCTGATCGGGGGAGAGGTCCCAGGCGATGAACGCGAAGGCCCGCTCGTCGGTGATCGAGTTGGACAGGTGGACGTCGGTGAGGAGCGGAAGCCAGTTGGCGGCCTTGAGGCCGGCCTCTTCCGACAGCTCGCGCTGCGCCCCTTCGAGGGGCGGCACGTCGGGCGGGCCGCCGCCTTCGGGCAGCTCCCAGGAATAGCGGCCAAAGGGAAAGCGCTGCTGGCCGATGAGGATGGTGTTTCCCTCGTGGTCGATGGGCAGGACGCCGAGCGCCAGATTGTGGATGTGGACGAGGCCGTAGACGGCATCGGCGCCGGTGGGAGCGACGGTCTGGTATTCACGCAGCATGACCCACTTGTTGTTGTAGACCGTCCGCGCGGACTTGATGCGCCATGGCTTGGGAGGTTGGGTCATGGTTGGCGATTAGTTCAAAAGGCGACGCTTGTCATCGCCACCAGCGCGGGGGCTGTCGGACTTGTCGACTTGAGCGCGCATGGATCGTCCCCTAGACGGGGACTTGGCTAGATCGAGTTTTGTGCGTGCCCCGAGTTCCCCTTTGCGTTGGCAACGCCACGATTGTGAAGGCTGGCGGCGGCGGCAACACTGGAAACCTGGTGCATGCGATCGCCGCGCGGCGCATTCTGGGCGACCATCACAACAAGGGCGGAACGCGTCCGTGGACGGATCAGGAAGTCGACTGGATCGAGGCCAACTGCTCACACATCGTCTATGTCGCGGCCAACGCACTTCGGGTCGGCGCGGCGGGCGGCGCGCACGAGGAACGGCTTGCCCACCTTGCTGACAACATCCTGCGCACAAGTCTGCCGACACTGACGCTCGGGCTGGGCGGACAGGCGCCTTCGAATTTCACGGGCAAGGTCACCCTGCCCGATGGCGCGACGAAGCTGTTGTCAGTGCTTGGCGAGCGGTCGAAATCCATCGCGGTGCGCGGTGCGTTCACGGCTGAAATCCTCAACAGCTTCGGCGTGCAGAATGTGACGATCACCGGCTGTCAGTCGGCGCTGTACTGGCTGGCGCCAACCTTTTCGGAATCGCAGCTCACGCAGCCGCGCGCCGAAAGGGCGCGCGTGGCGTTCAACTATACCTCGATGGGACATGAGCCGCCCCTGATCAATCGCGCCATGACGAACGGCAGGTTCGGAATCGGGCAGCAGCACGATGGCGAATTGGCGTTGAAGGCCGATCCCAATGCCGATCCCTGCCCGCTGGTGCAGAAGGCGTTCGACCGCGGGACACTGGACCGCGAGGCATTCGTGAAATGGCTGTCGCATCACTTCGAGCAGTTCCACGACCTGCAGGCGTGGCTCGACTTTCTGTCTGCGAAGATCGACTTCTCGTTCGGGTCGCGGTTTCACGGCAACATGGCGGCGCTGCTGGCGGGCGTTCGCGCGCTATGGGTGACGCATGACATGCGCACGCAGGAGCTGGTCGATCACATGAAGTTGCCTGCGGTAGACTTGGAGACGGCCAAGAAGTCTTCGCTGCAGGAGTTGATCGACATGGCGGATTACGGCCCGTTCGTGGCGCGGTATCCGCACCTCTACAACACACTGGCCCGGTATCTGTCGGATGCCGGAATTTCGTCGCGGCTGGCTTCCTGATACCGCAGGGCCCCTTCCCCCGGGAGCCGTGAACCTCTAGGTTCCCGCCACCGCAGTTCCGGAGCGTTCCATGTTTCTGAAATCCCTCGCCACCGCCCTTGCCGCCTCGCTGGCCGCCGTCACGCTGGCCGCCGCGTGCGGAGGTGGCACCGTCGCTGGCCGCGAGAAAGTGGTGCTTGTCGAGGGCGACGCTTTCCAGGGCCAGGCGGACGCAAAGGTGACCCTGATCGAGTACGGCTCGCCGACCTGCCCGGTCTGCAAGGACTGGCACGACGCCTACTGGGCCGAGGTCAAGCGCGACTACATCGACACGGGCAAGATCAAGTTCGTGTTCCGCGAGTTCGCGGTTCACGGCGCGATCGACGGCGCGATCTTTTCGGTCGCGCGCTGCGCCGGGAAGGAAGATTTCTTCGGCGTGATCGACGAAGCGTTTGCGAACCAGAACAAGCTCGTGGCTGCAGCCAATTCGGGCGACGCGATGCCCGAACTTCGCGCGCTGGGCGCCAAGTTCAACCTCAGCGAGGCGCAGGTGAACACCTGCGTCGACGAGCCGGCCAACATCCGCCGCGTCAATGATGTGGGCACGGATGCACTGCAGAAGGGCATCAACGGCACGCCGACCTTCGTGGTGAATGGCGTGAAGATCGCCGACAGCGCATGGCCGGCCGTGAAGATCGCGGTGGATGCAGCGCTGGCCGGTGGCGATGTGCCGGCTCAGCCGGCGGCGCCGGCGGGCGATGACCATGAACACGCGCCGGGCGAGAGCCACTAGGGATGCCGATCAAGGCCAGCCTTCCGCCTGAGCCTGAGTTCGGCGTACCGCTTTCGCCCAATCATCCTTCGCCCGAGACGCTGAAGCTTCTCGCGCTGCGCCGGTCGACGCCGGTGGCGGCGTTGAGCGAGCCGGGGCCTGCGGCGGACGACCTCGACGCCATGCTGCGCCTGGCCATGCGCGTGCCGGACCATCGCAAGCTGGAGCCGTGGCGCGTGGTGATCATCGAAGGCGAGGCACGCGCGCGGTTCGGCGATGTGCTGGCGGCGGCGCGGCACCTGCGCGATCCGGATGCGACACCGGAGCAATTGGCGACGGAGCGGGCGCTGCCCTTCCGGGCGCCGGTGATCCTCTGCGTGGTGTCCTCGCCCGTGCACGACAAGAAGGGCACGCCCGTCTGGGAGCAACAGCTTTCGGCCGGGGCGTTCTGCCAGAACCTGCTGATCGCATCCCAGGCGATGGGATGGGCCGGCGTCTGGATCAGCGAAGACGCCGCTTATGACGGGCATGTGCACGCGGCTCTGGGCCTTTCCGGGCACGAACAGGTGGCCGGCTTCATCTATCTCGGCACGGCGAAGGAACAGCCGATCGAGCGCCAGCGGGCCGACGTTTCTGCCAAGGCGACGCGCTGGACGGGGTGACGCGGGCTGGGTGCAGACTGCGTCCTTGACGCCCCCTGCCCACCCCCCTAACTAGCGGCCGTTTGCGCGGCTGGCTTTCCGAGTCGTGCAACTCCGGATGGAGGCGCCCAGATGACCAAGATTGCCACAGGCGCCATCGCCCTTGAGGACGGAACCATCTTCTGGGGCCATGGCCATGGAGCCAAGGGCGTCGCGGCCGGCGAGCTGTGCTTCAACACGGCCATGACGGGGTATCAGGAGATCCTGACCGACCCGTCCTACGCCGAACAGATTGTTCTCTTCACCTTCCCGCACATCGGCAATGTCGGCGCGAATGCGGACGATCAGGAAGAAAGCTCGGCGCAGGGCAAGGCTGCCGCGCGGGGCGCGGTGTTCAAGGCGCCGCCGACGCTGGCGTCGAGCTGGCGCGCGGCGGACCAGCTGGGCGACTGGCTGGCGACGCGCAACATCATTGGCCTGTCGGGTATCGACACGCGGGCGCTGACGCGGCGCATCCGCGAGCTGGGCATGCCGAAGGCGGCTATCGCGCACGCGCCGGACGGAAAGCTGGACGCGAAGGCGCTGGTTGAAGCGGCGCGCAGCTGGAAGGGCGTGGAGAACGCCGACCTCGCGATCAACGTCACCACCGGCCAGCGCTTTGACTCGACCGACGGTCTGTGGACGCTGGACGCCGGCTTCGTCGACCTGACGAACCCAAACTATCACGTCGTGCTGATGGACTTCGGCGTTAAGAAGAACATCCTGCGCAACCTCGCGGGCATTGGCGCGAAGGTGACGGTTGTTCCGGCCAAGACGAAGGCTGAAGACATTCTGGCGCTGAAGCCGGATGGCGTTGTGCTGTCGAACGGCCCGGGCGATCCGGCGGCGACGGCGATCTATGCCGGACCGGAGATCCAGAAGCTGGTGGCGTCTGGCGTGCCGATCCTTGGCATCTGCCTGGGTCACCAGATGCTGGCGCTGGCGCTGGGCGCGAAGACGAGAAAGATGGCGCAGGGCCACCACGGCGCGAACCACCCGGTGAAGGACTTCACCACCGGCAAGGTCGAGATCGTGTCGATGAATCACGGCTTCACGGTGGACGTGGACACGCTGCCGGCGGGCGTCGAGGAGAGCCATCGCTCGCTGTTCGACGGCACCAACTGCGGACTGTCGGTGGCAGGCAAGCCGATCATCTCGGTTCAACATCACCCCGAAGCGAGCCCGGGACCGCAGGACTCGTTCTACCTGTTCGAGCGCTTTGCGAAGTTCATGGCGGAGCGGAAGTAGCAGACCGTCGGGCGCCTGCCCCGCAGTCCGTGATTACCAAAACCTTTCCGCGGAACTCACGTTTCATAAGCTTTTTGGCAACCGGATTTTTAATCCCGGCGTGTCAGCGTGGCCCAATCTGGAACACGGGCGCGACATGGCCATCGACTCCAACACGAACATCCACGAGCGTCTTGCAGCGGCCGAAGCCGCCTTGCACGCCGTGGGGCAACAGATCTCCCCGGCGATCCGGCATATCGACATTGCTGTCCTGATCCCCGCCTTCAACGAGGCGGCGACGATTGGGGAAGTGGTGCGCTCGTTCCGCGTGGCGCTGCCGCATGCGAAGATCTACGTCTACGACAACAATTCCTGGGACAACACATCGACTGTCGCGCGCGAGGCTGGCGCGATCGTTCGCCGCGAGCCGCTGCAGGGCAAGGGGCATGTGGTGCGCCGCATGTTTTCGGACGTGGAAGCCGACGTCTATGTGATGGTGGATGGCGATGCGACGTACGACGCAGCCTCCGCACCGCGCATGGTGTCACGCCTGATCGAGACGCAAGCCGACATGGTTGTCGGCGCGCGCATCACCGAAGAGAAAGCCGCCTATCGCGCGGGCCATCGCCTCGGCAATCGCGTGCTGACAGGTCTGGTGGCGAAGCTGTTCGGCGATCGCTTCACGGACATGCTCTCGGGCTATCGCGCTTTCTCGCGCCGCTTTGTGAAATCCTTCCCCGCCCTCGCCTCGGGCTTCGAGACGGAGACGGAGCTGACTGTACACGCGCTCGAACTCGACATGATCACCACCGAGGTGCAGACGCCCTATGGCGCGCGGCCGGAGGGGTCTGTCTCCAAGCTTTCGACCTTCCGCGATGGCTTCCGCATTCTGGCCACCATCGGGCGGCTGATGCGGGATGAGCGGCCGCTGATGTTCTTTGGCGCAATCTCAGGCGGCGTTATGGCGCTTGCGCTGCTGCTCGCCCTGCCGCTGCTGGGCGAATACATGGCGACCGGCCTCGTGCCGCGTTTCCCCACTGCGTTCCTGTGCGGGACACTGGCCGTTTTGTCGTGCATCAGCCTCGTCTCGGGCATCATCCTCGAGACGGTGAGCCTTGGCCGGCGCGAGATGAAGCGGCTGGCGTACAATGGCGTCGAGAGTCTCGCGGCCAAGCTGGAGCGTCTGGAAGAGACGCGCCTGACGCTGACCTCGCTGCGCGCGCAGGGCCTGGCGGAAAATCCGCCGATGGCCTTTCCGCGCCGCCGCACACACTAGTTCAGCTTCTGCCCGCAATGCCGCTCATACGCCGCCAGCGCTGACGGCATCAGCTCCTCGAACTTCAGCGCGCGCGCTTCGGGATCGGGGTGCGTCGAGAGAACTTCCGGCGGGCGTCCGCCTTCGCCGAGTTCAGCCATGCGGCGCCACAGGCGCGGCGTCTCGCGCGGGTCAAAGCAGGCGCGGACCATCAGCTCGAGCCCGATCAGGTCCGCCTCGCTTTCGTGAGCGCGGCTGAAGGGTTTGAGGACACCGAGCTCCGCGCCCAGACCAAACGCGCCCATGACCATGCGCTGGGTATCGTAGCCCATGTCGCCGAAGGCCAGGCCGACCGCGACCTGTCCGAAGCTCATGATCTGCTGCTGGCTCATGCGTTCGCCGCCGTGGCGCGCGAGAGCGTGGCCTATCTCGTGCCCCATGACGGCGGCCAGGCCATCGTCATTGGCAGCGACGGGGAGCAGGCCCTTGTAGATGGCCACGAAGCCGCCGGGCAGCGCGAAGGCGTTTGGCGTGTCGGCGTCGATGACATTGAACTGCCAGTTGAACGTGTCCGTCAGCGCGCCCCAGGATGGCAGCGCGCCGTCGCTCTTCCCTTCCACCGTCATCACGGCGCCTTCCGCCTCCCACGCCGCAGCGGCAGCCTGAAGGCGACGGCCAATGGCGCGGATGCGCTCCACCTCGCGAGTGTCCTCCAGCGCGCAGGAGGTGGCGCCGCGCGCACAGAGCACCGGCTCCTCGGCCAGGATCTGCGTATAGGCTTCGAGGCCCATGCGGTTCTCGTCGTCTATGGACGTGGTGATGGTCTGCGAGCGGCCGGTGATGCCGGTCTGCTGGCTGGAGAACCACCAGATGACGAGCCCCACGGCAATGATCAGGATGATCATCCCCCGCCCGCCCAGCATGCCGGCGAGCCCCTGGGACCTGTCATATCCGGGTATGCGCATGCTCTGCTCCAGCCCAGGTGGAACGTTACAGGCATGCGTCGCGGGGCGAAAGCAGCTTGCGCCGGGGCGTTCAGGCCTTCATTTATGGGGCATGTCAGAACGCGCCGAAACCAAGCTCCAGATCCGCATCGTGCCGGTGACCCCGCTGCAGCAGAATTGCTCGCTGATCTGGGACACGGCCACCAAGCACGCCGTGCTGATCGATCCCGGCGGGGATGTCGACACGCTGATGGGCGCGCTTGAGCATTTCGGGCTTACGCTGAAGGAGATGTGGCTGACGCATGGCCACCTCGATCATGCCGGCGCAGCCGATGAAATCCGCAAGCGGACTGGCGTGCCTGTCATAGGGCCGCACAAGGACGACCAGTTCTGGCTCGACCAGATCGAGGACTCGGCCGTGAAGTACGGGCTGAGCGGCCTGCGCAATGTGACGCCGGACCGGTATCTCGAAGATGGCGATGTGCTGGAGCTGGAAGGCGTCAAGTTCGACGTGGCCCACACGCCGGGACATACGCCGGGTCATGTGGTGATCAGCAATCGCGAGGCGAAGATAGCGTTCGTTGGCGACGTGCTGTTCCAGGGCTCGATCGGGCGGACGGATTTTCCGCGCGGCAATCACCAGCAGCTGATCGACTCGATCACGGGCAAGCTCTGGCCGCTTGGCGATGACATGACATTCGTGCCGGGGCATGGCGCGACGTCCACGTTTGGTCAGGAGCGCCGCAGCAACCCGTTCGTGGCGGACCAGATCACCGGCTATGGCGGCGCCGCTAAGGGCGAAGGGTCGAGCTACGACCAGCGCACGGCGAAGCGTTACACCTGATCGGCGGCAGCTTCGGTTGTGGCCGGCCTGCGGCTTGCCCCTATGGCGGCGAAGCACAGCGCGCCGACAAGGAAACACCCTGCCCCGGTCCATAGCGCCACATCGTATGACTTCGTGTGATCGTGGACCTGCGCGAAGAGGACGCCGCCGACGCCTGTGCCCGTTACCACGGCCGCATTCACGCAGCCCATCAGCGCGCCGAATGCCTTGAGCCCGAAATAGCGCGCGATCAGGAATGGCCCCACATCGCCCTCAGCGCCTTGGCTCAGTCCGGCCAGTGCGATGCCGGCGATGACGAGCGGCATGTAGGCGGACTGGCCTAGCAGCAGCAGGCATCCCACAGCCGGCACACCCATGGCGATGAAGGTGACGAGTTGCGGGGGGAAGCGGTCGAGGCAAAAGCCTGCGATCAGGCGGCCGAAGAAAACCGAGATGGCGAAGGCGGAGAGGACGGAGGCGACGGTTGCGCCATCGAATCCCTTGTCTCCGACCAGCGCCGCCATCTGGGCCATCAGGCCGCCTGAGGGGATGTTGATGATGAACATGCCCGCGACAAGCAGCCAGAAGGCCGGCGTGCGCGTCGCCTCCCCCAGCCTGTAGGAATTGACCATCGCCTCGGGACGCGGTTTCACCCTGGGAAGCAGAATCAGGCCCAGCGCCGCGCCGGCGATCGCCATTGCGCCTAGCATGACCCAGCCAGCGCGCCAGCCGTGGGCCTCCATCACATAGTTGAGCAGCGGCGGCGTGACGGCTGCGGTCAGCGTAACCGACGACAGCGCCGTAGAGAGGGCAAGTCCGCGCGAGCGCACGAATACGGCGTTGATGGGCCGCGCCCATGTGATGCTGGTGGTGCCAAGGCCGAAGAACACCAGCAGGAACGTGAGCCCGTAGTAGAGCCAGATGCTTCCATCCTGCAGGCTCATGCCGATACAGGCGCCGGCAAAGCCGATTGCGCCCATGATGATCACGGGCCGCACACCGATCTTGTCCGCCAGTCGCCCGACGAGCGGCGCAAGCGAGCCGGCGATAAGGCTGGCCACGCTGGCGTACGAGGCATCTCCCCGTGTCCATTTGAACGCAGCCGTATGGTGCTGGATGAACAGGCTGGCGACGAAAGGATAGAGGATCAGTCCGGCAGCGGCGCCAACGCCGGCGGCCAGCACGATGCGCCAGCCGAACCGCCATTCGACGCCGGAGGAGAGAGGTGGTTCCGGCGCCTGATCTGACATCCGCACCCTATTATAGTTTACAATGTAAACTAATAGGCCGAAATGGCGTCGCCGCCAAGCCATGGCGCTGGGGAAGGCCCCGGGTCGATCTTTCGTGGGATGGTCACGAGCCGGTTACCGGCGGACCTGCGCCAGCTTACTTCCGGTAGTGGCAGGCCCAGATCTGGGCCTGGCTGGGGCAGATCAGGCGGGCGCAGCCGATCTCGCGATTCTTGGGCGCTACGATCCGTGCATAGGCGAGGCACTGGGATGCTCCGTCCTTGCATTCGCCGTTGGCGGCGTCATGGGCCTGGCGGCCCTCGCGCCAGCGCGAGACCACATAGGCGGCCGAGATATCCTGCACCGCATCCACCCCGCCCAGTCGGCGAAGCGAGGATGCCCAGTGGAGGCTGACGTCCTGATCCCTCACGGCATTGGCGGTCGACGCCATGTTGCAGGCACCCTGGGAGGCCTTGCGAACGGTTGCACGGGCGGTGTCGGTCAGGTCGGCTGACCACATGAGCGGCTGAAGGCCGAGACGGGCCCGGACCTGGTTCTGGGCGGCGAGCATGCCGGACACGTCAGCCGGCTCGGTGGCGGGCGCCGTGCGGACGGTGGCGGCTGCCACGGAGGGCCCTACCTGCGGGCCGAGCGCGACATCCTGTGCGTAGGCAAGACCCGCCAGCGAGAACGCCAGCAGGACAAAGCGAACGCTTCCAAGAATCGCCTTTTTCACCGGGTTCGTCCCGTCACCCCAGCCCTGAGGCGGTGAGGTAATCTGTTTGTCACGAAGCGCAATCCGGACAGGCCAGTTCCTGTGCAAAAAATTCTCTGTGTTGCAGCGTCCAGAGGCCGCTGGACCGATCTGGGACACAAGGGTTGCGCGCCCCCTTCACCGCCGATAAACCCCGACGCAATTTGCCGCCGCCCAGCTTCGCTCCAAGCCTCTCCTGGTGACATGCCCAAGCGCACAGACATCAAGTCCATCCTGGTGATTGGCGCCGGGCCGATCGTGATCGGCCAAGCGTGCGAATTCGACTATTCCGGCGTGCAGGCGATCAAGGCGCTGAAGTCGGAGGGCTACCGGGTGATCCTGGTAAACTCCAATCCAGCCACAATCATGACCGACCCGGAACTGGCGGATGCAACCTACATCGAGCCGATTACGCCCGAGATGGTCGCCAAGATCATTGCAAAGGAAAAGCCGGACGCCCTGCTGCCGACCATGGGCGGCCAGACGGCGCTCAACTGCGCCCTGAAGCTGGAGCAGATGGGCGTGCTGAAAGAGCACGGCGTGGAGATGATCGGCGCCCGCGCCGAAGCCATCGAGAAGGCGGAAGACCGCAAGAAGTTTCGCGAGGCGATGGACAGGATCGGGCTCGACAGCCCGCGTTCGGCCATCGTCGCCTCGCCGGAACTCTCCAACGTTGACGGCAAGGTGGTCTACGATCTCAAGGCTGGCTTCATCGAGGCGATGAAGCAGATGGAGATTGTCGGCCTGCCCTGCATCGTGCGCCCGGCCTTCACGCTCGGCGGCCTCGGCGGCGGCGTCGCCTACAACCGCCAGGAGTTCGAAGACATCGTCACGCGCGGCTTGCAGATGTCGCCAGTCAGCCAGGTGCTGATCGACGAGAGCCTGCTGGGCTGGAAGGAATTCGAGATGGAAGTGGTCCGCGACAAGGCGGACAACTGCATCATCATCTGCTCGATCGAGAACGTCGACCCGATGGGCGTCCACACGGGCGATTCCATCACAGTCGCGCCCGCCCTCACGCTGACCGACCGCGAATACCAGGTCATGCGCAACGCCTCCATCGCCGTGCTGCGCGAGATCGGCGTCGAGACCGGGGGCTCGAACGTACAGTTCGCCGTGAACCCGGACGATGGCCGCCTGGTCGTCATCGAGATGAACCCGCGCGTGTCGCGCTCGTCCGCCCTCGCCTCGAAAGCCACGGGCTTCCCGATTGCAAAAGTCGCAGCGAAGCTGGCCATTGGCTACACGCTGGACGAACTCGACAACGACATCACAGGCGTGACGCCGGCCTCGTTCGAGCCGACGATCGACTATGTTGTCGTGAAGATCCCGCGCTTCGCGTTCGAGAAATACAAGAGCGCCGACCCCGCACTGAACTACCAGATCCAGACGCTGACGACGCAGATGAAGTCCGTCGGCGAGGCGATGGCCATCGGCCGTACCTTCCAGGAATCGCTACAGAAGGCGCTGCGCTCGCTGGAGACCGGCATTTCCGGCTTCGACGAACAGGAAATCCCCGGCGGTGACAGAAGCTCGCTGATCGCATCGATCTCGCGCCCCACAGAGAAGCGGCTGCTGAATGTCGCGCAAGCTTTCCGCGAAGGCCTGACGGTGGACGAAGTCCACAGCGCGTCAAAGATCGACAAATGGTTCCTGCGCCAGATCGCCGAGATCATCGCGGAAGAAGCGCGCATCAAGGCGGAAGGCCTGCCGAAGGCAGCGGACGAGTGGACACGCGTCAAGGCGATGGGCTTCTCCGACGTGCGGCTGGCGAAGCTGACGGGCGGCAAGGAGCTTCAGGTTCGCGCGGCGCGGCACGCGGCTGGCGTGCGCCCGGTCTACAAGCGGATCGACACCTGCGCGGCCGAGTTCGCGGCCAAGACGCCCTACCTCTATTCGACCTATGAAACCGGCTGGATCGGGCCTGATGGCAAGACGATCCCGCCGCAGAACGAGGCCGAGCCGAGCACGCGCCGCAAGGCCATGATCCTGGGCGGCGGACCCAACCGCATCGGCCAGGGCATCGAGTTCGACTACTGCTGTTGCCACGCAGCCTTCGCCATGGCGGACCTCAAGATCGAATCCATCATGGTCAACTGCAACCCGGAGACGGTTTCGACCGACTACGACACGTCCGACCGTCTCTATTTCGAGCCGCTGACGCTGGAAGATGTGTCCGAGATCATCCATCTAGAGCAGACGGCGGGCGACTTCCTGGGCGTGATCGTGCAGTTCGGCGGGCAGACGCCGCTGAAACTGGCGCAAGGGCTCAAGGCTTCGGGCGCGCCGATCCTCGGCACCACGCCGGATTCGATCGATCTGGCCGAAGATCGCGAGCTGTTCTCGCAACTGCTGGACAAGATCGGCCTGAAGCAGGCGCCGAGCGCGATTGCGCGCACGGATGAGGAGGCGATCGCCGCCGCCAACCGCATTGGCTATCCTGTCATGCTGCGCCCAAGCTTCGTGCTCGGCGGCCGCGCGATGGAGATCGTGTACGACGAGAAGGACCTCAAGCGCTACGTCCGCGAGGCCGTGCAGGTTTCGGGCGATACCCCGCTGCTGGTCGACCGTTATCTGTCGGACGCCATCGAAGTCGACGTCGACGCCATGTGCGACGGCACCGACACGCATGTCGCCGGCATCATGGAGCATATCGAGGAAGCAGGCATTCACTCCGGTGACTCGGCCTGCTCGATCCCGCCCTACACGCTCTCAAAGGAGATCGTGGATCGTCTCTCCGAACAGGCGCGCAAGCTGGCCAAGGCGCTGAACGTCAAGGGCCTGATGAACGTGCAGTTCGCGGTGAAGGACGACGAGATCTACGTTCTCGAAGCCAACCCGCGCGCATCGCGCACTGTGCCGTTCGTCGCGAAGGCTGTCGGCCGCCCGTTCGCGGCCATCGCGGCCAAGGTGATGGCGGGCGAGAAGCTTGCGAGCTTCAACCTCGGCGCCGGCCCGATCTCGGGCAAGCGGTTCGCGGTGAAGGAAGCTGTGTTCCCCTTCTCGCGTTTCCCCGGAGTTGATCCGCTGCTCGGACCCGAGATGCGCTCGACCGGCGAGGTGATGGGCATCGATACGTCGTTCGATGCGGCTTATCTCAAGAGCCAGATCGCAGCCGGCATGTCGCTGCCCGACGCGGGCTGCGTGTTCATCTCGGTTCGCGAGAACGACAAGCCTGCGATCCTCGAAGCAGCGCGCGACATCGTTGCCCTGGGCTTCACGATCATCGCAACGGCGGGGACCGCGCAGTACCTTTCCGCGAAGGGCATCGCCGTCCAGCCGGTGAACAAAGTCGCCGAAGGACAGCCCCACATCGTGGACGCGCTCATCAACGGGAAGGTCCAGCTGGTGTTCAATACGACCGAAGGCGCGCAGTCGCTTCTCGACTCGGCATCGATCCGGCGTGCCGCGCTGGCACAGGGTATTCCGTATTATACAACGATTTCAGGGGCTCGCGCCGCCGTACAGGCGATCCGCGTTCTGAAAACACGCCCGCTTGAAGCCGGCGCACTTCAGACCTACTCTTGAACTTGTGAACCGGGCGGCCCCTTGCCGCCCGGTTGATGATTCCGTGTCATCGCGGCGAAACTCATAGGACTACCCATGCAGCGCATTCCCATGACGTCTGGAGGCTTTGAAGCCCTGCAGGCGGAACTTAAGATCCTGAAATCCGAAGAACGCCCGAACATCATCGCGGCGATTTCGGAGGCGCGCAGCCATGGCGACCTCTCTGAGAACGCGGAGTATCACGCCGCGAAAGAGAAGCAGTCCTTCATCGAGGGCCGCATTGCGGAAATCGAGGACAAGCTTGCGCGCGCCGAGGTGATCGACACTTCGCGCCTGGCGGGCAAGACGGTGAAGTTCGGCGCCACGGTGAAACTGACCGACGAGGATTCGGGTGAGAGCTTCACCTACAAGATCGTCGGCGAGGACGAGGCGAACGTGAAGGAGAAGAAGATTTCCATCTCTTCCCCGATCGCCCGCGCAATGATCGGCAAGGAAGAAGGCGACACCGCCGAAGTCTCCGCGCCGGGCGGCGCGAAGTCGTACGAAATCATTTCCATCGCCTGGAAGTAGTTCGCGGGCACCTGTGTCAGCTGAAAAGTCAGGCCCCTCGATCTGGTGCGTTGCAGACGGCCGGGCTGGCATTCTGAACCAGACGCTGGCGCTTGCCGCGGCGCTGGGCGAGCCGGAGCGTGCTGCGAAGCTGGCGCATTTCCGTTCCAGCGCCCATCGGGACGCGCCGCTGGTCCTGCAACCGCAAGGATGGCAGCTGATGCTGCGGCCCGACCTCTGGCCGTCGGCGCTGAGCGCACTTCCGACAGCGCAGCGCGAACAGATGCGCGCGCCATGGCCGGATATCTGGATCGCGGCTGGTCGGCGATCGATCCCCTACTCGCGTCTGGTCAAGAAGCTCTCCGGCGGCGCCACATTCGTTGTGCAGACACAGAATCCGAAAGTGGGTCTCAGCGGATTCGACCTGGTCGTCCCGCCGGAACATGACGGCGTGGCGGCTGCGCCGAATGTCTTCCCGATCATCGGGCCGCCGGTGTGGTTCTCCAAGGCGCGGGTTGCCGATGCGCGGGCCAAATTCGCGGCGCTCAAATCATCGCCGGGACAGAAGGCGCTGGTCTCCATCGGCGGGGATTCGAAGACTCACCGGATGAGCGACGCCAACATCGCCGCGATCGAGGGCGGAATCCAGCGGCTGGCCCAAGGGCGCACATTCTGGATCACCGTATCGCGGCGGACGCCGGAACAGGCACGCGTGCGCTTCCGCAGGCTGGCCTCGACGCTGCCCGGCGCAGTGTTCTGGGAGAACGAAGAACGAGACGGGCCGAACCCCTATGTCGCCTTCCTGTCGATGTGCGACCTCGCACTCGTCACCGCCGAGAGCGCCAACATGATCGCGGACCCGGCCTTCTTCGGGAAGCCGGTTTACCTGCTGAAGCTGGATGGCGGCTCACCACGCTTCGATAGGTTGCATCAGGGCTTCATCGGTCAGGGCGCTGCGCGCTGGTTTACTGGCGGGCTGCAGACATGGAGCTATGATCCCATTCGCGAGGCCTCGCGGGCGGCCGACGAGATCGTCAGGCGGGTGCTGGAGCGGCGGCCAGCGGCCTAGGCGTGGGCCGTCTTGTCAACGAAGCCTCATCTGGCAGTCTGTCGTGGTCGAAAGATGGGGGCGCGAATGCGGAAGTTTCTGGCGGCGATTGCAGGCTGTTGCGCGCTGTCAGCCTGCATATCCGAGCAGGACATGAGCGCCGTTGAAAGCACGATTGCGGAATTCCATGCGCGGCAGGCTGCTGGCGATGACATGGCGATTTATCGGGCCGGCAGCATGGCGTTCAAGACATCCACGACTGTTGCCCAGCTTTCCAGCCTCAACGACGCGATCCGTGCCGCCGAAGGCTGCGGCCCGCCCGAGCGCGACAGGGCCAATGTTTCTACCCGGGTCTCGACCTCCGGCTCGTTTGTGACCGTGCTGTACGTTCGCACGTGCGCCAGAGGGACAATCGCAGAACAGTTTCTAATGCGCCTAGGTGGCGATGGCCCGGAGGTGGAAGGATATCATATCAGCGGAGAGCCAATTCTGGCTTCGCCCCGGGTCTGACCGAAAGGTGGGCGATGGCTTTCGGGCGATCGGGCCCGGCAGAAAAACTCAACTGAGCCAATGGGGCGCGGACGGGCCTTTTTCGTTCGCGTCCGAATCCCCAGAATATGGGGGTTGGCGCGCCATGCCCCATTTCGCGTGTCCGGCAGGCCCGTTAGGAAGGGCAAAAGACAGGACTGAACCATGACCGCCCCCCGCCATTCCCAGATCATCATCCTCGGTTCCGGACCGGCCGGCTACACGGCCGCGATCTATGCCGCGCGCAGCCTGCGCAAGCCGCTGCTGATCCAGGGCATCCAGCCGGGCGGGCAGCTGACCATCACGACGGACGTCGAGAACTATCCGGGCTTTGCCGACGTGATCCAGGGCCCGTGGCTGATGGAACAGATGCACGCGCAGGCCGTGCATGTTGGCACGGAGATGATCACGGACCACATCATCAAGGCCGACCTGCAGAACCGACCCTTCACGCTGACGGGCGACAGCGGCCAAGTCTACACCTGCGACGTGCTGGTGATCTGCACGGGCGCGCAGGCGAAGTGGCTGGGCCTCGAGAGCGAAGCGAAGTTCAAGGGCTTTGGAGTGTCGGCGTGCGCGACGTGCGATGCGTTCTTCTATCGCGGCAAGGAAGTGATCGTTGTCGGCGGCGGCAACACGGCCGTGGAAGAGGCGCTGCACCTGACGCACTTTGCATCGAAGGTGACGGTCGTCCACCGCCGCGACCACTTCCGCGCCGAAAAGATCCTGCAGGATCGCCTGTTCAAGAACCCGAAGGTCAACGTGCTGTGGGACACGGAACTGACTGATGTGATCGGACAGGAAGGTCCGCTCAGCGTCACCAAGGCGAAGCTGCGCAACCTGAAGACCGGCGAAGTGACGGAGCAACCCGTCCACGGCATCTTCATCGCCATTGGCCATGCGCCGCAGACCGAACTGTTCACGGGCCAGCTCGAGATGAAGCAGGGCGGTTATCTGAAAACGACGCCGGGTTCCACGACCACGTCAATTCCCGGTGTGTTCGCGGCGGGCGACGTGGCGGATGACGTGTTCCGCCAGGCGGTGACGGCGGCCGGCCTTGGTTGCATGGCTGCGCTTGAAGCTGAAAAATACCTGGAAGGCATGCCGCATCAGGCTAAGCTGGCTGCCGAATAGGCAGACGGCGGAGACCTTGATGAACTGGACCAGGACCGCAGCGTTGACGGCTGCGCTCGTGGCGTTCGCGCCGGTAGTTCCCCTGCAGCAGGCAGCAGCGCAACCTGATCCGCGCAAATGCGCCAACACTGAGTTTGCCGCGCGTTCAGAGCCGCTGGGCGAGTTCGGGCCGTTTGCCGGTGCCAGCTTCAAGGCCGAGGACTATCACGACGTTGATGGGCCGAGGTGCCGGATCATCACCTTCTATCGCGTGGCCGCGCCAATCCCGGGAGCAACCACGCCCGCACAGATGCGGCGGATCGGGCCGCAGTATGCGGGCAAGACCGCGCCGCCCTTCATGGCCGCGCGCTATATCGACGACAGCCGGGGCGCAAGCTACCAGCCGCGCTGGGCGGACCAGGCAAGCTGCCCAGCACTCGTGACTGCGCTGGAAAAGCTGGAGCCGATCCTTGCGCCGAAGATTGTGGGCGAAGGCCCCTATCGCTGGATGAACGTCACCAGCGATGGACCTAACATCCGCTTCTGGATGAACGGCCAGGTCTATGGACAGCGCAACGAGGATTTCACGCTGAACTATGCGCTTGATGGCGGACATGGGTCTGCGTTCGGCGGCTGGCTCGACGAGACGTTCAAGGCGCTTGAAGGATGCTGGAGCGCACAGGCGCCGGTCATCCCATGAGCAAGGCCGCCGCCTACGCCGCGTGGATCGCGAAGCTGAAGCCCACAGGCATCGAAGTCGTGCCCGGCATTGAGAACGCCCTGCCCGGCAAGATCGACGAACCAGACGTGAAGCCGGGCGATCGCCTTCGCGCGGGCGGCTATGGCGAGGATCGCGGCGTCTATTCGCAGGCGCTGTTCGCTCCCGAAGGCGAGGAGCCGCGCACGGTTCACCTGGGCCTCGATGTTTTCGCGCCGGCTGGCACAGACGTGATCACGCCGCTCAGCGGCCGCGTGCATTCCTCGCGCATCAATGACCAGCCGGGTGATTACGGTCCGACCATCATCCTCGAACACACGCCCGTTCCCGGGCTCACATTCCACACGCTCTATGGCCATCTCGATCGCGACAGCCTGAAAGGTCTCAAGCCCGGCACGGCGTTCATGGCGGGCGAGAAGTTCGCGGAGCTGGGCACGCGGCGCGAGAATGGCGGATGGGCGCCTCACCTGCACTTCCAGGTGATCCTCGATATCGACCAAGCCAAGGGCGATTATCCCGGCGTGTGCAAGCGCAGCGAGAAAGACCACTGGCTGGCGATCTGCCCCGATCCCGCTCCGCTCGCTGGGGTCAAGGCTGGCGCTGGCGGGGGCTGAGGTCTAGGCTTTGCTCCACACGGCGACAGACCGGGGAGGAAGTCATGATCCGCGTACTGGCGGCCGCTATCGCCGCAATCCTGTTCTGCAGCACGGCCATCGCGCAGACGCCCGGAAGCCAGACGACTCCAGCTGCAATTCCCGACGAAGCGGCGTCGCTTGGCTGGATGCTCGGCACACGCGTGCACACGAATGCCGATGGCAGTGTGACCTACGAAGCTTTCCTCGGCCCCGTGAATGGCGTTGTAACGGGCACGGCGCTGACCACGATGGGCGCTAATCGCGCCTTTACCGAGTATCATCGGATCGGACCGAACGCGGATGGCGTCTACGGCCTCGACGTCGCCAATACGCGTTCAGGCATGAAGTGGAGCTTCACGCCGCTGAAAAGCATCGAGCCGGGCAAGATCACCTTCCAGAGCGCCGACGGAAAGCTGACGATCAGCTACGCCTCGGATGGCGCTAGCGGCATCAAAGCGCAGGTCGACCGCGTAGGTGCCGACAACAAGTCGACGCCGCAGCACTGGCACTTCAAGCCGATTGCGCAGCCCGCGGCGGAGCCGGCCGCGCCGGTTCCCTGATCCCTACTTCGCCGCCATCGAGCGCAGCATCCACGCGGTCTTCTCTGCGACCGCGACGCGTTGTGTCATCAGGTCCGCGGTCGCCTGGTCGCCAGCTTCTTCTGCGGCCTTCAGCGCGCCGCGCGCGGACCGCGCCAACAGTTCGTTGCCGCTGACCAGGTTGGCGAGCATCTCTTCTGCGTTGGGGACGCCCTTGTCGCCGGGCACCTGGGACTTGGCTCCGATCTCGGCGCCGAAGGGCGCATACTCGCCAAGCGAGCGGATGCGCTCTGCGATCAGGTCCAGCGACAGCCACAGGTCGTTGTACTGCGTCTCGAACATGAGGTGCAGCGTGTTGAACATCGGGCCCTCGACGTTCCAATGATAACCGTGCGTCTTGCCATAGAGGCCGTAGGTATCAGCCAGCACCTGCTCGAGCGCGGCGACGATTTTCTTGCGAGCCTTGGTTTCGATGCCGATGTCGATGGCCATGCGACCTGCTCCAGTTGTTGAGACTTCACCTAGATAGGCACCTCCCTAACCTTGGCAAGACATACCAATGGATGGCTGGACGCTATCTGGCGGAGGCTACCCAGTCGAGCAGCTTGGCAAGGCTGTCCGGCGCACGTTCGTGCGGCAGGTGGCCGGCGCCGCGCACGACCTCGATCCGCGCATTGGGCAGGGTCTGCGCCAGGCGCAGCGAATGGATCGAGGTGCT